>Ga0114931_10008481_pt1 | contig 12439 bp, 17 predicted proteins | sample 2SBtaG_FD_89579 | JGI IMG/M metagenome (GOLD analysis project Ga0114931, IMG submission 89579) | Deep subsurface microbial communities from Kolumbo volcano to uncover new lineages of life (NeLLi) - 2SBTROV14_V59a metaG | ecosystem: Environmental > Aquatic > Marine > Volcanic | place: Kolumbo...
CAGCCCCAGCGCTTTCAACACTTTTTCGTGCTCAGCGCCACACGCGAAACAGTGCGTGAGCACTTTCCCGCTGTCACCCACGCTCACGCTTAAAGACGGGTGATGATCGTCGTGGACAGGACAAAGAGCCACCCAGCCCGATCCCGATTTTTTAACGCCAGACAGTCTGTCCAAAACGTTGTCAACAGTCAGTTTTTCTGTTACACTGGTCATTATAGTACCTCATCTTTAAAGATTTGCGCCCCTGGTCTCTCGCCGGGGGTGCTTTTTTTACACACTTTTTTCAGCGCCGACTCGCTCGTTTTCGTTTTTCTCGTCATCGTTAGGCAGATAAACTACCCGCAGCGCCTGTTCAATCGCTCTCGAAATTGTCAGCCCCCCACTCTTTGCCGCGTCTTCGACCGCAGCTCCGACCTCCACAGTTGTGCAAACGCTCATCACTACATTCATTCTCTTACCCTCCTTTTTTAAAAAACAAAAAACCTCACATAACACAAGAGATACCCTCCTCCAGGTTATGTGAGGTCTAGCCGACGCTCGGCGAAACACTGCCATAAAAGCCGCCACTCTATGTTAAAGCAGCGGCAAGGGCTTAAGCCTATTTTATAGAAAATAGTTCTCCACCGCAAGCGATTTTTAGGGGACGGGAAAGCCGTTGTCAACCGCATAATCGACAAGTCCCGCGTCACCCCCTTAACTTAAATAGTGACCCCCACGCACCTAAAGCTCCCACCACAGCGCCAACCCCCTAGAACACGGTCAGGCTCACGAAAACAAGCTACAGCCGACAAGCGAACCCTGCACGAGTTTGAAACTCGCCCTGTTCCCCGGGACCACCACAGTGCCCCGCGCTCACCACAGATAGAAAAGCACCACCGGGGGGGGGGGATGTTGAGCCCTACGCGCACGCGCAGGCGTAGAGAAACGCCGACACAATGTCCACAGCAGGGGAACTGCCCAGAACAGGCCGCAGTTATCACACAACCACAAACCCGCAATAGGTCACGGAAAAGCGCTTTTTCAACCTGTATGTAATTGATTTAAAGCACCCAAAGCAATAACTGCACCCATAACGCAACTGCAAACGCGCAAGGGGTCCCAGAAAAGGACCTTGAGAAACTGTATGATGTTTGTAACGAAAGTGGGTCCCCCGCTCAATTTCGCAACCGGAATCCGGGAAAGGGTGCGCCCCCCCGATCCCCAGCGATCCTGAAAAAACCGCAGGGGGTTGTCCGCAAAAGATAGTCACCTATCCTACCCCGTCGCCGGCACTCCCCACCCATCAGCGACGAGCGCCGCTCGCACTTCGGCCACCTGCGCCGCGTAAAGCGCCGGCTCGACCCGCACCGCCAGCGCCGCCCGGTCGCTGCGTTCAAGCTGAGCTACAGTTCGCCGGGTGGCCCGCTTGTTTGATCGGGACCGTGCCCACTGGACGACGCCATGCAGCCCCCTGAGTAGCCACTGGACGAGCTGACGGCCTGTGAACGCCACGCTTTTGCCGGCCTGCTCTGTGAGCCAACCGTGGACACGACGCAGTTGTATCAGGCTAAGGGACTTTGACCAGACCCAACGTCCTAGCTGGGCCATCAGGGTTTCGCGCTGTTGGTGGTGTAATGCCGTGGCGTTGACGGCTTGACGCATTTCCCAGAGCAGGTAACGGGCGTGAGCAGGCCCGCGAACCTGGTCCCCGCGGTGGGGGTGGCCGTCAGCCGCAGGCTGCTGCTTTAAGGACTTAAGTCCTTGTGGGACAGTTTCGCCTGAAACGCTGACAGGCTCAGGGTTTGCGTTCGTTCGCTGTTCGCGCTCAAACTCACGCTTTCGCCGGCGTTCGGCCAGCTCGTCACCGTGTTTGATCCACGTCATGCGCACGCGCACGCCTTGACCACGGCCACCCGCTCGACGAGTGAGCTTGAGCAAGTGGTTACGCTGAAAGAATTTGAGCCAGCGTTGGAGCGTGTGACGATGTACACCCAGGCGCTCGGCCATCCCGCTCACGTTGAGTTCGACCGTGTAGCCGTTGCCGGCATCAGCCGCGTTGGCCAGCTCGTGCCAGAACGTGAGCACGCGATCATCGAACAGCCCCGCCCACCGATTACCACCCGGGCACGTTTTTAGCGCCATCAACAGCTCGGGCAAACGCTTTGTGCCTGAAACAGGGGGCTGAGCGTGCGTGTAATCGGTTTTACCCTGTTCGGGAGATGAATACACGCCGAGAGAGAGCGTTTCGGGTTTGGTGAGTGTCTTAGTTCGGTTTTTTGGGTTTTGCAAATTTTAGGACGGTCGGGGCTTGACGTAGGACGAGCACCCGTGTTAATATGAAAGTATCCGGTGGGAAAACATTACCCCTGGGTTCGGTGCTAGTAACACCGAGATGATTCTGGCGAATTGAATTAGACCCTCGGCTCTTGGCCGGGGGTCAGCTCTTTTCAGGGTGATGTTTTCTTACTGTCGTCCCTCTCACCTCCAGTTGACTAAGGCCACCACGCGACACCGAGCCCCGCAAAGCTGAGCCAAACCAAACCAAACCATGTTTCGCCACGCCGTGAACGTCTGTGGTCGTCAGGGTTTTCTTGTTCTCGTTGGGGTCGGTGGTCGTGGTAGTCATGCTGTAGCTGCCTTCGCTGCTTTAGCCAACCGCCGCGCATCTTTTTGCGCAGCACGTCGCGCGAGTCTCCGCAGCTCGAACTCGCAGTCTGAGACGACGCTCAAATTGGTCACCTTGCGCAGCTCGTCCAGGGGCACGCCCTTTTTCTCGCTGATCTCTTTGGCCTTGCTCTCGCTAAGGATCGGCTCCATGCCGATGTAACACACGTAGCGCTGCTTTTGGGCTTTAATTTTTTTGTCCCAATAGTTCTCGCGCAAAATCCAAAACCTTGATGGGTTTCCGACTTTTGGTTGGCTCGTTTGGTTGACCAAAATAAACGCCATGCCGCCACTCTATCATAATTATGTAACCTATTCAAGGACGGATGTCCGCCCGATGTTTTTCTCTCTCACCTATTGACTTTTTATGATACCGGTTGTATACTCTAAGAGTAAAGCAGCGCACTAGGGACCGCTCAAAAGAAGTCCCGCAGCCGGGAGCGAAAGCACGAACCGGACAGGAAGACAGCGCGATCAAAAAAAGCCAAGCAGCACCAAATCTAGCCTAACGGAGGTCACAAAATGTTTAACGCTCAACCCGCCGTAACCGCCGTAAACGAAAACCCCGCCGGCGCTGTGAACGCCAACGGGGTCGAGTCGATTCAAGCTACCCTTGCCCACGTAGAACATGCTCTTGAGCGTGCGCAGGCCCTTAGCGACACCTTAGCACAGGCCGGCGCAACGTTCAAGCTCAACCAAGCACATTGCGACTGCTGCGGCCGAGACAAAGCGTACAGCGCGATGGCGATGGCTGGCTTGTGCGACGTGTGCGCGGCCGAACTCGACGAACTCGGCGAGCAAGTATGGGAAACGCAGCAGGACGCTTTAAGTCTGATGCACTGGTAAACCACCACCAAGACGGGGGGCTCGTAGTGAGCCCCCCAAAGGAGCACAAACATGGCCACAGCAACCGCAAACGGATTCAGCCGGACAAGCGGTTTTGTAGAGCAAATCAAACGTTCAGACAACCGCGTGGCGATTAAGCTGGGTGAGCACTGGTTTTCAAAGTTCGGCTCGCTCGAAGTCAGCGAAGGCGACGAGCTGTTGCTCTCGTACGCCGTGGTCGAAAAAGACGGGCGCGTTTACCGCAACATCAAGTCGGTCGAACCGATCCAACACAACCCCGCCCCCACGAGTACGCCAACAGGCAACACCCACAGCGACAAAGATACCGCCATCGCCCGCGCCGTGGCGATCAAAGCCGCCGTCGCGTGGGTCCATGCCAGCGCAAGCCTGGACGACGTGCTCGACACCGCCGACGCTTTTTTGGCGTGGCTACAGGGCGGACACACCCCGCCCGCGTTCCCCGCTGCGGGCCCCGATATTGGGGACGGGGACAACATACCGTTTTGAACTTAAAGGGGGATGCCGGCCACAGTGTCGGCGTCCCCCCGCACACACCAACCCCAGGAGAACAACTCATGCTTTTTGAACTTGGCCGAACCGTGGCCACACCAGGCGCGCTGAAAACTATCGCAGAAGCGCACCAGACCTACGCCGAGTTTCTCGGCCGCCACGTTGCAGGCAAGTGGGACGATCTGGACGACGACGACCGAAAAGCCAACGAGCACGCCGTCGCCCACGGTGAGCGCGTCTTTAGCGCGTTTCACACCGTCACAGGCAAGCGTGTTTGGGTTATCACCGAACACGACCGTAGCGTGACCACAGTCTTACTACCAGACGAGTACTGAACAAAAGGGGGTAGCGCTTGCCAGTGCGCCGGCGCTGCCCCCGCCTCCCACACAACGAAAACACTGAGCAAATACGCGAAAGACGCTAGAAGAGAACAAAGAATTATGGCTTAGCCTGATAATCAAGGACGCTGGCTACGGCTGGCGTCCTTGGCAGGCAAATACAACGGGGGCTTTGTTCTTTTATAGGTCGAACTAAAATTTGCAAGATGTTTTGAATTTGTCTTATGCTGCGAGATATTCCGGACTTAAAAGGAGTGTTTATGCAAGGAAGAGTGAGTTTAGCGATAGTTGTGGTCGTCTCATTGGCTCTATTGGTTCCTGTCGTGGGTTTCGCGCAGGACGCCGCGCCACAGAAGCCAACCACACAGATCGGCCTGGGGTTTATTGCATACGCGAGCACACACTTTGACGATGAGGGCGTGTTCAAATCTGTGAGCGGGATCAACTGGGCGTTGGGGTATAGCAAGCGTAATTATTTCAGCGGCCTCACGGCGGGTCAATTCAATCCGTATTGGGGCTGGGGTAGCATCGTGTTGCTCATCCCATACGTCGAGTTGGGTACGACTTATGCCATCGGGCTGAACGATGACAAAACGAATCTACTGAACTTTAACATGGGGATCATCTACGTGATCCCCTATGTGACCATGAGCGTGATGTTTTAGGCTAAAGAATTTGGTTTGGCTGGGCGGGGGTGTGAAACTCTGTAGTGGAGTCCTCCCAGGGAGTTTGAACCCCTCGCCTGGCCTCTAGCACCGTGCCGTCCGCAGGGGGTAGCGTCAGCCAGTGCGCCGGCGCTGCCCCCGCCTCCGTCAAGATAGTCGTCTATCTTTTCACACAATCCCCGAGACAACCGCCCGCAGCGCTGCCCAGCGGCCTAAGCGTTGATGTGACTGTGTGGACGCCGGCAATGCTGCCTGAGCGCCCTGTTCCAGCAAGCCGAGCAGTCGGTCACGCTCACCACGGAGGTCGTCTACCTGGCGCTTGAGTACGTCCACAAGCTCAGCGCTGGGGGCTGTCGGGCTTTGCAGGGGGATTTGCTGATAATTGCTCACGTCGGCACTGGTGTTTGCAGCAGAGCGTTGCAGCCCTTGCAGTTCACCCTGCAAGACCTCAACGAGATGGCTACGTGGTGTCCCACGCTCAAATAATACCTTAGCCCTGTCCAGCAGCCCCAACGCTGCCGAGTCTACCTGTAGCGGTTGGCCCGGTTTGCGGTGTAGCTGGCCTTGCAGCAAGGGTGCAACAGCGTCAATCAAACGACGTAGGGGCCATTCGTTCATTGCGAGCCTGTCTTGCAATTCTTTAAGCGTTAGCATGGTTCGCAGGGTAGAGCAAAGGATGCAAAGCCAGCGCCCCCGCTGCACCTACCACGCCGGCAGTTCGCCCCCGCTCAGCGTGCCGGGTGTCGGGTTGACTTTTTCAAAAAGGATGTGTTTTAATGAAATTATGGAAATAACAACCGACTTTACCCGCATCTCGATTTACGTCCCCAAGAACAAGCAAAGCGAACACCCTTTAGAACGCCTGTACGCCATCGCCAAAAAGCGTGACCGTTCGCTTAATTACATGATCGTGCAAGCAGTGCTCGCCTACGTTGAACGCGAGGAAAAGAAAGAAAAGAAGCGGACGTGAGCCGCTATTTGGTCCGCGCTGGAGCACGCATCCCACGCGCCTTGTTTGAACACATCGCCGGTATCGCAAAAGAACACGACCGCACCGTAAACCATTTCGTGCTCAAAGCAATCTACGCCTACCTAGGACGCGAAGGGAGGAAAGGCAAGTGAACGCCCGGATAGGTGCAACCTTTGGCCTTGTGCTCATCTTTCTGGCAGCCCTTACGTTCGCCCAAGGCGTTTGGATGCGCCTCAACGACGCGCCTAAGAGCGGCGCTTTCGGTGAGGCCGTGGTAGGGACTGGCGACAAGATTTATTTGGCCAGGACCAGCAAGGCGACATCCTCACCTGAGTTTTTTATCTACACAGCAGCAACGAGAAGGTGGAGAGAGTTGGGCACAGGGGGGTTGCCAGCAGGTGCGTTTCGTTCGGGCACTGCGTTGGCCTGGGACGATGCGGATACCATCTATGCCCTGGTGGGTGGCCGACAAAAGAACGACACCAACCGCAAAGATTTCTTTGCGTACTCGATCTCTCAAAACAGGTGGGAAAGTTTGCAGGATACCCCGGACCCGCAAGGTGCTGGCGACGCGCTGGGCTGGGATTCAGACGACCGGGTGTTGTACGCTCTGATCGGCAGTAGCAGTCGAGGATCTGGCTTTGCCAAATACAACCCCAGCTCCGACACCTGGGACACGCTACCCCTCAACCCGTCGTGGGACTGTACAGACGACGGGGCCTCGATGGCCGTTGTGGGCAGAAAGATTTTCGCCATCAAGGGTGAGTGCAGCGAAACGCAACCCAACGGTGATTTTGCTGTCTTTTTGATAGACGCCCAACAGTGGCAGGACTTGGCCGACGTGCCCGACCCGGAGGGTATAGGTGATGGTGGCTCGCTCGTTTGGCCTCGGGGGCTTTCGAGCTCATTCGACCCCGACTTTCTGTATGCGCTCGGGGGAAACACGGTGCTTGAAAAGCCCGAAAACCTGTTTATGCGCTATGATATTGCTCTGGACCAGTGGGAGCGCTTACCCGATTCACCTTGTCCCGTGGGGTTCTACGTGGGCGCTCGGCTGGCTGTTGTTGATGACGCAATCCATCTGTGGCAAGGCTCACCCAAGTCAGCCAAGTGGGTTTGTGGGGGCGATGCCTTGCTACGGTTCGAGACACAGTAAAACAACTAGGGAGGGCACAATGAGAAAAGCTGTATTGATTGCGCTGGTGCTGGTCTTATCGCAGTGGGGGTTGTCCTTGGGACAAGGGAATTCTTCAATCGTCATCAACGAATTTGAACCCAACCCCGCGGGGGGGGACAGCGGGAACGAATGGGTTGAACTCTATAATCGAACTGACTCCAATATAAGCGTTGCAGGTTGGTCCCTAGAGCCAACCCACGGGAAGACTTTCAAGGTTGTGTTGGCCAACAGTGCTGTCGTTCCAGCGAAGGGGTACTTGGTCGTCTTTCGCCCGGACGGCAAACAGTGGCTTGACAATAAGGACGAATCGGTCATCTTGAGGAACTCGTCAGGGACAGAGGTGGACCGCACCCTCACCGCAAACGATAGCAAGAACAACAACCAAACTTGGCAACGATGCCCGAATGGGTTCGATTCTAACAAGGACTCTGACTGGTCTTTGGGCGCCTCATCATCGGGTAGAAACGACGCTGGGGCATCAAACAACTGTTCTTAAGGCTAAGTCGACGTCCTCCGTTGAGGAGGTATTTTGTGAACGCCCTACGATCGTTTCTCTACGCCCTGGCCCGCTTGCTCGGCGACGCCAACGCCGTCGGCAAGGGCAAGGTCGGACACAGGATCGCACGCCGCGCCGTGGGTAAGGTCACGGGCCGAGCGCTGCGCAAGCTGTTCAAGTAGTCCCACACCAACGCGCCCACACCCCCGAAAAAGAACACACCCACACAAAGGAGCCACACCATGCGCAGCCGCGCCCTTACCCCAGCAGAGATTGAAACCATCCGCCGCAACCTGGCTAACTCGACAGATCACTACGCCCAACGTGACCGCACATTGTTTGAGATCGGCGTCAACTGTGGCCTGCGCATCAGCGAAGCTCTGGCGCTCACCGTTGGCCAGGTGTGGCAGCACGAGCACGTTGTGGGTCGGCTCGAATTGACTCGCACGAAGGGCGATAAGCCGAGAGCAGTACCCCTGAACCAGCCAGCGAAAGACGCGCTCTCAGCGCTGCTCAAGATCAAACGTGAGCGGGGGGAACGCATGGACGACGACGCACCGCTGTTCGTGAGCAGAAATGGCCAGCGTCTTGTCAGGGCACAGGCACACAACAGGTTAAGGCGTGTCTACTGGTCCGCCGGTTTGACGGGCAAAGTCACCACGCACAGTTTGAGAAAATCGTTCGCCACGCGCATGCACGACCGGGGTGTTAAAATACGCGAAATTCAAGTGCTGTTGGGACATTCCAGCGTTTCGACGACCCAACGCTACATCGACGTTCGAGACGATCAATTGGTCGATGCGGTCGCAATGCTAGAAGGGTAGGCGAATTTGACGAAAGGGCAACTTTGTCAAACTCGTTAATCCCGCCCATCGCTGCGGTCGATCACGCACTCCGAGAACGCTACCATGTCCCGCGCCAGGATGGTGACCAACCACGGCTCGCCATTCTTTCTGTGCGCCACGTAAGGGATGTTGCCGCCGCACTCAGCGAGCGCCTGCTTAACCGCCCGGTATAGGTTCAAGCTCTCGACCCGTTTCACCTCGGCGTGCGTCCCAGGGATTCCCCCTACCACGTCCGGGCTCTCAGGCCCACCGCAGAATTGCCGGCCTCGACGGGCATCCTCAAGCCCGAGCTCGTCCCTGAGCCACGCCGCCCACTCTCTTTCGCCACGAGCACCTTTGGCCCGCGAGTTCGTGCTCATCATGTCACCCCCCTAAAATACGCTGTTTGTTTCGTTCTGCTCACGTTTTCAGCACTTTTCTCTGTGATAATCTCGGAAAAGCTAACTTACACGCAGTTTATTCCGTTGGGCTCCCAAAAACAGAGAGATGCGCACACCGGGGGTTAAACCCTTACGAAATTAATTTCGTATGGGTTTTCCCACGGTGACCCGTCACCCTTAAAAGGGCACCTCCTCCGCGTTCGCGCCGGCCAACGCCTGCTCTTTTTCAGAGCCCTTGCCGTTCTTTGCTGGCGCGAACACGGCCTGGATCGCCGCGTATTGTTCGTCATCGTCGCCGATCTTATGGGTGACCTGTACAGCACAATCCCTCCCGATCAATTGTTCGATGTCCACACGCTGGCCGGGGTCGATCTTGCCGACGAGCACCCGGTACAGCTTGCCCAGGCTCGCCATTTTGCTCAGACTCAGCGTGTAGTATTTTGAGAGTAGTTGGCCATCGAACGAGCCGCCGCTCAACGCGAACGTTATCTTGACGCTTTGTTTGTCGGGATCGAATTTGCTCGGCTCAGGCTCCGAGATTGACGCGATCTTTGCAGGGTGTTCCCCACGTTCGACCAACTCATACGCCTGTGGTGCTTTAACGTAAATTGACATTTGATCGTTCTCCTTTACGTTTATTGTTTTTGTGTTCTGTTTTTCGTGTTCGTTCGCTTGGCATGATGCCCCATCCCTGTCCGTTATGTGCCATTCGTTCGTATTCGCCATCGCCCCAAACATCTCTAAATCTTGCCAATAAGGCCCGTCCTGTCTAGATTTTGAGCTTTCGACTGTGTGGCGTTTTCCCCTGGCCAGGGACAGTTTTTTCAACAGTTGATTGATCCGCGCCCGCACTTGGGCCAATGTGAGCCCCGAAAGTTCTCGTTCGATTTTTTCCACGCCGTCCCAGACCCACGGCCAGCGCCGCACGATCTCTTGCCCTTTAAGGGTGCTGAGATAAGCGACGAACTGGTCAACTAGCACCACGCGCTCGTCATCCGGGTCGAGTGGGTGAACGCGACCCCAGTCCCGAAAACTTTGTCCTTCACGCAACACGAGCAGCTCGTCCACGGCTCGGGGGTGTTGGCAGCGTTGGCATACGTGGTGTTCAACGTCGAGCACGAGCGTCATCCGGTCGCACTGAGAACACGCCGCGAGCGAGCCTTTTTTGATGCTCATTTTTGAAACACCCCCACCCCGTCAGAGGGATACTCTTTCCCGCAAATAGGACACACAAATCCGCCAGGCACGCTATCTAAAAAAGCCCCGTCAGCGGCGCACTGCCAGTTGGGTTGTTTTTCAACGCTAAGTGGTTTGTCCCCACGTTTGTCCCCACCTAGTGAAACGGGGGGTTTATGCTGTTCAGATCTACGTAAAGTCCTATTGTCCCCACTCAGAGAGAGATTATTAAAACCTTTACGTGTTTGTGATACTTTCTCTTGTCGGGATTTTAGACTGTTCTCTGTTATATGGGGACAGGGGACACTAGAACTGTCCTGGTCCGCGTTTGAGGCGTTTTCAAAACGTGGGGACAAAGGTGGGGACAACTTTTGGGGACAGGGTGTACTATCAGTCGTTTCTTTAGAGCCTATCAGGTAATACGCTCCTTCATCTTTATCAAAGGCAACTTCTTCGTTGTGAATTAGGTTAGAAATTGCAGTTTCCCAAGCCCAAATTCCATCTCTTTCGTAATGGATTTTTTTCTGTAGCGGGCGTTTTTTTGTGACGCCATTTTTAAACAACGCTTTGCGGATTTTGTCTTCTACTTTTGCGATGGTGTTGTCACTATCCGAGGGATCGTGTAACTGTCGTAGCTGATACTGCCAATTGAGAACTTCGACGACCTCACTCACAACAGATTCGTCCACGCAGGAGTTACCACGCAGGAGAGCGACCAGGGGCATTAGACGCATCCCTATCGTGTCCAGCCTTGTGGCGTAGACACTGCGCCTGTCCATCGAACGGTAAAACTGCTCCCATAGCGCTAGCGCATCTTCGGTGAGAGACATCGTTAATACACCACCGTGGCTCTTACCGTGGGCGTCCACAATGGACAATAATTCGCCCAACTGTGCTTTTAGCACGTTCTTTTTTTCTTGGGGGATCTGACGTGGAAACGCGACGAGATGCCCACTTTCACCGGCCACTAAAAATAGCCGATTAAGGAAACCGATTGCTCGGAACTCACTCGTCCACATGCTTTCAAAGGTGTCAGACGTACACGCTGTTAGTATCGATAGGTAAACATCGTCGAGCCGGATGGACCGCGTTTTGGTACTGTTACTGTAATGGTTTTGCTCGAACAGGCTCGTTAACATAGGAGCGGCCGTAGCGCCCTTTGCCTTCGCTTTTTCCACAAAAATACGCAACTCGTCAAATACCAAGAGCAGGGGGTTGCCCTTAACGTCTTCGTCGTGGGCTTCATCTTTGAGATATTTTGCGATGCCCTCCGCACTCCCAAACCCCCATAAAGTCGGTACAGTGACCAACGCCTGCTCAAAGAATTTTATGACGTGGTGAATAGCCGACGATTTTCGCGTGACCCCGATTTGGCCAAGCAGCACGGTGTAAAATCGACGTTGTATGTCCAGCTCACTGTCCAGCGTCACGACGGGCGCCAGGACAGCACCCAACACTGTCATAAACCCAAAGTAAAGAAACTCCCAAGGGCTCTCTGTATATTCGCTGTACAGGTCTGCAAAGCGTGACGCCGTGTTGGATTGTGGACGCGGGAACGTGGCGTCCACGGCTGTCTGTACCGGCAACGGTAACGTGATGGTCATTCTGGTGGCGTTGGCTAGAGACTCGTCCAGCAACTCGTTAAAGTGATCGGGGTTCTCTCTGTGTAGGTCGTTGAGATCGCCGGCATCCAGCTCAAAAGAAAATGCTTCACCACAAAAGTTAAGCTCGCCAAGCCGTTTAGCTACACCCTGCACGAACGATTCTCCGCCACTGTCGGGTTCTTTCAAAACGCAGACGGTGGCGACGCCTTTTATGTCGTCCGAGTGCAGCTTACCGGCCATTTTCGCGCCGGGGACTCCTAAGACGTTTTTAACGCCGTGATGGTGGGCTGTGAGTACGTCTGTTTCACCTTCAACGAGCCACAGCACAGGGTTTGAACGGTCGCGCTGGGCCTGGCCGTAGACGATGATCTTCTCGCCGCAGCCTTTAGGCTTCCAGCGGAGTTTACGTTGTCCTTTATCGTCCACGTACCGGGTCCGACGAGCGGGGCTCTCTTCGCCGGCATAGTCGTAGTAGGTAAAAACCACGCCACCGCCACCACTGTCGTGTACTCCGAACTCCCTTAAAAGTTCGACAGGCAACCCTTTGGCTTTAGCCAAGGTTGCAACCGTGACACCTTCACGTTTCTTTACGTGCTGAGCTCCGTTCTTTTTGGGTTTGTTGCCCGTGCTGACTGTAGGGGTGCTGCCGTTAAGCGAGTCCCCGCGCAGCCCCAGCGCTTTCAACACTTTTTCGTGCTCAGCGCCACACGCGAAACAGTGCGTGAGCACTTTCCCGCTGTCACCCACGCTCACGCTTAAAGACGGGTGATGATCGTCGTGGACAGGACA
>Ga0114931_10008482_pt1 | contig 12439 bp, 10 predicted proteins | sample 2SBtaG_FD_89579 | JGI IMG/M metagenome (GOLD analysis project Ga0114931, IMG submission 89579) | Deep subsurface microbial communities from Kolumbo volcano to uncover new lineages of life (NeLLi) - 2SBTROV14_V59a metaG | ecosystem: Environmental > Aquatic > Marine > Volcanic | place: Kolumbo...
CGTGTACCAGGCCGCCAGCGCCATCGTCGCCGCCACCGCCGCGGCGATCACCCACCAGCGCCGGGCGAGCCGGGCGAGGACGTCGCCGAAGGCGATGCGGTCGGTGGCCGGCACGGCGAGGCGGACCACCGCGTCGCGCGCCGGACCCTCGTCGGGACTCACCGCCGGTTCGCTCATGTCGTGGCCCCCTCGCCGCCGTCGGGTGGGACGGAAACGCCAGCGCTCTACTTAACAAATCCTTGTTGCCAATGGCGGGAAAATTTGCCTCGCTGAGGGTTCGCCCGGGCATCGGAGGGCTGGAATGTTCTTCTACCTCGCCAAGATCGGCGGCTTCTTCCTCGACCCCGCCAACCTAACCGTGGTCGCCGTCGCGGTGCTCGCCGGTCTCGCCTGGACGCGCTGGGCGCGGCTGGCGCGTGGCCTCATCACCGCGCTCGCCGCGGTTCTCGTCGTGGCCTCGTTCGAGCCGCTGAGCGAGGCCGCGATCACGGCCCTCGAGACGCGCTTTCCCCGCAACCCGCCGCTGCCGGCCGTGGTCGACGGCATCGTCGTCCTCGGCGGCGCCATCGCCCCGGGACGCAGCGCCAGACTCGATCAGCCCCAGTTGGCCGGCAACGCCGAGCGGCTCACCGCCTTCCTCACCCTCGCCCGACGCTACCCCGCGGCCAGGCTGGTCTACACCGGCGGCTCCGGCAGCCTCGCCGAGCAGCGCTTCAAAGAGGCCGACATCGCCCGGACGCTGTTCGCCGACCTCGGCTTTCCCGTACGCCGCATCGTGTTCGAGCGCGAATCGCGCAACACCTACGAGAACGCCGCCTTCGCCAAGCTGGTGGCCGAGCCGGCGGCGGGCGAGACCTGGATCCTGGTGACCTCGGCCAGCCACATGCCGCGCGCGGTCGGCGCCTTCACCCGGGTCGGCTGGCGGGTTCTGCCCTACCCGGTAGACTACCTCATGCGCGGCGAGACGCGCCTCGGCTTCGACCCGCAGCGGGCCTTCCGCATCTATGGCGTCGTCGCCCACGAGATCGTCGGGTTGCTCGCCTACTATGTCGCCGGCTATAGCGAGAGCTTGGTGCCCGGCGCCTGATCGCTTCACCGAATGTTCACCGAACGGAGGGTAGAGCGGACGCCTCGCGCCCACGCCACCCACCGGTCATGAAGAAGACCCTGATCGCCCTGGTCCTCCTCGCCGTCATCGGTGGCGGCGGCTACATGGCGTGGATCGGAAGCTGGGATAAGGGGACCGGGATCGGCGGCGCGCGCTCGTTCTCGACCGGCGAGGCCAAGCCCGAGTTCGTCGAGTTGCGCCCGATCACCGCACCGCTCCGCGCCACCGATGACAAGGTCCAGTACCTGGTGCTCGCGATCACCCTCCAGGTGCACAGCAAGGACCTGGCGAGCCAGGTTCACGATCGCTTGCCGCGCCTGCTCGACGCCTTCTCGCAAGAGCTCTACGGCCTCGCCGACGCCCGCCCGGTGGGCCAGCACTCGATCAACCTGGCGCGGGTCAAGGCCCGGCTTCTCGCCGGCTCCGAGCGGGTTCTCGGCCCGGGGATCGTCGACGACGTTTTGGTCCGCATGGCGCGCTGATCTCGACGGGCTCAGCCGTCGAGCGCGACGAAGGCGAGCGCCTGGTGGGCGGTCCGGCGGACGTGCTTGCGTTTCAGCGGGGTGTGGACGAAGCGGTTGAGCGCGGCGGCGATCGTGCCTGCGGTCTCAGGCTCGGCGTGGGCGGCCTCGGCGCGGGCGGCGAGCAGCGTCTTGAGGACGTGGACCGAGACGATGTATTCGTCGCGCCCGTGGTCGAAGAGGCCGGCGATCGCGGCATCGAGGAAGCCGATCGGGTCGGCCACGCACCACCGTGCCGGGTCGAGCCCGGGGTCGGTGTAAGGGGCGTTGCGCCCGGCGAAGCACGCCATCTGGAGAAGCCCCGCCGGCCACAGCTCGGGATGGCGGGTGCAGGTCGCGCGCACCGCAGCGGCGAAGGTGAGCCCGTGGGTCATGTCGAGCCAGCCGGCGTTGTCGGCGAGCGGGCCGTCGGTGCGCTCTTGGAAGCGGAGATCGAAGGCCAGCATGTTGGCGGCGGCGGCGGCGAGCAGGGCGCGATAGATCGCCTCGGGCGCCGCGCCCCCGTTGGCGGCGGTGACGAAGAGGGCGTCGCGGATGCTGCGGCCGCGCAAGGTCTCGGCGCGGGGCGCCGCGCCGGCCCCGCCCCAGGCGGCGAGCGCGCTGGCGTAGTGGCGGAACTCGGGGATCAGATCCTCGCGCCGGGCGAAGACCAGGGTCCGGGTCAACGACATCAGGAGCGGCCCGGCCACCGCCTCGCCGAGGCGCGCGATCAGCGCCCCGGCCTTGTCGAGATAGATCAGGGCGTGGCCGAAGTCGGCATAGTGCGCCAGCGCCGCCCGGGCGAGCGCCGGCTCGACGGCGGCGAAGGGAAGACCATCGGCGACGGCGCCCGCCATGAGGGCGAGCGCCCGCGGCCCGTCTTCGGCCTCGACCGCGGCGAGATAGGCGTCTTCGTCGAAGGCCGCCGGCTCGGCATCGTAAGCGTAGAGCGGCTGGCGCAGGGCGTCGTCGGCGATGTGGCCGACGGCCTCGATCAGAGAGGCGAGGAGCTCGGTGTCGTCAGCGGCGATGCGGTCGTGAAGGGCGAGCCAGTCGGCGGCGCCGGCGAAGGCGTGGGTCCAGCCGAACTCGAAGCGCTCGTGCGACCATTGGATGGCCGCGACGACCGCCTCGGCCGGGTCGGCGCCGATCGCCGCCAGGCGCGCGATCTCGCGGGCGATGCGGTCATAGGCCTGGTCGTCGAAGGCTTCCCTCAGCGCCGCCAGCACCGCGGCCCGGCGGGTCGCGAACGGGGGCTCGGCGAGGTCGACGAAGACCGCGCCCTGATCGAGGCGCACCGGGTAGACGCGCAGCCGATCGCCGCCATAGAGGTTCGCACCGCTCGCCAGGTCGAACTTCCAGTTGTGCCAGTTGCAGGTCAGGACGCAGGTCGCGTCGAGGGCGCCTTCGCGCAAGGGGTAGCCCTCGTGCGGGCAGCGATTGTCACAGGCGAAGACGCCCTTGAGCGTGGCGAAGAGCGCGATCTGCTTGCGCCCGAAGCGGACCACCGTGCGGCCCTCGGCGACGAGCCGGGCGTGGTCGATCGCCCGCCGCCAGTCGGGCGCCGGGCCGCCATCCGCGGCCGAGGCCGCCGCCTCGCGGGCGTCGTCAGGGGTGGCAGCGGCGGGAAGCTCGGTCATGCGCGAAGGGCCTCGTCGGTCGATCAGGGGAGCCCTGGCGAGGGTGGGGCGGCGGGGGCCCGCGGTCAACGACCCTGTGCGGCGGCCCGCGCAGGGGGCCAACCGCGGTGGCGCCGGTGCGCGGACGGTTAGAGCGGCGGTGCGATGACCACCGCGATCCCGGCCTCGGCGAGGAGCGAATCGAACGGCGGCGGCGGCGGCGCCTCGGTGATCAGGGTGTCCACCGCCGCCAGCCCGGCGACCCGCACCAGCGCCCGGGTGCCGAACTTCGAGCCGTCGGCGACGACGATGGTGCGCTCGGCCCGCTCCATGACCACGCGCGAGAACTCGGCCTCGGAGAGGTGGTAGTCCATCAGCCCGTCGACGGCATCGATCGCGGCCATCGAGAGGAAGGCGAGGCGAACCCGGAACTGGCGGACGAAGGCGGTCGCCACCGGGCCCAGCGCCGCCCCGTCGTCGGCCCGCAGCTCGCCGCCGGCCATGTAGACCCGGTTGCCGTTGCGGGTGGCGAGCGTGCGCGCGATATCGACCGAGTTGGTGGCGATCATCAGATCGCGGTGCTCGGTCAGCGCCCGGGCGACATAGGCGGTGGTCGAGCCGGTGTCGAGCATCAGCGAATCGCCGTCGGCGACCTCGCGCGCGGCGCGCCGGGCGATCGCCCGCTTGGCCTCGACGTTCTCGGCCAGCCTTTGATGATAGCCCGATTCGCGCAAGGATTCGGCCAGGCGGACGCCGCCGTGGACCTTGCGCACGGCGCCGTTCCTGGCCATCGCCTTGAGGTCGCGGCGGATGGTCTCGTCGGAGACCGAAAGCGCCCGGGCGAGCTCGATCACGGTGCAGCTTCCGCGGGCCGTCACCGCCTCGAGGATCGCCGCCTGCCGGGCTTCCTTGAGCATCCCTCCCCTCCGCGCCGAAACGCCCGATGGCGACGATGATATGTGGAATCTTGTGGGATTTCCAGTCGACAACCGCGGATTTGTGTGGAAACATTGCCGCCAGCGAGTCGCCGGCCCGCCGTCGCGGCATGCGAACCGGGCCGCAGGGGAGCCCCAAACAGGGAGGGTCATCACGATGTTCGCCAAAGTCACTACCGCGGCTGCGGCCGCGATCGTCCTGCTCGCCGGCACCGCCTTCGCCAAGGTGCCGGAATCCGAGGACCCCATCATCGTCACCATCCAGGACTGGACTGGTGAGTACATCACCGCCCACCTGATCGGCGGGGTGCTCGAGCGGATGGGCTACAACGTCAAGTACCAGCAGGCCGACTACATCGCCCAGTTCGCCGGTCTCGAATCGGGCGATCTCGACATCGCCCCCGAGATGTGGGAGACCACCGGCAAGCAGGCCATGGACGCGAGCCTCAAAACGGGCAAGACGGTCGATCTCGGCGAGACCGGGATGAAGGCCAAGGAAGAGTGGTGGTACCCGATCTACATGAAGAAACGGTGCCCGGGCCTGCCCGACTGGAAGGCGTTGCTGTCGGAGAAGTGCGCCAAGGCGTTCTCCACCCCCGAGACCTATCCCAAGGGCCGTTACCTCGGCGGGCCGGTCACCTGGGCTGGCTTCGACGACGAGCGGGTCGAGGCGCTGGGGCTGCCCTTCGAGGTCGTCCACGCCGGCACCGACGCGGCGCTGTTCGCCGAGCTCAAGTCGGCCTACGAGCGCAAGGCGCCTTTCCTCGGCTGGATCTACGCGCCGCACTGGGCGCCGATCAAGTACAAGGGGGAGTGGGTGAAGTTCCCCGAGTACACCGACGCCTGTTACAACGACCCCAAGTGGGGCATCAATCCCAACATGAAGTACGACTGCGGCAAGCCCCACGGCTGGATCAAGAAGGTCGGCTGGAAGGCGGGCGAGCAGAAGTGGCCCTGTGCTTACAAGGCGGTGCGCGCCGTGCACATTGAGAACCCTGAGATGGGCGCGATGATCGTCAAGGTCGACCTCGACGGGAAGAGCGTCGACGACGTGGTCAGCGCCTGGTTCAAGAACAACGAGGCCACGTGGAAGAAGTGGGGCGCCTGCGCCGGTCTCTGAACGGGCAGCGCGGGCGTCGCGGCTCGGTGCCGGCGGCGCCCGCGCCCTCGAAGGGATCGTGATGGCGGCGGCCGGAGAGACCGCGACGGGCGGCGCCAAGATCGCCTGCCGCAATGTCTGGAAGCTGTTCGGCCCTGGCGCCGAGCGCTTCCTGGCTGCGCGCGGCGGCGGTGCCGGTGACGCCGAGCTCGCCGCCGCCGGCCTGATCGGCGCCGTCCGCGACGCCAGCTTCGACGTCGCCGAGAGCGAAATCTTCGTCATCATGGGGCTCTCGGGGTCAGGCAAATCGACCCTTGTGCGCTGCCTGTCGCGCCTGATCGAGCCCACCGCCGGCGAGGTCCTGTTCGAGGGCCGCGATCTCCTCAAGACCTCCGAGAAGGACCTGATCGAGATCCGCCGCCACAAGATGGGGATGGTGTTCCAGAACTTCGCCCTCCTTCCCCATCTCACGGTGCTGGGCAACGTCGCCTTTCCCCTCGAGGTCCAGGGGGTGGTGCGCGAGCGCCGCGAGCGCCGGGCCATGGAGATGATCGAGCTGGTGGGCTTGGGGGGGCGTGAGCGCTATTACCCCCGCGAGCTCTCGGGCGGTCAGCAGCAGCGCGTCGGGATCGCGCGCTCGCTCGCCGTCGAGCCCGAGATCTGGTTCCTCGACGAGCCCTTCTCGGCCCTCGACCCCCTGATCCGCCGTGAGATGCAGGACGAGTTTCTGCGCCTGCAGAACGTCTTGAACAAGACCATCGTCTTCATCACCCACGACTTCGACGAGGCCATCCGGCTCGCCGACCGGGTCGCCATCATGAAGGATGGCGCGATCATCCAGATCGGCACGCCCGAGGTCCTGGTGACCCGCCCGGCGACCGACTATGTCGCCGAGTTCACCCGCGAGATCCCGCGCGCCAAGGTGCTCTCGGCGCGGACCATCATGGAGCCGGCGAGCGAGGGCGGCGAGGTCGCCGGCAGCGTCGCCGCTAACGAGCGCGTCGCCGCCATCGCGTCCCGGGTGGTCGCCGCCGATCACCCCTTCGCGGTGGTCGAGGCCGACGGTCGCGTGGTCGGCCGGGTGACGCCCGAGGCGGTGCTCGCCGTGGTCGTCGGCAACGAAGGATGACCGCTCTGGAGGGCGCCGTGGTGGCCCTGCCGCGGAACCGCCCCTGGGCCTGGGTCTGGGCGGTGGCGGTGGCGGCGATGGTGGCGCTCTGGCTCGCCGGCGACGCCGTTCCCTGGGCGCTCCACTATCCGCGCCCGTGGGTGGTGCCGCTTCGCTTCTGGATCAGCGACTTCATGAAGTGGCTGGTCAACGAGGCCAGCCTCGGGCTGTTCACCTTCAAGGAGTTCACGCGCTCGATCGCCTGGCTCCTGAGCTGGCCGCTGGATACGGCCTCGGGCCTCTTGGCCAACGGCTTCGCGGTGCCCCTCGGCGACGGCACCCGCGACGTCCTCAGGCTGCCGCGGTTCTCGTGGCTGGCGGTGGTCGCCGTGGTTGCCCTGATGGGGCACGCGGCGCGGGGCTGGCGGCTGGCGTTCCTGACCGGCGGCTGCTTCCTCTACCTCGCCGTCTTCGGCCAGTGGGGGAGCGCCATGGTGACGCTGGCCTCGATCGCCATCGCGGTCCCCTTCGGGGTCGTCGGGGGTCTTCTTCTCGGTGTGCTCGGTGCCCGCAGCCGCCGGTCCGAGGCGGTGCTGACGCCGTTCCTCGACCTGATGCAGACGGTACCCATTTTCGCCTATCTGGTGCCGGTGCTGTTCCTCTTCGGCTTCGGCCCGGTCGCGGCGATGACGGCGACCATCGTCTACGCCATGCCGCCGATGGTCCGCTGCACCATGCTGGCGTTGAAGGGGGTGCCCACCGAGGTGGTCGAGTTCGGCCGGATGGCGGGGTGCTCGCGCCGCCAGCTGACCTGGAAGGTGATGATCCCGGCGGCCCGATCGACCCTGATGGTGGGGGTCAACCAGGTGATCATGCTGTCGCTCAACATGGTCATCATCGCCTCGATGATCGGCGCCGGGGGGCTGGGCTTCGACGTTCTGACCTCGCTCAAGCGGCTCGACATCGGCAAGGGGCTCGAGGCCGGCATCGCCATCACCCTTCTCGCCGTCGCCCTCGACCGCCTCAGCCAGGCCTATGCCGGGCGGCCGCCACCGGTGCACCGGAGCGACGGCGCCGGCTTCGTCGTCCGCCATCCCCACCTCGTGATCGGGGGGGGCCTCATCCTCGGGCTGACCCTGCTCGGTGCCGTGGTGCCGGCGGTCCAGACCTACCCTGCGGGCCTCGAGCTCACCACCAGCGGCTTCTGGGACGACCTCGTCACCTACATCATCCGCCACTACTTCGACTTTCTCGACGCCATCAAGTCGTGGCTTCTGCTCAACATGCTGATCCCCTTCAAGCGTTTCCTCGTCGGCCTGCCGTGGCTGGGGGTGGTCGGGCTGGTGGCGCTCGCCGGGCTGCAGCTCGGCGGCCGCCGGCTCGCCCTGGTAACCGGTGGGCTCGCGCTGTTCATCGCGGTGACCGGCAACTGGGAGAAGGCGATGATCTCGACCTACCTGGTGGGGATCTCGGCGCTGTTCGCGACCGTGATCGGGATGCCCGTCGGGGTCGCCGCGGCGCGCAACGAGCGGCTCCACCGGATCGTCCAGGGGGTGATCGACACCCTGCAGACGCTGCCCTCGTTCGTCTATCTGATCCCGGTGGTGATGCTGTTCCGGGTCGGCGACTTCTCGGCCATGATCGCGGTGGTGGCGTATTCGGTGGTGCCGGCGATCCGCTACACCGACCACGGCATCCGTCAGGTGCCGCCGTCGATCATCGAGGCGGCCGCCGCCGCCGGCTGCTCGCGCCGTCAGACCCTGTGGAAGGTCCAGCTCCCGCTGGCCCTGCCCGAGATCATGCTCGGGGTCAACCAGACCATCATGATGGCGCTTTCGATGCTGGTCATCACGGCCCTGGTCGGCACCCGCGACCTCGGCCAAGAGGTCTACATCGCGCTGACCAAGGCCGACACCGGCCGGGGCCTGGTCGCGGGGGCGTGCGTGGCCTCCCTGGCGATGATCTCGGACCGGCTGATCTCGGCCTGGAGCAAGCGCAAGAAGCGCGAGCTCGGGCTCGCCTGACAAGGGGAGAGGAGGCGATGTCGGAGGCGATGAGCGACGCCCGTCTCAAGGCCGCCCAGCTCGCCCTGTGGTCGGGCCCGGTCGAGCCGCAGCCGCTCGGCGGCGGCATCACCAACCTCAACTTCCGGGTCGATGACGGCGGTGAGCGCTTCTTCGTCCGCATCGGTGACGATATTCCGCTGCATGGGGTGATGCGCTTCAACGAGCGCGCCGCCAGCCGGGCCGCCGCCGCCGCCGGCATCTCGCCCGCCGTCGTCCACGCCGAGCCCGGGGTGCTGGTGCTGCGCTTCATCGAGGGTCGCACCTTCGCCGAGGCCGACGTCCGCGATCCCGCCAATCTGGCGCGCATCGTCGATCTGGTCGGCCGGGTCCATCGCGACCTGGCGGCGCACCTGCGGGGGCCGGTGCTGATGTTCTGGGTCTTCCAGGTGATCCGCGGCTATGTCGGCACGCTCCGCGACGCCGGCGCCGGTGAGGCGGGGCAACTGAAGCGCTTCCTCGCCGTCGCCGACGCGCTCGAGGCGGCGCTCGGCCCGGTCGCGATCGTGTTCGCCCACAACGACCTGCTGGCCGCCAACTTCATCGACGACGGCACCCGCCTGTGGCTGGTCGACTGGGACTACGCCGGCTTCGACACGCCCCTCTTCGATCTCGCCAATCTGGCCTCGAACAACGGGCTCGACGCGGCGGGCGAGGACGCGCTCCTGGCGGCCTACTTCGACCGCGCGCCCGACGACGCCCTGCGCCGGCGCCTGTGCGCCATGAAGGCGGCCTCGCTGCTGCGCGAGACCCTGTGGAGCATGGTCTCCGAGATCCACCTCGCGATCCCCTTCGACTATGCCGCCTACACCGCCGAGAACCTGGCCCGCTTCGAGCGCGCGCTGGCGCTGTTCGAGGAGACCCGATGATGGCCTCGCTTCCCACCTCGGCGCGTGCGGTGATCGTCGGCGGCGGCATCGTCGGCTGCGCCACCGCCTATCACCTCGCCAGGCTGGGCTGGCGCGAGGTCGTGCTGCTCGAGCGCAAGAAGCTGACCTCGGGCTCGACCTTCCACGCCGCCGGGCTGGTCGGCCAGCTTCGCAGCTCGGCCAACGTCACCCGCTTGCTCAAGCACTCGGTCGAGCTCTACGACCGGCTCGAGGCCGAGACAGGGCTGGCGACGGGGTAGAAGCGCAACGGCGGCCTGCGCCTGGCGTGCTCGCGCGACCGCATGGTCGAGCTCGAGCGCCAGGCGACCACCGCCAAGAGCTTCGGCCTCGAGATGCACCTCTTGAGCCCGAAAGAGGCGCTCGATCTGTGGCCGATCATGGAGATCGGCGACCTCGTCGGCGCCGCCTTCCTCCCCACCGACGGCCAGGCCAACCCCTCGGACATCACCCAGGCGCTGGCCCGCGGCGCGCGTTCGGGCGGCGTCGCCATCGTCGAGGACATGCCCGTCACCGCGATCGCGGTCAAGGACGGCCGCGTCGCCGGGGTTCGCACGCCCGCGGGCACGATCGCCTGCGAGGTGGTGATAAACTGCGCCGGCCAGTGGGCGCGCGAGGTCGGCCGGCTCGCCGGCGTCACGGTGCCTTTGCAGTCGGTCCAGCACCAGTACATCGTCACCGAGCCGATCGCCGGCGTGCCCAGTGGGCTGCCGACGCTGCGCGACCCCGACCGCCTGACCTACTTCAAGGAGGAGGTCGGCGGCCTGGTGATGGGCGGCTACGAGCCCGACCCCATCCCCTGGGCGCTCGACGGCATCCCCGAGGGCTTCCACTTCACCCTGCTCGACGCCGACTGGGACCACTTCGAGCAGCTCATGGAGCAGGCGTTGGCGCGGGTGCCGGCGCTCAGCCAAGCCGGGGTCAAGCAGTTCGTCAACGGCCCCGAGAGCTTCACCCCCGACGGCAACTTCATCCTCGGCGAGGCCCCCGAGGTCCGCGGCTTCTTCGTCGGCGCCGGGTTCAACGCCTTCGGCATCGCCGCCGCCGGGGGGGCGGGGCGGGCGCTCGCCGAGTGGGTGGTCGGCGGCGCGGCGCCGATGGACCTCTGGGTGGTGGACATCCGCCGCTTCGCCGCCATGCACCGTGACCAGGGCTGGGTGCGGACGCGCACCCTCGAGCTCTATGGCAAGCACTACACCATCGCCTGGCCCGACGAGGAGCACGAGAGCGGCCGGCCGCTCAAGGTCTCGCCGCTCTACCAACGGCTCGCCGCGGCCGGCGCGTGCTTCGGCTCCAAGCTCGGCTGGGAGCGGCCCAACTGGTTCGCCCCCGAAGGCGTGGCGCCCCGCGATGAGCCCTCCTTCGGCCGCGCCAACTGGCACGCCCACGTCGGCGCCGAGCACCGGGCGACGCGCCAGCGGGTGGCGCTCTTCGATGCCTCCTCCTTCGCCAAGTTTCTGGTCGTCGGGCGCGATGCCGAGAAGGCCCTTTCCTGGGTCTGCGCGGGTGAGGTGGCCCGGCCGCCGGGCCGCATCGTCTATACCCAGATGTGCAACGCCCGCGGCGGCATCGAGTGCGATCTCACGCTCGCCCGGCTGGCGGCGGACGCCTACTACATCGTCACCGGCACCGGCTTCGCCACCCACGACCGCGACTGGATCGAGCGCCACCTTCCGCAAGGCCTCGACGCCCGGCTGATCGACGTGACCTCGGGCTTCGCGGTCCTCTCGCTGATGGGCCCGCGCGCCCGCGAGGTGCTGGGGGCGGTGACCGACGCGCCGCTCGACAACGCCGCCTTCCCCTTCGCCCATTGGCGCGAGCTGATGATCGCAGGCGCGCCAGTGCGCGCGCTCCGCATCACCTATGTCGGCGAGCTCGGCTGGGAGCTCCACGTGCCGGCCGAATCGGCGCTCGCCGTCTATGACCGGCTGATGGCGGCGGGGGCGGGCTGCGGCATCGTCAACGCCGGCTACCGGGCGATCGAGAGCCTGCGCCTCGAGAAGGGCTATCGCGCCTGGGGCTCCGACATCGGCCCCGACTTCACGCCCATCGAGGCCGGCCTCGGTTGGGCGGTCAAGCTCAAGTCCAATACCCCCTTCCTCGGCCGAGAGGCGCTCGCCGAGGCCGCCGAACGACCGCCGACCAAGCGCCTCTGCGGCTTCACCGTCGACGACCCCGAGGTCGTGCTCTTGGGGCGCGAGACCATCTATCGTGACGGCGCCCGCGTCGGCTGGCTGACCAGCGGCGGCTATGGCCATACCGTGGGCAAGGCGATCGGCTATGGCTATGTGCGCGACGAGGGCGGCGTCACCCGGGCTTACTTGGAGGACGGGGCCTACGAGCTGGAGGTGGCGGCCCGGCGAGTGCCGGCGCAGCTTCACCTCGGCCCCCTCTACGACCCCAAGAGCGAGCGCATCCGCGCCTGAGCTGTGCTTTCCGCCGGCTTCGGGTCGTGATAGGGTCGCCGGCCTTCGCCCAAGGGCCCCACGCCACCATGCGATCGGGACGATGCTTTCACGGCGGCTCAGGCCTTCCTTCGACCGCCTGACGACGGATCGCCGTGCTATCGGCCGGGCCGGCTGAGCGATGTGCGGCCTGGCCGGCGCGATGCTGTTTTCGGGCTCCGATTTCGCCCTGAGCGACGCCTACCTCGCACGGATGGGAGAGGCGGTCGCCCACCGCGGCCCCGATGGCTCGGGCGTATGGATTTCACCCGATCGGCGGGTCGGTCTCGCCCACCGGCGGCTCGCCATCATCGACCGCTCGGCGGCCGCCGCCCAGCCCATGAGCACGGCCGACGGCCGGTTCACCATCGCCTACAACGGCGAGATCTACAACCACGCCGAGCTCCGCGTCGCGCTCGAGCGCACCGGCCGCTACGTCTGGCGCACCGACCACTCCGACACCGAGGTTCTTGTGCACGCCTTCGCCGAGTGGGGGATCGACTGCCTCGCGCGCTTGCGCGGCATGTTCGCCTTCGCGCTCTGGGATGCAGCCAAGCGCGAGCTGTGGCTGGTGCGCGATCGGATCGGCATCAAGCCGCTCTATCACAGCCGCCACCACGGACGCCTCGTCTTCGCCTCCGAGATCAAGGCGCTGCTCACCGACCCCGATCAGGAG
>Ga0114931_10008483_pt1 | contig 12436 bp, 10 predicted proteins | sample 2SBtaG_FD_89579 | JGI IMG/M metagenome (GOLD analysis project Ga0114931, IMG submission 89579) | Deep subsurface microbial communities from Kolumbo volcano to uncover new lineages of life (NeLLi) - 2SBTROV14_V59a metaG | ecosystem: Environmental > Aquatic > Marine > Volcanic | place: Kolumbo...
AAACTTTACGGACGATCTGAAGAAGTATGTCGAGATTTCCGCCGACCTGGTGAAAAAATATGGCGGCCGTTACATCATTCGCGGCGCGGCGGCGGATGTCATCGAAGGCGATTATCTGCAAGGACGTCCGGTGGTGGTGGCGGAGTTTCCGTCACTGGAAAAAATCGACGAGTTCATGAATTCCGAGTATTACAAAAAAGAGGTGTGGCCCTTGCGTCAGGGCACCGGCATTTACGACATCGCGACCTATGAAGAAGGGTCTTAGAAGGCCTGTGCAAAAGAGGGAGGAGGAGCGATGAAAGTTTTGTTGAAAAAGTTTCTTGATGGCGAGATTTCCCGCCGCGGTTTTGCCTCCGGGTTGCTGGCGCTGGGATTCAGCGGGGTCGCCGCTCAGTCTTTGTTGTCGTCAGCCGCCCGCGCTCAGCCCAAACGCACACAGGAGGGTGTGGATTTTATCGGGCGTGGTTCGGAGATATTAGTGGAAACACTGAAAAGCGCCGACATTTCTCACGTGTTCAACACCACCGCTACGGGCATGACGACATTTTTTGATGCCATGGCCATCCGTCCCGAGATGAACCTCATCGTTGCGTTGCAGGAGGGCCAGGCCGCCAGCATGGCCCATGGCTATGAACTGGCGAGCGGCCGTCCGGCGGTGCTTTTTATTCCCGGCGTCGCGGTGCCCAACGCCATGAACAATCTGTACAACGCCTGGAAGGACCGCTCCGCCATCGTGGTTTTGTCCGACGGCCCCAACGACCAAATCGACGGGCGGGACACGTTTCAGCGTATCGACGACTGGCTGGAGCCCATGCAGCAGTTCACCAAATGGGCATGGAAGGTCGATGTGCCGGGGCAGATCGGCGAAATGGTGCGCCGCGCCATCAAACTGTGCGCGACCCCGCCGGGCGGGCCGGTACATATCCGCATTCCGCAAAACGTTCTGGCCACGGATAAAATCAAACACACGCTCTATCCGCAAACGCGATTCACGGTGCCGATGGATCTGGCGCCCCGGCAGGATCTGATTGACGCGGCGGCGGATTTTCTGGTGGAGGCGCAAAACCCGCTGATCAGCGTCGGCGCGGAAGTGACGCGTGCCGGGGCGGGCGCAGATCTGATCGCACTGGCGGAGACCCTGGCGATTCCGGTGGCCCAGGGTTTTAGCGTCTATGGAGATTTTCCCTTCCGGCATCCCCTGTTCGCGGGTTTTTCCGCGCTCGGGCCCTTGCGCGGTATGAACAAAACCGATGTTTTTTTGAATCTGGGCGGGCATATGCCCGACAAAGGCTATTTCACCAATACCGTCCCGAAAAAAGCCAAAGTCATTCAGGCCCGCATTGAACATGACGCCATCGCCAACACCTATCCCACGGACATTGCCTTGGCGGCCGGACTGAAAGAAACCATCACATCGCTGACACAGGCGATCACGGGCCGTTTGACCAAGGCCCGGCGCGAGGCCATCCGGGCGCCGCGCTGGGAAGCGGCGCAACAGAAATTCATTGCGGCCGCGCAGCAACGCAAAAGCCAGGCTCAAGGGCGATGGAACAACAGTCCGCTGTCGTGGGAGCGGCTGTCGGCGGAACTGGACCAGGCGCTTGAGGACGATGCCGTTATTATTTCGGAACTTGATTCCCGCACCCCCTATGCCTGGCTGGATTTTGCGCCCGGCAAAAAGCGTCTCATCGGACCGACCACAGGCTTCGCTTTGGGGTGGGGCGTGGGCGCCGCGATCGGCGCCAAAATCGCCCGGCCTGACGATCAGATTGTCTGTCTGGTGGGCGACGGCGCGCTGCTGTTTGGCCAGTTGGAAGCGCTGTGGACCGCATCGCGTTATGACGTCCCCGTCATATTCGTTATTTTTAACAACCGCTCTTATGACGGGGAGCGTCTGCGCATCCACCGCGCCTCGCCGCTGGCGCGCGGGCCCGATAAAGCATTGTGGAAGGACATGGCCTGTTATCTGGGCGATCCCATCGTTGATTTTGTGGGTATTTCGAAAAGCTTCACCATCGATGGCGTGCAGGTTCAAAGCGCGGATGAATTGACAAGCGCCCTTGACCGGGCGCAAGCGGTGACGCGCGGCGGCCGGCCCTTCGTCATAGACGCGTTGATTGAGCAGGTGGGGTTTGGGGCGGGAAGCACCTGGCATCCCGATATTTCCATCGCCGGACAGCGCACCAGAAAGGTTTGAGCTTTGCCACCCCTTGGGACAACGGCCACTTGATCCGATTCCCCGAGGGGCGCGCCATATGAATTCACTTGGCGATGGCGTGGATATGCCGTACATCAGATGTTTGGCAAGGGGAGCAAAAAGTCTGATCGTAAGGGAGGGCATCTGTTTATCGGATGGCTTTCCCGGTGGGCTTCGGCATCCCCTTTTTGATTCTTGAACGATCAAAGACGGAACAACGAAAGCCCCATTGAGATGCCTCACATGAACCGCCGTTTGTTTCTGAAAAAAGCCGGGGCCGGCGCCAGCGGACTCTTGGCTTTGCAATATTCGTCACAAGCTCTGAGCCAGGTTCTGGCGGAGCACACGCAGCCCTATCGCAGATTTGCGGATGTCTATCGCAGCAAATGGACCTGGGACCGTGTGGCGCACGGCACCCACGGCACCAATTGCTCAGGCACCTGCGCGTTTAATGTTTACATTAAAGACGGCATTGTCTGGCGCGAAGAACAGCAGGGCATGTATGCGCCGTCGGGTGATGCGCCCGACTATGGCCCGCGCGGCTGTCAAAAGGGCTTACGCCACGCCAAATACATGTACGGCAAGCAGCGTGTGCTCTACCCGATGAAGCGTGTGGGGGAGAGGGGCGAAGGCAAGTGGGAACGCATCTCCTGGGAGCAGGAGACGCGCGAAATTGCCGATAAGTTTCTCGATCACACTTTAAAGGATGGCCCCAATACCATCTCCTATGGCAGCGGTACGCAGATGAGCGTCAAGCTGGCCTCTTTTACGGCGCTCGCCCGCTTTGCCAACATCACCGGCGTGACCATGCCGGAGTTCTATTCGGGCGTGGGCGATCTTCCCACTGGCGTTTATATGACTTTGGGCGAGGTCTATACCGGCGATACGATGGCGAGTATCTACAAGGCCCGCTGCGTTCTGGTCTGGATGTCCAATCCGGCGGTGACGCGCATTCCCGACGCGCATTTTTTCTGGGAGGCCAAGTATAACGGCACCAAAGTGATCGCCATATCGCCTGAGTTCACGCCGACCGCCATACATTCAAGCCTTTGGGTCAATCCGAAACCGGGCACGGATGCCGCGCTCGCCATGGGCATGGTCCATACGCTCATAACGGAAAAACTTTATGACGCGGACTATATCAAAGAACAGACGGATATGCCGCTTCTGGTGCGCACTGATACGCGTGAATTTTTGCGCGATATTGATTTGTCCCTCACCGGCAAGCTGGCTGTGCGGGACAACGTCTTTTTTATGTGGGACGAGGCTTCCCAAAGCTTGGTCAAGGCGCCAGGGACGGGCCTTGCGGATCGGCCTATGGGGCGCGACCGGCTGAAATGGCAAAGCATTTCTTTGGGCGCCATCAAGCCTGCATTAGAGGGACGCTGGACGGTTGATACTTTCGATGGTCCGGTCGAGGTTACCACTGTCTTTGAACTGACGAAAGAACGCGCGGCGGAACATGCGCCGGAAAAAGTGTCAAAAATCTGCGGGGTGAATCCCAAAGTGATCCGCAATCTGGCGCGTGATGTCGCCAAAGCGAAACCGACGATGATTTACACCGGCTATGCGTCATGTAAATGGCTGCATGGCGACCTTTTGCAGCGGGCGATGCTGCTGATCCTCTCGCTCACCGGGAATATCGGGCCGGAGGGGTCCGGGTTGCAATACGCCAATGCGCCCAAAGCCCGTGGCCTGTTGGCCTACGGCTTTGCTGGCGTCGGCCCCGCCACGCGGCTCATTTCGGGAACGCAGTGGGATTACCAAAACGGCAACATGAAAGATCTCACCGCTCAAATCTATGGTGCGGAACTGGCGGAGAGCTGGGATAAGGATTACCGCTATTCGCTGAAAAAAAACTATTTTCCTGATTATGCCAAAAAAGGCTGGAAAATGGGATTTTTTGCCGGGAATAATGGCGCAGGCTGGCGCGCTTCAGGCAATCGCTGGCGCAAGATGGCGTTTGATAAGCTGGAAACCATCGTCACTCTGGCGCCAGATATGGGGATCACGGCGTTCTATTCCGATTACGTGCTTCCCATCGCGCATCATTATGAGCGCGCTGATCTCATGTTGCAGTCACGCATGCCGTATTTGCAGGTTTTGGATGCGGCGGTGCCGCCTCTGGGGGAGTGCGTCGATGATTTTACCGCTTTGAAGCGTCTGGCGGCCGCCATCAGCGAACGCGCGAAGGAGCGCGGTGTTGCCGCTTTTCATGATGATGTGGACGGCAACACGATCCGGCGCGACCCCAAAGCCTATTATGATCTTTATACGATGGATGGCCGCGTGACGGACGTGCGGGATGTCTGTCAGTATATCATCAACACCACGCCCGGCATTCCCAAAATCACATTCCAGGAAGCGGCGGAGAAAGGCATCATTCGTCTTGACGGGTCTGAGAGCACGATTTGGTCGGATGAAAAATCGCCCTATCATTCCGATATCTATCGATCGGTGAGCGAGAAAAAGCCGTATGAAACCTTTACCAGTCGGCAGCAATTTTATATCGATCATGAATGGTTCCTGAGAGACGATGAGCAATTGCCAAGGTTTAAGGAACCTCTGAAAAACAAGAAGCATTTTCCATTGCGTATGATGATGGGCCATGCCCGCCATGGCATCCACACCATGTGGCGCGATGATCTGCTGCTGCTCAGCCTGCAACGCGGCCAACCCGATATTTATATCAATCCCGATGACGCGCGGGCGCGCGGCGTGCATGACGCTGACATGATCAAGGTGTTTAACGATTCGGGTTCTTTTCTGGTGATGGCGCACATCAGTCCGGGCATTCAGCCGGGCATGATGTTCATGTATCACGGGTGGGACCCGATGATGTTCAACGGCCGGCAGAATTTCTCCGCCGTGATCTCCACAGCGGGGCTGATCAAACCCACATCCATGGCTGGGGATTGGGGACATTTGGGCTACAAGCCTCTGGCATTTGCGCCCAACGAGACCTTTAAGGATTTCACGTGTGATTTTAAAAAAGCTGAAGACAGCGATCTTGATGGAAATGCTGCATGATGCCGCTTGAATCAACAGTCACGTCGCGCGCGGCTTACCGCATTCAGCAGAGGCGCGCGGAGCAAACCGCCGGGCCTCGAGCATTGGTCTATGCCCTGTTTTCCAAATTGACCAGCTCGCCTTTTGAACGGCCACAAATGCTCGAAGATCTTTTCGCCGCGGGAGAGGTTTCCGGGATGCTTGCCGAACTTGAAGAAGCGCTGCCCTATCGGGTCGATCTTCAAACGCTCCGTGACCGCCTGGCAGGCATGACCCGTCAGGATGTGCCGGCTTTGGCGCAGGTTTATTCCTCTTTTTTTGAAGTGGGCAATGACGGGCCGCCGGTGCCGCTGCGGGCAGAACTGGTCCGTACAGGGGCGGGTAAGCCAAAAGAGGAGTTGATCCGCTTCTATAACTTTTTTTCCTATACCCTTGAGGATCGTGTGGCCTGGGCGCCCGATCATCTGTCAATATTACTGGAATTCATGCAGGTGTTGTGTTTGAGGGAATCAGAACAAAGTGATTTGCATGATGAATCTTTTCAACGTGCGCAGCGTGATTTTCTGAAGCGCCACATTATGTGCTGGCTGCCGGTGTCACTGGGCCGGCTTGTGGAACGCGATCCAAAAGGGTTCTACACGCTAGTCATGACGACGCTTTGGGAATTTTTGGAACAAGAACTTCAGTGGAACGCCCAGACAGTGCCCACAATCCAGGAGGAAGACTGATCAATGCCCCGCCAAATTGCGATGGTACTAGACCTTAATAAATGCATTGGCTGTCATGCCTGTACGGCGGCGTGCAAATCATTGTGGACTGACGAGCCCGGTCAGGAATACATGTTGTGGAACAATGTCGAAACCAAACCGGGACGTGGCTATCCGCGCGACTGGCAGACCAATGGCGGCGGCTGGAAAGACGGCGAGCTGCAACTCAAGGAAATTCCGGCGGCGGAAGAATTCGGCAATGTGATCGCCCTTAATCATGAAGAGGTTTATTTTGAAGGCTCGGAGAAACGCCTGAAGCGGGAAGAGGAAATGCTGTGGGGCTCCAATTGGGAGGAAGACTCAAGCACCGGCGAATACCCCAATAATTATCATTTCTACTTGCCGCGTCTGTGCAATCACTGCACCAATCCGGCCTGTCTTGCCGCCTGCCCGGTGCGGGCCATTTACAAACGCGAGGAGGACGGCATCGTTCTGGTGGATCAGGACAAGTGTCAGGGTTTTCGCGAATGCAACAAGGCCTGCCCTTATGACAAAGTGTATTTCAACATGGTCAGTGGCACGTCGCAAAAATGCATTTTCTGTTTTCCTCGGGTGGAACAAGGCGTGGCCCCGGCGTGTGCCCGTCAGTGCCCTGGCCGGTTGCGTTTTGTCGGCTTTCTTGATGAAGTGGGCAAGCCTATCGATTTGCTGGTGAACAAATGGAAAGTCGCTTTGCCGCTGCATGCGGAGTTCGGCACCATACCCAACGTCTTTTACGTGCCGCCCATGCTGCCTCCCACATTCGATGAAAGCGGTGATATTGCAGATGAACCGCGCGTGCCGCTTGAATATCTGCAATATCTTTTTGGCGCGCAAGTTGATGAGGCCCTCAGCACCATGCAGCAAGAGATGGAAAAAAAGCAGCGCGGCGAACCATCAGAACTGATGGACCTTCTCATCGCCAAAGAGTGGAAATCACTGTTCAGCATTCCTGATGTGAAGGTGTACTGATGACAAGTGCGGCAGCGGCAGACGGGGGATTTTATCCCGGCGGTTCACTTTCAGGCGCACGGCGCGTGCTGTTGATGTCGGCCCTTGTGGTGTCGACGGTTCTGGCCAGTTTGGATTCCAGTTTCGTCCCCATCGCTTTTGCCGATATGATTGACGATCTTGACACCAACACGGCGACGGTGGTGTGGGTGGCGCTGGGCTATCTGATCGCGGCCACCGGGCCGATGCTGTTTTTCTCGCGGCTGGGTGAGGCCATCGGGCAGGTGAGGTTTTTTCAGATCGGCACCTTCATCTATGCCGTGGCCATGTCGCTGTGTGCTTTTGCCCCCAGCGTGGACTGGCTCATTGTTCTGCGCGTTGTGCAAGGTTTTGGCATGGCGATGTTTCTTCCCTCAACCTTTGCCATCGCCAGTCAGATCTATCCCGAATCCCATCGTGGAAGGGCGCTTGGCATCTTGCAGTCCGCCAATGCGGCGGGCTTCCTGTTCGGCCCTATCTTTGCCGGGTTCCTGCTGGATGCGTTTGACTGGCGGGCAATTTTTTCCAGCCGTATTCCTTTTGCCCTGCTCGCCATCATCATTGCCTTCACCGCCTTTGGGAAGAAGGGCATGCTCATCGAGCTTAAAAAGCGCGCCAATTACGACATCACAGAGGCGTTGTTTCTCACAGTCTCCTTTTTCGGCATTCTTTATGGCCTCAACCGTCTGCCGGTCGAGGACAATCATCTTGAAGGCATGGTGTGGGTCACCTTCATCATCGGCATTGCTTTTTTCATTCTGTTCCTACAGCAGGAGCGCCTGAGCAAAGACCCGCTGGTCGATCTGGTTCTGTTTCGGAAGAATCAGGCTTTTGCCAAATCTTCCATCGCTTTTGCGGCGCTGTTTGCCAGCTTTCCAGTGCATTTGTTTATCTGGCCGCTGCTTTTGCTCTCGGGCATGGAAATATCGGCCTGGCAGGTGGGGCTTATTATGGCCGTGCCGGCGGTGGCGACGACGGTGATCAGTCCGGTGGCGGGAAGACTGGCGGACAGTATCGGTGCCGAATTGTTGTGTTTTATCGGAACGATCATCTGCGCGGCCGGTTACCTGACCATGCTGTTTGTCGAAATTGACAGCAGCACTTTTGTTTTGCTCATCCCGATGGTTTTGATCGGAACGGGAACAGGGCTTTTCTTTTCACCCAATAACAGTCTGATCATGGGGTCCGTGCCGCCCGAGCGCGCGGGCATGGCTTCGGGTCTGATCGGCACCTTGCGTCAGTCGGGCTATGCAATCGGTTTTGCCGTGATTGCCAGCCTCTTCACGGCGGTTCAGGATGGCTATGAGAAAAACCTCACCTCTTACGCCGTTGAAATTCTGAATAAAGCCCCAGCCGAACAGGTGTCCCAGCTTTTTGATGGCGGCGGCATCTGGTCGCCTTCGATTCTGCTCTATATTTTCCACATGACGGTGATCATCTGTACCGCTGTTCTTCTTCTGACTCTACTGAATTCAATTCCCAAACTCAAAATGGGCGGGATGCGGGAATTGGGCGCCACGGTCGTGATGCTGCTGGTGGCGGTATTTGGTTCTGTGCTTTACGTCCAGGCTTCGCGCCTCACGCCGGGCTCCCCCACCGGAAACCTGGCCAGTTCTCACATGACACCAACCGATATTACGCCCTTTGGCTGGGCGTCACGCCATGTGGAGGTCGCGCCACGCCAGGAGAACCAAATGAGCGGCAAAGAAGTTTTTCTTGATCGTTGTTCGGCTTGTCATGGTGAAACGGGGCAGGGCATTGAAGGATTGGGATTGAATTTGACGACCAGCAGCTTCATCGCCGGGCTTGATGACCAAGCTCTGGAAGCATTCATTAAAAATGGCCGTATGGTGACCGACCCCGCCAATGTCACGGGGCGGGTGATGCCGCCTAACCCTGGTCTGGAAGAAGGTGAATATGCGGCGTTGATCCAGTATTTGCGGCGCATCAACAAGCCTTGACGGGGCGGATCACGGTCCGGAACCCACCTTGCGTCAAAATTGACAGCGCGTCGTTATTTGACGGAAACTTGGCACTGGATCTGTGAGTGCAGACGCGTCACTGCCACTGCCATGAAGACAGGAGGGCGCCCATGTATATCAATTTCTGGTATCCGGCGGTTGAGAGCGCCTCATTGATCGATGCCCCTGTCACGGTGAAAGTGCTGGGGCAGGATCTGGTTGTCTTTCGCGATCAGGAGGGGCGGGCGCATTGTCTCAGCGATGTCTGCGTTCACCGGGGTGCGGCATTGGCATCGGGCAAAGTCAGAGGCGATTGTGTGGAATGCCCGTATCATGGCTGGCGGTTTAACGGGGCGGGGGTGTGCACGCGGATTCCCTCCCTGGGCCCGGAGGGGAAAATCCCGGCGCGCGCCAAAGTTGATTCCTACCCCGTCCAGGAAAAATATGGTCTGGTCTTTGTGTTTCTCGGCGATTTGCCCGCGCAAGAGCGCCCGCCGATTCTGCCGATCAAAGAATATGGTGCCCCCGGCTGGCGCGCCACACTGCAAAGCTTTGAGTGGAACATCAATTTTCAGCGCAGTGTCGAAAACGCACTTGATCCGGCGCACAATGAATTTGTGCATCCCACCCACGGCTTCTCCGGCAGCAATGACGACTACCGCGTGCCGGATCTCGATCTGATGGAATCGGAATGGGGTGTCGGTTTTATGACCACGTATCTCGCGCCGCCGTTGACTGACGATAAAATGAAGACCGCATCAAAGCGGAGCCAAGCCGCCACGATCTGGGCCGGTTCGGGCAGTCATGGTCCCGCCTCGAACTGGACCCACATTCACCCGACTAAAGAAGTTTTTATTCACCAATATGGGTTCAAAGCGCCGATTGGTGAAGGCCGCATTAAAAGCTATCTCATCAATATGCGTAATTTCCTGATCGAACCGGAACACGATCAGCGGTTCATGGACCGCAATATCTATGTTGCGGATCAAGATGGCGCGGTGTTGGAGCCGTTGCGCCCTGTGGTGACGCCGGAAACCAATTTGAAGGAAATTCTGCTGCCCGCAGATGCCGCCATCGCGCGGTTTCGCGAGCGGCTGAAAGAATGGGACGCGAGGGGCTGGCGCATAGATGTGGACGAAGTGAAACGAACCCGAAGCAAAGTGGCGTATGCCATTCCCAGCCCGGCCCGACGCCTGAGCAGAAGCTGGACCCTTGATCCAATCCCGCTTTTGCGGGTGTCGCACGCCGCGCGAAAGGCGGCGCAATAATCCCCCCGGCGGAAGGGAAAGGGGGATCAGGCGCCGCGTTCTTCGTTGATGAGATCGACAAACGCCTTGTCCACGACGTCAATGCCCCTTTCCTTGGCCTGCTTCACGATATTTTTGAGGGCCATACCCCTGAACATGGCAGGGATTGCCGTCAGGCCTTCGCACGCTTCTTCGGTGAAGGTCACGGTGCCGTCAATATTATTGGCTTCGTCCAGGATAGATTGAACGTCAGACATGTCTTGCAAACTCCTTTGGAATGACGAAAGGAAGATGGAGAGTTTATCTGAACTCTGGCTTAAACGCTAATCCACCTTCCGCCACAAGGCGCAGGAGAAATGCGTGCGCTGCCGCTTCAATAAGATCGAGCATGATGTCAAAGTCAGCCGCGTCGCCATAATAGGGATCGGGCACGTCGTGCTGCCCGGTGTTGGCGTTGACAAGAAACAGATGCAGCGCGGCGGTTTTTTTCTGAGGGCGTGGGCGCATCCTCTTGAGGACTTCCAGGTTTTTGCGGTCCATCGCCAGGATATAATCGAATGCCCCGAAGTCGGCGGCAGAGATCTGCCGCGCCCTTTGGCCGCTGAGATCCAGCCCCCGTGCCGCGGCGGCTTTGACAGCGCGCGCATCAGGCGGCTCGCCGATATGCCAGGCGCCGGTGCCCGCTGAATCAATCTCAATTTTATGGGCAAGACCCGCCCGGCTGACCAAGTCGCGCATCACGCCTTCAGCGCTGGGCGAGCGGCAGATATTCCCCAGACAGACGAAAAGAATGCGGATCATGTGTGGCCGTGTCTCCCGCGCAGCGTTTTCATCAGAGGGCAGTATGCCGGAACAGCATCGCGCCGCCCCAGAGGACCAGCAACACGCCGCTGAACCGGCTGATCCAGTGACCGGCGGGTGCGAGTTTTTCTATCAGAACATAAAGTGCAATCCCGCCAATCCAGAAAAAGTTCATCACGCCGCCATAGAACAACAGCCCCATCAACGCCCAGCAGCACCCGAGACAAAACAAACCATGATCGAGCCCCATGAGGACGGCGCCTTTTGCGCCGCTGCGCCAGCGATGGCCGACGAAATGAAGCGGCGCGCGGCAATGGCGCAGGCAGGCGTGTTTCCAAGGCGTCATCTGATAGAGCCCGGCGGCAATGAGCAGGCCCGCCCCCAGCGGCGCGCTGGCGCTCGCCATCATGGGAGAGAGCAGCGCCAGGCGATCAAGTTGCCATTGCAAAAAAGTGGCGGCGGTGCTGAACAGCCCCCAGGCGATCCCATACCCTGCGATGAAGAATCCGGTGAGAAGCGCGGCCCGCCCCGGCGCGGTTTTTTTCCGGTGGAGTGCCGCCACCAGCAGAATCATGGGCGCGGCGCTGGGCAGCATCATCGCCACCATCATCACCCACCACATGATCAGCATGGCCAAGGCATGGCCCGTATCCCATACGGTCGTGATGGCCATGGCGCGCGGTGCTGGAGTGTTCAGGTCCATCCCGGCGCCCATCAGGATGTAAGCCCAGGAAAAAGCCGTGACAAAGATCAGGCCACTGATGACAATCCAGCGGTCATGCCTCAGGACTGTACTCAATTGCGGGGTTGGAAGTGACATGGGCGCGGCCGCGCTACGCCGCCTGGCGCACCACCCCGGTATTGCTCAAATGAATGTGGGCAAACTGGCCGTAGGTGTTTTCCAGATTGAGCTTGATCTCACCGGTCGCCTTGGTGCTTGCGCTGCCGATCTCCGCCAGCTCATATTCAAAACCATTAGGCAGATCGATGCGGGCGCGGTGGATGGCACCGGTGACGGGATTGCGAATTGGCTCGCCGACGGTTTCAAAAACGCCGGGAACACAAACGCGGCCCACGCGCTTGTCCACATCGATTTCCAGCTCAATCGGTTTGAACAATGGCGGCAGTTTGGTCGGCGCCATAGCGGAAAAGATGAACCACATGGTGGCCATCTCTTCGGTTTCTTCGCCGGACATGATTTTGATCAGCGCGTCGCGTTGGGCTTGGGTCGCCTTCTCATCAATGATGAGTTGCATCTTGCCATTGCCTTCATGCACCGGCCCGGGCCACCAATAAACGGTTGCCGCGCGCAGCCCGCCAAGGTCCACATCGCCGAAATGCCCCTCTTCGATCTGATAGCCCACGGCAGCTTCGCAGGTGCCGGTAGTTGGCAGGGCGTTGAATTGGCACGGACATCCGTAATCGCAGTTGCAATTGGCCAGTTCCCGCCCTTTGATCGCCCATGAAATCATGGTGGTATCTCCT
>Ga0114931_10008484_pt1 | contig 12435 bp, 15 predicted proteins | sample 2SBtaG_FD_89579 | JGI IMG/M metagenome (GOLD analysis project Ga0114931, IMG submission 89579) | Deep subsurface microbial communities from Kolumbo volcano to uncover new lineages of life (NeLLi) - 2SBTROV14_V59a metaG | ecosystem: Environmental > Aquatic > Marine > Volcanic | place: Kolumbo...
CGCGAGCGGCGTGGGCACCTACAGCCTGGAATTTCTGCGCGCCGTTCCGGACCTGGACACGGTCTATGTCCCGATCGGGCTCGGCTCCGGGATCACGGGCATGATCGCCGCGCGCGACGGCCTGAACGCCAAAACCGAGATCGTGGGCGTGGTTTCGGAGAACGCGGCCACCTATGCCCTCTCCGTGGCGGCGGGTAAGCCGGTCCCCACCGACTCGGCGGAGACCATGGCCGACGGCCTGGCCGTGCGCGTGCCCAACCCGGACGCGGTGGGCGTCATCGCCGTCGGCGCGGCCCGGGTGGTCACCATCTCCGACGGCGAAATCGCCGCCGCCATGCGCGCCTATTTCGCCGACACCCATAACGTGGCCGAGGGCGCCGGGGCCGCGCCGCTCGCCGCGCTGCTACGGGGAAAAGATCGGATGGCGGGGCGAACGGTGGGCTTGATTCTCTCGGGCGGGAACGTAGATACTAATATATTTCAAGACATTCTCGCCGGAAGCTCATAAATTATATCACCAACCGCCGCTTTCGAGCCATAGCGAAACGTCTTCCAGCCGGTCGTAGCCCCAGAAGGGCTCGCCATCGACGATGATATAGGGTGAGCCGAACACGCCCTTCGCGACCGCGGTGTCGACCTCGCGCTTCAGGCGATCCTTGACTTCGGGGGTCTGGACGGCGGCCAAAACGTCCGCCCCATCGTGGCCCAGCCCGGCGGCGACCTCGGCCACCACCTTGGGGTCCCCGATAGCCCGGCCCTCGCCGAAGGCCGCGTGGTACAGCGCCTTGGCCATTGCCTTGCCGGCCTGGGCATCCCGGTCCATCAGCCAATAGGTCGCCCGGCACGCGGCCACCGACATGAACGGAAACGGCTCGGGCAGGACAAACGGAATGTCGAGCCGACGGGCGCTGCGCGGCAGGTCCCGGCGCGCGTAATCACCCTTCATGGGGATATTCAGCAAGGGCGCGGCGCCCGTGGTCTTGAACACAACCCCGAGCAGAAACGGCTTCCAGGCGACTTCGCGATCGAAGCCGAGCCCGATCTGGTCGATTTGCTGCGCGGCAAGATAACCGTAGGGACTTGAAAAATCGAAATAAAATTCTATAGGACTGGTCATGATGACGCCTCGCACGGTGCATGCCGGCGATATCGCCGGTGGGAGCGTCCGGCGCCGACCCGGACACGGCCTAGTGGATAGAATAGCTAAATCGCCGGCGCGCGCCAGCGCCGCCCGTATACAGAACCAGCACCTCGACCTATAATCAAGACGTGGGAGCAAATCGTGGCTTGGCGCGCGCCGGGCCACGCGGGAGAGTGGATTTATGCATCCGAGCGAATGGGAGCCGGCCCCGCCGGCACACGAGCCCACGCATGCCGGGGCACCACCGGCGCCACCCATGTCCGCGCCCGCCACCGAGCCGCGGGCGGCCCCCCGGGGTGCCCCCACGACCGCCGCCGCGCGGTATGAGGATTTTCTCCGCTCGGCGGTGGATTGGCTGTGGGAAACGGACTCGACCCTCGCCCTCAGCTACGTATCCTCGCCGGTCGCGCTCAATCTGGGCATTCCCGCCCAGGTGCTGATCGGACGGCCGCTCCTGGGCCTGGGCCGCTTCGAGCCCGGGGCCACGGCGGACCGGCGTGGCCGCGAGGCCATGGATCAGCGCCGGCCGTTTCGCGATGCCATTTTCGTCATGCGCGGCGCCGGCGAGCGCGATGTGCGCTACCGCCTGAGCGGCGTGCCCTACTTCGAGGACAAGACCGGTCGCTTTGCCGGGTATCGGGGCGCCGCGATCGCCGCGCCGCCGGAGCCGAGCGCCTCGGAAGCACCCGCCGAGGAGGAGTTGCGCGCCCTCGCGGCAACCCTGGAGGAGGCCCTGCTACGCGCCCAGGACTTGGCCTGGCGCCAGTCCCAGGGCGCGTCACAAGCCCCGGCCCCAACCCAACCGGCCCCAACCCAACCGGCCCCAACCCAACCGGCGCCAACGCCCCCGCCGGCGGCGGGCTTGCTGCGGCGCACGGCCCACGAGTTGCGCACCCCCTTGAACGCGATCGTCGGGTACGCGGATATCGGCCTTGGCCAACTGTTCGGCCCCCTCGGCGAGCGCTATCTGGATTGCTTTCGCACCATCCGCGAGGCCGGGCGCCATCTGAACGACGTGGTCGCGCAGATGCAGCGCGCGGGCAAGGCCCCCGGCGCGCTCGCCCTCGAGGCTGGGCAAGTGGATATCGCGGGCGTCGTGGCCAAGGCGAAGGCCATGGTCGCCCTGACGGCCAAGGCGTCGGAAATCGACATTAGCCGGGTCGGCCCCATGGCCGGCGGCCGCGCCGTGGGCGATGAGCCGGCCTGCACGCAGATCCTGGTCAACCTCCTGAGCAACGCGATCAAGTATACCCACGCGGGGGGCTCGATCGGGCTGGAAACCCTGGTTGGCCCCGACGGCAAGTTGCAGATCGTGGTGTGGGATACCGGAATCGGGATTGACCCTGGCGAGCAGGAGCGAATCTTCGAGTCCGACTACCGTAGCGCCCAGGTCAAGGCGTCGGGCGGCCCCGAGGGCAGCGGCCTCGGCCTGGCCATTTCGCGCGACCTGGCGCGGGCCATGGGCGGCGATCTGAGCGTTTCCAGCGTCCCCGGGCAGGGCACCCGGTTCATTCTCTCCCTGCCCCACGCGCGCGCCGAGGGCGAGCCGGCCCCTAGCCCGACCCCGCGATCTGGCGGGCGATGATCAGGCGCTGGATATCGGACGTGCCCTCGTAGATCTGACACACGCGCACGTCCCGGTAGATGCGCTCGACCGGAAAATCGGCGAGATACCCGTAGCCACCGTGGATTTGAATGGCGTCCGAGCACACCTGCTCGGCCATTTCCGAGGCGGTGAGCTTGGCCATGGCCGCTTCCTTGAGGCACGGCCGCCCGGCATCGCGCAAGGCGGCCGCGTGCAGCACCATTAGCTCGGCGCCGTGCAGCCGGGTCGCCATGTCCGCCAGGCGGAAGGCCACCGCCTGATGGCCGATGATGGGCGTGCCGAAGGTCTCGCGCTCCCGGGCATAGGCAAGCGCCGCCTCGTAGGCAGCCCGCGCCATACCGACCGACTGTGCCGCGATTCCGATGCGCCCGCCCTCCAGGTTGGACAGCGCGATGCGGTACCCCTCCCCTTCCTCGCCGAGCAGCAGATCGGGGGTCAGCTTCATGTCCTCGAACACGATCTGGCAGGTATCGGAGGCTTTCTGCCCCATCTTGTGTTCGATCCCGGCGACCTTGAAACCGGGCGTATCGGTGGGGACGATGAAGGCGCTGATGCCCTTCTTGCCCGCCGCCGGGTCGGTCACGGCGAAAACGATGGCGACATCCGCGTTCTGCCCCGACGTGACGAACTGCTTGACCCCGTTCAGTACGTAACGGTTGCCGGCGCGTTCCGCGCGGGTCGCGATGGCGCCGGCGTCGGAGCCGGCCTGGGGCTCGGTCAAGCAGAAGGCGGCCAGGGCTTGCCCCCGCGCCATGGGCCGCAGGAAGCGCTCCTTCTGCGCCGCGCCGCCGTACTTGAGCACGGGCATGCAGCCGACCGAGTTGTGCACGCTCATGATGGTCGAGCACGAACCGTCGCCGGCGGCGATTTCGATCAGCGCCAGGGCGTAGGCCACGTGATCGGCGCCGGCGCCGTCCCATTCCGGCGGGACCAGCATGCCGAGAAACCCGAGCCGCCCCATTTCCTCCACCGCCTCTTTAGGGAACCGCGAGTATCGGTCCCACGCCGCCGCGTTGGGCGCCAGGCGCTCCGCCGCGAACTGGCGGGCGGTCTCGCGAATCAAGGACTGCTCCTGGGTGAACGCGGCGCGGTTTGGCGGCGTTGACTCCGTTTCCATGGGCCTGGTCCGATACATTGAGCGGATTGGAGAGTAATCGCCGCCCCGGTGGCGGGTCCAGGGCGGTTTCGCGGTTGGTCGCGGCGCGGTGCTCCAGTATCATCCGCGCCGCGTGAACACGAAAGAGCGCGGGGAGCGTTTGGACCATGTTGCTGAGATTGGAGCGCGTCCTCGACGACGCGCAGGTCGCCCAGGTACGAGATGTGCTTACCGCCGCCCAGTTCGTCGAGGGGACGGTGAGCGGCAAGGGAACCCTGAAGCAGAACCTTCAGGCCGAGCGCAATACGCCCGAGTTCGACCGGGCGATCCGCACGGTGGTGACCGCGCTCATGGCACGGACGGAATTCAAGACTTTCGCCCTGCCCAAGCAGATCACCCTGGAGTTCAACCGCTACGACCCGGGCATGTTCTACAAGACCCACATGGACGCGGCGCTCATGGGCGGCGTGCGCGGCCAACCCATGCGCGCGGACCTGTCGTTCACGCTCTTTCTCAGCGACCCGGCGAGCTACGGGGGCGGCGAGTTCGTGCTGAACAGCCCCTACGGCGACATGCGCGTCAAGGAACCGGCGGGCAGCGCCGTGGTTTACCCCTCGAACATGCTGCATCGGGTCGAGCCGGTCGAGAATGGCTCCCGGCTCGCGGCCATCGGCTGGATCCAGTCCATGCTGCGCGACGAGGCCCAGCGCGGCTTCGTGCGCGAGATCGAGGCCCTGCGCGATCAGGTCGTCGACGCCTTCCCGGATTCGGAGATGCAGGAGCGCTTCGACCGCCTGCACAGCAACCTGCTGCGCTACTGGGCCGAGGTGTAAGCGCCCTTAGCCGCGCCGCGCGAGCGCCAGCCAGACGCCGGCGCCGATCAGGAGGCCACCGGTCACCCGGTCGGCCATCCGCCGCCGCCCACGGATCCGCAGCCAGCCGCGCGCCCGCCCCGCGAGCACCGCGTAGCCGCCGTCGATAACCGTGGCGACGATCAGGTAGGTCAGGCTCAGCAAAAGCAACTGGGGACCGACGGACGTGGCGGGATTGACGAATTGCGGGAAGAACGCGGCATAAAACAGCCAGGTCTTGGGATTCGAAATGCCCATCAGAAAGCCCCGCCAATAGAGGACCCGGACCGGCATGAGGTCGGGCACCGCCCCGCCCGACTCGGGCTCGACCGTCCGCCAACGCTGGATGCCCAGCCAAACGAGATAGGCAACGCCGAGCCAACGAACCCACTCGAAAACCTGGGCGAAGGTAAAGATCAGGGTGGTCATGCCCAGGGCGACAAAGGCGAGCTGTACCGCCTGGGCGCACTCGGTTCCGATCACCGTCGCCAGGGCCCGGCGCGAGCCGTGCTCGACCCCGTGGGCGACGATCAGGGTCACGTTCGGCCCTGGCAAGGCGATGAACAACATGGTCGCCAGGACAAACGCCAAATAAAGCTCCGGACTCATCGCATGTACCTTTTGCGCCCTGGGCTGTTTACCAGGGCAGGATGGCGCCATCGTAGCTGAAGAATTTTCCGCTGTCGTCCGGCCCCAGGCCCTCGATGACCGCGCGCATGCCGGCCACGCTCCGCGCCGGCGCGACCTCCGCGTTGGGGCCGCCCATGTCGGTCTTGACCCAGCCCGGGTGAAACGCGATCACCCGGAGTCCGCGCGGCGCCAAGTCCACCGAAAGGCACTTGACCACCATGTTGAGCGCCGCCTTGGACGAGCGGTAGATGTACGAGCCGCCGGTGCATTGCGCGATCGAGCCCATGCGGCTGGAGATATTGACGATCAGCTTGCGCTCGCTGGCCGCGACATGCTCGACGAAACGCTCGGCCATGCGCATAGGCGCCAATAGGTTGACCGCGAGGACCGGCGGCCAGTCGTCGTAGTTGGTCTCGCCGAAGCCCGTGCGGGGCCCATAGACGCCGGCGTTGTTGAGCAGGATGTCCAGGGGGACGTCGGCCAGCTCCCGGGCCAGGCTGGCGACCTTCAGGCCGTCTGTCACGTCCACCCGATGCACCGAAACCGCCCCGCCCGCCGTTTTGCTCAGGGCCTTGAGATCGGCGGCCTTGTCCGAGCTGCGGCAGCAAGCGTGCACGTGCCACCCGTCGGCGGCGAACGAGCGGGTGAACTCCAGCCCGATGCCGCGATTGGCCCCGGTGATCAGAACGTTTGGCATGACGACTCCTCGTTTTCGTGGTGCGCCTCAGGCGGTCGCCGTCGCCGGGCCGCGGCGCGGGCGGGCCACCAACTCGCCGCCGCAGTTGGGGCAGCGCCGCTCCATCTCATGGGTGCAGGCGCGGCAAAACGTGCACTCGTAGCTACAGATATAGGCCTCGCCCTCGACGCGCAGCGCCCGCTCGCATCGCTCGCACGCGGGCTTCATGTCCAAGGACATCAGTGAACCCGCTCGATCGCCACCGCCGTGGCCTCGCCGCCGCCGATGCACAGCGCCGCCACCCCGCGCTCCAGGTCGTATTTCTCCAGGGCGTTGATCAGGGTGACCATGATGCGCGCGCCCGAGGCGCCGACGGGATGGCCGAGCGCGCAGGCGCCGCCGTGCACGTTGACCTTGTCCGCCGATAGGTTCAGATCGCGCATGGCCGCCATGGTGACCACGGCGAACGCCTCGTTGATTTCGTATAGATCGGGCGTGCCGGCCTCCCACCCCGCCTTGTCCAGCACCTTGCGAATGGCATGGATCGGCGCGGTGGTGAACCAGGCCGGCTCCTGAGCATGGGTGGCGTGGCCGCGGATGATCGCGCGCGGCGCGAGCCCCCGGCGCTCCGCCTCGGACCGGCGCATGAGCACGAGCGCCGCGGCTCCGTCGGAGATGGAGCTGGAATTGGCCGCCGTGACCGTGCCCCCCTCGCGAAACGCCGGCCTCAACGTGGGAATCCGCTCCAGGTCGGCCTTGTGGGGCTGCTCGTCCCGCTCGACGGTCGCCTCGCCCTTGCGGGTCTTGACCGTGACCGGGACGATCTCGGCGGCCGCGGTCCCGTCCTCGGTGGCCGCGCGGGCGCGCGTGAGCGAGCGGATGGCGAATTCATCCTGGGCCTCGCGGGTGAACTGGTAGTACTCGGCCGTATCCTCGGCGTAAGTGCCCATGAGGCGGCCTTTATCGTAGGCGTCCTCCAGCCCGTCCACGAACATGTGATCCAGCACCTGGCCGTGGCCCATGCGATAGCCGCCGCGCGCCTTGGGCAGCAGGTAGGGCGCGTTGGTCATGCTTTCCATGCCGCCCGCCACCACGATATCCGCGCTGCCCGCGGCCAGAAGATCGTGGCCCAGCATGGCCGCCTTCATGCCCGAGCCGCACATCTTGTTGATCGTGGTGCAGCCCACCGAAAGCGGGATTCCGGCCCCGAGCGAGGCCTGGCGCGCCGGCGCCTGGCCCTGGCCGGCGGGCAGCACGCAGCCCATGATGACCTCGCCCACGTCCTCGGCGGGCACCCCCGCGCGCTCCAGCGCGGCGCGGATCGCCGCCGCGCCCAGGGCCGGGGCCGCCAGGGGCGCCAGATCCCCCTGAAAGCCGCCCATTGGCGTGCGCGCCGGGCCGGCGATGACGATGGGGTCCGAATCGCTCATGACATCGATCCCTCGGTATGGGGAAGGCTCCCGGCTTTGTCTTACGCCTCGCGCCCATCGGCGTCCAGCCGCGCAGGATACATGGCTAAAACTCGCCGCCGTCCCTGCGCGTGAACTTCCATTTTCCGCCGATATCGCGGCCAATCATATCCACGTCCGGGTAATCCACCTCGTCGCCGGGGGCGCGGTCGCCAATCTCCAGATAGATCACGTCCCGCGCGGTGCGGTTGATCAGGCGGTGGCCATCCGCCACGCCGGCCGGGAAGCCGGCGACCATGCCCGGTCGCAACTCCTGCTCGCCCGCGCTGGTTTCCAGGATCGGCGTACCCTCCACGATATAGATGAACTCGTCCTGGAGCTTGTGCCAATGGCGCTGCGCGGATGCGCAGCCCGGCGGCAGGCGGGTCAGGTTGACGCCGAAGTTGGCGAGGCCGAAGACATCGCCGAGCGCCCGGCGCTCGCGGGCATCGACCCCGGCCTTGTACGGCGGCGGATAGCCGGTGCCGACATGCGGCGCGACCGTGGCCGGGTCGATGGCGGGTGATTTTTTCTCGCTCATTACGCGCTCTCCTCGAACAACGAAACCGTGGTCTCTCTAAAGCGCCGACTCGGCCCGAAAACGGTCACTCGCGGATAACTCGTACTTCGATTCCGATCTCGAGGCCGGCCCAAGCACGATCGGCGGTCATGACCGGTAAACCGTTCTGTTTGGCCAACGCCAGGCAAGCACGGTCTCCAAGAGAAAGACCGAACGGCCGAGTCGACCGGTACAGCCCACCGGCAATGTATGCGTGGGTCTCATCGAACGGGGTGACCTCCAAACCGAAGGTCCCAAGTGCCTCGCCGACTTCTTCGTCGGACAACCCATAGGCTGTCAATTTCGCGATCACCTCGGCCAAATTCACGGTGGATATTGCCGCGCCCGACAGGACCATGGCGACAACATCGGAGCCCGGCTCGTCGTTCAGCAGCGCGAGCAAAGCCGACGCGTCGAGGACGACCTCGCTCATGAGGGCGTTTCACGCCTTACCTCGGCGCGGCGCTCGGCGATCAACTCCTCGGACAAGCGCACACCCTTGGGTACGTGCCGCCGAACGATCTCCTGGGCCCTCTTGACGCTCGAGGCCGGGCTCACAACGCGCACCCCGCCCTCGTCCAACCGAAGGACCACATCGTCGCCCTCGCCGACCTTCATGGCTTGGCGAAACGCCGCCGGAATAACGATGCGCCCCCCCGGGCCGATCTTGGCCTTCACCTGCTCCGCCACGGGCGCGGCCGCTCGAACCAACACATTGCGTACGTGCTGATTGCTAATGCCCAGGAACTTCGCGATCTCGGGCCGGGAATACCCCGCCTTATCGAGCGCCCGAATCTTCGCGGACTTGGTGCGGAGACCGTCGACAAGGCGGTCCATTCGACCGACCGCATCCCGTGCGGAGTTTTCTGCCAATTTTCACCTCCGAATTATATAACCATTATTAATGTCATAAAAAAGTTTTTCTGTCAATAAAGTGTCCACTCCAGGGCCTACGCGCTCTCCGCGAACAGTTCCCGGCCGATCAGCCAGCGGCGGATTTCGCTGGTGCCGGCGCCGATCTCGTAGAGCTTGGCGTCGCGCAGCAGGCGGCCGGTGGGGGTGTCGTTGATGTAGCCGTTGGCGCCGAGCGCCTGAATCGCCTCCAGGGCCATCCAGGTCGCCTTCTCGGCGGCGTAGAGGATCGCCCCGGCGGCGTCCTTGCGCGCGGTCTCGCCCCGGTCGCAGGCGCGCGCCACGGCATAGACGTAGGCTTTGGCCGCGTTCATGGTGGTGTACATGTCCGCCAGCTTGCCCTGCATGAGCTGAAACGTGCCGATGGGCTCGCCGAACTGCTTGCGCTCGTGCACGTAGGGCATGACCGTATCCATGCACGCTTGCATGATTCCGAGTGGCCCGGCGGCGAGCACCGCGCGCTCGTAATCGAGGCCGCTCATGAGCACGTTGACGCCGCGCCCCGGGGCGTCGAGCACGTTTTCCTCGGGCACATCGCAATCCTGGAACACCAGCTCGCAGGTGTTGGACCCGCGCATGCCCAGCTTGTCCAGCTTCCGCGCCGTGGAAAAGCCCTTGAACCCCTTCTCGATCAGAAACGCCGTGATGCCGCGCGGGCCGGCCGCCGGATCGGTCTTGGCGTAGACCACCAGGACCTCCGCGTCTGGGCCGTTGGTGATCCACATCTTGGAGCCATTGAGCACATAGCGGTCGCCCTTCTTCTCGGCCCGAGTCTTCATGGCGACCACGTCCGAGCCGGCGCCGGGCTCGCTCATGGCGAGGGCGCCCACGTGGGCGCCAGAAATAAGCTCCGGCAGGTAGCGGCGCTTCTGCTCCGCCGTGCCGGTGCGTCGGATCTGGTTGACGCACAGGTTGGAGTGGGCGCCGTAGCTCAGGCCCACCGACGCCGAGGCGCGGCTGATTTCCTCCATGGCAACGCAGTGCTCCAGGTAACCCATGGCGGCGCCGCCGAACTCCTCGTCGACCGTGATGCCGAGCAGGCCGAGCGCGCCCAGGCGCGGCCACAGATCGCGCGGGAACTCGTTGGTACGGTCGATCTCGGCGGCGCGCGGGGCGATCTCGTCGGCGGCGAAGCTCGTCACCGTGTCGCGAAGCATGTCGGCGGTCTCGCCCAGGCCGAAGTTCAGTCCCGGAAGTCGGTTGGCAATCATGGTTGCTGTCCTGGTGGTGGAGAGTGGTTACGCGCCGCCCATGGCGTAGGCGCGCCACACGGGCGCGATCGCCGGGCGCGCGGCGACCGCGCGCACCAGCCGCTCGATCGCGGGCCGCCGACCATAGAGCGCGGGCGGATCGAAGTGCCAGGGGCCGAGCATGGCGAGATAGATGTCGAGCGCGGTGAAATCCGCGCCGAAGAAGAACGGCCCGTGGTCGTCCATGGCGTCGGCGAGGATATCCCACAGGCGGTCCAGGCGCGCATAGGCGGCGTCGCGCACCCCGGCGGCGCCGTCCGGGTCGGCGGTGTAGCGATCGGCGTAGGTATAGCGCAGGTCGGTCTCGTAGATATTGCACTGGCTGAAGAACAGCCAGCGCAGGAACCGGGCCCGGCGCGGGTCGTCCAGGGCCGGGGCGAGCCCGCTGTCCGGCCGGCTGTCCGCCAGATAGAGGACGATCGCCGCGGATTCGGTCATCACCTCGCCGCCGGGCAGCACAAGCGCCGGAATCTGCCCCATGGGGTTGACCGCGCGGAACTCGGCGCTTTCGTGGGCGCGGGTGGCCCTATCCAGGGGAATCGCCTTGGTGGGAATATCCAGTTCCGCCAGCGCCGCCGCCGGGGCAAACGCGCCGGACCGCTCTCGCCAATAAAGCGTGTACATCGTGGTTCCTCGATCCGTTCGCTGCGTCTAATGCGTAGACTCATAAGCAGTAATTCGTCGTCCCGGACGTTAGGCAAGCCCGGAAATCGGCCGATTTCCGGTGTGCGAGCCTTACGATCCGGGACCTTTGGGCTATTGGGGGCCCGCCTCCACGGAAGATCCCGGATCGCTGACTTTCCTTACCAAACCAAGGGTTTGGAGGAAAGTCCCGTCCGGGATGACATCGTTAATGAGTACACGGCCTAGCCCCTATTCTGCCCGATGATCGGGGCGGCCGTGAAGCGCGATCAGGCTTTGCAGCATTTTCGCGCACAGGCGCTCGGTTCCGTCCTTCAAGGCGAAGACCTCCACATCGCACACGCTGAGGGTGCGCCCCGCCTTGACCACGCGGCCCAGGGCGCGCAGGCGCGTGCCCTCGGCCGGCGCCAGCAGGTTGATCTTGTATTCGGTGGTCAGCACCGAGGCATCGGCGGGAAACAGGGTGAAGGCCGCGTACCCGCCCGCCGAATCGGCGATGGCGCTGGTGGCGCCGGCGTGAAAATAGCCGTGCTGCTGGCTCAGGTCCGCCCGATAGGGCAGCGCGATCTCCACCAGCCCGGGCTCGACCCGGCCGAGCGCCGCGCCGATCAGAGCCATGAGGCCCTGGCGCGCGAAGCTGGCCCGCGCGCGCGCCTCGAATTCGGGATCGACGGGGGCATGGGCGGTCATGTCAGGTCTCCGGGTCGCTCACCACGAGCTTTCGCGCGGCGCGGCGTGTCCGCGCCCGCGCCCGCGCCCGCCTTGGCCAGGTCCCGCCGGCGTTTGCGGCATTCGCGCGCCACCCGGCCCAGGTCGGCGATGGCGGCCTCGATATCCCGGCGCTTGGCCTCCAGCTCCGCCCGGCGCGCCGCGATCTTGTCCAGCAGCAGGGCGAGCTGCCGCCCCTCCCCCGCCGGGGCGTCGTAAAGGTCGATGATCTGGCGCACCTCGGCCAGGGCAAAGCCCAGGCGCCGCCCACGCAGCGCCAAGCGCAGGCGGGTGCGGTCCCGCTGACGAAAGACCCGGCGCCGGCCGTCCCGCAAGGGAGCGATCAGGCCATTGTCCTCGTAGAAGCGAATGGTGCGGTGAGTCACCCCAAACTCCCGCGCCAGCTCGGCAATGGTGTAGGTGCGTGAGGCCGCGCCATGGCCGGCGCGGGCAGGCGCGCGAGAACTGGCGCGGGCGCGGGCCATGGACCGATGTGCCGTCGCTTGAGCCATGAGGCGATCTAGCCCCGCCAAGATACAAACCTAGCGCGTAGCCTATATGACGTTTACGTAAACGTAAAGCTAATGGGAACGCGGATCGCGCCCCAATTTGAAGTTTGATGCGCACGAAACGCGGGCGCGCACCCGAATGTCGGCTTTTCGTCCCAACGCGGCCATGATTCCACACAGTGCCGAACTTCGATTCCTAGTGGATAGAATCCACTAGCCAAACTCGGACATTACCGATCGGAGGAATTCAAGCGGCGACCATCTCGATCTCCAACTGGCCGTCACGCAGCCGAAAGATATGGTCAAACCGGTCGAGAATCATTTCATCGTGCGTGACGACGATGATCGCGGCACTTTGTTCGATGGCGATCCGGCGCAACAAATCCATCACGATTCGCGCGCGAACC
>Ga0114931_10008485_pt1 | contig 12435 bp, 8 predicted proteins | sample 2SBtaG_FD_89579 | JGI IMG/M metagenome (GOLD analysis project Ga0114931, IMG submission 89579) | Deep subsurface microbial communities from Kolumbo volcano to uncover new lineages of life (NeLLi) - 2SBTROV14_V59a metaG | ecosystem: Environmental > Aquatic > Marine > Volcanic | place: Kolumbo...
CTTGCGCGAGAGAGGGTGCCCTGGGGTATTACCTGCGCTTTTCGCCTTGATCCGGAAAATTTCATCTTGCCATCCATCCGGCCCAGAATTAATCAGAGGTTCCCTAAGCGACAGGAGTTTCATTTGCCGCATCTGGACATGGCCCGGCGCCACCAGCTTTTTCATGACATCCTCAAGGGGGTGGCGCGCAGTTTTTATCTTACGCTGCGTGTACTGCCCGCCGGGATGCGCGAACCCGTCGCGCTGGCCTATCTGCTGGCGCGTGCCGCCGACACGCTGGCCGATACCACCGTGTTGCCGCAGAACCAGCGCCTGCACTATCTGTATTGTTTCAAGAGCTACATCTCCAACCCGGAAGCGTCCGGCGGCTGCGATGTCATCCAGTCGGTGTCACAGGACACCCTGAGCAACCGCGACGAAGCCCGGCTGCTGGAACTGTTGCCACAACTGTTCGCCCTGTTCGCCGCCCAGGTGGAAGCGGATCGCCAGCGGATCCGCCAGGTGGTCTCCACTCTGACCGACGGCATGGTGTTTGACCTCAACACCTTTCCAGCCGAGGAGCACGGCGAGGTCACTGCGTTGCAGGAGCAAGGCGAACTGGACCATTACACCTATCTGGTGGCCGGCTGCGTGGGTGAATTCTGGACCAAAATGAGTAAGGCCCATGTGCCTGCCCTGGCCGGCTGGGACAAACAGCGGCTCATAGAACTGGGGGTGCGTTTCGGCAAGGGACTGCAGCTGACCAACATCCTGCGCGACTTACCGCGCGATCTGCGAATCGGCCGCTGTTATCTGCCGCAGCAGTGGTTGCAGCAGCACAGTCTCAGTGTGGAGCAACTGCTGGAGCCAGCCAATAGTGTTAAGGCCATGCCGCTGCTGTTCCAGGGTATTGCACTGGCCCTGCAGCATTTCGAGGCGGCAGAGCAGTACGTGCTGGCCATCCCGCGCCGTTGTCCGCGGCTGCGCCTGGCAGCGCTCTGGCCGCTGATGATCGGACTGGTGACGCTGGAACAGCTTGCCCGCAGTGAGCGCTGGCTGGATGCCGGCACTGTCATCAAGATCGATCGCCGCCGTGTCTACGCCATAATGCTGAAGTCGCTGCGCCTGGTAATGTCCGATAGTGCCCTGCGGCGCTGGATCAGCACGGCCAGGGCGAATTGCGTGTCTCGCTAGCCCGCATTTCTCACCACCCTTCTACTGCGACGGCCCAATGGCACGCCCTGCCTGGCGTTCGCTGCTATTCGCAGCTTACCCTCTGTCACGAACGCCAGGCAGACCACCCCCTTGAACCGTCTCGCTACGAACGGTGGTGAGAAATGCAGGCTAATCAGATTCTGTGGCAATCCATTAATTATCGTATTTTCTATGGGTTATAAGTATTTTTCGTGAAGTTGGCAAAGCATTGTATTTCTTTCACCCGGGAATCCGGTTGAGATCAGCCTGGGCCAGAAATAAAAAAGGCGGCCGGGGTGGCCGCCAACAGTGGATGACGCGGGGCAGGCGTCATCGAGGAGGGAGCTTGAGCGCCAGGAACAGATTCGAGCCATAGCGTTGAAGTAGCAGGGGCTCGGGTTTGTCACGAGGTATTTCGTTAACCAGTTTGCTTAATTCAGCGGCGTTGGTGATGTCGTGATCGCCAAGCCGCAACAGGACATCTCCCGGGCGCACACCGGCCTTGGCAGCAGGACCCGGTCCGACTTCCCTGACCTCTACACCACGGTCGCCGAGTTTGTGTTGTTGCTTGGCATCAAGATTGGCAACGTCGATGTTGAGGTCGCCGGTCTTGTGTATGCCCATGACGGTGGGTGATGCCTTGGCCAGTTTTTCGGGCAGGGCTTCGATGGTGGCATAGATCTCTTTCTTCTTGCCGTCGCGCAATACATTCATCTCGACCTTTTTGCCCACTGCGGTCTCGCCCACCAGTGGCGGCAGGTCGGACGAGGTCTCCAGTTTTTCACCGTTGTAGCTGAGGATGATGTCACCCGATTTCAGTCCTGCCTTTTGTGCCGGGCTGTCGGCCATTACCTGGGCCACCACGGTGCCGTGCGGACGTTTCAGACCGAAGGCCTCGGCCAGCTCCTGGCTGACCGGCTGAATGGAAACCCCCAGCCAGCCGTGGGTGCTGTAACCCTTGGTCTCGAGCTGTTTTGCCACCTGCATGGCGACGTTGATGGGGATGGCGAAGGAAAGCCCCATATAACCGCCAGTGTTGCTGTATATCTGCGAGTTGATACCGATCACCTTGCCATCGGTGGTGAACAGCGGCCCGCCCGAGTTGCCCGGATTGACGGCCACATCGGTCTGGATAAAGGGGACGTAGGTGTCATTGGGCAGGCTGCGCCCCAGGGCGCTGACAATGCCCTGCGTGGCGGTCTCCTCGAAGCCGAAGGGCGAGCCGATGGCCAGTACCCACTGGCCCACCTTCAGGTCATCGGAATTGCCGATATCGACGCTGGGCAGGTCATCCATTTTGATCTTCAGCACAGCCACGTCGGTGCGTTCATCCAGCCCCACCAGCTTGGCCGACTTTTCGCGACGGTCGCTCAGGCGCACGACGATGTTGTCTGCGTCCTTGACCACATGGGCGTTGGTCAGGATGTAGCCGTCCGAAGAGATGATAAACCCCGATCCCAGCGAACGGATCGGCACCTCGTGTGCGCGTCCACCTGGCTGTTGCTGGAGGAAGCGTTTGAAGAACTCGTTAAAGGGGCTGTTTTCCGGCATGTCGGGAAACGGCACTTGCGTCTCAGCGGCGTCGGCCTCGTGAGTGGTGCTGATGTTCACCACGGCGGCGCTGTTGTGTTTTACCAATGAAGTGAATTCAGGCAATGGGTTGCTGCCGGCACGCGCAAGCGCGCCAGTTAGCAGCAGTGGTGCCATCATGACCAGAACCAGTAAACGCGGTTGTTTCATGTCTTTATACATCTCCTTCCAAACAGTGTTTGGGTTGGGGTTAAACAGTTTTTTCCATGTTGCCCCGGATGGGTTTGGCATTTACCTGGGCATGCTTCATGCCAGGTATGTAACTTATTGATTGATCTGGGGTAGACTCTGGATGAAGCAGAGTCTTGGTGGTTATCCACCAGGGGGCTTGTGGTGAGTGTGGTGGAAATGGGCCGGCCGGGTGGAAAAAGCGTAGGGTATGAGCTGCTTGATCTTCGCCACATACGCATTTGTGCGTTCCGGTCCGAAGTTTGTTACTTTTCAAGACACAAGAATAAATCAGGGAGCGAGCATGTCAGCCATGAATATCAACCCCCCCCTGCCACGTTGGGCCGGTGTGTTGGCCGCGGCAGTGTTGTTGACGGCCTGCCAATGGCAGGGTGATGCAGGGGACGGCGCTATTGACCTTTCCGGTACGATGGACGCGCGCGAGGTGGCGCTCGCCTTCCAGGTTGGCGGCAGGCTGCAGACTCTGCATGTAGACGAGGGTGACAAGGTGCAAGCCGGGCAAACGGTTGCCGAACTGGACCCGGCCGATTATCAACTGGCACAACAACGGGTCGAGGCTGAGGCGGAATCGGCCAGGATGGCGCTGGCGGCGCTGGAGGCGGGCACCCGGCCCCAGGAACTGCTTGTGGCAGAGTCCACTGTGGCCCAGGCCCAGTCCGAGTTGCAGTATGCTGACTCGGAGGTGAAGCGCGTTACCGCCCTGCTACCGCAGAAACTCGCCTCGCAGGAACAGCTGGATCAGGCCCAACTGCACTATAACGTCGCCTGGAGCACTCTGGAACAGGCCAAGCACAAGCTGGAGTTGTTGCGTGAGGGGCCGCGCCAGGAGGACATCAAACGCGCCCGCGCCGAACTTGATGCGCGCAAGGCGGCGCTGGAGTCCGCCAAACGCCAGCTTGGCTATGCCACGCTGCAAAGTCCCGTAGACGGCGTCATCAGCCTGCGCCAGGTCGAGGCCGGGCAGGTGGTGGCGTCCGGCCAGCCGGTGTTGCAGCTCACCGAGCTGAGCAAACCCTGGGTGCGTGCCTATTTGCGCGAAAGCGACCTGGCGCGGGTCAAGGTGGGCCAGGCTGCCGAGGTGCGGGTGGACGGCCTGCCGAACAAAGTCTTTCGCGGCCATTTGAGTTACATCTCCCCCGAGGCCGAGTTCACTCCCAAGACGGTGGAGACCCGTGAACTGCGTGTCGACCTGGTCTACCTGGTGAAGGTCGAGGTGGACAATCCGGAAGGCCTGCTCAAGGTGGGCATGCCCGCCGACGTGACACTCAACCCCGGTTCCTGATTATGGCCGAGGTGATTATCCAGGCGGATGATCTACATTTCGTCTATGACAAGTTATCAGTTCTTGACGGCGTCCACTTCCATGTCGACAGCGGCGAGATCTTCGGCCTGGTGGGGGCAGACGGTGCCGGCAAGACCACCCTGCTCAGGCTGGCGGCAGGTCAATTGCCGCTACAGCAGGGACAGCTGCGTGTGCTGGGCAAAGATCCGTCCACCCCTGCGCTGCGTGACGACATCGCCTACATGCCCCAAGGCTTCGGTCTCTACCGTGATCTTTCCGTGCAGGAAAACCTGAAATTCTTTTCCGACCTGCACGGCATCACCTCCGACAAGGCCCGCGTCCGTATCGGCGATCTGCTGCAACGCACCGGCCTGAACGGTTTCGAAGGGCGTCGCGCCGGGCAACTCTACGGTGGCATGATGCAGAAGCTGGCCCTGGCCTGCGCACTGGTGAGCGAACCCAAAGTGATGTTTCTTGACGAGGCTACCACCGGCGTCGACCCGGTGTCGCGGCGCGCCTTCTGGCAATTGCTGGAAGGGGTGCGCGCCGAAGGGGTGGCCATTCTCTATGCCACCGCCAACATGGACGAGGCTGAACGCTGCGACCGGGTCGGGTTGTTGCAGGATGGAAAATTGGTGAAGCAGGGCACGCCGCTGTCGCTACTGGGTGACAGCAAGATGCAGTTCGTCGAGATCGCCGGTGAGCGTGCCCGCGAGTTGCGCCACCGCTTGAATGACATGGAGGGTGTGCGGTTGCTCTATCCGGTGGGGCGGCGGCTGAATGCCTGGTTGGGAAAAGAACTGTCGCTGGATGATTTTCGCAGACGTCTCTCGGAATTTCAGCTTGAAGTGAAGGTGCAGCAACCGACGCTGCATGATGTGGCATTGTTTGATTTGGCGGTTGATAAATCCCCCTCAATCCCCCCTTTTTCTAAGGGGGGATTGAGGGGGATTTATTTACATGGAAAGGAATAACCAGTTTGACCATGCTAAACCAACAACAAGCACCAGACACCCCCTCCGTCATCGATGTCCACGGCCTGGTCAAACGCTTCGGCAGCTTCGTCGCCGTTGATCGTGTTGATATCCATATTTCCCGCGGCGAAGTGTTCGGCTTGCTCGGCGCCAACGGTGCCGGCAAAACCACCACCATCCGCATGCTATGCGGCACCCTGGCGCCCAACGCCGGCAAGATGCGGGTGGCCGGCATCGACATGGTGCATCACCCGCGTCATGCGCGCAGCCGCATCGGTTACGTCACCCAGGGTTTCACCCTGTACGGCGATATGAAGGTGCGCGAAAACCTGGCGCTGCAGGCCGGGCTTTACGGCCTCGGCCTCGGTGCGGGGCGCAAGCGCATCGACTGGGCACTGGACTATCTCGATCTCAGAACCCAGGCCGACCTCATGGCGCGTGAACTGCCGCTCGGTTACCAACGCCGTTTGTCACTGGCTGCCGCGTTGCTGCACGAGCCCGAGGTGTTGTTTCTCGACGAGCCCACCTCCGGCGTCGACCCACTGGCGCGGCAGCACTTCTGGGAACTGATCTATGACCTGGCCGACAGCGGCATCGGCATCCTGGTCACCACCCACTATATGGATGAAGCGGCCTTCTGCGACCGCCTGGCATTGATGCATGCCGGCAAGGTGGTGGAGCAGGCCACCCCCGAGGCGCTGCTGGCCCGGCCCTTGGTCACGCCCATCGTGGAGTTGCAGGCGCAACGTTGCACTGACTGCGTGCCCTGGTTGTCGCAACGTGCCGATGTGCTGGAGGTGATCCCCCATGCCGGACGGCTGCGTATTCGTCTGCAGGCCCAGACCGACGTGGATGAATTTGTCAGCAATGTGCGCACCGAGGCGCAGCAGCACGGGACGGAGATCACCGCCCTGCATGCCGCGCGACCGGGGCTGGAGGATGTCTTCGTCTCCGTATTGGAGGAGACGAACTGATGCGGCTGCAGCATGTCAGGGCCATGGCGCGCAAGGAGTGGTGGCACCTGTTGCGCGACCCACGCAGCCTGGGGCTGATCCTGCTCATGCCCACCATGCTGCTGTTCCTGTTCGGCTACGCCATTCGTCTCGATATCATTGAGGCGCCCATCGGCATGCTGCAGCAAAACACAGACAGTGCCTCCAATGCCCTGGCGGCACGCTTCGAGGCCAGTCACGCTTTTCATATTGTGCGCTACTTTCACAGCCGCGCTGAACTGCGCCATGCCGTGCAGTCAGGCGACGTGTGGGCTGCGGTGGTGATCCCGCACGACTATGCCAAACAGTTTGCAAAAGGTGATGCGAGCATCCAGCTCATCCTCGACGGCGTCGATGCCAACACCGCGCGCCTGCTGCGCAACTATGCTCTGGCACTGGTGAATGACTACGCCATGTCCCTCGCCGGCAGGCCGCCCATTCAGATCGATGACCGGCTCTGGTTCAACGAGGCGCGTGAGAGTCGCTACGCCATTCTGCCCGGCGTCATTGCCATCGTCATGGCGGTGATCGGTGCCTTGATGACCTCGCTGACCATCGCCCGCGAAATGGAGTTGGGCAATCTGGTAATGCTGCGTACCACCCCATTGAGCCAGGGTGAATTTCTGCTCGGCAAGCTGACGCCATATTTCATTATCGGTATGGCCGATCTGGCGGCTGCGGCGCTGGCAGCAGTCTATATTTTCGATGTGCCGCTGCGCGGCCCGGTCTTCGGCCTGATACTGGTCTCGGCACTGTTTCTGCTGGTAGTGATGCTGCAGGGGGCGCTGATCTCCATCGTCGCCGGCAACCAGTTGCTCGCCAGCCAGATTGCCCTGGTGAGCACCTTCCTGCCCGCCTTTCTGCTATCCGGCTTTATCTTCGCCATTCAGAATATGCCGGTGGCGCTGCAATACCTCACCATGATTGTGCCGGCGCGTTATTACGTGGTGCTTTCCAAGGCGATTTTTCTAAAGGGGGTCGGTCCGCTGCTGTTGTGGACTGAAGTGGTGGCGCTGGCACTGATGGTCCTGATACTGGCAGGCGCTGCCCGCCACCGTGCCGCCAAGCTGGGATTGCTGCCATGATGTTGGCCATCCGGCACAGTCTGATCCGCTTTCGCGCCCTGCTGGCCAAGGAATTCCGCCAGGTACTGCGCGACCCGCGCATGCGTTTTTTTGTCATCGTGCCGCCACTGGTGCAGTTGATCATATTCGGCTATGCCGCCACCTTTGATGTACATCACGCCGATGTGGGGGTGGTGGACCAGAGCCACAGCCGGGCGAGTCGCGACCAACTGGCCAGCATCAGCGCCACTGGCCACTACACGCTGCACCATCTGCCCGATATGGCGGCGGCGCGCGCGGCGGTGGATCGCGGTAAGGTGAGAGCGGTGATTCACTTCGCGGCACAGTTTGCCCGTGACAAGCAGGTACAGCTCATCGCCGATGGCTCCGACTCCAACAGTGCGCTGATGATCGTCGGCGAGCTGAGCCGCATCCTGCAGCGCCACGCCCGCCTGGAGGCTGGTGTTTCGCCACCCATTGAGGTGGAGGAACGCGCCTGGTTCAACCCCAACCTGGAGTACCGTGACTACTTCGTCCCCGGCATCATGGCCAACGTGGTGCTCATCGCCACCATGATCCTGACCGCCATGACCGTAGTGCGCGAACGCGAACAAGGCACTCTGGAGCGGTTGCTGGTGACGCCGGTAGCACGGCTTGAATTTCTGATTGCGAAAATGGTGCCGGTGGCATGTATCGGGCTTGCCGACGTGGCGTTGATAACAGCCGTAGCGGTGCTGTGGTTCGATATACCACTGCGCGGTGATCTACTTGCATTATTGTTGGGCAGTATATTGTTTCTCGGCAGTTCTTTGGGCCTGGGTTTGTTGGTCTCCAGCTATGCAGGCACCCAGCAACAGGCGTTGTTGTTGGCATTTTTCCTGGTTATGCCCACCATCATCCTGTCCGGTTTCGCCTTTCCCATCGCCAACATGCCCGAGAATGTTCAGCTGCTCACCTGGCTCGATCCGCTGCGTTACTTCCTGGTGGTGGTACGCGATGTGTTTCTCAAGGGGGCGGGCATTACCGATCACCTGTTCGAATTCGGCATGATGACCCTGCTGGCAATCGCGGCGCTGTCGTTGAGCATGCTGCGGTTGGGGAGGGCGCACTAGCCCGCATTTCTCACCACCCTTCTACTACGACGGCCCAATGGCACGCCCTGCCTGGCGTTCGCTCGGTCGCAGTGCTCGACAGACTGTCAAGTATGCCTGCGTGCTCCTCGGTCACGAACGCCAGGCAGGTCGCCCCCTTGAACCGTCTCGCTACGAACGGTGGTGAGAAATGCGGGCTAGATGTGGGTAGTGTGCCTTGTCTTTTCAATTCAGCCCTTGCCTTCCCCGATACATGTCACGCTGTCCGGCAATTGGCCAAGAATGAGGTCAACAAAGGCCTGCAATGCCGCCTTTCTGGGAAAACTGCCGCGGAACACCAGCGAAACCCGGCGTGAGGCACTTGCCGATATCAGCGGCTGGGCCGTTACACCGCCGCCTAGCCTGGAAGTACCACGCATGGCAAGTGCCGGTACCAGGGTGATGCCGTAACCGGCGCCGACCAGCTGGATAAGGGTTTCGAGACTGGAAGCGCGCAGGTCGGCCATCTCGCCCTGCTGTTGATGATCCTTGATGTGGCAAACCTCCATGGACTGTTGGGCCAGGCAGTGGCCTTCGGCCAGCAGCAATAAGTTCTCATTATCCAGGTCTCTCAACACAATCTTCTTTTTGCTGTGAAAAGGGTGCCTGCGCGGATAGGCGACCCAGAAGGGTTCGTCGAACAGCGCGACCGCTTCCAGGCCCGGTTCCTCCACGGGGGTGGCCAGCAGTGCAGCATCGATTTCGTGGTCGCGCAGGCGCCGGAGCAGTGTGTCCGTCATCTCTTCCGACAGGATTAGTTTCATCTGCGGCAGCTGTTTTTTCAGCGGCGCCAGGATCAGCGGCATCAGATAGGGACTCAGGGTCGGGATGGCACCGATACGCAGCGGCCCGGACAACGGGTCCTGGTGGGCACGGGCCAGTTGCCTGATGACGTCGGCCTGTTCCATCATCTGTCGGGCATGGCTAAGGACTTCCTCACCAATCGGGGTGATCTCCACCGAGCGGCTGGTGCGCTCGAATAGCGTTACGCCCAGCTCTTCCTCCAGTTTTTTGATCTGCCCGCTCAGGGTCGGCTGACTGACAAAACAGCGTTCCGCCGCCTTGCCGAAGTGGTGCGTTTCCGCCACCGCGCTCACGTACTGCAGGTCTCTCAGGTTCATGATTATCCTCGATATTAATTAATAGGTAATGCCTATTAGTACAGTATATATAAACGATTTTATATATCAATTGGCTGTCCGTATATTTGTTTGCAGGATGAAGAAACCGGCAAAGGAACCCGGGAATGACGGCCCCATGGTTACCGTATCGGAATTGATGGCAAACGCCGAGGGTCATGTCTATGTTTATACCTACCTGCTCACACATGGTGAAGGACAAGGCAGTTACCCGTCGGCATTCAAAACCAAACGCATGTTCCCGCTGGTCCGGGTTCATGCATTATCAACAGGAGACTGGAAATGAGTGGAAATAAGACAGAATCTGGCGGCAAATGCCCGGTCATGCACGGCGGTGCTACAGAGACCGGCATGTCGAACATGGAATGGTGGCCTAATGCGCTGAACCTCGACATACTACATCAGCACGACACCAAGACAAATCCCATGGGAGAGGCGTTCAACTATCGCGAAGAGGTCAAAAAACTCGACGTGGATGCCCTCAAGCAAGATCTGAAAGCGCTGATGACCGACAGCCAGGCGTGGTGGCCGGCGGACTGGGGGCACTACGGCGGACTGATGATCCGCATGGCCTGGCACGCGGCAGGTAGCTACCGTAGCGCTGACGGTCGTGGCGGTGCCGGTACCGGCAACCAGCGCTTTGCTCCCCTCAACTCCTGGCCGGACAATGCCAACCTGGACAAGGCGCGCCGTCTGCTCTGGCCGATCAAGCAAAAATACGGCAATAAGATCAGTTGGGCCGACCTGATAATCCTGGCCGGCAATATGGCCTATGAGTCCATGGGCCTGAAGACCTTCGGTTTTGGTTTCGGCCGCGAGGATATCTGGGCCCCTGAAAAAGACGTCTACTGGGGTTCTGAAAAGGAGTGGCTTGCCAAGGAACGCTATGAGAACGCCGCCGACGAGACCTCGCTCGAAAGCCCGCTCGCCGCGGTTCAGATGGGGCTGATCTACGTCAATCCTGAAGGTGTGAACGGCAAGCCCGATCCGCTCAAGACGGCTGAGGCCGTTCGCGAGACCTTTGCCCGCATGGCGATGAACGACGAGGAGACCGTTGCCTTGACCGCCGGTGGCCATACCGTCGGCAAAACCCATGGCAATGGCGATGCGGCGCTGCTGGGCCCGGATCCCGAAGGGGCGGACATCGAAGATCAGGGGCTTGGCTGGCTCAATAACACCAGGCGTGGCATTGGCCGCGACACCGTCACCAGCGGTCTTGAAGGCGCATGGACCACCCATCCCACCCAGTGGGACAACGGTTACTTCTACCTGCTGCTCAACCATGACTGGGAGCTGAAGAAGAGCCCGGCCGGTGCCAATCAGTGGGAACCTGTCAACATAAAGGAAGAAGACAAGCCGGTGGATGTGGAAGACCCGTCAATCCGTCACAACCCGATGATGACTGATGCCGACATGGCCATGAAGATGGACCCGGAGTATCGTAAGATCTCCGAGCGTTTCTACAAGGACCCGGAATACTTCTCCGAAGTCTTCGCGCGGGCCTGGTTTAAGCTGACACACCGCGATATGGGACCGAAGGCGCGTTACATCGGAGCTGATGTCCCGGACGAAGACCTGATCTGGCAAGACCCTGTTCCAGCCGGACGCAGCGATTATGATGTTCAGGCCGTGAAGGCTCAAATTGCCGCCAGCGGGCTGAGTATCGGCGAGATGGTTGCCACTGCCTGGGACAGTGCCAGAACCTTCCGTGGTTCGGACTATCGGGGCGGAGCCAATGGTGCGCGCATCCGCCTGGCTCCCCTGAGGGATTGGGAAGGCAACGAGCCCGGGCGTCTGGAGAGGGCCCTTGCTGTCTATGGCGATATTGCCGGAGCCAACGGCGCGAGCGTAGCAGATGTGATTGTTCTGGGCGGTAACGTTGGTATCGAACAGGCCGCCAAGGCCGCCGGTTTTGACATTACCGTTCCCTTCGCGCCCGGCCGCGGCGATGCAGCGGAAGCAAATACCGATGCCGCCTCCTTCGAAGTGCTGGAACCCATCCATGACGGCTACCGCAACTTGCTCAAGAAGGACTATACCGTCAGCGCCGAAGAGCTGATGCTCGACCGCACGCAACTGATGGGGCTGACCGCCCCTGAGATGACAGCACTGGTCGGTGGTATGCGCGTGCTGGGCACCAACCACAGCGGCACCAAACACGGTGTATTCACTGATCGTGAAGGTGTGCTGACGAACGACTTCTTCGTCAACCTGACCGACATGAACTACACGTGGAGACCAGCCGGCAATAACCTCTATGAAATCCTCGACCGCAAGTCGGATGAGGCCAAGTGGACGGCGACACGAGTGGATCTCGTCTTCGGGTCAAACTCAATCCTGCGCGCCTATGCGGAAGTCTATGCACAGGATGACAACAAGGAGAAGTTCGTGCAGGACTTCGTTGCAGCATGGACCAAAGTTATGAACGCCGATCGCTTTGATCTTGCCTAAACTTTTGGCATACCCATGAGTGAAGTGAATTAAACGCTCAGAAATAAAGCCGTAACCCTGGAGCCAGGTAGCCACAGCTGCCTGGTTTTTTTATGGTCTCCGAAGGTTCATGAACGGCTGTTATTCACAGTATTGGGAAAGCGCGACATCAATTTCATGATTCTCCCGTAACGGTCGTCTGATCGTTATGACGGCATTAATTTCCAATTCATACTCGCTTCAGTTTTGTTTCATTTCCCCTGTTTATCCTGGGTCCCGTGAAGTCGGAAAACAGATCGTTTTCTGACGCTAAACAGAGGACCTGAACATGTACACCAATATTAAGGAACCTCTGATTAATTCTGGGCCGGATGGATGGCGAGATGAAATTTTCAGGATCAAGGCGAAAAGCGCAGGTAATAGCCAGCTATTGCCAAGCTTTTCAACGCAGAGCCGGGGAATTTCAGCCGCC
>Ga0114931_10008486_pt1 | contig 12434 bp, 9 predicted proteins | sample 2SBtaG_FD_89579 | JGI IMG/M metagenome (GOLD analysis project Ga0114931, IMG submission 89579) | Deep subsurface microbial communities from Kolumbo volcano to uncover new lineages of life (NeLLi) - 2SBTROV14_V59a metaG | ecosystem: Environmental > Aquatic > Marine > Volcanic | place: Kolumbo...
TTATTTTAATAACAGTCAGCATACTTTTTGTGCAATTCTTAAACGAAAACTCTTCAGACAAAATTAGTACTTCCAATACTCAAATTAAGATTTCAATAATTGTAGCTGCAAAAAATGAAGAAGCGAAGATTGAAAATTTACTGAACTCTCTTTCAAAATTAATTTACCCAAAAGATAGATTTGAAGTGATAATTGTAAATGACGAATCAAAAGATAATACTGCTAATATTGTACAAAATTATATAAAGGAGTTTTCAAATTTTAAATTGATATCGAGCAAAGGAAAACCTTACCCTGCAAAGAAAGGTGCTTTATCGGTTGGCATAAAAAAATCCCAATTCGACTATATTCTTACAACCGATGCTGATTGTGTAGTCCCGATAAATTGGTTAAGAATTGCAGCCGGATATTTTGAACAAGGAAGCGATATTATTTCCGGGCTAACGCCATATTGGGGAAACAACAATCCGGTAAATCGAATCTCGTCATTCGAAAGATTTCGCGGACAATTATTAACATTTTTATTTGCAAAATTAAAGACACCGTACTCTGCCGGCGGTGGTAACTTCGGTTTTAAAAAATCCGCTTTTTTGAAAATTGAAGGTTATGAAAATACATTAAAAACGTTAAGCGGTGATGATGATTTATTTATAAACGAAGCGGTAAAATATCAATTAAAAATTTCGCCAATTTTAAGAAATGATTTTTTTGTTAAAACCGATTCTCCGAAAACGTGGAAGGAATATTTCAAGCAGCGGGCAAGACATACAGCAACATCAATTTATTATCGGAAAGAAATTCAAACCACACTGGCACTCTGGCATTTTTCAAATATAATTATATTATTTTCACCTTTGGGATTGATTAGTAATTGGATATTTATAATTCCAATCATCATAAAATTAACTATTGATATTTTAATTACAAAATACTTATCTAAATCATTTGATTATAGTTTTAACTTTCTCTCCATTATTCCCCTACAAATATTTTATGAACTGCTTTTAATTATTCACTTTATAAATTCATTTACAAGAAAAAAGAAGTGGTAGAATATAGAATGATGTAATGGACAATAAATTTTTATGATTGCAAACAAAAAACCAAACATTAAACCGATAAATCGGTTCGTGAATTTTTATGTTTTCATTATATTTACACACAGTGTCCAGTGGACAAATATTCAACCACTCACGTGATTGCTTGACAATGAACAATTTTGTACTGGTATTTTTTGAGACAAATTAATTGCTAAAAGATTTTTAACAAAATGATAATTATTTTGTTGAATATTAGCATAATTCATTTGTCCACTTTGATAAAAACCGCGTAAGCGGTTAAATATTTGTTGAAAACAAAATAGCAAGCAAGGATGAACTACGTAGTAGTTCAATGTTCAACAAGTTTAACAAAAAAGGATTATTAGAAATGGCAAATACTTATCATCAAATTTATATTCAAGTAATATTTTCAGTTAGAAATAGGGAGTACGCTATTCCAAGAAATAAAAAAGAAGAGCTTCACAAATATATAACAGGAATTATACAACAAAATAATTGTAAACTAATTGCAATAAATTCTGTCCCAGACCATATTCACATATTTTTTGGTTTAAGCCCATCAAAATGTATTTCGGATATTGTTAAAGATATTAAAATTGCTTCAACTGATAAAATAAAGGGATGGATAAAAACTAACTTTCATTGGCAAGATGGTTTTGGAGCATTTTCATACAGCCGTTCACAAATTGATAAAGTTGTTAAATATATAATGAACCAAGAAGAACACCATAAAAAACATAGTTTTAATGAAGAATATATTGATTTTATGAAAAAATTTGGAATTAAGTATGATGATAAATATTTATTTGATATTAAATAATAAATGTTTAAGTAAAGACAAACATTAAACCGATAAATCGGTTCTGAAAATTGTTGTTTGAATTATTTTTACAAATATTCAACCACTAGCGTGGTTGTTAATATGTGAACAATTAGTACTTTTATTTTATAAATAAAGTGTAAAGTTTCACTCGGTTGTTGGTACTTTTTGCTTTGGCAACAATGAAAAAAAACCGCGTAAGCGGTTAAATGTTTGTAGAAAAGAAAATAGGAAGCAACAATGAACTACGTAGTAGTTCTCGCAGAGCCCAGTGGACAAATATTCAACCAATTCATAGAGTTCTGCGAATAATGTGGTTGTCGGTGTAATAGAGATTGATATTATCACAATCCGGTCAAATTAGAACCAAAAGATTATTTAAATGTTTACACATTTTTTGATTAACGATAAAGGCGTTAAGTGCAAGCCCTTGAGTGCAACCAATTTTTTTCATTTTTTTGATTTTTCAACTAATAACATTATTTTGCAGTTTATTTTAAATTAATTCAAAAATTATATGACTAATAAAGAACTTACTCTAAAAGCCGTAGAAGCACAAAAAAAATCAATTTCACCATATTCTAATTTCCGTGTCGGAGCTGCACTTTTAACAAAGGAAGGAAATGTTTACCAGGCGGCAAATGTTGAAACTTCATCATACAGCTTAACAATGTGTGCCGAACGCAATGCCGTATTTCACGCAGTTTTGGAAGGTGAACGTAATTTTGAAGCCATTTCCGTAGTATGCGATACAGACGATTTTTGCCCGCCCTGTGGTGCATGCCGACAAGTTTTGTTAGAACTGTGTGGTGAAGATTTGGATGTGATAATGAAAAACGGCAAAAATGAAATTAAAGTTATGAAAATCAAGGAATTACTACCGCTATCATTTAATTCGGAATATTTAAACAAATGAATCAATTCACTCCCCACTCAACACCGCGAAATACAGGCTGGATAGAAGTTATTGCCGGATGTATGTTCAGCGGCAAAACAGAAGAACTAATACGCAGATTAAGAAGAGCAAAAATTGCAAAACAATCCGTACTTATTTTTAAACCGAAAATTGACATTCGCTATTCCAAAGATAAAATCGTTTCACATAGCGAACAATCTCTTCCTTCCGTGTTAATTGAATCACCGCAGGAAATACTATCGCAGAGCAAAGATGCGCAAGTAATAGGAATAGACGAAGCTCAATTTTTTACTAATGATTTAGTAAATATTGTTGAACAATTGGCAAATGAAGGCAAGCGTGTTATTATTGCCGGTCTTGACCAAGACTACACAGGCAAACCTTTTGAACCGATTCCGCAATTGTTAGCTACGGCTGAGTATATTACAAAAACACTTGCAATCTGTGTTAACTGCGGAAACCCTGCGGATAAAACTCAAAGGAAGATTGCTTCATCGGAACGAGTTCTTGTTGGAGCCACTGACAGCTACGAAGCACGCTGCAGAAAATGTCATTACATACCTGAATCAGAATAGGACGAATATGAATTTTGAATCTTTAATTAGAGGAATTATTAGAATATTTTTACTGCTCGGAATTGCATTTGCATTTTCCAACAACCGGAAAAATGTTAATTGGCGTTTAGTCGGCAGTGGAATTGGACTACAAATTGTGTTCGCAATATTTATTATAAAAGGCGACCTTCTCGCAAGTTGGTTTTCCCCTCTCGGCTGGCCCAAAGACTTTTTTAAATGGGTAAGTCATTTTTTTGTTCTTGTCTTAAATTTTACTACTGAAGGAGCCAAATTCATTTTTGGTACTCTTGCAATTAGTCCCGGACAAGACGGAAGTCTCGGAATGTTTTTCGCTTTTCAGGTTTTACCGACAATAATATTTTTCGCCAGTTTAATGGCAATACTTTATCATCTTGGGATAATGCAGAAAGTAGTACAGGCAATGGCTTGGATTATGTCTAAAATTCTCGGAACAAGTGGTGCAGAATCTCTTTCTTGTTCGGCAAACATTTTTGTCGGACAAACCGAAGCTCCGCTTATGATTAAACCATATCTAAAAGGAATGACGAAAAGTGAATTGCTTACAATTATGACCGGTGGTATGGCTACAATTGCCGGTGGCGTTATGGCGGCTTATATTCAAATTCTCGGGAACTCATTTGCTCAATCAATGAACATTCCCTTACAGCAAGCTCAATTAGTATTTGCAACTCAATTGCTCGGTGCAAGCATAATGGCTGCTCCCGCTGCGATTGTAATTTCAAAAATAATGTTTCCCGAAACCGAAATACCTGAAACAAAAGGAACTGTAAGAATAAAGGTTGAGAAGTTATATACTAATACAGTTGAAGCGGCTGCAGGCGGTGCCGGTGAAGGCTTAACACTTGCACTGAATGTTGGTGCTATGTTAATAGCTTTTATCGCATTGATTGCATTGATAAACTATATTCTTATTGGCTTGGGCGGAGTACTTGGCGTTAACGGATATCTAACCGCACATTACGGAACACCTCTGAATTTGCAGTTTGTACTCGGATTTGCTCTTCAATACCTAGCTTATGGAATCGGTGTTCCTTGGGATCACGCAATGCAGTTCGGCAGCCTTATCGGCACAAAAGTTGTGCTGAATGAATTTGTTGCTTATGTGGATTTAGGAAAAATGATTCAATTAAAACAACTTATGAACGACAAAACAATTTTTATGGCAACCTACGCACTGTGCGGATTTGCAAATTTCAGTTCCATCGCAATTCAAATCGGAGGCATTTCTCCGTTAGCACCAAAACGAAGAGGAGACCTTGCACAACTTGGAATGAAAGCTGTCCTTGGCGGAACTCTTGCAACGCTTATGACAGCAACTCTTGCGGGGATTTTATTTTAATATGATTGACTTAAAATTTAAATATTTAAATTTAATTAATAAATTAAATGAAGCTGCGCCGTTTAAGCCTGAAATGGCAATTGTGCTCGGCAGCGGTTTGGGAAATTTTGCCGAAAGAATTGAAACTGTGAAAACTATTCCAACATCGGATTTACCGGGTTATCCAAAATCAACAGTCAAAGGACATCAAGGTTTTATTCACTTTGCCAAATACGCGAACAAAAAGCTAATTATTTTTCAAGGAAGAATTCACTTTTACGAAGGTTATAAATTATCCGAATGTATTCTTCCGGCATTCATTTCGAAACAATTAGGTGTTAAATATTTGCTGCTGACAAATGCTGCCGGCGGAATCAATTCAAATTTTCTCCCCGGAGATTTGATGTTGTTTACATCGTTGAATGCTTTAAATTTAAAAACAGAATTAACCTCTCTCTTTGGAATTGCAAGTCTTGAGCAGAAAAATAATTTCAAGAACTTCCCTTCAAAATCACTTAATCAGTTGATAAAAGATGCTTCACTTGCAGAAAATATATTTTTAAAGGAAGGAATTTACTGGTTTAGCAAAGGTCCAAGTTATGAAACACCTGCCGAAATTCAAATGTACGATAAACTCGGAATTGATGCCGTGGGAATGTCCACAGTTCATGAGGCAATTTATGGTGCTGTTGCAGGAATGGAAGTTTCTGGCATTTCAACTATTACTAATCTTGCGGCCGGAATTTCCGAAACCAAACTCTCACATAATGAAGTAATGGAAACATCCAAATTAGTTGAAAAAAAATTTGAAAGATTGGTAAAACGAATAATAAATAATATCCCTTAATTGTCTAACTATTTTAGGCTAAGTTTTATTGATCCGCCTATGCAGACAGATAAATAAACTTATTTGCCCAGATTTACCGTTCAAAACGCGATTTAATCAATCCGAACTACAACGCAGATAATTGTGCAGCAAAAGTGATAATTGCTGTTTCCGAACGAAGTCTGTTTTCAGCTAATTTGAGTTTTGTTGAGTTTCCCAATTGTTTCATTTCATTATCGGAAAATCCTCCCTCCGGTCCAAATATAAAAGAGCATTTACCATTTGGTAGTTTCCAATCCGAGAAATGTCTTTTACTTTTCTGATCAAATAAAATAATATCAGTATCGATCATTTTGTTAATATCTTTCACAAATTCTAATTTTGGTAAAAAACTTCGCAGCGATTGTTTCATTGCAGCAGTTGCTATTTTTTCCCATCTTTCCAATTTGGGATTTTTGTTAAAACTTCTTTCAGCTTTGTAAAAAGTAAAATTTGTTATTCCCAGTTCAACACATTTTTCAATTGCAAATTCCAGCCTGTCAAAGTTCTTAATAATCGGAATACAGACAAACACATTCTCAAGTTTATTTTTATACTTAATCTCGGATAGTATATTTGCCGCAACATGTTCTTTCCCGATTTCACTTATTCTTACTTTGAAAATACTTCCCGCACCGTTAGTTACAAAAATTTCATCGCCGACTTGATGCCGCATCACCCGCGCAATATGCCGTGCCTCCTCGTTCAGAAGAATTATTGAATTTCTATCATTGCTAAAATTCGTGCTGTAATAAAGCTCAATATCAGAAAGGAAATTTTGTCCCAAAAAGAAACTCCCCTTTTCCATATTCATTAAAAGCATATTCAAACCGGAATGCATTGTAAGGTAAGAACAAAATTGTCAAACCAAATCCATATCCCGTATCAAATCTATTTATCATTATCGGTTCATCATTATTAAATGTTGTACCTGTATCGCCAAAAATTGAAAGACGAATTGAAATTAAGTACGAAGTCATACTGCTCGGCAGCAGCGGAAGTTTTAAACTGAATACCCACTCCTTAATCAAAGAGTAACTTAATTCCAATGAACCAATAATAGAATTTTCTCCTTCTCGCTCATCATTTTTATGCCCCCTCATAAACTCATTAAATCCAAGATATGAATAATCATACAATGGAACAGTCTTTCCAAAAACCTTCCGAAACGCAATTCGCCATTTGGCTGTAAAATTTGTAGAGAAAATTTTTCTGTATTCTCTGAAATCAAATCCGGTAATAAAATATGAAATCCCCTTTAGACCAAAACCTTTATGCTTTATAAAAACAGATGAGAACACTCCTTTTTCAGGATATTGTTTCAAATCCCGGGTATCGTGTTTATACAACAATGAAAATGTTGGCATTTTATCGGATTTGTTTCCGCTCGCCGTTATTTGCCTAATCTCAAACGGTGATTTTATATATTCGTAACCGATAGTAAAAGAAACTTCATTGTAATTATTTAATCGATACCCAAGACCGGCAAACATTGATAATACTTTGTAATCAAAATCATTACCTGCTATTGTTTCAGCAAGTTTGCTTTGATTATTTACTGTCTGTTTTGAAATACCTGAAAAAAAACTAATTTCAGAATTTTTAATTATAACCGGATTTAGATACAACAACCTGAAACTCGGATTATAGCCAAGTGAAATCAATCCGTGAATCGTTTCATTTCGACCTCTGAAATTTTTCCAATTTAAAATCATCCCATAAGTTGACCGGCTTAGCTTATTGCTTTGAAGATTAAAAAACGGGACGGGGAAAATGTACCAACTTTCCTCGACAGTAATTACAAGAATGTTCTTCCCATTTTCAGGAACCACATTGAGCGTAACAGAGTAAAAAAGTCTCAGACTAATAATCCGGGACCTGTTATATTCCAGTTCCTTTATTGTAACGGTATCTCCGACTGAAAAATCTAATTCCCGCAGTATTATAAAATCTTTGGTAGTTTTATTACCTATAATTCGAATCGAGTCAATACGAACGGCGCCGTCATTATCGACATTAGCTTTGTTCCGGGAAAATGTAACATTATTAAATACAAATATAAAAAGTAATATTATTGGTAACAGTATACCTCGAAAGTATATGGAATTATTATAATCAATATTTCTATTGTTTATATATTGAATATCGATATTTTTATATTTTAATGTCAATAAATATTGTTTAGATAATTATTCCCAGCCGAAACAGTTTAAGTATTCAACCTTTATACAATAATCCTGCACACATTTAATTCCTATTTCCAGAACCGGTTTCACGGCTTCATCATTTCTAATTCCCAACTGAAGCCACAGATAATCAGGGTTAATGTCAATTACATCCGGTATCAGTTCAGCAATGTCTTTAGATTTTCTGAAAACATTAACAAGGTCTATTTTAAATGGAATATCTTTCAAACTTTTGAACACTTCCATTCCCTCAATTTCAGGAGTAGCCGGATTTACACCAACTACTCTATAATTTTTCATTTGCAAAAATGCGGCAATATCCCTGCTCGTTCTGTTAGGATTATGTGAAATACCAACTACTGCTATTGTTTTTACATCGTGTAATATTTTGCAAAAATCATACACAGCTATTTTTCCTTATCAGTAATATAATCCGACACCGGAGGACAACTGCAAACAAGATTTCTATCGCCAAAAGCATTGTCCACACGGTTTACTGCAGGCCATATTTTATTAGTTCTTGTATATTCATTCGGGAAGACCGCTTTTTCTCTCGAATATGGATGTTTCCATTCCTCTGTTAAATCGCTAGCTGTATGAGGAGAATTAATTATTACATTGTCATCCTTCGGATATTTTCCGTCTGCAATTTCGTCTATTTCCATACGAATATTTATCATAGCATCAATAAATTTATCCAACTCAGCTTTTGATTCGGATTCAGTCGGTTCAATCATAAATGTTGCGTGCACCGGAAAGGAAACTGTCGGAGCGTGATAACCGTAATCCATCAGTCGTTTTCCCAAATCTCCTTCTGTTACACCGGCAGATTGTTTAAATTCATGAAGATCAAAAATAAGTTCGTGTCCTACAAATCCATTCTCACCTGTATAAACAACTTTGTAATATGGTGATAACTTTGCTTTGATATAGTTTGCATTTAGAATAGCTGTTTGAGTAGAATTTTTTAAACCTTCAGAACCGAGCATTTTGATATAAGCAAATGAAATCGGGATAATACTTGCACTTCCGTATGGAGCCGCAGAAACAGCACCGAATGATTTTTTGTTTCCCAAATCAACTACAGAATGTGAAGGCAAATAATCGGCAAGTTTTTCAGTAACACCTACCGGTCCTACTCCCGGTCCGCCTCCGCCATGAGGGATTGCAAATGTTTTGTGTAAATTCAAATGACAAACATCGGCACCAATTTCTCCCGGACTTGTTAAACCGACTTGTGCATTCATGTTGGCACCATCCATATACACTAGTCCGCCATTTTCATGAATGATATCACAGATTTCTTTTATCCCTTCTTCAAAAACACCGTGCGTAGATGGATAAGTAACCATCAAAGCAGATAATTTTTCCTTATTTTTCTCCGCTTTGGTTTTCAAATCATTTAAATCAATATTTCCTTTTTCATCACATTTTACTACAATAACATTTCCGCCCGCCATTACGGCACTTGCCGGATTAGTTCCGTGAGCCGATGATGGAATTAGCACAACATTTCTCTGTTCTTGTCCGTTACTTATATGATATTGTCTGATTGTCATTAAACCGGTGTATTCGCCTTGTGCGCCGGAATTCGGCTGCAAAGTAAATTTCGAAAAGCCGGTAATATTGCAAAGATATTTATTAAATTCTTCAAATAGTTCGTGGTAGCCTTCAGTCTGATTAGTCGGTGCGAATGGATGAATATCAGCAAATCCTGAAAGTCCGATTGAATACATTTCGGTAGCTGCGTTTAATTTCATAGTGCAAGAACCGAGTGAAATCATCGAGTGTACTAATGAAATATCTTTATTCTCAAGTCTTTTTAAGTACCGCATCATTTCAGTTTCAGTATGATATTTGTTAAATACCGGATGCGTCATAAATTCCGAAGTTCTCGAAAACTCTTCAGGAACACTGCATTCAAAATTTTCTGTCAGTTGAACAAAATCGGAATGAGTGAAATTTTTACCGGCTCCATCGGCAAATAAATCAAGCAATACTTCAATATCCTTAAGTGTAGTTACTTCGTCAACGGAAATTCCGATACCGGCATTATTAGTATAATATCTTAGGTTAATCCTTCTTGCTTCAATGTTGGAATGTAAAAGTTCTTTTTCATCAGGATTAAAAACATTAATTTTCAAAGTATCAAAGAATAAATCATTTTCTTGTTGATAACCCAATTGTTTAAGACCATCACTCAATAAATGAGATAAATTATATATTCTTTCGGCAATAGCTTTAATTCCCTTTGGTCCATGATACACAGCATACATGCCGGCAATAACTGCAAGCAATACCTGTGCAGTACAAATATTACTTGTAGCCTTTTCGCGTTTGATATGCTGTTCTCGCATTTGTAAAGCCATACGAAGAGCAGGCTTCCCATGTGAATCTTTAGAAACACCAATAATTCTGCCCGGCATTTTTCTTTTATATTCTTCTCGAGTAACAAAGTAGCCGGCATGCGGTCCGCCAAAACCCATTGGTAATCCAAACCTCTGAACACTCCCGAGAACAACATCAGCACCAATTTCTCCGGGCGGTGTAATTATCGCCAAACTCAACAAATCCGCTGCTACTGCAATGTAAATTCCTTTTTCTTTTGCCTCGTCAAACAAACTTTTGTAATCAATTATTTTCCCGGAACTAGTAGGGTATTGAACTAAAATACCGAATACATCATCGCTAAGTTGTATTTTTGCAATATCCTGAATATCAACAACTATACCACGAGGATTTGCTCTTGTTTTAACAACATCAATTGTCTGAGGGAAAGTATCGGAGGCCACTACAAATTTATCGGCAGATTTTTTTGTCCCTTTCCTCATTGCATGAAACATCAACATCGCTTCGGCTGCTGATGTTGCTTCGTCAAGTAAAGAAGAATTTGCAAGGGGTAAGCCGGTTAATTCCTGAAGCATTGTTTGATAGTTTAGTAATGCTTCCAATCTGCCTTGTGATATTTCAGCTTGGTAAGGTGTGTAGGAAGTGTACCACCCGGGATTTTCCAAAATATTTCTTTTTATTACCGCCGGTGTAATTGTACCGTAATATCCCATACCGATAAACGATTTGTAAATCTTATTTTTTTCAGAAAGAGTTTTAAGATATTCCAATGTTTCCTTTTCAGAAAATGCTTTGCCAATATTTAATTCATCCGATAACTTGATCTGTTGTGGAAGTGTTTTTTCAATTAATTCTTCAATTGAATTGACACCGATTTCTTTCAACATTTCAGTACGGTCTGTATCTGAAATTCCAATATGTCTGTTTACGAACTTATCGTAGTGTTCAAATCTTTTCATTATCCACTCAATTAATTTTAACATTTTTCAAAAATATAAAAAATAAATATAATGAAAAGAGATAAGTCAATTACAACAAACCGCAATGTAGTTGTAAGATAAAAGTAAATATAGAATCACATAACAAACAAGAAGTTTTTCAATTGGCGTATAGGAAGTCTATTGGAAAATACAATTTTGTTGATTAAAAGGGCTAAAGCCCTAATTTTTTATATTTTCCCCAAGCCCCCGACATAAATGTCAGGGTAAGTGAATTAAATTAATCTATTAAATACGATCAAAAAAACAATTCTATTGCCCCGACATTTATGTCGGGGATAAAAACAAATCAAAACACATAGGGCTTTAGCCCTTTGGGAAATTATAACATATTTATTTTTGAATTGTTGCAAATCAAAAATTTTAAGTTAATATAATCAATAAAATTATATTTTCTTTTTTGATATTTAATGAAATTTTCTTTCAATTCGTTTCTCAACGTCTTCCAAGTAGGCATTATAATTCCTTTGAATATCTTCCATTGAATCACTTCCGAACTTACTAATGAAAAAGTCCGCAAGCACCCAAGCGAGCATCGACTCTGAAACGACAGCGCAAGCCGGAACTGCAACAAAATCACTACGCTCACGGCGGGCAAGTATTTTGCGTCCTGAAGCTAAATCAACTGTTTGAATAGGCGACATTAATGTAGCAATCGGTTTCATTGCCGAACGCACTATAATTGGTAATCCCGTAGAAATACCGCCTTCTATTCCTCCGGCTCTGTTCGTTTTGCGCGTGTAAACATTTCCCTTCCTTATTATTTCGTCGTGGCTTTGTGAACCGAACTTATCTGCCGATAAAAATCCCTCGCCAATTTCCACACCTTTCACCGCATTGATTGACATCATTGCTTGTGAGATTGCTGCATTCAATTTAGTATCATAATGTACAAAGCTGCCGAGTCCGACCGGTACACCTGTTGCTACGGTATAAAATGTTCCGCCGAGTGTATCGCCTTTTTTCTTCGCCGTTTTTATTTTATTTATTATTCTTTTTTCGTGTCCCTCATTAAAAACACGCACCGAACTTTTATCCGCTTTTGCGGCAAGATGTTTTGCAGAACTGTTTTTGTTCAATTTATTTGCAAATAGTTTTTCTGCATAATTTTCTTTCGGATATACATTACCAATGCTTTCAACAAAACTTCCTACGGTGATTCCAAAATTTTCTAAAAATAATTTTGCTACTGCCCCAACAGCTACGCGTGCAGCAGTTTCTCTTGCACTCGAGCGTTCGATTGAGTTGCGAATATCGTTAAAATTATATTTCGTTGTACCGACTAAATCAGCATGACCAGGACGGGGAATTGTAATCTTTTTAAA
>Ga0114931_10008487_pt1 | contig 12433 bp, 9 predicted proteins | sample 2SBtaG_FD_89579 | JGI IMG/M metagenome (GOLD analysis project Ga0114931, IMG submission 89579) | Deep subsurface microbial communities from Kolumbo volcano to uncover new lineages of life (NeLLi) - 2SBTROV14_V59a metaG | ecosystem: Environmental > Aquatic > Marine > Volcanic | place: Kolumbo...
CCCCTTCACCGCGCTGAATACCGCGATGGCCGAGGACGCGGCGCTGATCCACGTTGCCCAGGGCGTGCGCCTCGACACGCCGATCCACGTCCTGCACGTGACGATGCCCGGCGATCGTCCCCAGGCCTGCCACCCGCGGGTTCTGCTCGTGGCCGAGCCCGACGCCCGCGTGTGCCTCGTGGAAACCTTTGCGAGCCTCGGCCCCGACGCCGACACGCTGACCAACGCGGTCAGCGAGATCGTCGTTGCCCGTGGCGCACGCGTCGAGCACCACCGCCTGATCGAGCAGTCCTCGCGGTCGTGGCACATCGGGCGGATCCAGGTGCATCAGCAGGGGGGGAGCCGATTCACCACGTTCGTCGTGCCGTTCGGCGGCCGCCTCGTCCGGACGGATATCGGGGCGGCTCTCGCCGGCTCCGGCTGCCGGTGCGATCTGCACGGCGCGTATCTGCTCGACGCCGACGAGCACGTGGACAACGCGCTGCACGTGGAGCACGCGAGCCCGGACTGCGACAGCCGGGAACTGTTCAAGGGCGTGCTCTCCGGGCGGTCCCACGGCGTCTTCACCGGGCGGATCCTCGTGAAGGAAGGTGCGCAGAAAACCGATGCCAAGCAGACCAATGCCAGCCTGCTTCTGAGCGACCGGGCTCGGGCCGACGCCCGCCCGCAACTGGAAATCTTCGCCGACGACGTCAAGTGCACCCACGCGGCGACGATCGGGCAGCTCGACGAGCAGGCGATCTTCTATCTGCGCGCCCGCGGGCTGACCGACCAGCGGGCTCGGGCGCTGATGGTCCGGGCGTTCCTCGGCGAGGTGCTCGACCAGATCGGACCCGCACCTCTCCGCGAGCGGGTCGAGCGCCTCACGTTCTAGCGGCTGTCCGCCCTGACGCACGCTGTGGGGACAGCATGAGCGCGCGGACGCAGATCGACGCCCCGGCAACCCTGGACGATGAACAGGTTGACGCCTTGCGGGGCGAGTTTCCGATTCTCGGGCGCCGGGTCAACGGACATCGGCTGGTTTATCTCGACAACGCCGCCACGAGCCAGAAGCCGCGCTGCGTGATCGAGGCTGTCGCCGGGTTCTACGAGCAGACCAACGCGAACATCCATCGCGGCGTCCATGCGCTGAGCGTTGAGGCGACGCGGCTCTATGAGGACGCCCGCGCGGGCGTCGCGCGGTTCATCGGCGCCGAGCGCCCCGAGCAGATCGTCTTCGTCCGGGGGGCGACCGAGGCGATCAACCTGGTCGCCCAGGCGGACGCGCGTCCACGCCTGACCCCGGGCGACGAGGTGCTTATCACGACGATGGAGCACCATTCCAACATCGTTCCATGGCAGATCGTGTGCAAACAGACCGGGGCCGTGGTGCGTGTCGTGCCGATCAACGACGCCGGCGAACTTGAGATGGACCGTTTCGAGGCCCTCTTGACCGATCGCACGCGGATCGTGGCCGTCACGCACGTTTCCAATGCGCTTGGAACAGTCAATCCGATCCGGCGAATCGCGGACCTGGTCCACGCCCGCGGCGGCGTGCTCGTCGTGGACGGCGCCCAGGCGGCGCCGCACATGCCTATCGACGTGGCCGCCCTGGACGCGGATTTCTACGCGATCAGCGGGCACAAGATGTTCGCCCCCACAGGGATTGGGGCCCTGTACGGGCGCCTTGACCTGCTCGAACAGGCCGAGCCCTACCAGGGCGGCGGCGAGATGATTCTGTCCGTGACCTTCGACAAGACCATCTACAACCATGTCCCGCACAAGTTTGAGGCCGGCACGCCCAACATCGCCGGGGCGATCGGCCTGGGTGCGGCTGTCCAATACCTGGGCGGCATCGGGATGGATCGGATCCACGCCCGCGAGGGGGATCTGCTCGAATATGCCACGCGGCGATTGGAGCGGGTGCCCGCGCTGCGGCTGATCGGAACGGCCCGCGACAAGGCGGCGGTCCTGACATTTGTCCTGGGGGACGTCCACCCGCACGACGTGGGCACGGTGCTGGATCAGCAAGGGATCGCCGTGCGAACCGGGCACCACTGCGCCCAGCCGACGATGGCGCGGTTCGGCGTGCCCGCGACGGTCCGGGCGTCCCTGGCCTTCTACAACACACGCGACGAGATCGACGCCCTGGGCGACGCCCTGGAGCAGGTCGCTCGTCTGTTCGCATAGACTCTCCCATGGACGCAGACCTGCTCCACGATCTCTACCAGGACCTGATCCTGGACCACAACAGGAACCCGAGAAATCGCGGCGCCCTGGACCGGCCCGATCACCGGGCCGAGGGCTTCAACCCCCTCTGCGGCGATCAGGTCGTCATCGAGCTGGAAATGGTCGGGGACGTCGTCGCCGAGGCGCGATTCAACGGCACGGGCTGTGCGATATCGACGGCCTCGGCCTCGCTGCTGACCGAGGCGATCAAGGGTCGAACCGTCGATGAGGTTCGCGCCCTGTTCGATCGCTTCCACGGACTGGTCCTCGATAAGCCGCGGCGCGACGAGCGATCGCTGGACAAACTCGAGGCCTTCGCGGGTGTGTCCAGATACCCGGCGCGGGTGAAGTGCGCCACGCTCGCCTGGCATACGCTGCTGGCGGCGTTGGATGGTGCGCAGGACATTGTCACGACGGAGTGATGCGCGGTGTCGTTTCCTCAGACCCAAGGGGACGGGGGCAGGTAGAATCCGAATCGCCATGGACCGCGACCAGGTCAGCCCGAGTGACGACGCCGACGCGCTTCGACGCGCGGTCGTCGATGTCCTTCGCACGGTGCGTGATCCCGAGATTCCCGTGGACATCTATGAACTGGGGCTGATCTACGCGGTCGAGTTTTCCGAGGCGGGGCTGGTTCGGGTGCGCATGACGCTGACGACGCCCAACTGTCCCGTGGCCGAGTCTCTTCCGGGGCAGGTCCGCCGGGCGGTCGAGGCGGTCCCCGGCGTCGAGCGGGCGGACGTGGAACTGGTCTGGGAGCCGAAATGGACGCCCGAGCGGATGAGCGACGTGGCCCGCCTGACGATGGAGACGATGGGCGTGGCGCTGCCCACCCCGTTCACAAGCCTGACCCGCGGGCGCAAGCCCGCCAACGGAGGTCCGGGCGGCTGACCTGCTGCGCCTGGCACTCCCGGGGGGCGATGGATTCCTGAGGCGATCCCACGGCCCCGGGCGCAGGTCCATCGTCTGCGGATGAATCAGCGTTGCCCCGTGTTGATCTCGGTTCCGCCATAGTCCAGGCCCTTGAGCCCGCCCCTCGTCCACCGGTAGTAGCCGGTCACGATGTCAAAGGTGTCGCCGGTGCGCGTGGGCGGCTCGAAGCCCAGAATCGACGGGTTGTACCGGTAGCGGGTCGGCGTTTCGACCGTTGGCAGGTTGGGGCGGAACCCTTGGTTGGCGTCCCCGGTGATCTTGATGTTGACCGACCCGTCCCAGAACAGCAGCGGCTGGCGGACATCGGGATACGCGTAGAACCACTGCGGGCCCGACGAGAAGTGACGCTGGTGCATGTCGAACATCTCGACCTTCCCCGCTGGGAACTGCACCTCGGTGAGTCGCCGATTTCCGAGCCCGAGATCACCCATCGCGAAGAGGTTCTGGTCGGCGGGCCACTGTTCGATCGTCCGGTGCCGAACCCCGCGTGAATCAGTGATGCTCGAGTCGAACGCGTAGGCGCACGGCACGAGCTGGTAACTGGAGCCGTAGGGCCACATCTTGTCGAACGCGTCATCCGTGTGCGCCGGCTGCGGATCCAGCGGCTCCTTGGGATCCTTGGCCCAGTTGAGCAGGGTCTTGTCCTCGGGGCACGCGGCGATCTTCTCGGGCATCACCGCGGCCAGATAATCAAACAGGACGAGGTGGCTGAGCCGGCGGTGGGGGAAGCGCCGGAGAAGGCGGGGCAGACTCGGGTAGTCGGCCCGCCGGCGAACGATGTCCGTCGCCTGGTTCATCTGCGCCGTGAACCAGTTGCGCGCCGCCCCGAGGTCCGGGTACTCGCTGTAGATTTCGTTTGGCTCCCAGGTGTAGGAGTAGATCCGATCCTCGAAGTCGGCGGCATACGAGTTGGTCGCCACCCCGAACTGCTTCATGTTCGAGACGCAGACCGCCAGCTTTCCCGCCCGCCTGGCCTCGCCGAGCGCCGGCAGAAGGATCCCGATCAGCAGCGCGATGATCGCGATCACCACCAGCAACTCGATCAGCGTGAACGCCGAACGCCTCGCACGAGCCATGTTGTCCACCTCCGCAGCCTGCGCTGCTCAATCGGCGGAATCGCAGCCGGATCCACCCCGCCGCCCCGAATGGAGCGATCGATCCGGTAGGTCCGCTCTCAATCACGAGTGTACAGCAAACCCGTCGCACTGTCGAGATTGATCTCGAACGTGTGTTCGCATTGCGATCGGTTTCCCGGGTTGGATCATCCGCCCGTTCGGGGCTGGCCGGTGTTGATCTCGGTCCCCCTGAAGTCCACGCCTCCAAGCCCCCCTCGCGTCCATCGGTAGTGCCCGGTGACGATGTCGCCCATTCCGGCAGCGGCACTGCCCCGCAACGGGGGCGATTCCCACGACTGGGGGAGGTACAGGAATCGCTCCGGCTCCGGGGCGGTCGGGTTGTCCGGCTGAAAGCCCGGATTCGAGTCGCCCGTGATTCTCACATTGACCGACGAGTCGAAGAGCAGCAGCGGCTGCCGGGACACCTCGTACGCGAAATAGACGTTGCGCTTGGTGAAGTGGCGCTGGTTCGCGTCGTGCATGAAGACCTTCTGCGCCGGGAAGATCGCGTCGGTGAGGCGACGGTTACCCAGGGGCGTGGTTCCAGGAACGAAGTACAGAATGTGCCGGGAAGCCTGCGACACCGTCGGGATGACCCGTCCCGAGACCATCCGCCTCATATCCGGTGAGTAGGACGCGGGGACCGTCTGGTAGCTGGAGGTGTACGGCCAGCGTTTGCCGAAGTTCGATCCCGGCGCCCCGAGCGGGCCCGACGGGGCCGGCTGGAACTCTCCGCGGTCGAACGCCCTCGGATCGCTCGCCCAGAGGTTCAGGTTCTTGTCCGCCGGGCAGGCGACCATCTTCTCGGGAAGCCGCTGGGCCAGGTAGTCATTGAGCACGACGTTGGCGAAGGAGACGTGGGGGATCCACCCGAAGATCCGGCGGATGTCCGGGCGATCCGCCCGGGTTCGCAGGATGTACACCGCCTGGTTGGCCGCCGCCTGGACCGTCGTTGCCGCCGTCTGGATGTCCTGGTCGGTTCCGTAGATCTCTCCCGCTTTCCAGGTGAAGGACCAGATCCGGTCCTCAAAGTCCGCGGCGTACGTTGCCGTCGCCACGCCGAACTGCTTCATGTTGTTGACGCAGACAGCCAGTTTGCCGGATCGGCGTGCCTCGCCCAGCGCCGGGAGCAGGATCCCGATCAGCAGCGCGATGATCGCGATCACCACGAGCAACTCGATGAGCGTGAACCCGCCACGAGGGTTCCGATTCCGCATCTTTCACCTCCGCGTCCTGAAAAGGCCGCCTCCGGCCTCGAGGCCAACACATCGCCCCCGCAGCCGGGAATACCGCCGGACGAACGCCCGGTTCAGATCCAACACCCCGGGCCGCGTCCCTATTCCCGCGGTTGGCCGGTGTTGATGTCGCTGCCACCGAAGTCGACGCCCTGCAGACCCCCGCGCGTCCAGCGGTAGTAGACCGTGACGAGGTCGCCACTCAGCCCGCTGCGCGTCGGCGGCTCGAAACCCAGACCGTCCGGGCGATACCTCATCATGAGAGCAACAGGATTACTCACGCTCGGCGCATTGGGCAGGAACCCGGGGTTGCAATCCCCCGTCAGACGAACGCTCACCGACCCGTCCCAGAACAGCAGCGGCTGACGGGTGTCGGGGAACCCATAGCACCATTGGGACTTCGTGAAGTGGCGCTGGTTCAGGTCAAACTCCTCGACCTTCTGCGCCGGGAACTGGACTTCCGTGAGCCGGCGATCGCCCAGGGGCAGGTTGCCCATCTGGAACAGGTTGTGGTCGCCCCGGAACTGCTCGACGGTCCGGCGCGAGCCCTCACGCTGGTCGCGCGCGTACGCCGCCGGCACCAGTTGATAACTCGACGAGTACGGCCACATCCGGTCGAACGCCGGATCGATCGCTTTAGGCTGCGGATCCAGCGGACCCCGCGGATCTTTGGCCCAGCCCTGGAGGACCTTGTCCTCGGGACAGGCCGCGATCTTCTCCGGGAGCGTGGCCGCAAGGTAATCGAACAGAACCAGGTGGCTGTAGCGCCGGTGCGGGATCCGCTGGGTCAGTTGCGGGATTTCCGATTCGGTCAGCCCGGCCCCGCGCCGGATGATGTCCACCGCCTGGTTCATCTGCGCCTGGGGCCAGTCGCCCGCGCCGTTGAGATCGTCGAACTGGCTGAGGGCCTCGCCCGGCTTCCAAGTGTACGAATAGATCCGGTCCTCGAAGTCTGCCGCGTAGGAGTTGGTCGCGACACCGAACTGCTTGAGATTGGAATGGCAGACAGCCGACTTGCCCGCCCGCCGGGCCTCGCCCAGTGCCGGGAGCAGGATCCCAATCAGCAGCGCGATGATCGCGATGACGACGAGTAACTCAATGAGCGTGAACGCTCGCCCGTTCCGATGACAGAATCGCTGGACCACAGATCCACCTCAACGCGATGCGCGGACGCCCGCGAGCGGGCCGGCGCGTCAGTAATCCCCCGCAAACAGATCGCGCCCAGCCTAACGCGCCGCGGTGTCGTACTCAAGGGGTCGGTTCCCGATCCGCACCCGGATTAACCGACCTGTTCATCCCGAAGTTGCCGGCTCATCAGGTCGCCGATCGCCTGGATCGGGTCCAGTTTCTCGAACAGGACCGCGTGGACCGCCTCGGTGATGGGCATCTCAACCCGGTACTTACCCGCAAGGTCCATGACCGATCGCGTCGTTGCCACGCCCTCGACCACGGACGGGGTTCTCGCCAGGTACTGATCCAGTTTCTCCCCCTTGCCCAGCGCCTCGCCGCAGGATCGGTTCCGCCCCTCGGGGCTGAAACAGGTCGTGGCCAGATCGCCCACGCCCGCGATCCCGAAGAACGTTTCGCGGCTCGCGCCCATGGCCGAGCCCAGTCGCGCAATCTCTGCCAGCCCCCGCGAGAGCAGGGCGGACTTGGCGTTGAACCCGGCCTCGAGCCCGTCGAGGATCCCCGCCGCGATCGCGATCACGTTCTTGGTCGCCCCGGCCAGTTCTACCCCGAGCATGTCTGCCTTCGTGTACACCCGGAGCCAGCTCGTCGAGAACAGTCGCTGGAGTTCGTCCGAGAACATCGGGTGATCGCTGGCGGCGATCATCGTCGCCGGGAGGCATCGGGCCAGTTCCGCCGCGATCGTCGGGCCGGACAGAACCCCGATCTTGCGGGGCCTCTGGTCCGGGTCGTCCCGCAGAACCTCCGCGATGATCTGCGTCGGACGCAGCAGCGTCTGGTTCTCGATCCCCTTGGCCACGGAAACGAACGCCGTCTGGCGCCCGACGTGCTGGCGCAGACGCTCGAGGGCCCCCCGGATGAACTGCACCGGGATCGCCACGAGGATCATGTCCGCATCGCCGACGGCCTCGGCGTCCGACATGCTCACGCGGACCGACTCGGGCAGCACGAACCCCGCCAGGCGCTCGCTACGACGCGATTGCCAGAGCAACCCGGCCTGCTCGTCGCTGTGCCCCCAGATTCTCACCAGGGTCGGCCCCGGATGTTCCTCCCGGGAATCACCCGAGGCCAGGACCGCGGCACTGACCAGGCCCATCTGCCCGATCCCCAGCACGGTGATCCGCTCGAACCCGTCGCTCTGGGCCATGCCTCGCTCCCGGGCCCGAACCGGCCCACGCCTGGGGGCGTATCTCCGGCGGCCGTCGCCCCACCGGCTACGATACGCACCGGCGATGCGCCGATGTCATCGAGACGGGTCGGGCCCGTCGCCCGGGCAATCGCGGGGGATCGGCCCCGCCCGGGACCATCTCAGGAGCCGTTGTCCATGCAAACCCATATGCACGAGGGCGGCATCCAGTGCTGCGCCCACCACAGTATCGAGATCAAGGAATGGCACCTGCTGGTCTACCTGATCGGCATCCTCTTGGTCGCGACGACCACGATCGCCAAGCACGCGACCTGGGTTCCCGAGCAGATCGCGGTCATCCCCGCGCTCATCGGCGCGCTCATGCTCGGGTTTCCCCTATTCAAGGCGGCCTTGGGCGAACTGAGCCGCGCCAAGGCGTCCTCGTCGTCGCTGGCGGCGCTGGCCATCGCCGCGGCGCTGGCGGCCGGGCGATACGAGACCGCCGGGTTCCTTGCATTCATCCTCCTGATCGCCGACCAGTTCGTCCGTCGCTCGGCCTGGGGGGCGCAACGGGCCATCGCTGATCTGGTCAGGCTCACGCCTGAGGTCGCCAGAATCGTCACCGACGACGGGCAGGAGAAGGAGGTTTCGCTCGGGGACGTGAGCGTGGGGCAGGTCGTTCGAGTGCGGCCCGGCGAGAATCTGCCCGTGGATGGGCAGGTCATCTCGGGGCGGACCGCCATCAACCAGGCCTCGCTCACCGGCGAGTCGGCCCCCATCGACGCCCAGCCCGGTACCGACGTCTACGCCGGAACCGAGAACCTCACCGGCATCATCGAGATCCGCGTCAGCCAGGTCGGCGCCGAGACGACCATCGGCAAGGTCACGCAACTGATCACCGAGGCGGAGTCGGCCAAGACCCCCCGGCAACTGCTCATCGAGCAGGTCGCCCAGTTCTTCGTTCCCGTGGCGCTGTCCGTCGCGGCGATCGTCTGGTTCATCAAGAGCCAGAGCCCGGACCCGGCCATCCGCGATCAGGCGGCCATCACCGCGGTCACCGTCCTCGTGGTTACCTGCCCCGCAGCGTTGCTGCTGTCCAGCCCGAGCGCCATGGTCGCGGCCTTCGCCGTCGCCGCCCGCTTGGGGATCCTCATCAAGCAGACCGACTACCTCGAAGCCGCCGCCAACATCGACACCGTGGTGCTCGACAAGACCGGCACCATCACCACGGGGCACTTCGGCGTCTCGAAACTCGCCCCGGCGCCGGGCGTCGAGGGCGCGGACCTCCTGGCCGCCGCCGCCAACGGCGAGCAGCACTCCAACCACCCCCTGGCCCTGGCGATCCTGTCGACAGCCAAGGCGGCCCGCGTTCGCCCGGACGAAACCTCGGACTACGAGGAGTTCCACGGGCGGGGCGTTCGGGCGCGAACGAGCAGCGGCGAGGTCTGCGTCGGACGGGCCAAGTGGCTCATGGAACTCAAGCCCGAGATCGCCGAGCAGGTCGCCCTCGTCGAGGCCCGGATCGCGGGCATGACCGGCGTCCACGTCATGCGCGACGGGCGATACATGGGCGCGGTCGGGCTCGAAGACACGGTCCGCCCCGGTGTCCATGGCGTCATCGACCGACTCCGGGGCCTGGGTGTACGACAGATTGTCATGTTCACCGGCGATCGACTCGGCGTGGCCAAGCGCGTCGGGCTGGCCGTCGGCGTGGACGGGATCGAGGCCGAGTGCCTCCCCGAAGAGAAGCACGAGCAGATCCACGCCATGAACGCATTGGGCCATCGCACACTGATGGTCGGCGACGGCATCAACGACGGGCCATCCCTGGCCGAGGCCGACGTGGGCGTGGCGATGGGGCTGACCGGGTCGGACATCGCCACAAACTCCGCGGGCGTGGCCCTGATGAACGAGGACCTCAACCGCGTCCCGTTCCTGATGGAACTGGCCCGCAAGACCCGCGTCATCGTCGCCCAGAACATCGCCGCCTCGATCGTCATCGCACTGATCGGCATCATGCTGGCCGCCACGGGTAACCTGGCGATCCCGCTGGCGGCCCTGTACCACTTCGCCGGCGACGTCTTCGTGCTCGGCAACAGTTTCCGGCTCTTCCGCTTCGGCGAACACTTCACCGAGGTCGAGCAGCAGGCCGGATCGTCCATCCGCCGGCGCGAGGCCAGCCTGCGCGGGCTGGCAACGCAATCGACTTGATACCGATCACCGATGGAACTCGTGTGTGACGACAGACAGAGAAAGAACGCGGAGGTCGCTGAGGTTTGCGCGGAGAGCGCGGAGATGAGGAGTTGAGCGAAAGGCACGGAGCCCTGGACGGACGCTCTCTGTGACTCTAATCCCCTCCGCGATTCTCTGCGTCTTCTCCGCGTCCTCAGCGGTCATTCCTGATTCCTTCCGTATCGCCTTCGCAATGATTCGACGTACGAGTTCGAGCGGGCATCCGGCTCACACCGCCGCGTCTTTGAGCACCAGCAGGGCCACGGCGAAGTAGATCACCATTCCTGAGGCGTCCATCAGCGTCGCGACCAGCGGCGTCGAGGCCACGCCGGGATCCAGGCCCGCCCGCTTGAGCAGGATCGGCAGCAGCGACCCGAGCGTCGTGCCCCAGAGCACGACCCCCGTTACCGCCCCGCCCACAATCAGCGACAGCAGCCACGGATGGGCCGTCTGCACGCCGCCCAGGCTCACCCAGAACGCGGCGTTGGCCACACCCAGCGCCCCAAGCAACACCCCCAGGGACAGCCCCGTCAGGATCTCCCGCCAGACAACCCGAACCCAGTCGCCCGGGCGGACCTCATCCAGCGCCAGGGCGCGGGTGACGAGCGTCGCGGCCTGCGAGCCGGAGTTGCCCCCGCACGAGATCACCAGCGGGATGAACAGGGCCAGCACCGTCCCGGTCAGGCGATCCTGGAACGCCGTGAGCACGAGCACGGTGATCGTCTGCCCCGCGAAGAGGATCGCCAGCCACGAGCCCCGCTTGCGGATCATCTCGCCCAGGCGGGTCTGCATGTAGGGCTTATCCAGCGCCTCGAGCCCGCCGAGCAACTGGATGTCCTCGGTGGCCTCCTCCTCGGCGACGTCGGCGACATCGTCGTAGGTGACGATGCCCAGCAGGACGCCCTCGCTGTCCACGACGGGCAGGGCCGACCGGTCGTACCGCCCCATCAGCCGCACCGCCTCTTCCTGGTCGTCGTAGACGCTCAAGGAGATGAAGCGGTCGTCCATCAGCAAGCGGACCTGTGCATCTGGGTCGGCCAGGAGCAGGCTGCGGATGTGCAGATCGTCGATCAGTTGGCCCCGCTCGTCCACGACGTAGACCCAGTGGACCGTCTCGGCGTCCCGCCCGTAGATGCGGATGTGGTCCATCGCGTCCTGGACGGTCCACTCCGGGCGGATCCGCACGTAGTCCGGCGTCATCAGGCGCCCGACGCTCTCGGGCGGATAGCCCAGGATCGTCTGCGTGATGCGGCGATTCTCCGGGCTCAGCGAGGCGATGATCCGCGTGGCGACCTGCGCCGGCAGCTCGTCGAGCAACTCGGCCCGGTCGTCGGGATCCATCGCCTCGATCACGCGCGTCGCCCCCTGCGTGCCCAGTTCGTGGATCAGGTGCTCCTGGTCGTCGGCGTCCAACTGGGCGAAGGCCTCGCCCGCGTCGTGTCGGCTCAGGAACCGGAAGGCCACGGCCGCATCGCCCGCCCCCAGCGATGCCAGCAGCTCGGCCACGTCCGCCGGGGGCAACTCGTGCAGCGCAGCACGCAACTCGCTGTACCGACCGGCGTGGATCAGTTCCAGGATCTCGGGCTCGAGGAGTTGGACCGTCGGATTCACGCGGGGATGGTACCGCCCCGATGGCCCACGTTATCGCAGAACGGTCCGAAGGGTGCCGTGGACGTGCGTGACTTCTTCGCCTTCGTGGCGGCGTTCCAGAGCCCGTGCGCGTAGACGGGAATCCCCTCTTTCGGCTCGTGGCCCGTTCAGCCCGCAGGGCTGATCGCCAATAGCCGGGGGCGAAGCCCCCGGTCAACAGCCCATGACCGACCCAACCCCGCAGGGGTTGGCCGGTGTGCGACCAGACGTATGGCATCGGCGGACCCCTTCAGGGTCCAGCGTTCCCCGGGGCGGCTTGACCGTTGGCGGCGTCCGCCTGTCGGCGGCCCTGCCCACGGCTACTGACGATGAGCCCTGTCGGGCTCCGTCGGCGACGCAGAGTAAGGTGATATCCGACCCGTCACGACAGACCCGCCAGCGAATCAAGCCCGCCCAGGCCGATCGGCTCCTTGGTGAAGAACGTTTCGCCGAACTCGACTCCGATCCGCGAGCCGAAGTAGACCCCCGCCGCGTCGAGCCACTCGACGATGCCCCGGTTCTTCTCGGGCAGGACGAACTGCGTGTGGTAGGCCAGCACGGCCGCGCGTTTGCGATCGCGCATCGGCGTGACGTCCATGATGAAACTCGGCTGGGGCACGATCCGCAGGTGCGTGCAGTAGTAATAGAAGGCCCACCTGGGGTAGATCGGCGGCTGCCCATCGTCGCCGGGCATGGTGATCTTCGTCAGTTTGGCGTCAAAGCGCGCATCCTCGGCGATGCGCGTCGTGGCCACGTGGTCCGGGTGC
>Ga0114931_10008488_pt1 | contig 12432 bp, 7 predicted proteins | sample 2SBtaG_FD_89579 | JGI IMG/M metagenome (GOLD analysis project Ga0114931, IMG submission 89579) | Deep subsurface microbial communities from Kolumbo volcano to uncover new lineages of life (NeLLi) - 2SBTROV14_V59a metaG | ecosystem: Environmental > Aquatic > Marine > Volcanic | place: Kolumbo...
CAGTACGCCGTGTCCCAGGTTGAAAATGTGGCCCGGCCTTCCGGCGGCCTGATCGAGAATTCGTTTTGCCTCGCGACGGATCGTTTCATGGTCGGCCAACAGCACGGCCGGATCAAGATTACCCTGAACGGCCCGGTCCGAACCGACCTGTCGCCAGGCACGGTCCAGATCGATTCGCCAGTCGATCCCGATCACGTCACCGCCGGCTTCGGCCATCAGCGGCAACAGGGCGGGGTTTCCCGTGGCGAAATGGATGACCGGCGTGCCGACCATGATCCGCTCGATCAACGCCTTGGTGTGCGGCAGCACGAAGCGGCGATAATCCTCGGTTCCCAGGCAACCGACCCAGCTATCGAACAATTGCACCGCCTGCACGCCGGCGGCGATTTGCGCGTTCAGATAACGCGCGACGCTGCCACAGATGCGTTGCATCAGCTCGTGCCACGCGCCGGGATCGCGGTACATGAGCGTTTTGGTGTATAGATAGTTGCGGCTCGAACCACCTTCGATGGCATAACTGGCCAGCGTGAACGGCGCGCCGGCAAAGCCGATCAGCGGCATCGCCGGGGGAATGCCCGCCCGGGTGCGGCGCACCGTCTCGATAACAAAGTCCAGCGACTCGACGCTTTCCAGCTCGACAACGCGATCCACGTCGGACGGTTCGCGAAGGGGGTTGTGAATCACGGGGCCTTCGCCGGCGGCAAACTCCAGCTCGAGCCCCATCGGCTCGAGAATCGGCAGCAGATCGGCAAAGATGATCGCCGCATCAACCCCCAACCGCTCGACCGCTGTTATCATCACCTCCGCGCACAGCTCAGGGTTGCGGCATAATTCCAGAAAGGTCGTCTTCGCCCGCACCTCGCGATATTCGCGCATGTAGCGACCGGCCTGCCGCATGAGCCAAACGGGAACCCGCTCGCACGGTTCCCGGCGACAGGCCTTCATAAACGGGCTGTCGTGCCAGGCGGCGGCCGCGTCGTCTGGCGACGGTCTTTGGGCAAGCATCGCCGCCACACGCCGTTTGCGACCGAGCAAGTCGCCCGACCGCTCGGCTGCCGTGGCGATCAGGTGCCCCATCTTCGGATGTTCGGGCACCAGGTCGACGGGCAACCCCAGTTCACGCAATGCCTCGCTCGTCGTGGGGCCGATCGACGCCACGACAAGCTGGCGCATCCCCTGCTTCCAAGGTTCAACGAGGTCCAAACGCCGCGCCACTTCCGCCGCATTGGTTACTTGATGGGCCGACGTAAACAGGGCCACGTCGATCTTGCCCGCGGCGATCGCGCGTACGTTGGCCTCGAGCGGACCGACCTCCTCGGGCAGTTCCCAGCGGTAAACCTTGACCGGCAACACCCGAGCCCCGCGGGCTTCGAGCCCGGCGATTAGGCTGCGGCTGGGTCGACCGTATTCCTGAATCGCCACGGTGCGGTTGGCCACCGGAACATGCCGGTCGATTTCGTCCAGAATTTCACGCCACGTATGGGGTTCGGCAGCGCGATAGGTTGGCACAAGCCCTAGCGTCTTAAAAACGGCGGCTGGTTTCGGACCGCGGACGACCGTGGTCATATCCGAAATCGCGTGCAGAAACCGCTGGCGATCGACGTGCCGTTCGACGGCCTTGACCAAATATTTGAAACCCACGCCCGTCATGACGATCAACAGATCGACTTCGCCGGTCAGCAGCCGATGGGCAAAGTCAACGGCGTCACATTGGTCTTCCAGGGAAACCTCGCGCATCGATGGGCTAACCGAGGCCACGCCCCCGAGGCGCTCGATCATCACCTTCATCTCATCGGCCAGCCGGCTTTCGAATGCCGCGACCCGCAGACCGGCGAAGCTTGTTGTCTTGCGGGTCATAAAATGCTTCGCGGCGAAGGAACTAAACAGCGGCAACGAGGACGGTGACCTGCGGGCGGTGGGTTCATGCTAACCGAGCCGCCGTGGCGACAAAAGAGCCTTGTCGCACGACGAAGCGTTCGATGGAAGTGGGCCGCGGCCCGGGTTACGATAGGCCTCGGGGAGTTGGCAAGGTCCGCAAGTCGGGCCATTCGTTTTCCGGGCCGCTCCGGCGGACCGCAGCGCGAACCGTGTGCTCGAATCCATGACCACGACCGACGCGATTTACGACGAACTTTGCCAGTTAGTGGCCACCGAGACCGTGGAAGCCGCGCTCGATCGGCTCGTCGAACACCTTGGCCGGCACAAGCGATGGGACGATCGCTTCGAGGCTCGGCTGTTGCAAAGCCGCTTGCGGCTGGGCCTTTCGCTGACCGAATCCACCTCGCTCGACGAACTTCCCGAGCCGCGGCGCGGCGAGATGGAAGACGCGTATCTTGACGCCTGCCGCGAGGCAGGGCTCGCCTGGCTCGAGGCGGGCGACCTGCGCCGGGGCTGGACCTATATGCAACCGGTCGGCGACAAGCCGGCCGTGGCTCAATGGCTGGCGCGGATCGAGCCCGACGAAGAACATCTCGACACGCTGATCCAAATCTCCGTCGAGGGCGGAGTTTGCCCGGCGCTGGGCATGGGCCTGGTCCTCGAACACTACGGCACCTGCAACGCCATCACACTGTTTCAGAACACGGCGGCCACCTGGTCGCGCCTCGATCAGACCGAGGTCGCCGCGTGCCTCGTGCGGCATGTGCACGCCGAACTACTGGAGAACGTCAAGGCCGACATCGTGGCTCGCGAGGGACACGCTCCACAAGGCACGTTCGTGCAGTGGATCGCCAAGCGAAACGAGCTGTTCGCGGAGCAAAATTATCACCTCGACGCCTCGCACCTGGCGGCGGTCGTCCGCTTCGCGCGGCTGTTCGAGCAGCCGCGGGATCTGCGCCTGGCGTTCGACCTGACCGAATACGGACGGCGTCTCGACCCGCTGTATCAGTTTGCCGGCGAAGAGCCGTTCGCCGATACGTTTGCCGATCATGGGCTATTCTTCCAGGCTCTGCTTGGTGACGCGGTCGACGCGGCGACCGAGGCGTTCGGCCGCAAGGCGCGGGAGCTTTCAGTCGAGCAGCACGGAACGGCCGCCATCGAGGCCTATGTCACGCTGTTGGCCCGTCTGGGTCGCTACGACGACGCGATCGAAGCGGCCATCACGCTGTTTCCGCGAGGCGCGGGCCCCACGGCCTCCGCGCCGAGCCTGCTTTGGCTGGCAAGCCACAGCGGGCATTTCGAAGCGATGCTGGAAAGCTGCCGGCAGCGCAATGATGTCGTCGGATTTGTCGCGGGCCTTGTCGAAGAAAAGCATTCCGCGAATCGGCGCTGATCGAGCCGGTCGGCTAAAGGGCTCGCCCGCTTAGACGGTCAACGACGGCATGACGACCGAGCGGGTTCTCCGCTGGCAGGGCACCCCAAAAGCCAACGGCCCACCTGGAAACAAAGTTCCAAGTGGGCCGCGGAGTTGGGGGGTCAATCGTTCAGCACGCCGCCGTTTTAACGGCGAACAATGCTGCCAGTGGCCTTGGCCTTGACGATCCGGCTGCTACCGGTGTGGTGCTGGTTCGAGGCCGAAGGATCAGCCATCGGAGCCGGCGGCACCGGGGCGTCGTCGTCACTGCCGGCGTCGGCGGCGGCCGCGCCTCCACCACAGCTGCTGCAACCACCGCAACTCGAGCAGCAGCTCTTCTTGCAGCGGCGATGGCAACCGAGGATGTCGAGCAGCGTACGACGCTTCTTGCAGCAGCTATTGCACGAATCGCACGAATCGCACGTGTTGCAAGGTTCGCAGCACGAGGGCTCGCAACTGTTGCACGAATCGCAACTGTTGCAAGGATCGCAGCACGAAGGTTCGCAGCTGTTGCAAGTGTCGCAGCTATCGCAACTATGGCAGCAACTCGACTTCAGGCAGTCGAACATACCACGCATACGGCCGAACAGGTCACGTAGAGGTCGCTTGCGGCAACTGCTGCAGCTATCGCAGCAATCGTTGCACGAATCGCACGTGTTGCATGAATCGCACGTGTTGCAAGGCTCGCAGCACGAAGGCTCGCAGGCGTTGCACGAATCGCACTTATTGCAAGGCTCGCAGCAAGAAGGTTCGCAGCAAGCAGGCTCGCAGCAGGACGGTTCGCAGCACGAATCGCAACCACCATGACCGCCCAGCATCCGGTCCAGCAGGCCAAGGCTGTAACCCTGACTACACAATCCCGCGCTGATGAACAGCGCTCCGGCAAACAGTTTCCATTTCATCGAGCAACGTCTCCTTTACTAGAACTGGGGTAGCGCGCATCCCCATCCGATGCGTGTCAAATTCGTGGGTACCCGACAACGCACGGCTGCGTTAAGTAAGGGCCCCTTCCATGGGGAGGGTTCTCGCCTTTCGAGAACCGACCGGCGTGGTTCGTGTTATGCGGTCGCAGGTGGGGAAGGTGGGCGTGTTATCCCGACAGTTCAATTCCGTCTTCGACAGGGCCGCCGAGCCGCTCCGTCGACTCGTCATACCAGCACGGTTTCCCGTCGCTTATTTGGGCGTGCAGGCTGGATGCCCGTCGCGCCTTACTCAAAGGACACTACCCGTATCGGCCGCCCCACGAACGCCCCTTGAGTATCCAGAAGTAATTTTCAGCAAATGGTTTAACACTCTTGTTGCGCAAAGATTGCCGGCCCCATAAGGTGGTGAAACCTTAGCGGTTTCACGGCCCAAAAATCTTTGCCGAACTGTGGGAGAAACGGGCATCGTCGGGAGAGAAAGCAAGAATCGTCGATCGCCTGCTTGCGGTCGTCGTCGCCTTTGCGTCAACCACGTGTTGTGGTCTAGCGAAGGTTCCGCCCAAGGCAGAATCGTCCGATCCTCGCCGGTGTGATACGCTGTTCCATACGGCCAAGCGAATCGCTTCAGGCGGCAAACAAGCGTGGAAGGGCGGTTTCGATGAATCAATCGGCGAACCGGCACGACCGTGAAGTGGTCGATTTCAGCCAAATCGAAGCCGTCGCTTGCCCGTGCGGAAAAAGCCGGCGTGCGTTTCAAGACGCAGCCGACTATCCGGCCACGATCCATCGAGTGGAAATCTCACAAAACGCCCGCGCGCATTACCACAAACGGCTGACCGAGACCTATTACATCTTGGATTGCGGCCCGGATGCCCGGATGCAGCTCGACGATGAGCTTATCGCGCTGCGGCCCGGGATGTGTGTGCTGATTCGGCCGGGCGTGCGACATCGCGCGCTCGGCGAGATGACCGTGCTCAATGTCGTGATGCCGAAGTTCGATCCCGACGATGAATGGTTCGACTAACTCGACTGTCCAAGCGAATGTCGCTGCTTGGTCCGTAGTCTCTCCCCCCGCCGGTCCGGGCCGTGGCGTTTTAACCCCGAACCCCTGGCAAGGCAGCCTCGCCGGATTACCTTTCCTTCGCCCTAGCCGGCCAACCAGCCCCTGGAGTCGCGAGAGCCCCTTGAACCACGTTTCCTTCGGGATACTCGGTCTGGCGAGGATGGGGGCAACTTGCTTGCCTCGCCGAGGCGGCGTATGTTGAAACGCTGAACAGTGGTGATTGATCCCCGTGAAACGGTCCTAACGGACTTTCCTGCCTGCGGTATCCGCGAGTTTCTCCATGACAGCTTTTCCGTGTTTTCTTTGCCGGTTGCGGTTGGCCACGCTGAGCGTTGTAGCGCTGCTTGCCGCGGTCTTGTCTTCCAGCGTGGCGGCCGACCCTTCTCGCGATCCGCTCGACTGGCCCAACTGGCGTGGTCCGGAGCGAAACCGCGTCTCGCGCGAGATCGGCTTGCCCGATGATATGAATCCCAAAGGCGAGAACTTGCTCTGGCGCAGCGAAGCCTTGGCCACGCGATCAACGCCCATCGTGATGAACGGCAAACTTTATATGCTTTGCCGCGCTGACCCAGGCACCCCCATCGAAGGCGAAAAAGTGGTCTGCGCCGATGCCGCGACGGGCAAGATTCTGTGGGAGAACAAGTTCAACGTTTTTCTCTCCGACGTTCCCGACACACGCGTGGCGTGGTCTTCGGTGGAGGGTGATCCCGAAACGGGCAAGGTGTATGCCTTGGGTGTGTGCGACCTGTTCCAATGTCTCGACGGCGAAACCGGAAAGACCCTTTGGTCCCACGCGATGAGCGAAGAGTACGGTCTGCTGAACACCTACGGCGGGCGGACCAATGTGCCGGTGATTTTCGAGGATTTGGTGATCATCAGCGGCATCGACATCGGCTGGGGTAAAATGGCCAAACCGGCCCATCGCTTCATTGCTTTTAATAAGAACAACGGCGAGGTGGTCTGGTTCAACGGAACACGACCGCTGCCGTATGACACGACCTACAGCACGCCCACGCTCACCGTGCTCGACGGACAGGCGGCCCTGGTTTTCGGCAGCGGCGATGGGGGCGTGTGGGCATTTCAACCGCGAACCGGCGTGCCGATCTGGCAATTTCGACTTGCCCGACGCGGATTGAACTCGTCGCCCTTGGTCCATGGCAACACGGTCTTCGCCGGCAACAGCGAGGAGAACATCGACGGCGCGACCATGGGTGCCGTGGTTGCCATCGACGGCACCGGGCATGGTGACATCACCTCGAGCGGCGAACTCTGGCGCGTGAAGGAAGTGGTCGCCGGCAAATCCTCGCCCGTGATGCTCGACAACCGCCTCTATGTGTTCGATGACAGGGCGGGGTTGTGGATTTTCGACGCTCAAACAGGCAAACCGATCGGTCGTCGCAAGACCAAGCTGGGCACGGTCATGCGATCCACGCCGCTGGTGGCGGACGGAAAGCTCTACTGCGCGACCGCCAATGGCCGCTGGTACGTGCTCCAACCGAATGAGCGGGGCGTGAAGAAAATCAGTCAGGGGCGGCTTCCCCTCGGAGAAGAATGCCACGGTTCGACGATTGTCTCGCACGGGCGAGTTTATCTACCGACGACCGGGGCGTTGTACTGTTTTGCCAAACAGAGCGTGTCGCCCTCGGCCACGCCGGCGCCTGAACCGCCCGCCGAAAAGCCCGCCGGCGAAGACACCGAACCGGCTTATCTCCAGATTGTCCCGGCCGAAGTCCTGTTGCGATCGGGGGGGCAGCAGCCGTTCACGGTGCATGTGTTCAACCGCCATGGTCAACGGATCGACGCACAACCGGCTGACATTCAATTCGCCGTTGACCAAGGAGGCTCGATCGGAGCGGATGGTCTGTTCAAGGCCAACGCCGACGCGCGGCACGTCGCCGCCGAAGTCACGGCCAAAATGGGAAAGCTTTCCGGCCGCGCGCGGGTAAGGATCGTTCCCGATTTGCCGTGGAAGTTCGACTTCAGCACCGGCGAGATTCCCATCACCTTTGTCGGCATCCGCTACCGGAACGTGATTCGCAACGTGGACGGCAAGCCAGTGATGGTCAAGATCACCACCATTCCCAAGGGGGCGCGAAGCCAGGGTTGGCTGGGTCACCCGGATCTGCACGATTATACGATTGAAGCCGACGTTCGCGGCGCCATCAACCACGGCAAGATGCCCGACATCGGGCTGATCGCACAGCGTTATACGCTGGATCTGATGGGTGCCAGCCAACAACTTCAAATTCGCACTTGGACGCCGGTGTTGCGGATGGCGAAAACAGTGCCCTTCGACTGGAAGCCGAACGTTTGGTATCAGATGAAATTCCGCGCCGCCAACGAAGAGGGCCGTGCCGTGCTTCGCGGCAAGGTTTGGCCTCGCGATAGCCAAGAGCCCGAAGCATGGACCATCGAAGCGGTTGACGATTCGCCCAACACCCACGGCAGTCCGGGCCTGTTCGGCAACGCCAAGACAGCCGAAATCTACGTGGACCATCTCCGCGTCTCGCCGAACTCGCCGTAGCGGCTTGCTCGCGAGCGGGAGCGCCAAGTCGATTCCCACCCGGCCGCAAGCATCATGCCCGGCCGATTTTATCCAATAACGGAGATCTCAAAGATGGCCCGTAAACGGATTTTCCCGTGGTTTGCGTTGCCGGCGCTGTTGCTGTTGGTCGCTGGCTGCGGCACCGCCGATTCGACGTCTTCGGACGCCGCCGCCAAGGGCGGTGCTGCTCCGGCATTCAAATCCGCAGCAGCCCCCCAATCTGAAGCAGAAGCCCCGGCCGCCGACACCTCGCGGCCAAGCGATCAAGCTTTGCCAGAAAAGATGCCGCCGGCCGAATCGACCACCGCGCCGGCCAAACCGCCTCAGACCCCTGCGCCCGAGAAGCCCGAAAAACCGGCTCCCGAGAAGACCACGGAATCAACTCCGCCCGCCGCAACGCCGGCCGAATCGAAACCGGCCGCCAAACCACGGCCGGAGACCGCCACGGCACGGAGCGACAAAGCCGAGATCACTCACGAATGGCCACAGTGGGGCGGTTCTTCGCTTCGCAACAATACGCCCGTGGCCCACAATTTGCCGGCCCAGTGGGATGTGGGCCAGTTCGACCCAGACACCAACGCCTGGATTGCCGGATCGGGCAAGAACATCCTCTGGGCCTCGAGACTCGGTTCTCAGTCATACGGCAATCCGGTCATCGCCGATGGCAAGGCGTTCGTCGGCACGAACAACGGCGCCGGCTGGATCAAGCGTTTTCCCCCGGAGGTGGACTTGGGCTGTCTGCTTTGTTTCCGCATTTCGGACGGCCAATTCCTGTGGCAGCATTCGAGCCGGAAGCTGAAAACCGGCCGCGTGCATGACTGGCCGCTGCAAGGCATCTGCTGCGCGCCGCTGGTCGAGGGGGATCGGTTGTGGTTCGTGACCAGCCGCGGAGAGGTCGCCTGCCTCGACACCGAGGGCTTTGCGGACGGCGAGAACGACGGCCCCTACCAAGACGAATTGAAATACGACAAAAAAGTCACGGACAATAACGACGACAACGAGGCCGACGTCGTCTGGTACTTCGACATGATGGACCGGTTGGGCACTTCGCAGCACAACATGTGTAGCTGCTCGGTCACTTCCGCCGGCGATCTGCTGTTTGTCAACACGTCGAACGGCGTGGACGAATCGCACATCAATATTCCGGCCCCCCACGCGCCAAGCTTTATCTGCTTGAACAAGCATACCGGCGAAGTGCTCTGGACCGATGCCTCGCCGGGCACGAACATCTTGCACGGCCAATGGTCGTCACCTGCCTATGCCGTGCTTGGCGGCGTGCCACAGGTGATCTTCCCCGGCGGGGACGGTTGGCTTTACAGTTTTCACGGACAATCGTTCGCCGACGGCAAGCCCGAGTTGCTGTGGAAGTTCGACTGCAACCCGAAAACCTCGAAATGGATTCTCGGCGGTCGCGGCACGCGCAACAATCTGATCAGCACGCCGGCCATTGATCAAGGCCGGGTCTATATTGCCGTGGGGCAAGATCCCGAGCACGGCGAGGGCATCGGCCATCTATGGTGCATCGATCCCACGAAGCGGGGTGACGTCAGCCCCGAGCTGGCCTTCAACGTCGACGACCTCGAGCATCCAATCCCACCTAAGCGGATTCAGGACGTGGTGCCTGATAAGGGCGAGGTGGCCCGGGCGAACCCCAACTCAGCGGCCATCTGGCACTACAGCGAATTCGATCAGAACGGCGATGGCGAGATTGATTTTGAAGAGACCATGCACCGCAGTTGCAGCACCGCGGCGATCAAGGATGGGCTGCTGTTCATTGCCGACTTCAGCGGCTTGTTTCACTGTGTCGACGCCGAGACCGGCAAGCCGTACTGGACCTACGACATGCTGGCGGCTGCCTGGGGTTCGGCGATGGTGGCGGACGGCAAGGTCTATATCGGCGACGAAGATGGCGATATGACCGTCTTTCGCGCGAGCCCGAAAATGGAGATTCTCGGCGAGAACTACATGGAGAATTCGATCTACAGCACCCCGGTCGTGGCCGATAATGTGCTCTACATCGCCAATAAAACGCACCTGTTCGCCATCGTGAACCAAGGCGATCAAGCGCCACAGGCCGGCAACTAGCGTGGCGCTGCGGCGCGCGGGGAGGAACGGAGAAAGCGACCATGACGAAACGCGTGCTAAGCGTGGGACAGTGTGGCCCCGACCACGCGATGATTACCACCTTTGTCGGTCAACATTTCGACGCCGAAGTGCTGTCCGCCGCGCAGTGGGACGATGCCCTCCAGATGCTGGAACAGGGCGGCGTCGATCTGGTGCTGGTCAACCGCAAACTGGATCTCGACTACAGCGACGGCTTGGAGATTATCCGCCGCATCAAGGCCGACACTCGGTTCGGCAAGATTCCTTGCATACTGGTTACCAACTATGCCGAACACCAGCAGGCGGCGATCAAAGCCGGCGCCGAGCCCGGTTTCGGTAAGAACCAATACGGCGATCCGGCCACGCGCGAAAAGGTTGCGCGTTTCCTCGAATAAAATCGGCGCCGTGCATCGGCCCTGCCCGCGGCAACTCACCAGGTCACGCTGGGAAGGCTAACAGCGAGTCGGCTTAGCTTCTCAGCTTTTGCACCAGATATGTCGTCCCGCCCACGACGCCGGCCATCACCAGCGAGACACCCAGCGCGGCGAAGAAGCCGGTCGGTCGGCTTTTCAGCGAAGTCAGATAGACCATCGAACCGACAAAGACGAAGTTAAAAACCACCACGGTGATCATCAGCTGCTGCTTCCTGACTTCGGCGGGCGTCGCATCGCTGGCCGGGCGTTTTTTATTGACCTTGCCGCTTTCCGCCTGATCGCCGTCCGTGACCGGTTGAGGCGCGGCCGAACCGGCGGCCGCCATTTCCGCGGCAGCGGCCTCTTTCGTGTAGTGTTTGGCCACCACGGCATTGATGGCCGCGGGCGTGCAGAGCACCGAGCGGACCGGCATCTCCAGCCGCAATCGCAATTCGTCCTCGATCTCCGGCTTTAGCGGCATCGGCGAGGCCAGCAGCATCGTATTATCGTCGACCATGACCGGGGCACAGGAATGCTGCCGGGCCAAGACGGCGGGCACCTTGCGGAGAAACGCTTCGCTGAGCGGAACGTCGCCCAAATCAAGATACGGCAGGCCCAACGATTCAGCATAGACCTGCATCACGACTTCGGGTTTGATGGATTTCTGCTGTAACAGCGCGTCGCGCAGATCCAACCCCACGGCGTCGGCGTACCCTCGGGCCTTGTCCAGCTTGGCCTGGTCGAGCACTTTGCGCAGAAGCAGGATTTCCTCGAAGGATCGCTTCCGCGCCGAGGCCGTTTCCTTGCGCCCCAGCGTGGCGTCGTATTCCGCCTTGCGCTTCGCATCGGTCAGGCAGAGCATCGCCTTGGCCAGCTCATTGAGTAATTCCTGCGACTCTTTGGCATAGTCGCCGGCCGCATACTTGCGGACGTGCGCGTTGAGCTTGCGATAATGCGCGCGGATGCGGACCGGATCGTCATCGAACGGTTTGAGCCGCAGAAGCTGATAGTAATTCAGCGGCCGCTCGCTGGTCGTTACACCGAGCCAGTCGCGATAAACGTCAAGTTGCTGAGCCATGACTTCGTCGATCGATCATTTCTTGATGCGGCCGGAAGGGCCGGCCGGCCGGAGTATCGGAAGCTGGTTGGGGCCGGCGGATTTGGCATCACCGGCGGTGGGCTTGGATCGTGGCGGCCCGCGGTAACAGGCACCTTGCACTGGCCACGAAAGTTTCTCTCCTCAACTTTACTCCACCTTGTAGTCGGCGGCCAGACGGCCGAAGGCATCAATTTGCTCCTCGTTCAAACCGGCGCGGCGGTCGATCACCGTGGCCGCCTCGTTGCCGCCGGTTTGGTCGATCGCGCGGACGCGGATGCGGCCGTCAGCAGCGAAAGAATAAACGATTTCGATCGGCGACCGCTTGGGCAAATCGGACGGAAGCCCACTGACACGACAGTTGCCGATTAGCGAGACGGCGGCCGGGTCGGGCGCGTCACCCTCGGTAACCTTGACGTTCACACGCTGCTGGTGGGCCTCGTTCGTATAGAATGTCTGGCGTACCTCGACCGGCAGTCGCGTATTGCGTGGGATCATCACATGGTTGATCGGTTTGCCGGTTTTGGGGTTCCGTGCGACCACGCCCAGCCCGTGAGAATTGACCTCTTCCTGCTTGATGGCGGCCAGGTGCTTGCGGACGACGGCGGCCAGCTTGCTATCCTGACCGCGGAATTTGGCCTCGAGAATGGCCGCGTGAATGGCCGCTCCCTGCGCCACCGAAGTGTGGGGCGAAAGGCCGCGATACGGCTCTTTGCCGGTCATGGCCTTGATGTGCGATGCCACCTTGGGCATCAGCGTTGAACCGCCCACCAGCACAATGGCGTCCAGATCCTCGTAACCCATCTTGCCCTGTTCGAGCACCAAGTCCATCGTGTCGACCGTCCGCTGCAAGAGATCGGCCGTCATCGTCTCGAACTGTTCGCGAGTCACCGAGACCGAGACGGCTTTCCCCTTGTAGCGGCATGAGATCGCCGCTTGATCTTGCCGGCTGAGCGCGATCTTGGCGAGGTCGCAGTCGTTGCGCAACATTTGTAGC
>Ga0114931_10008489_pt1 | contig 12431 bp, 11 predicted proteins | sample 2SBtaG_FD_89579 | JGI IMG/M metagenome (GOLD analysis project Ga0114931, IMG submission 89579) | Deep subsurface microbial communities from Kolumbo volcano to uncover new lineages of life (NeLLi) - 2SBTROV14_V59a metaG | ecosystem: Environmental > Aquatic > Marine > Volcanic | place: Kolumbo...
ACGAAGGGAGTCATAAACAGGAATGCTTTTTCAATATCCGCCCGGTGACCCTGCAGAGTGACGGACAAATTTCCATTGAGTTTTCTCTTGCTCGTGGCCTCCTGGCATTATCCATCCTTGAAAATCTGCCGGATTTTTTCCTGGAGACGGTCCGCCGGCAGGGGTTTTGTCAAAAAATCCGTTGCACCGGCTTGTATCGCCTCGGAGCTTTTGCTTTCATCTTTCGAGATGGTGAGTATGAGAAAGGGGATGTGTTGCAACGGAGGGGTTGAGCGGACTTTTTTTAATAACTCGATGCCATTCAATTCGGGCATTTCCCAATCGGAAATGATCAAATCCACGGGATCACTCTCCAGATAGGCGAATGCCTCGACGCCGTTGTTTTTCCCAACGACATGTTCAAAGCCCAGTTCTTTTAATTGAAAAATACAAAGTTCCCTTTGCAGAGCGGCGTCTTCGACGACCAGGATTTTTAAATTTTTCTTCACAACGCGTTCTTCCTGTAACAGATTGTTGATATCGGGTGCGGCAAAAGCCGAACCCCGGTCCGATCTCGGGCGTTTAATCTGCGAGCTTGTCGCAGGCAAATTAAAAACCCTCCCTATCTCCGTTTCCCCGCCATGTGGGCGCTATGTCGGATTAATAATTCTAACATGCAAATCTGGCGATGCGCTATTTTTTGCTTCCGGGGCCGTCCCGGTGCAATAAAAGACCTGCCGGGAATTAATAATACTCCTTGATCGGCTGAGGGTCAAAACCCACATTTGAGGAAAAAATAGTGGAATTTTGTTAAATTTTTTATGATACTAAAGGTCATTGGAAATATTACACATTTCGCTGGCGGCTCCAGCCTAAGCCGGGCTTTTCGTTTTATTCGCTTTCGCGGATTCCCATCCAGTAATCACCCCAAACAGGAAACAAGCAAACTCGCTATGGCAAAAGTCGAAAGGGAGAAGCCGCGGCGATCCTCCTTTTGAGTTCTTGAAATCCTCCCGCCCTCTTGGCTCTGCGCCTTTTCGTTTCGATTGGAGAACCCGTTTTCATACGGCACAAAGGAGGCAATTCTCTATTTTTGCCGCATTATCCATCCCGGGAAAAAACACCCGGATCGACCGGACTATTTAACTCTTGATTGAGGAGCAACATGATCACAAAAAACAAAATCGTCACATTGAGTTATTCGTTGAAAAATTCCGACGGCGAGGAAATGAGCCGGGCCGATTCCAAGGAACCTTTCTCCTATCTGCATGGCTCCAGTCAGATTGTCCCCGGCCTTGAAAAGGCGATGGATGGGATGAAGGTCGGCGATAAAAAGGAGGTTAAGCTGTCCCCGGAGGAAGGGTACGGCGAGGAAATTGCCGATCTGAAAGTTTTTATACAACGGTCGCAATTCCCCGAGGACATGCAACTGGCTCCCGGTCAGCAATTTTCCGCCGATGTGTCCGGAACGCAGCGGGTTTTTACCGTCAAGGAAGTGCAGGACGAACAAGTTCTGGTGGACGGCAATCATCCCCTTGCCGGAAAAACGCTTCATTTTAGTGTGGAAGTTATTGACATCCGGGACGCAACGCAAGAAGAGCTTGACCATGGCCATTCCCATGATTCCAATCATCCCCATGAGCATTAACCCGGCAAATTCAATTGTAAGAGAAGAATGTTATCAGTCATTTTCCAAAGGAGACTTGAAATGTTTAGCGGTCAAATTAAACGATCCGGTATTTTGTTTTTTGGGGCGGTTTTTCTGTTTTGCTGGAGCCTGGTCTCCGTAGGCCCTGTTTCTGGGGGAGGACAGGCCGCCAAAAACGGCGATACCGTACAAATCCATTATACGGGGAAATTACAGGACAACAGCGTGTTCGACAAATCCGAGGGAAAGCCGCCTTTGAAGTTTACCGTCGGAGCCAAGCAGGTTATTCCCGGAATGGACAAGGCCGTCACGGGAATGAAAGTCGGCGAAAGCAAAACGGTGACGATTCCGCCCGAAGAGGCTTACGGCAACTATGATGAAAAAATGATTTTTGAGGTCCCGACGAATAAATTGCCGGCTGGCGTCAAGGCGGGAGAAAAGCTGATGAATCCGCATGGCCAAACGGTAACGGTGAAAGAGATTCAAGGTGACAAGACCCTTCTGGACGGCAACCATTTTTTGGCGGGCAAGACGTTGATTTTTGATATTAAGTTGATGTCCATCAACCCGCCGGCCGGCAAATAGTTTATTCGGGCTTGGGACGGCTGTTTCGATATTTTATGGAGGATGCAATAAAGTCCTTGAACAGCGGGTGTGGCGATCGCGGGGAGGACTTGAACTCGGGGTGAAACTGTCCCGCCAGGAACCAGGGGTGATCTTCCAGTTCGATGATTTCGACCAGGTTGCCGTTCGGAGAGATACCGGAAATTTTCAGGCCGGCGTCCTCCAGTTGCAGACGATATTTGTTGTTGAACTCATACCGGTGCCGGTGGCGTTCGTAAATTTTATTGGTTCCGTAAGCCTGGTAAGCAAACGATTTTTTCCTGAGCTGGCAGGGGTACTCGCCCAGCCGCATGGTGCCGCCCTTGTTTCCCTGGGCTTGCTGGTCGGACATCAAATCGATCACCAGGTAGGCGGATTTTGGGGAAAACTCGGCGCTGTTGGCATTTTTCAGGTTGGCCACGCTACGGGCAAATTCGATAGTCGCGCAATGCATCCCCAGGCAAATACCGAAAAACGGAATTTTGTTGACGCGGGCAAAGCGCACGGCCTTGATTTTTCCCTCGATGCCGCGTTCGCCGAATCCGCCGGGAACTAGAATGCCGTTAACGCCGCGCAGTGACTCCCCACCGTTATCCTTATTCTCCAAGACCTCGGCATCCACCCATTTCAGGTTGACGCGGACATTGTTGCCGATGCCGCCGTGGGCCAAGGCTTCGATAAGGCTTTTGTAGGATTCCTTGAGTTCGAGGTACTTGCCGACCACGGCGATATTGACCCCGCCCTGGGGTTTGTATATTTTCCGGTTGATCTCGTCCCATTGCGAAAGGTCGGGTTCGCCGGCGCGCAGTCCCAGCTTGCGGATAATGATTTTGTCCAGACCCTCTTCGTGAAACTGCATCGGGACGGTGTATATGGATTTGACATCGACGGCGGTGATTACGGAGTCCGGCGCCACGCTGCAAAACAGGGATATCTTTTTTTTGATTTCCCGGGACAGTTTTTTCTCCGTGCGGCAAAGCAGAATATCGGGTTGAATGCCGATCTCCCTCAGCTTTTGCACACTGTGCTGGGTGGGTTTGGTTTTCAGTTCGGCGGAGGTGGTGATGTAGGGCACGAGCGTCAGGTGGACGTAAAGAATATTTTTTGGATTGATGTCAAAGCGCAGTTGGCGAATGGCTTCCAGAAACGGCAGGCTTTCGATGTCGCCGACGGTGCCGCCGATTTCATAGATGACCACGTCCACACCCTCCGCCACGGCCAGGATGCGTTTTTTGATTTCATCGGTGATATGGGGAATGACCTGCACCGTGGACCCCAGATACTCGCCGCGCCGTTCTTTTTGTATGACGTCGTGGTAAATCCGCCCGGCGGTGACGTTGTTGATTTTACGCATGGCGGCGTGGGTGAACCGCTCATAATGGCCCAGGTCCAGGTCGGTCTCGGCGCCGTCGTCGGTCACATAGACTTCTCCATGCTGAATCGGGTTCATGGTTCCGGGGTCCACGTTAATGTAGGGGTCGAGTTTCATCAACGTGACTTTCAACCCCGAACATTCCAGCAGACTGCCGATGGACGCGGCGGCAATGCCCTTGCCCAGGGAGGACAAAACCCCCCCGGTAACGAAAATCAACTTTACTTTGGATGACCGGTTTCTTTTTTTCAAAATACCTCGCTGAAAAGACGCTGGTGTTTCGTTGCAAAAATAAGGAACCGGAAAGTGTCGCCATTTTGTGCGGGCACCTTCGGCCTTCGCGCCCTATCGCCCTTCGACAGGCTCAGGACGACAACCTGTTTGTCGCAGGCTCATCCTTCGACAAGCTCAGGACGACAACCTGTTTGTCACGCTGAGCCTGTCGAAGCGTGGGTATACGAACTTTTGCAACGAAACACTAGCCGGATACAGGTTCATTCATGCGTTGTTGTATTTTCTCCAAGTCCTCCGGACAGTCCACCCCCACGGAGTCCTCGGCGGTTTCGCTGATTTTGATGGGAATACCGTTTTCCAGAATTCTCAACTGTTCCAGCTTTTCGGTTTCCTCCAGGCGCGACCGGGGCAGCTTGGGAAAGCGCATCAGAAACGATCGCGTATAGGCGTAAAGTCCGATGTGCTTGAAAGCCAAAACACCGTCTGACGGCGGCGTTTCAGGTGAACCTTGAGCGCCCCCGTTCATTTGCCGGTCACGGTGAAACGGGATCGGCGACCGGGAAAAATAAAGCGCGAAGCCGTTGCGATCGGCCACGGCCTTGGTGATATGCGGATTGAGAACTTCCTCCATGCGCCGGATGGGTGTCATGAGAGTCGAAACGTGAATGGAGCCGTCCCGTTTCATAGGTTCGACAACCAGGTCGATATTGACCGGCGGGATGAGGGGTTCGTCGCCCTGGACGTTGACGACAATGTCGCAGAAGATTCCGGCGGCGGCCTCGGCAACCCGGTCCGTTCCGGAAATATGGTTCCGGGAGGTCATCACCACCCGGCAGCCGAATCGGGAAACGGTATCGAAAATCTTTTGATCGTCGGTGGCGACCAGGACCTCGGAAACCGATTCGGCTTTTTGGGCTTTTTCGACAACCCATTGGATCATGGGTTTGCCGCGGATGTCCGCGAGAGGCTTTCCGGGAAAACGGGAAGACGCCCACCGGGCGGGGATGATTGCCACCACCCGGGGTTCAGTAGGCATGGCGGCTGATCAACCCTTTCCACAGGGTCATGATCAAGATTCTCAAATCAAACCACAGGGACCAGTTTTTGATGTAATACAAGTCGTACTCGATTCTCTTTTGCAGGGAGGTGTTGCCCCGCCAGCCGTTCACCTGCGCCCAGCCGGTCAACCCCGCTTTCATTTTGAGGCGCAACACATAATGAGGCACGGACTTTTTGAAATTTTCCACGAAGACCCGGCGTTCGGGACGTGGGCCGACCAGGCTCATGTCTCCCTTCAGCACGTTGAACAACTGCGGCAGCTCGTCGAGGCTCAGCCGCCGCAACACCCGGCCGACGCGGGTTCGGCGCTCATCCTCCTGCTTGGCCCAGACAGGGCCTGTCGCCGCCTCCGCGTCCATGTACATGGAACGGAATTTTAGCATGGAAAATTCCCTGTCATCCAAACCCACCCGCCGCTGCCGGAAAATGACCGGCCCCGGCGATTCCAGTTTGATGGCTATCGCAATCAACAACATCAATGGCGCGGTCAGAACGATCGCCGCGGTGGAATAAACGATGTCGGTGGCCCGTTTGATGACGCTGTTCCAGCCGTAAAGCGGCGTTCCCGTAACGTTCACCACCGGCAAGCCGTCGAAGTCTTCCACACCGGAATGAATGTTCATGAATTGCAGCAGGTCCGGAACCACCCGGACGTCCACGGTCTCTTCTCCCAGGTGGGAGAGAACCTGCTCAAGACGGTCATGAGCGCCCAGGGGAAGGGCGATGAACAGTTGATCGATATTTTTTTCCGCAAGATGTTTTGACACGTCGTCCGCCAGGCCGAGCACTTTATGATTTTTGAACGTCTTGCCGACCTTCTCCGGGTGCCGGGTCAGGTAACCGGCGACGGAAAATCCGATCTCCGGATGCAGATCGATTTTCTCGGCAACGGATTGCCCCAGCTCGCCGGCGCCGACAATCAATACCTGCCGCAAATGCACTCCCTTCTTCCGCAGGACCATCAGGATTTTGCGTACCAGGGTATGCGCCAGAATCATCGTAACCGTCGTGATCGCCCAAAAAAGAATGGCCATCACCCGCGAATAGGACACGTTGCGGTAAAAGAAGGACAATGCGGCCAGCATGAGAACCGAAAGCGAAACGACCTTGACGATAACGTAAAATTCGCTGAAATAGGATTTCCCCCGTAAGGGGCGGTACAGGCCGCAAATTTTTATATTGATCATGAAGACAAACCAGATGGGAACCAGAACGGCCAGGTACTGGTCCAAGGGAGGAATCCCTTGGGTGACGGGAACGATGGGGATTTCGAAGCGGATAAAATACGCGGCCAACCAGGAAAAAACGATAACGAGGCTATCGAACAAAAAAAGTGTAGAGGTAAATAGTTGCGCGTATTTTTTTAACATCTAAGTGAAATTTTGTTTTCAATATAAGCCTGAATACGATGAGAAAACATTTCTACATCGAATCGGCAGGCATGGGTGCGAATCTGTCCGGGATCGAAACGATTTTCAATCGACTCAAAAAACCGCACGGCTGAAACCAGGGCCTCCGGTGTTTGCTCATGGAAAAATACGCCGGTGGGGTGCTCGGTTTTATCTTCCGGGATATCCCATCCGGGTTTCCAGGAGTGTTTTTCGGGGATAATGGTTTCCAACGCGCCACCCCGGGAAAAAGCGATGACCGGACGCCCCATCCCCTGGGCTTCGAGCGGGGTGATGCCGAAATCCTCCTCGCCGGGGAAAATGAAGGCGCGGCAACGGGCGTAATGGGACCGGATTTCCTCATCGGACCGCCATCCCAAAAATTCGATATTGGGGGCCGCCGCGCCTTGCAAGCGCTGCAACTGTTGCCCGCTTCCTATAATTTTCAAAGGATAGCCCAATTTTTTGAAAGCTTCAACCGCTAAATCCAACCGCTTGTAGGGCGCAAAGGCGGATACCATGAGGAAGAAATTCTCAGGCGTCTCCCCGGTCGGCGAATAAAATTTCGTGTCGACGGGAGGATAGACTACCGCCGCGTCGCGCCGATAACAGGCTTGGATGCGCTTTTGCACATGCCGGGAAATGGCGACAAAATGGTCCACGCCGCGGCTGCTGCGAATGTCCCACGCTTTCAGGCGGGGCCGCAGAACCCGCATGGCCGCGGCGGCCAAGGCGCCGGACCCGGCCGGGCCGAAATACGCGTCGTATTGATCCCAGATGTAACGCATGGGAGTGTAACAATAACAAATGTGGAGGCTGTCCTTGCCGGCTGTTACCCCTTTGGCTACGCAATGGCTGCTGCTCAAAACCAACTGGTATGGTGAAAGGTCAAACTGGCCGATGGCCAACGGCATGACGGGCAAATAGTACCGGTAGTTTTGCCCGACCCCCGGCAGGGTTTGCAGAAAAGAGGTTTTGATCCGCATGCCTTCAATGGCGGGCGAAACGGTTCCGGGGATGTGGAGGAGTGTAAAAAGGTCGGCTTCGGGATAAAGGCGGCAAAAAACTTCCAAACACTTCTCGCCGCCCCGCATTCCGGTCAGCCAATCGTGGACAATAGCAATTTTCATAGCAATAGCCTTCGGCGGGCGGTGGCAGTCGAGGCTGAAGGCCGGGAGTTTTACCCTGAGTGCGGTTGGCGGAGCGCCGATGGGGTTATTGGATTTCGCTCAGTTGCTGTTCGATCTTTGCCCGGACCTCCGCCGGCGGATTGCCTCTTAAAGCCGCCTCAAGCGTATCCACGGCCCGGCTGGTATCGCCTTTTTTGAGGTAACTGACTCCAAGCTTGAATTGGGCATCGTACACCTTGTTGCCGCGCGGGTATTTGGTCAACACCGTCTGGAACGCTTTAATCGCGTCATCGTACATTTCCAGTTGCAGGTAGTTGTTGCCGATCCAGAAAGAAATATTGTCCTGATAGCTTGCGGGAGGATTCTTCACTTCGAGGTTCTGAAACAGAAGGATGGATTCATCATAATTGCCGCCTCGATAGGCCGCCAGGGCCTTGTCATATCCCCGCTTGAAACCGCCCGATGTCTTTGGCGAGGAACGGCTTTTCCCGGAGAGAGCGGACCGTCTTTGTTTCAATTCGTCCAGTTCGTGCTGCAGGTGGGCCATTTGGTCTTTCAGCTCATTGACTTCCGGTTCCAGAAATTCCGCCTTTTCCGAAATATTGCCCAGGTTGCCCTCCAGTTTTTCCTGCGTTTCCGAGATCCGCGGTTCCATGGTGTTGATTATCTCTTGCAGCTCTCGAACCTTGGAGACCAGAGCTTCCTGCTGGCTTTGCAGGTTTTCCAAATTCGCCTTCATTTCATTTTGATCGGTCTCCTGATCCACACTGGCAAACCCGTCGTCGGCGCCGCCCAGGTCGCCAGCGTCACCTTCTCCCGCACCGTCCCCCGTGTCCGCGAAAAAATCATCCTCGGAGCTTGCCGAACCCGAGGCGTCTTCTCCAAAAGGAGCGTCGCCTCCAAAGCCCAACTCATCTTCTTCGTCAGCGTTTCCGCCTATCCAGGGAATGTAACTGCAACCTCCCAGGGACAAGCTCATGGAAATAAAAAAAACAACAACCAGGCGGGATAAAAATTTCATGGACGACATTGCTTTCTCCAAATATTGGGAGGGTATGCTTACTCCTTAATAATCAATGGATAATATTGAACCGTCAAACGGATGTCAACACAAAAAAAGATGGGAAAAATAACAATTTTTACTCAAATTCATCGTCATTCGTATCGAAAAACATTAATTTTTTTGACCCTTACATGGCCGCGGGTGTCTTTTCACGAATGCGCCGAACCACCTTTTCGAGGATACGGCAAACCGTATCCATTTCTCCGAAAGCATTGGACCAGCCCAGACTGAAACGCAAGGAGGCATTGATCTTGTCCACAGGCACCTGCATGGCGGACAGCGTATGGGAAGGCATCGGCGAACCGGAGCTGCATGCGGTTCCCGTGGACACGGCGATTCCCTCCATGTCGAGCGCAATCATCATGGATTCCCCATCGGCCCCCTCGAATGCCAGGTTCAAGGTGTTGGGCAGTGCATGGCGCGGGCAACCCAGCCGTTGCACCGCGGGAATATTTTCCCGGATCAGCTTGTCAAGCCGGTCCCGCATGTCGTCGATTGTTGTTAATGCCAGCCGTTGGCCGGCGATTTGCGACGCCTTGCCGAATCCGACGATGCCGGCGACATGTTCCGTTCCGCCGCGCCTTTTTTTCTCCTGGCCGCCGCCGCTGATCAAGGGGAAAAGATTGGGACACCCCTGCCGCAAGTATAAGGCGCCGATCCCCTTCGGGCCATAAAGTTTATGCGCGGACAGGGAAAGCATATCCACGGGGAGCGCGGCAACGTCGATCGGAATCTTGCCCACACTCTGCACGGCGTCGGTGTGAAACAGAATGCCCCGGCTTCGCGCAAGTTCCCCGATTTTTTCGATATCCTGCAAAGTGCCCACTTCACTGTTGGCGTGCTGGATGGTGATCAACACCGTTTGCGGAGTCAGGGTTTCTTGCAACAGGTTCAAATCGACTCGGCCCTGCCGGTCCACCGGAAGATAATCCACGGCAAACCCCAGGCGCTGCAATTGTTCGCAGGAATTCAACACCGCCGGATGTTCGATCCGGCAGGTGACGACATGGCGTCCCTTTTCCTTCAAGGCGAGGCCGGCGCCCAGGATAGCGAAATTATCCGCTTCCGTACCTCCGCTGGTAAAGACGATTTCACCCGGACGCGCATGGATCAATTCGGCCACCTGTTCCCGGGCCTCATCGATCCGCACACGGGCAGCCCGCCCGTAGGAATGGATGCTGGAAGGGTTGCCGAAACAGTCCGTTAAAACCGGCAGCATCGCCTGCAGAACATCGGGATGCAGCGGCGTGGTGGCATTATGGTCCAAGTAGATTCGTTTCAATGTCTGCTCCCCTCCCGCCCTGTGCGGTGAGGATGAAATACCCCGGTGGACGGGGAAAGTTTATTGCGAGGATTTATGGAAGTCGAGACGAATAATAACGAAGGACCGCAGCATCACACCATGGGTGTGGTTCAAACCAAAAATCCGTTTATTTTTTTCCGGCTTGTTTGAGGAGTACCGGTTTGGAGGGAGCCGTGCTTTCCCGCTCCTTCAAGGCTTCCTTAAGCATCCGGATTTCCCGCTCCATTTGCGGGAGCCGTTCCAGCATACACTCGATGGCCCGCGCCATCGGGTCGGGAAACGACTGGATTCCGTCCTCGTCCTGCTGGTCGTCGCCGACTCCGGTGAACACCACCCGGCCCGGCACGCCGATGACCGTGAAGTATTCCGGCACTTGCTCGACCACCACGGAACCGGAACCGATTTTGGTGTGGTTGCCGATTTCGATGGGGCCTAGCACCTGCGCCCCGGCGCCCAGCATCACGTGATCGCCGATGGTGGGGTGGCGTTTACCCTTCTTCATGCTCAATCCGCCCAGCGTCACCCCGTGGTACATGAACACGTTATCCCCCACCTCGGACGTTTCGCCGATGACCACACCCATGCCGTGATCGATAAACAGGCGGTGGCCGATCTTGGCGGCGGGATGAATTTCTATACCCGTCATCCAGCGCGCCACGTAGGACAGCGCCCGCCCGACAAACTTCAAGCCGTGATTCCAAAGCCAATGGGAAATTCGATAAAAAATCAGCGCATGAACGCCTGGGTAACAAAGTAGAACTTCCCAAAAGTTCCGCGCGGCCGGGTCTTTTTCCAAGGCGATCTCAACATCTTCTTTGATTTGATCGATCATGGGCGGTAAGAACATTTAAAATAAAAGGTCAAACAGATTCCAATCGAATTTCCTCTTATGAGGTGCCTGCCAGACGGTGGCGGACTCCACGAATGAAGGCTGATTGATATCTTGTTGATGTTACATTATTTACCCGGTCAAATCAACCGATTGGAAGATTCCCCGCAGCTTGCCGCGGGGAGCGTTCAAAAGCCGAAAATCAATTGATCACGTTATGTCCGCGGTTTTGCATGCAGCGGATAAACGACCGCCGGTACTGGGCGTCGGAGTCACCGGCGCGTGAAAGTCCGCCACCGACGCCGCCGATAGCTGTGCCCAGCTTTGCCCCGCCGCCGGCGTCTCCCGTGGCGGCGCCCAGAACGGCTCCCGCCGCGGCTCCCAGGGCGCCTCCGGCCAGCGCGCCTTTTGCTGCTTCCTTACCCGCCTCTCCAGAGGCTTCCAGGGCCAGCTCCCGGCATTCGGCCTTATCGATATCGATATTGGCGGCACTGGGGTCGCCGTAAGGATCGACCGTCGGTGTCCATCCCGTCTGCGACGCACAGCCCGTCAACAAAATCACGCAAAATACCGTGCAGAATTTTTTCCCCATGAAAGGTTTCCTCTAATTAAAGTTGACGTTAAAAATAACCGGAGTCCGATTCAATAGCGTCCACGTAGGGTTCCAGGTCTTTTCTTTATAGGGCATCTCTAAAAATTGACTCAATGCTCCTGATCGTTAATCCAAAGAGGCGGCTTTGTTTTAGTGGGACAGGTTTTCCAGCCTGTCCGCACGGGCTGGAAAGCCTGTATTGCTACATTAAAATAAATAATAAGACAATGCCCGTGCCACCAACTTAAGAGACCCTTGCGTATGTGTTCGACGTCCTTTAAAAAAAAATTAGAGATGCCCTAGTCGATGCCGGAGCGAAAAAATTTCAGCATGAGACAGGTTTTTTTCACTATAAATGATACGATTTTGCCGGAGCAACGTCAAACCCGTCTAACTCTTAAAGGGGGCCGGGGGGATTTGCTTCTCGATCTTTTGCTTTACGCAATACGCGGGTTCTTGGTATCCGGGGCAGGGGGGGGCGGAACAAAAAAAACCGCCGGGTGTGCGCCCGGCGGGTTTGAAAATTAATCCCGGCCTTGACCTACTCTCCCACACAGCTGCCCGTGCAGTACCATCGGCGCTGAAAGGCTTAACTTCCGTGTTCGGAATGGGAACGGGTGTGACCCTTTCGCTAAAAAGACCGAGAATCTTGAATTATAATTTGCTGTCGTCATCCTTCGACCGGCTCAGGACGACAGGCTTCAAGTCACCCTTTGACAGACTCCAAGTCATGCCGAGCTTGTCGAAGCATGACTTGGATTGAACCTCGTTTCCAGACAATCGAATATGTTTGAAGTAGCTGAGAAGCTTGCCCGGCTGATCGCCGGGCAAGCCCAAAGTAATTTAAGGTCAAGCCTCACGACTGATTAGTGCCGGTTAGCTGAACACATTGCTGTGCTTACACACCCGGTCTATCGACCTCGTAGTCTACAAGGAGTCTTTAGTCTCCCCGAGGGGAGAAGAGATATCTCGTTTTGGAGTTGGCTTCCCGCTTAGATGCTTTCAGCGGTTATCCGTTCCGAACATAGCTACCTGGCAGTGCAATTGGCATCACAACCAGCACACTAGAGGTTCGTCCACTCCGGTCCTCTCGTACTAGGAGCAGCTCTCCTCAAATATCTCACACCCACGACGGATAGGGACCAAACTGTCTCACGACGTTTTAAACCCAGCTCGCGTACCGCTTTAATGGGCGAACAGACCAACCCTTGGGACCTGCTTCAGCCCCAGG
>Ga0114931_10008490_pt1 | contig 12430 bp, 9 predicted proteins | sample 2SBtaG_FD_89579 | JGI IMG/M metagenome (GOLD analysis project Ga0114931, IMG submission 89579) | Deep subsurface microbial communities from Kolumbo volcano to uncover new lineages of life (NeLLi) - 2SBTROV14_V59a metaG | ecosystem: Environmental > Aquatic > Marine > Volcanic | place: Kolumbo...
AGTGGTTCGCTTGCCCGTGAACAGGCTGTCGAGGTCCTTGTCCTCCTTCACGTCGATGATGGAACGAATCGCCTGGCCGAGCAGTTCAGAGTACGCGTTCATCTCTTTGCCGTCGTCGGTGGCATCGTTGAAGCGCCGGCAGGCCAACTTGTCGGGCTCGGTTCGCATACGACAGGATGCCCGTGCCAGGTCGAGAATCCGCTTCACCTCCATGTGGTTGATAACGACTTGGCCGTCGTTGGCGACGTATACGAGGTAGTAGGGGTGCAGCCGGTTCTGCTGGTTGATGTTGACCGATTGGTGGCGGTTGCGGAGCGTGAAGATCACGCCCGGCGGCAGACCGCGATCGGGATCCGCCTGGACCACGGCGTGCAGGCCGCTCGGCATCGTGTCGAGGTCCGGGTTCTCTTTGATGTAGTTGAGCAGGTCCATGCGGAAGTCGTTCAGCCCCAGGTCGGTGATTGAGACGCCGGTGCGAACGTCCTCCAGCTCGATGATTTCTTCCTGGAGCTTGCGAAGCTGTTCCTTGCGATACGATACGTCGCTCGCTTCGGCGGTGAGGACGTTGTCGTCGCCGGTGGCCGACACGTCGGCGATGACCATACGGTTCTCGACGCGTTCCTTCAGGTTGATGTACTCGTCGAGCGTAATGTCGGGCCAGTAATTGACGAGCTGGATGGTGGCGTTGGTCGAGCCGATGCGGTCGATGCGGCCGAATCGCTGGAGGATGCGGACCGGGTTCCAGTGGATGTCGTAGTTGACGACCCAGTCGCAGTCCTGAAGGTTTTGGCCTTCGGAGAGGCAGTCGGTGCCGATCAGGATGTCGAGCGATGCCGGATCATCCGGCATGGTCAACGCTTTCTCCTTGGATTTCGGTGAGAAGAGCGTGAGCATGGATTGAAAGTCGTAGTGCTTCTTCAGCGTCGATTTGGGGCCGCCGGTGCCGGTGACCAGACCGACGTGGACGCCGTGTTTCTTGAGCAGGTCCGGCGACAACGTGCGGAACAGGTAGTTCGCAGTGTCGGCGAATGCCGTGAAGAGAAGCACCTTCCGGTTGCCGGGGTTGATCGGATTCGCGAGCTTCTCGGCGAGGTGCGTGCGGAGGTGCTGGAGCTTGGCATCATCCGCCGGCGTGACCTTCTCCATCTCGGCGTGCAGCTCGACGATGACTCGAAGGTCCTCGCGGAGGATCCGCTCCCACGTGTCGATGTCCATGTCCGACAGGCGAATCTGGACCTTGCCGCCGATGCTGGCGTCGTCTGGCTCCGGGAAGTCGTCGTCGTCGGGATCGATGTCGGCGAAGGCACCGGACACGTCGATGAACCCGGCGTCGATGCCGTCCGCTCGGAAGCGGTCGATTTTGGCGAGCACCGAGCGGTGGTTGGCTTGCAGCTTTCTGAGCGTGATTCGGAATGCCTCGACGGAGCTTTCGAGCCGCTTGAGCAGGTTGACCGTCATGAGCGATTGCAGGCTGCGTTCGCGGTCGGCCTGCCGCAGCTTGCCGCGACCGCCTTCGACTTCCGTATCGTAGAGGTCCTCGTACTTGGCGAGGCGGCTGGGCAGGATGTAATTCACCGGAGCGTAGATCGCGAGTTGCAGCAGCGAAAGGCTGGCGTAGATGCCGTTGAAGTCGAGCACGTCGGTGCGGTGGGTCAACGGCGGATGAAACGACATCGGCTTGCATCGTTCCGGGAACGAGCCGATGTCGGACGTGTCGTAGAAGGTTTCGATGTGCTTGCGCGACCGGGCGATGGTCACGCTGTCGAGCAGCTCGAAGAAATCGAAGTCGAGTGCTTCCAGAATGGCCGATGTCGTCCGTTCCTCCGCCGGCAGCTGCGACCAGGTGTTGAAGGTTGCCTGAGCACGCCGGAAGATCTCTTCAACGTCCTTCTCGGTTCCGAGTTTTTCGTGGAAGGCCCGCGAGTCGCCTTCGTACGCGAGTGCGAGCTGATTCTTGAGGTCGGTGAAGCGGTTGTTCACCGGCGTCGCCGAGAGCATCAGAACCTTCGTCTTGACGCCTTCCCGGATGACCGTCCGCATCAACCGTTCGTATCGCGTTTCGCGGTCCTTGAAGGCCGGGTTGTTTCGGAAGTTGTGCGACTCGTCGATGACGACGAGGTCGTAGTTGCCCCAATTCACGCGGTTCAGTGGTGTTCCGAACGACTCGCCGCTCGTCCGCAGCAGGTCCGTGTGGCAGAGTACGTCGTAGTTGAAGCGGTCGCCGGCAAAGATGTTCGTCTTGAGGTTGCGGTTGTAGTTGAGCCAATTGTCGGCCAGTTTCTTCGGGCAAAGCACAAGCACGGCCCGGTTCCGCAGCTCGTAGTACCGCACGACGGCGAGTGCCGTGAAGGTTTTGCCCAAGCCGACGCTATCCGCGAGGATGCAGCCGTTGAACGTCTCTAGCTTGTTGATGATCCCCGTGGCGGCGTCCCGCTGGAAGTTGTAAAGCTTCTTCCATACGAGGCTTTCTTTGTAGCCGGTCAAGTCGTTGGGCAGCAGGTCTTCGCTGATGTCCTCCAGGAACTCGCTGAAGATGTGGAAGAGCATCAGGAAGTAGATGCGGGCGGGCGAGTTCTCCTGGTACACGGCCGCGATGTGCTCGGAGAGCCGGTCGGTCACGTCGGCGAGTTTCTCCGGGTCGTTCCAAATCTGGTCGAACAGCGACAGATAGGCGTGGGTGTGCGTGGCCTCGGTGATCTTCGTGACGAAGTTCGAGACTGCGTCGCCGCGTTGATAGCCGAGATCGACGGCAGTGAAGCCGTGCAAGGGTTGGTAGATGATGCTGCCGGCATCGCCGGCGATGCTGGCGAACGGCTGCATCGGTGCCTTCGTTCGGTTTGACCGGAAGCGGGCCTTGCGTCGCATCCATTCGGCACACTCACGGGCAATCGCCTTTTGCGTCAGCTTGTTCTTGAGCTGGATTTCGAACTCGGTGCCGCAGAAGCTGCGTTCCCGGTGGGACTGGGGGATGTGGAACTCGCGTCGCTGCTTCTTGCCGCTGTCGGTCACTTCGTCGGGCACGAACGTCGGGGCGGTGAAGATGAAGTCGAAGGACTCAACCCCTTCGAGTTGTTCCTTGAGCGACTCGAAGGCGTAGATCGAAAAGCAGGACGCGGCGATTCGCAGCTTTGAGCCTGGAGCCATTGAGACCTTCAGGTCATCGCCGAGCAGCCGGTTGACGTTGTCGATGAGTTCCATGACGGGTTACGCCTTCTTCTTGCCCTGCGAGTTGGCGTCCAGCCAAGTGTCGATAGATTCCTTCCGAAACCTCCAGTGCCTGCCGACTTTCTGGCCGGGTAGCTTGCCCTGAACGGCGAGCTTGTAGAGCGTTGATTTCGAGAGCTTCAGGTACAGCGCAGCCTTTCCATGTCGATGGCTCGCTCACATGTTGCAGTGCTGCCCCATGATCCCTTGTTCCGTCATCCGCTTTTCTTCCGCTTCTTGGGCCGTGAGCGTTTCGACTTGCCACTGCCAACGCTCGCCAGCAGCCGATCCAAGTCGGCCTGGAGATAGAGCCGGAAGCCGGAGATCGGATGGCGACGCGCCGTAAGTTTTCCGGCGGCGTCCCACCTGCGCAACGTATCCTTGCTGACGCCGAGGTACGCCGCGGCCTCGTTGATCATCAGATACTCGCTAAGCTTGGCCACGGCCGTCTGCTCCAACGTGCAGGTGTACGCATCATTATGCAGCGCATCCGAATAGCAAGGAAGAGGGGCGATCCACGATGAAGGTCATCCGGAGGGCTCCAGGACGACGCAACAGGCCTATCTCTTGGCTGCGCCGTCGGACTTCACCGGCTGGAAATTTGCAGCCTGTCGGACATTTCAACAAGCCTACCACGCCGGTTGCCGGTGAGGAGGCGAACCGTAACGATTGCGCGCGAGGAGGTTCTACAGGGCGGAAACGGAGGTACTTCGTAGTGGGAACGGCGATTCTCACCCCGCCAGGCCGGGTTCGAGTTACGTTTGAGCGTTGGGCAAAGGGCCGCTACCCGTCGGGGGAGTGCAATCACGAGATTCGGGGCCGCACCAGACACTCGATTTGGGGTCTGCCAGACTCCATTTGAGCCGCCGATCTCTCGCCCTTCCATCGCATGCGCGAGATCCATCGCTGGACGGGGTCGCAGCGCGGTCGCCAGGAGGCCTCTGAGAACCGCTCTGGAACCCGGTCTCCCAACCGATTCTCTGGAGCCTGCCAACAAGGCTCTCGCGGAGCCGTCTGAAACTGCTCCGCTCAGTGGACTTGAAGGCATCGCCGCGCGGCCTCTGAAAGAGCGCCTGGCACGCTGTCTTTCGCCCGGTTCTTTTGAGCGTCCTGGGAGCCGCATCGGACGTCAGCTTGAAAGCGAGCCGAGGGCGGCTTCGGTGAGCCCCCGGCAAAGGTCCGGTGTGACCAGCGCGCCACGGTGGTCGGCAACAACATCCAGGAGCGTCTCGTACGCACAGCCCGGACCAAGAGCGCCCCCAAGATCCCGAACGATGTCGTCAACGTTGTACTCGTCGATAACCTGGCCGAGGAAATGTCCAAGTTGGCGTGCAACGGATTCGACCGGCGAGGGCTCTCCCGCGGCCACCAGCCGTCGCCATTCAACAAGGCCGCGGGCGAATCGTCCGGTCGGACCGAGGGTCTTGAGCATTGTCTCGTCGGACTCGATGCTCGCGACGATGGTTTCCATCGGCATCCCATGACAGGTGATGGCCAACCACGCCGCATGCCTGAGTTCCACGGTGTCGGCCCGCCCGTATGCGTCGGCCAGGTCGCCGACACGATCCAAGTGGCGGAGATCACGACCGAACGCAGTGGTGATTTCCAAGAGGCTCATCCCGATCTGCTGGGCGTGACGGTACACGTGCCCCCGACGGATTGTCACCGCGGCCAAATAGGCAAACAGCTCCACGTGCGCGCTGTGGATGATGTCCATCTGGGCAAGGAAGCGGAGTTCCTGTTCATCTGTTCGATCATACATTAGACGGAACATTCCTTGTTCCCGAGCGTCGATGCCTGAACATGCGCTTCGCGGTCGGCAAACACCACCGCGAGCGCCAGCGCGGACCATTCGTCCCGACGAATGCCGTAGAGTGGGCCGGGGTCCTTCTTCTTGCCAACAGCACGGTCTTTCCCTGGTCCGAATCGGTCGATCAGCACCTGCCGAATATTCCCATCCTTGGCCCGCATGTCGCCGCACAGGTTGAGCTTCACTTCGCGGCGGGTGATCAGCTCGCAGGGGCCGTCGAATCCCTGCTGCAGTCGGCCGATCCAGACGCACGTGTCGAAGATGTCCTGGCCGACGGGCATGCCGAGCCTCACGATCCGCTCGATCACGAGTTGTGCGGCGCCGATCCGCCCGCCGGTCAGCATCACGAGCAGCTCCGTGTTGCTCGTGATGCCGTGGTCGAGAATTCGGCGGCACTTCGGATCGAACAGAACCCACCCCGACCGTTCGGGGCCGGGGTCGATCGCGAGCACAAAATCGCTCATTGCCGTCTGTCCGCGATTTGGGTCAGTACAGTTTTCCGCTTGCTCCAACGGCCCCATGGATCCACCTGTATTTCTTCAGCCAGCCAACCAGCTGCCGACTGCATAGCGGTCGCCATCCGGCACGAGCGCCACAACCAGCGCCCGCTCTCTTCATACGACACATCAACTCAGCGCTTTTTGGACCTGCGTGCCTTTGCCCGTCCTGATGTACTTGTGTCGCTTCTGAGGGCCGCCCTTTCGAACTCACGTGTAGCTTTCTCAAGTGCGCGCATTATGTCCTTGACGCCCTCGGGCGCCTCTCGGTCTTCGGCGGATGCACGAAACTCGCCCGGCTGTGTTGGCTCGACCGGGAACTCGATGGTGACCCGTTCGGACTGGAGATTGCTGAGGTTGATTACGATGGCACGATGAGTCATTTGTTCTTCTCCTTAAAGATGGATGTTGCAGTTCACTGAAGCGCTGTTCTCGCCGCCGTTACCGACGTGCGCATCAGGTGGAACCAAGAAACCGTGTCGTCGGGATACTCGGGCTCTTGTTGCCCGTCTGGTTACTCCTCAATTGATGCCAGCGGACGTGTCGACACTACGCATGCCCAACGGCCGCTGACGATCTACAAGACCGACGCAGTGGAGCAGCGTCGCATGGATCAGTTCCGGTCATCTTGATTCTCCGGTGGACCGCCGGGCGGCCCGACGTCCGGCGGCTGGATCTCTGAGCGTGGCTCCGTCGTATCGGGCTCCACATCAGCGTCCGTCGGCGGAGGAGCCGTCGGTTGGGCCGCCAGCAGCTCCGCCACCATGTCCTCTATGCGCATGGGAGACTGTTGCGATAAGGACACCGCGTCCTTTGCACGCGCAGCGCGATTAGAATCAGCGGGGAAATCGTCGTCCCCGTCGTCCCCTGTGTCCCCTTTGGCACCATCGAGGCGGGAGGCCCCGTTTTTGGTGGACGGTACTTCCTGCGGCGTTGGCTCGGTCGTTTCTCCGGTGGTAGCTGCGGGGTCTTCCGGGTTCGCGGGGTCGTTCTCTCCTCCGCCGCCTGACGTGGACGGTGTTGGGGGTAATGTCGGGGACGATGGGGACGGTGGGGACGACGTTTGCGGCGTCTGTTCTAAAGTCAACGTGCGCGGATGATGCGATCTGCCGAAGTCCACGCTGATTCCCACCTGCCGGAGGGGCGGGGCCAGACGCATGAGGATGCCGCTCAGCACGGCAGGTGTCCGTGGCCATCCAGCCTGCCTGCGAACATCAGTATCAGCCAATTTAACAAGCTCTTGGAGCAGGTCGGTGGCGGTGCCTTGCCAGCGCCGGGTTCTCCGGACAAAGGCCATCAGCGGCGGAGCAACAACATTGGCTTCGAGCGCCGAGGCCAGAGCCTCCGAGCGGTTCTTTCTGTAAGCCGACAGGAATTCATTCGGTCGCAGGCCCAGGCCCGGTTCGCAGGCGGTCACCCAGGTGGCGAAGTCCGCCATGCGCGGGAGGTAGGGCAGCTTGACTTGTGGCAGGTTCTTAAGACCGATGACAACCGCATCTAGCAGGGCACCGAGAATTCGTGGATGGTCACACTTGAATTCCGCATCCATCTCCTCTTCGGTGCGGCGCTTGCGCTCATCGACCGCCGGAAGCGTGATCACGATCGAGCGGTCCAGAAGGTCGGGACGGGCCGCCAGTTCGGCGATGCCGTTGAGCAGGATGCAACGTACGTCATTGAAGAGCGTCTCCTCTCGGTTCGCGTAATGCGTTCGGACCCCATAGCCGGCGCCGGTCACCAGTCGGCAGAGTGCGTCGCTTAACCACGGTTTCACAAAACTGAGGTTGTCGAATCCGACCACCCAGTTGCTGTAGGCAGCGATGGCCAGATCACGAACTTCTCGCGGCTCGCCTCGCAAGGGCACATCGTTCGGATCGTTGATCGACCGCAGCGTCCTGCAGGTGGTCGACTTGCAGCGCCCTTGTTCGCCGTGGATCCCAAGTACGGCATAGGGACCACGAGGGTTGAATGTTCCGGCAAGCCATCCAAGAACCAGCGGACGATCCACCGGATCGACATTTACATACTTCCATAGGGGGCGAAGCGAACCGCCTTTCTCCGGCAACGGCAGCGGCCGCATACCCTTTTGGCGAACGAGCTTCGGGCCGCCTCCGGAGCATACGATCCATCCCTGGCTGTCAATCCGGACATAACGCCAATCATCATCAGCCAGGTCGAGGTAAATGGCGCCGTCGGATCCGCGGGCGATGCGCACCTCCGCCTTGTGAGCCTCTCCGTCAAACTTGGCCATCGCGGACAACGTGCCCAGCGCATCCTGCATGGCCTGGGATCCAGGTGCTCTGCCCGTTTCTCGATAAAACTCGCACTGCAGCCACTCGCGAAACGCCTGGCCGCGAACCAGGTAATTCTCCAGGTGATTGCCGACGGGAACAGTCGCGTACGCTCCACCGTCCAAGTGCGGATCGTGCCACAACTCGACACCCGCGTCTGTGGCTAGTTCAATAAGCAACGTCGACTGAGTTTTCTTGGAAGTGCCGGATTCGCCGTCCCCCTCGTCCCCGCCGTATTCGTCAATGACCTCGTCGACCCGCGCGGACAGGCCGAGCAGTACCTCGTGAACGGCTTGTTCGTCGATTTCGCCGACGGCTCTCGCCAGCGCCCTGCTGAACTCGCGTCTTCGGCGGTCGGAAGACAGGTCCAGTAAATCCCGGTGCACGGTTTTGCCATCAACCTGGGCGACAAGTACGGTCTTGCATGCGCCTTTTCGGTCAGGGCGACGTGGGGTTGCCGTGATCCTGACGCTGCCAAAGGTGATGATGATAGGCTCTAACCCACGGTTTGAACCCACCTTGTGGTCATTGCTGTGATCGGTGCCGTTAGGTTCGTACTTCTTGCGCAGATCAGCCCAGGCCCACGTCGCCGAGTCGTGGTGACACCCTGCTGCAATCGCCCCGTTATCGAACTGGATGATGTAGCATGAACCATCATCGTGCCCGTTGCCCATCGGATCTTTCTTGAACACCCAGATCCGACCAGATGTGCCGTGCTTCGACTTCCAGGGCTTCGGCCCATCCGCCTCCAGGTCGTTACGGTCGATGAAATCCTGGACGTCGATACGTCCTTTACTGCGCCCCGATCGTCTCCCGGAATTCTTGGGCGTAGTCGACGCTGGCCTTGTCTGCTTGGCCAATTCTTCGAGTAGCTCAATCGGCACGGATTTCATCGGGCACCTCTATGATCCGTGACATGCGATGCGGACGATCAGCCATGCTATCCCCTTTGCAAGCCCGCGATCCGTACAACTTCCAGATCCGGGACGGATTGAAAACCTTTCTGTCGATCGTCACGTCGTCGTCGTCGAACTCGTCGGCGAGAGCGTCGAGGCACCGTTGCACCAAGCCGCCGTCATCCACTGGTAGGTCGATGGGAAACAGAGCATGCGCGCCGTTGCCGCTGTCAGCAATTACTGGATCTGGCCAACCTCGGTCAGCAAGCGCGCTTGCGATTGCCCTGATCCTCGTGATCGCGGCGTCGTGCTCGGCGTCCGAGGAACCGATACCAGACGGGCGAACAGGGTCAGCATCCACAAGCAGCCAGCGGCGAGCGATGATGTCTCCGTCGGCAGTTGAAGAGTCACCTTTTCCCATCACGCGAAGTCGGTTGTTGGCGCGCGAAAGTAAACGCGGGTCAACCGGATTCGGCGTGAAGTAAACGCCCTTCGCGGTCTCGATCGTGGCGGCCGCGTCGGCCGCCTTGTCGGAATCGTTGAAATAGCCGGACAGCGTCCGCGGCCAACGATCATTGCCGGTGGTCGCGTCGAGAGCGCGAATCTCGATTACACTACTTACCACCAGCAGACGAAGCGCCGCAGCCACCGCATCGCGATCGACAAGAAGTGGTGGTATCTCAACAGGATGTGGATATTCGGGTGGTGAACTATCCGATATTGTGGTATACTCCATTTGCTGAAATCCTTTGGTCTAAAGGACGAGGTCGCGGCTGTCGGGCTGCGGCCTCGTCGCCACTTAGCTGACGTTCAATCAATCGCCCTCAGATCTCGGCCTCGTCTAAGACAGTGTTGGCCATTCGAATCTGTCTTGCGCGTACCGTTGTTGAGTTGATGGGTGCATTCTCGCCGAGTGGAGACGAGCAGCGCTCGCCAAAGCGTTGGATCGCTTCGACGCTCGTGAAGAGGACACCTCCAAGTCGCACGGATTCCAGCTTGATTCCTCGAATCCCGCGACTAGCCCATCGGTAAACCGTGCCGATGTGGAGGCCACGTCCTTGGCGTGTGGATGGAATCCGTCTTGCTGCATCCCGCAGAGTCAACAGTGTTTCGTTTTGGATTTCGATCATTTGAAGCCCTTTGTGCACAGCCGATTGCGTTGGTGCGGTGATGCTAAGGGCGACGACGGAATGGAATTATGATTTGTCGCTATTTCCAGCGAAGGACTTGAACGCCGTAAGAGAAAGGGCGGTTCCTATGGTCGGCATGCTGGGGAGCGACCATCAGAGATGATAGACGGAATTAGACGCGGGGTCTTGACACGGTTTTTCCAGCGGCTCAATTCCGGCACTGGATGCGCTTGCGGTGACGATCAACGGCTTGACGTAGGGCTGCTTCCGGGATTCCCAATTCGCCCGCGAATTCAGCATAAGTTCTGAACTGCCCATCGCGGCCTTTCCATTTTCGATATAATTTCTCGTCTTGTTGCTCGTCAGACCTTTTCGCCCGGCGTTGCCGTTGAGTCTTGCGCGCGGGATCATTTGCGTCGTCTGGAGTCGTCGGTGAAGCTGGTGCGGTCGCTCTCTTCGCGAGTCGCTGCTCCCAAACCCGATGCAGCATGATCATCAGGAGGGTGGCAAGATCACCACCTGGACGCAGTACCACCGTTGGGGGCGGCATGTTCGGGAGCGCAATTGGCCTCGCAGCACAAGGGAACTTGCGGATTATGGCCTTGAATCGTGGAAGAAGTATGGGGAGCTTGTTTCGGTTCCTCTCAACTTGCTCAAGGGCACGTATGGCTGATACCCAGAGCTCGCGATTTTTGGGCTGCATGCCGCCCAGCCGCACCGCTTCCGTCGTGAGCGCGATCTGGAGTTGGATGTGACACCGACTTTGGAAATGCGCCCGTTCTAGAATCTGCCAGGAGAGTTCCTTGATTGCATCGAGAGGGTGCTTTGCTGGCACGCCGCCGAAACGGGGACGACTGACTCGTCGCCTTCCTCGGTACTCGTCCGACGCAACTGTCAATTCCCGGCACACTGTTTGGGAGATGGAAGGGGGATCGCAAAGGAGCTTCGTGAGCTTACTCCTAGCATCGTTGATTGTAGAGTGACTCTCCGCGTTCCACAGATTCCACGCTGCTTCGATTGCCTGATTGCCCCAGTCGCGCAAACTTTCGAGATCCTCTGGAAGCCCTGAATCCATAAACGCTTTCCGCTCTAGGTGTTTCGGTTCGTCGCCCCGATAGTTCATAAACTGACAGATTAGCCTGTCCGGGAGACTATATCAGCCACTTTCATGCGGTCGATCTCTGCGTACACCTCGGTTACGGCCATCGTCCTGTGTCCGAGGAGGATTCGGGCCGCCTCCAGCCCATGTTCTCGGCGAATCCGGGTCGCGAAGTTATGCCGAAGTTGGTGGGGATGCCAGCGATGCTGCTTCCGCCATTCCTTCTTCGCGTCTTCGCTTAGATCCTCGTGCGGCGGGAAGGCCTTGTCGCAAGCTCTGGCAATCGCGCGGCGATAAGATGTTGTTGTGTAGTGGTTCTTCGGCTGGTGTTTCGGGCAGCGTTTTCGTCGATTCCGCTGGCTGGGCTGCACAGGCGTTTTCCGCTGTCGCCGGAGCTCGCCTCGACGCTCAGCCGTAACGTCCAGCGGACTGAATAGGTAAGCCTGAAGGTCCGGTTTCAGAAACGGCCTGATCACGCCTTGCCCCCGCGGGCCGAGGTCAACAACGCGCTGATGGCCATGGTGCGCCGTCTTGTGATTCGACGGGCGGTAATGCCAGATGTGGCCAGTCATGTCGAGGTCGACGCCGCGCATGATGATGACCTCACCCGGTCGCATCCCGGACAGCTTCTGCAACTCGATCATCGCCCTCACCTGCCGCGGCATGAACGGCTTGATTGCGTCGATGTGCTCGTCTGAGACTGGCAAGACAGGGTCAGTTTCCCGAGCGGGGCTGCGACCCACGCGCAGTCCGGGAACGGTTTGAAGGGCATGGTAAACGCTGGCCGGTACAAGCTCTTGGGAGGCCGCCCACTTGAACAACCTTCTGATCCGCGTAGTCCGACCGTTGATAACGGATCGACTAGCTCCGTCGTCGATCATCGCCCACGTCACCGCCTTGAGCGCCAACGGCCCGAACTCAGCGGCTCGCGTGTGCCCATACAATCGCCGCAGAGGTTTCATGGCGTACCTGATCCACTCCTGTTCGCTGGTCGGCTGCCCATCCTTGATGTAATACGCCTCGACGTGACGCCAGTATGCCGCGATCAACTCCGTGACGGAGAGTTCAATGCGGTGCTCGTCACACGCGGTTGGCAGCCGCCGACCGTTGGCGATCCACTCAGTGATGACCTGTTCGTAGGCAGCTCTGCTTGCAGCCGTGCCGTGGACGCCGAGGTAAATATCTTTCCCATCGAGCGTGACAACCGCTTGACCACTCGGCTTATGCGAACGATAGGCAGGCAGTCTGTTAAAGGGCAACTTGGGCATCGTGCAACCTCCAAATCTCGCAAAAACGGTATGTACCGTTTTTCTTGAGATTCCTAGGCCGCACTGCCCGACGCAGGCAGGTACGCTAAATCAAGCGTTCGGCGTGGTTTAAGAAACTGGAGCCAGCGAGACTCGAACTCGCGACCTCTTGCATGCCATGCAAGCGCTCTCCCAACTGAGCTATGGCCCCCCGAGGTGATGGTTCCGTTGATACCCCAAACACATCCCCGCGTCAACG
>Ga0114931_10008491_pt1 | contig 12428 bp, 13 predicted proteins | sample 2SBtaG_FD_89579 | JGI IMG/M metagenome (GOLD analysis project Ga0114931, IMG submission 89579) | Deep subsurface microbial communities from Kolumbo volcano to uncover new lineages of life (NeLLi) - 2SBTROV14_V59a metaG | ecosystem: Environmental > Aquatic > Marine > Volcanic | place: Kolumbo...
CGCGCGCTGCTGGACCACAATGCCTGCTTCCGTCTGCTGGAGACCGCCTGGGCCGCCGTTCCGCTCGGCCAGCCCTTCGCGCTCGACCGCGACGAGCGGCTCGAGGCGCGCTTGTTTCCCGCGCCGGGCAAGACGCCGGGCTTCCTGCGCGAGGTCGCCGAGCCCTACGGCCCCGAGGGCAACGTGGGCGTGCGCGTCACCGAGCTCGAGACGGGCACGCGGCTGGTCTTCGTCCCCGGAGCCCGCGAGATCGACGACGGGGTGCGCGCCGAGCTCGAGGCGGCAGACTGCGCCTTCGTCGACGGGACGTTTCACGCCGCCGACGAGCTCCAGCGGCTGCGGCCCGGGGCACCCGACGCGTTCGCCATGGCGCACGTCCCGATCACCGGCCCACGTGGGAGCCTCGAGGTCCTGGCGAAGCTGTCCGGGCGCCGCCTGTACATCCACATGAACAACACCAACCCGATCCTCGATGCGGCGGCTCCCGAGACGGGAGCCGTGCGCGCGCGGGGGGTCGAGGTCGCCCTCGACGGGATGGAGCTCGAGCTGTGAGCGACGCACGAAGCGAGCTCGAGGCGCGCCTTCGCGAGATCGGCGAATCGCGCTACCACCACCGTCACCCCTTCAACCTGCGGATGCACGAGGGCACGCTCTCGCCCGAAGAGCTCCGGACCTGGGCGCGCAACCGCTACTACTACCAGACGCGCATCCCGAAGAAGGACTCGGCGATCCTCGCCAAGGAAGGGACGGACACACCCTTCCGACGCGAATGGATCGGCCGCATCCACGATCACGACGGGGAGAAGCCGGGCGAGGGTGGGCTCGCCCTGTGGCTCGATCTGGCCGAGGCCGTGGGCTGCGCCCGCGGCGAGGTGGAGGGTCTGCACCAGGTGCTGCCGGGCGTGCGCGAGGCCTGCGACGCCTACGTGGCCTTCGTCGAATCCCACGACCTGCTCGAGTCCGTGGCGGCCTCGCTCACGGAGCTGTTCGCCAGCGACATCATGAAGGTCCGGCTCGCTGCGTTCGAGAAGCACTACCCGTGGGTCGATGCCGCGGGGCTCCGCTACTTCCGCACGCGCACCGAGCAGGCCCCACGAGACGCGGCCTTCGGGCTGGGCTTCGTGCTCGACCACGCCGAGACGCACGAGGCACGCGAGCGCTGCGTCGCCGCCCTCGAGCGCAAGTGCGAGATCCTCTGGTCGCTGCTCGATGCGGTCGAGGCCGCCGGCCGCCAGCCGGCCCTCGTGCCTCACGCCCAGGTGCGCTTCGACGAGGCCGAGGGCCGCACCCTGGTCGTGCTTCCGGAACGGGCCGTCGCCCTGAACGAGTCCGCCCGCGAGCTGCTCGATCTGTGCGACGGTTCGCGCAGCGCCGAGGCCCTGGCCTGCGAGATCGCGCACCGTCACCCCGAGGCCGAGAGCGCCTACCCCGATGCCCACGACTTCCTCGAACACATGGAGAAGGCGGGCGTCCTCTCGAGCGCCTGAGCCGATCGCCGTGGACACCCCCCGCCCCCTCAACCTGATCGCCGAGCTGACCTACCGCTGCCCCCTGCGCTGCGCCTACTGCTCGAACCCGCTCGAATGGGCGGACGTCCGCGACGGGCTCGATGCCGACGCCTGGGGACGGGTGATGCGCGAGGCGGCCCGGCTCGGCGTGATCCACGTGGGCCTGACCGGTGGCGAGCCGACGGTCCGGCGCGACCTCGGAGAGATCGTCGGCCACGCGGCCGGGGCCGGCCTCTACGTCCACCTCGTCACCGCCGGTGCGCCCATCTTGCCCGAGGGCCTCGACCCGTTGATCGAGCGAGGCCTGCGCAGCGTGCAGCTCTCGATCCAGGACGCGGACCCGGCCGCCTCGGACGCGATGGCCGGCGCCCCGAGCTTCGAACGCAAGCTCGACTTCGCCCGGGCGGTGCGCGCACGGGACCTGCCGCTCACGCTGAACGTGGTGCTGCATCGAGGGAACCTCGAGCGCGTGGACGCGATCCTCGAGCTAGCCCGCCGCCTCGACGCCCAGCGTCTCGAGCTCGCACACGTGCAGTACTACGGCTGGGCGCTCCTGAACCGCGCCGCGCTGCTGCCCTCCCGGGCGCAGCTCGACCGCGCGCTCGAGCGCGTCGAGGCCGCGCGGGCACGCGGGCCTTCGCCGGAGATCCTGATCGCGATGCCCGACTACCATCGCGAGCGTCCGAAGCCCTGCATGGGCGGCTGGGGCCGTAAGATGCTGGTGGTCGATCCCGCCGGACGCGTGCTGCCCTGCCACGCCGCCGCCGGGCTGCCCGGGCTCGAGTTCTGGTCCGTTGCCGAACGGCCGCTCGCGGAATGCTGGGCCGACGCTCCCGGGATGAATGCCTTCCGCGGTGAGGACTGGATGCGCGAGCCGTGTCGGCACTGCCCCGAGCGCGAGCGCGACCACGGTGGCTGCCGCTGCCAGGCCTTCGCCCTGGCGGGCGACGCGTCCGCGACGGATCCGGTCTGCGGGCTGGCGCCTGACCGCTCGGCGATCCTGGCCGCGCGCCGCACCGCCGAGGCCGCGGACGAGCCGCCCTTGCGGCACCGCTCGCCGTCGACTTCCCGACGCAAGCGTTCGGAATCCGTACGGAATTGACGCGATGCGGCGACTTCGCGCCGCATCGTGTCGAGCCCCAAGTCCGCGTGCGTGCTCCGTTCCGCTCCGTGCGGCCGAGCTGCCGGGCTTTGGCACGTGCCCTGCACCGGGCCTTCCGCAGGGGGAGGCAACCAGATGATTCCGGCGACCCACGCGCTCGAGAACTGCCAGCCGATCGAGGTCACCCTGGTCGAGCTGGTGATGGTGCTGGCGGAGTGCACCGAGGATGTGAACGAGATCTTCGCGACCGTCGACCACATGGTCGAGCGGGGTAGCGTCCGCCTCACGCCGATGCTCTGCGGCGGGCGGATCCCCGAAGCCTGCTGAGGCCGCGCCGGGCGGCGGCTAGGCCACCGCCGGGGCGCCTTCCGAGCGAAGCGGCGCGTAGGCGGGCGGGCGGCCCACGGCGAGACGCTCGCGCACCTCCTCGAGGGGAAGCGCCAGCAGCTGCTCCCACTCCTGGGCGGGCAGCCAGCGCGCACGAAGGCCGCGTCGGAAGCCCTGCCAGATGATCGGACGCGCCGGCGCGAAGTCGCCGCGGGCCTTCCACAAGGCGTGTCCCACGATGACGCCGATGCCGGGCGTGCGCGTCTGGGCGAAGGTGAAGGACAGCAACGCCGCCTCTCCCAGCAAGTCGCGCCCGTAGCCCGTCACCACGTGCCACAGATCGTGCATGTCGCGCATGCGCTCGCCGAAGAAGCGGTGCTCCTCGTCGGGCCAGCGCTCGCCGGAGCTGGCCTCGCTGGCCTCGACCAGCCCGTCGGCGGAGATCTGTTCGGCCTCCATGAACTCGGCGTAGCCGTGCCCGAGGCTGCCCGGCGGGAGGGCGAGCAAGGCCGGGCGGTCGCTCAGCCGGCCCAGCAGCGCCGGCCGCTCGGCCAGCAGGCGCGCGCCGCTCTCGGTCCTGCGAAAGCGGCGGAAGAGCCGATCGCCGTTGGGCAGGGCGCGCAGGACCCGGAACACCTGAGCCGTGTCGTCGGGATCGTTCGCCAGCGCGCGCAGGGCCCGCCAGGCCTCGAGGGGCCGGATGCGATCCTTGCCGGGGGGAACGCGATCGTGTTCGCGGTTCTCGGAGCTCGTCATGGACCCGGTCTCCTCTCCCGTCTCGCCGGTAGCCTCCCGGCGGAGGTGGGATACGGTGGAGCGGCGCGCGCGGTTTACTTACAATCCTGTAAGTATCATCGACGGCGGGCGCCGTCAACGTAGGAGGCCAGGGCCATGTCCGAGTCCTCGGAGCGAAGGCGCCGAACCGGCGAGCAGGCGCGGCATCGGATCCTCGAAGCCGCCCAGAAGCGGCTCACCGAGGTCGGGCCCGAGGGGCTGCGGCTGCAGGAGCTGGCGGCCGATCTCGGCGTCTCGCACCCAGCGATCCTCCACCACTTCGGCAGCCGCGAGGGCCTGCTGACGGCCCTGGCCTCCCACGGGGTCGAGGCCCTGAACCGCGAGCTCGCCGAGCGCATCCAGGCCGGCGCGGTCGACCTGAACGAGATCCTGGCCCTGACCACCGAGACCCTGGCCAGCCGCGGTCACGCGCGCCTGCTCGCCTGGCTGGCGCTCTCGGGCCGCGCGCCCGACCCCGGCGAGCCCCGCCGGCTGGCCGACCTCGCCCGCCTGGCCCGGACGTCCCGCAACGCCCACCGGGAGGCCGAGGGCCGGGGACCCGCCTCCTACGAGGACACCGCCCATGCCATCGTCCTGGTGGCCCTGGTCCTGTTCGGCGACGCCTTGCTGGGCGACCTGGTCCGGGGGAGCGCGGGACTGGATCACCCGAACGCGGGGGAGCGGTTCCGGATCTGGCTCGCGGAGGTGCTCGAGGCGCATTTCTCGCGGTCCGAGGGCGCTCCGGAATGATCGATCACTTTTTTAAATCATTTTATTTGAAAATCGAAGTTACTGATGCGAAGATACTTGTCCCATGGGTGACTTCCGCTATCCGCAGTTCTGCCCCTTCGCGCGAGCGACGGAGATCCTGGGCCACCGGTGGACCATCCTCATCCTGAGAAACCTGTCGGCGGGGCCCCAGCGCTTCAGCGATCTGAAGGCGGGCCTCGTGGGGATCAGCAGCAGCGTGCTGTCGAGCCGTCTCGAGGCGCTCCTGGAGCGAGGGATCCTGCGCCGTCGAGCCCTGGCACCGCCGGCCGCCTCGGTCGTCTACGAGCTCACGGCGGCCGGGCTGGCCCTCGCGCCCGTGATGATGGAGCTCGCCCGCTGGGGCGCGCGCTTCATGGAGCCTCCGGAGCCCGGCGACCAGATCGAGCCGGGCTGGGCACGCTCGGCCCTGGTCCTGTTCAAGCGATGGGACCCGACGCCGGCGATCCGCCTCGAGATCCGGATCGCCGGCGCCAGTGACGATCTGGTGGTGGCGGTCGCCGGCGGCGCCGACGGAACGAGCGTCGAGAACCGGAGCGATCCGGGCGCGCAGGCTCGGCTGCGTCTGGCCCCGGACCTCCTGGTCGGCGCGTTGCTCGGCCACTTTCCCGTCGGCGACGCGATCGCCGACGGCCGCATCGAGATCGCAGGCGACCCGGCCGCCGCCGGCCGGCTGCCCGAGCTGTTCGACCTGGATCGGAGACGGCTGGGCCTCCGGCCGGGCCCTTCCGACGACGCGCCCGAACCCAGAAGCCCCTGAAGGAGACCCCATGTCCATCGTGATCCACGGCGTCCCGCCCTCGCCCTTCGTGCGGAAGGTCCGCGTGTTCCTCGCCGAGAAGAACGTCCCCTACGAGCTGAAGATGCAGCAGCCCTTCGACAAGACACCCGAGTACCTGGTGATCAGCCCGCTCGGCAAGGTCCCGTGCTTCCAGGACGGCGACTTCACGGTCCCGGATTCGTCGGTGATCTGCGCCTACCTCGAGCGCACGAACCCCGAGCCGGCGCTCTACCCGAGCGACCCGAAGGAGTTCGCGCGCGCCCTGTGGTTCGAGGAGTACGCCGACTCGAAGCTCGCCGAGGTGTGCGGCGGTCCGTTCTTCCAGCGCGTGGTGCGGCCGCTGTTCTTCCAGCAGGACCCCGACGAGAAGGCCGTGGCCAAGGCCGTCGACGAGGACCAGCCGCCGGTGTTCGACTACCTCGAGAGCCAGGTCTCCGAAGGCAGCGAAGACCTCGTCGGCGGGCGCTTCACGATCGCGGACATCGCGACGGGGACGATGCTGGCCCAGCTGATCCACGCGCAGCTCGAGATCGATTCGGGCCGTTGGCCGAAGCTCACGGCCTTCCGCGACCGTGTGCACGCCCGACCCTCGTTCAAGGCCTGCATCGAGCAGGAGAAGCAGATCTTCGCCAGCCTGAAGAAGTGAGCCAGGAGCCCTGCCCGGCCCGGCCGGGCAGGGCCCGCGCAGGCGAGACCGCGGCGACTGGCTACCCTCGGCTGCGGAGGAGCCGTTGTCCGAGGCCGAGGCCCACGAACGTCCGATCCTGATCGCCAGCAACCGGCTGCCATTCACCGTGCACCGCGGGCCCCGCGGTCTCGAACGCAAGCCGTCGGCGGGCGGCCTGGTCTCGGCTCTCGAGCCGGTGCTGCGAAAGCGAGGCGGCACCTGGGTGGGCTGGCCTGGTATCGCGCTGCGGAAGGGTGAGCGGCTCCCGTTCGGAGGCCCGGGACGACTCGGCCGCGAGGGCCTGGGCTACGAGATCGCGCCGGTCGTGCTCTCTGAATCCGAGGTCAACCGCTACTACCACGGCTTTTCGAACCGGACGCTCTGGCCGCTCTTCCACTCCATGCACGAGCGCGCCGCCTTCGAACGTCGAGACTGGGACACCTATCGGCTCGTGAACGAGCGCTTCGCCGAGGTGGCCGTGGAGAGCGCCGGACGGGCCGGTCTCGTCTGGATCCACGACTACCATCTGATGCTGGCGCCGGCCTCGCTGCGCCAATCCCTCGACGGGGCCCGGATCGGGTTCTTCCTCCACATCCCGTTCCCGCCCTACGACGTGTTCCGCCTGCTGCCCTGGGACCGCGAGATCCTGCGGGGTCTGCTCTCCTGCGATCTGGTGGGCTTCCACGTGCCCGGCTATGCCCAGAACTTCCTCGACTGCGTCGAGCGCCGCCTGGGCGCGCGCGTCGACCGGCGCTCGTTGCGGATCGAATGGGGTGATCGGACGATCCAGGTGGGCGCCTTCCCGATCGGGATCGATTTCGATGCCTTCTCGAGCCAGGCCCACGAGGCGCCGCCGTCGCCCGAAGCCGGCCGAGAGCGGATCGTCCTGGGGGTCGACCGCCTCGACTACACCAAGGGCATCCCGGAGCGTTTCCTGGCCTTCGAGCGGCTGCTCGAGCGCCACCCCGAGCACCGGGAGCAGGTGGTACTCCTCCAGCTGGCAGTCCCGAGCCGCTCCCAGGTCGCGGCCTACAAGGAGCTGAAGCGCCGGATCGACGAGCTGGTGGGGCGCATCAACGGGCGATTCGCCAGCGCGTCGTTGTCGCCCATCCGGTACCTCTATCGCTCGGTTCCCCAGGATCGCCTGGTCGCCCTCTACCGAGACGCCGACGTGGCGCTCGTGACCCCGCTGCGCGACGGAATGAACCTGGTCGCCAAGGAGTTTGCAGCGTGCCAGGTCGGTGACCCGGGCGTGCTGGTGATCTCCGAGGTGGCCGGCGCCAGCGAAACCATGCGTGAGGCGCTGTCCGTGAACCCGTACAACCTCGACGAGACGGCCGAGACGGTGCACCGGGCCCTGACCATGGAGGAGGACGAGCGCGCCTCGCGCATGGCCTCGCTCCGGCGGCGGGAAAGGCGCTACAACGTCGAGCACTGGGTGAAGGGCTTCCTCGATGCGGCGGGACGCAAGAGTCCAGCCCTCGGGCTCCCCCTGCGCCAGGACTTCGAGAACTGGCTCGAGCCCTTCCTGGCCCGCTATCGCCTGGCGCTGTTCCTCGACTACGACGGAACCCTGACGCCGATCGTCGATCACCCGGCAAAGGCCACGCTCCCGGAGGCGGCCCGCCGCGGCCTCGATGCCTGCGCCTCGCGCTCCGACACGGACGTCTCCCTGGTCTCGGGCCGGGCACTCGCGGACATTCGCGCGATGATCGGACGCGACGACGTCACCTACGCGGCGAATCATGGCCTCGAGATCGAAGGGCCGGGCTTCGAGCCGTTCCTCCACGAAGATCTGCCGCACTATCGCGGACGCATTCCGGACCTGACTCGCGCGCTCACCGAGCACGCACCCGAGGGCGCCTGGGTCGAAGAGAAGAGCTACACGCTGACCTTCCACTTCCGCCAGGTCCGCAGCGAAGGCCGTTCGCGCGCCGCCGAAGCGGCCCGTCGCATCATCAACAAGTTCGGCTTCCAGGCGCGGGACGCGAAGATGGCGGTCGAGGCACGGCCCCCGATCGGATGGGACAAGGGGCGCGCGGTGCTGCACGTCCTGCGTAGCCGCTACGGTCCCTCCTGGAGCGAGCGCGTGCGCGTGGTCTACGTCGGCGACGACCACACCGACGAGGATGCCTTCCGCCTGCTCGAAGGCCTCGCGGTGACCTTCCGCGTGGGGCGCGCCGACGAGCCGACCGCCGCCGCTCACCGCCTCGGCCGGGCCGAGGCCGTCCACGAGCTGCTCGACTGGCTCGCGCGGCGCCCGAGCCACGACCTCCACGAGAGCTGATCCGAGGCATGCCGCTTTCTCCGCCGGAGATCGGGCTGCTCGGCGGAGTGGCCTTTGCCACCTCGGCCCTGTCGGCGATCGTCGGGATGGCGGGGGGCATCACGCTGCTGTCTGTGATGCTGCTCTACCTGCCGCCGCTGGTGGCCATCCCGGTGCACGGCGTGGTGCAGCTGGCCTCGAACGGCTCGCGCGCCTGGGTGCAGCGCCGCCACGTCGAGGGGGGCCTCGCGCTGCGCTACGGGATCCTGCTGCTGCCCATGGGCTTCGCCGGGCTCGGCCTCGCGCGCAGCCTGCCGCCCGACGTGACGCGCCTCGCCATCGGGGTGTTCGTCCTGCTCGCCACCTGGGCGCCCGGTTGGCTCCTGCTCGGAACCCATCCCGAGGCGGTGGACCGCGACCGGCGCTTCCTGCTGCTCGGCGGAGTGGTGGGCTTCTTGAACGTCACGCTCGGAGCGACCGGCCCCTTGATCGCCCCCTTCTTCCTGAACCTCGGGCTCGACCGGCGGGGCCTGGTGGGCACCAAGGCGGCGTGTCAGACGCTGGGCCACCTCAGCAAGCTCGTGATCTTCGGCGTCGCCGGCTTCGTCTACGCCGCCTGGCTGCCCGTCCTGGCGCTGCTGTGCGCCGCCGTGGTGGCCGGGACCTGGGTCGGCAGCCGCGTGCTCGACCGCGTGGCCGAGCGCACCTTCGTGCGCCTCTACCGCGGCGTGCTGACCTTGATCGCACTGCGCCTGATCGCAGCCGTGGTGGTCTCGCTCTAGGGCCCGGTCACTTGCAGGTGGAGATTCCACCGTCGATCGGGATGACCGCGCCCGTGACGTAGGCGCCCGCGCGCGACGCGAGATAGACGGCGATACCCGCCATGTCCTCGGGCCTTCCGATGCGCCCCAGCGGACAGCTGGCGACGATCGCGTCGTGGAACTGGTCGAGGGTCGCCGCCATCATCTTGCTCTCGAAGGGGCCCGGAGCCACCGCATTCACGGTCACGTGGCTCGGGGCGAGCCGCCGGGCGAGCGTTCGGGTCAGGTGGTGGACGGCGGCCTTGCTCGCCGAGTAGGCATAGGTCTCCATGGCCGGCACCTGGAGGCCGTCGATCGAGCCGACGTTGATCACGCGGGCGGGGTCCTCGGGCGATGCGGCGGCCTCGAGCCGGGGCAGGAGCGCGCGGGTCAGCTGAAAGACGGCCTTCACGTTGAGGGCCAGGACCTTGTCCCAGGCCTCGTCCGGGTACTCCGCGAGGGGAGCGCCCCAGTTCGCGCCGGCGTTGTTCACCAGCACGTGAAGCCGCTCTTCGCGGCCGGCGAGCTCTTCGGCCAGGGCGTTGCAGCCGGCTTCGCTGCCGAGGCTGGCCGGGATGCCGAAGCAGGTGCCGAGGGGCGAGAGCTCCTTGGCCGCGGCCTCGCAGGCCTCGGCCTTGCGCGAGGCGACGTAGACCGTGGCGCCGTTGGCGACCAGCCCGCGCGCCATCATGAGCCCGATCCCACGGGTGCCCCCGGTCACCAGGGCCACCTTGCCAGCCACCGAGAACAGATCCTTCACCGCTCCCCCTCCTTCGGGCTCGGGCCCGGCGATCCGGCCAGGCTGCAGGGGCAGAATGCGCCGCCTGACTCGAAATGCAAAGGGTCCGGAGCGCGTTCGCCCTCCGGACCCCTCGTCGCCGCGACTCGCCGTGGAGGCTAGGAGCGCCGACGTCCGGCGACCAGGAGGCCGGAGAGGCCCACGCTCAGCATCGCGAGGGTCGAAGGCTCCGGCACGTCGCCGAACGACTCCGTGACGATGTGGAACGACTGCGGCACGAACTCCGCGGGGATGAAGAAGTCGAGGGTCTCCCAATCGGGGTTCGGATGCAGCTCCCAGATTTCGACGACCTTCAGCAACGCTGGCTGGCCGTCGAGAATCGAGGTGTCGGAGAAGGCGAGGCGGCAGGCGTCGGGCTGCTGGGAGCAGATGACGGAGCTGGTCGGGCCGCCCCCGAAGAGTGTGTCGGTGGCGACGATCTCGGTGACCGTCGGGAGCGCCTGCGACTCGAGATTGAACCCCTTGAAGATGACCGTGATCTTCTTCGTGGTCAGCGGATCCACGAAGTTCGGAAGCGTCACGTGGACGTCCCAGCCGAGGAGGCCGTCCTGCTGCGAGAACGGGTCGAAGACCTCGGAGGACTCGACGCTCGGTGCGAGGTCGAAGAGCTGCCATTGCTGGGAGCCGGAGTCGAACTGATCGATCGACCACTGGCTGCCGTTGGGCGTCTCTTGAAGCGAGAGCCAGGTCTCCGTGAAGTTCTCGAACGGGAAGTTGTTGGCCGACGCTTCGCCGGCCGGGAGCCACAAGAGCGCCGAGAACAGCATCCCGGCTACCACGCTGCGCATGTCTTCCTCCACCGGGCGCCAACGCGCCCGGAACGCACTCGGTGTCCGTGCTTCAGTGGTGGGAAAGAGCGCGTTGTGGCATGGGCACGGTGCGTTTTTCCGGCAGCTGCGTGCGATTCCGCCGGCCGGCGGGATCGGGTCCGGCAGCGAGCGTCCAAGTGACCGTTATCATTGAGTCTTGTTCCCCTCCGCCGATCGTGGACCGAGCCGGCCCTGGGCGGGTCGGCACGCCGGCGGGCAGCCGCTTGCGCCCCTCCGTCGGGGCCGATCCGCCGCTAGGCTCCCCGGCGGGGGGCGGGCGCCGGCCGGGGCCGACCCCGACGCCCGGAGGAACCGATGGCCAAGAGCCTCCACGACCTCGTGTCCGCGGCGCTGGAGCGCATCCAGGAGGTCCGCCCCGAGGAGGCGAGCCGCATCCTCGCCGCGCCGGACCGGGAGGGCTGGCACTTCATCGACGTGCGCGAGCCCGACGAGTACGCGGCGGGACACCTCCCCGGCGCCCGGAGCTCACCGCGAGGCTTCCTGGAGGTTCGCGCGGATCTCGAGCACCGGAAGCGCGAGGCCTGGTGGGCCGACCGCTCGCGCAAGCTGATTCTGTACTGCGGCGGAGGGCACCGCAGCGCGCTCGCCGCAGCGACCCTCGAGGAGATGGGCTTCGAGAGCGTGCGGTCGCTGGCCGAAGGCTTCAGCGGCTGGACGAAGCGGGGCTACGCCGTCGAGCGCTGAGCGCTGCCGGCGAAGTCGAGGACCGCGTCGACCACGATCCCGGGCTTCTCCATGGGCACCAGATGGCCGGCCTCCACGTCCTCGATGCGGGCATGGGCCATGCGGGCTGCGAGACGCTCGTACAGGCTGCGCGAAAAGTTCCCGTGGCGTGCCCAGAGCAGCAGTACGGGAGTGGCCAGGCCAGCGACCCGCTCGAAGAGATCGAAGCCGCGGGCGCCTGCGAAGACGGCCGCCTCGACCTCCGGCGCACACTTCAGCGCCAGCGTCCCGTCCGGTCGCCTCTTCATGCCCTCGTCCACGTAGAGGCCCAGGGCTCGGTCCGTCCAGCCCGCGAACAGCGAGCGGGGGCGGAAGTGCTCGATCGCGGCCCGGCGGTCGGGCCACTCCCGCCGGCGTCGGCGCGCGCCGTCCACCAGGCTCTGGCCGTGGGCCAGGCGGGCCGAATCGGGCGCCTCGGACGGGAACACCACGGGATCCACGCAGACCACGCGCTCGAACAGATCGGGCCGCAACGCAGCGGCCGCCAGCGTCGCCGTCCCGCCGAAGGAGTGTCCGAGGCCGACGGCCAGGGGTCGGCCCGCCCGCTCGGCCACGTGCGCGGCGACGGCGGCGAGATCCTCGGCGAACCGATGCCACTCGAACGCGCCGGGATCTTCCGGGTGGGACGAGTCGCCGTGGCCCCGTGCATCGAGAGCGAGGACGTGGAACCGCTGGCGCAGGCGCTCGGCGACCGGCGCCCACAGCCCGGCGCAGAAGCCGTTCGCGTGGTGGGCGAGCAGCGGCGGGCCCTCGCCTCCGAAATCCAGCAGCGAGATCTCGACGCCGCGCTCGGGAAGCGAAAGGCGACGGCGTTCGACGTTGTGGAGCATGAATTCGGACCGAGGCGTCGCGACCGGCCGCGGGAGTCGCAGCGGCCGCGGGTGTGGATCCTGGGACGGGTTTCGCGCATGCTACCACCGCCGACGCCACGGCGCCGGCCGAGGAGGACGCCCTGAGCGGAGGCGATACATCCGACCGGCGAGCCACGACCGCCTCCGGGTCCCTTGCTGCGCCGGTCCGCGCTTCGAGCGAGGGGTCCCGCCCTGCGCCGGTCCGCGCTTCGAGCGAGGGGTCCCGCAATGC
>Ga0114931_10008492_pt1 | contig 12428 bp, 8 predicted proteins | sample 2SBtaG_FD_89579 | JGI IMG/M metagenome (GOLD analysis project Ga0114931, IMG submission 89579) | Deep subsurface microbial communities from Kolumbo volcano to uncover new lineages of life (NeLLi) - 2SBTROV14_V59a metaG | ecosystem: Environmental > Aquatic > Marine > Volcanic | place: Kolumbo...
ATCGCCGATACCGCGGCGCTGCCCGGCACGGTGTGCGCCCGCGGCAATACCGGTTTGCAAACCGTCTACGACCCCTACCGCCTAACGGTACCGCTCAAGCGCACCGGTCCCCGCGGCGGCAACCAATGGCGACCGATCACTTGGGAGCAGTTGATCCGGGAGGTGGTCGAAGGCGGCAGAATCTTCGCCGACACGCACGATCCGGCAAGCAAAACGCTCGAGGTACTCGGGTTTCGCGGCCTCTACGCCAAACGGCACGAGCCCATGAACCCCGACGCGCCGGAAATGGGTCGGCGCAGCAACGGCCTGGTGATCCAGGGCGGGCGCATCAAGGCCACCCGGCGACTGTTCCAGCAGCGCTTCGCCCGCGCCTTCGGCACCGTCAACGAATTCGAACACACCAACGTCTGCGAAGTCAGCCATCACATCGCCACCCATGCGGTCTACCCACACAAACATGCGGTCAAGCCGGATATCCGCAACGCCGAATTCATGCTGTTCTGGGGAACCTCGCCCGGGGACGCCAACTTCCCCATGCAAACCATCGGCAAATATATCGCCGCAGCCCGCTCCCGCGGTGCCCGCTATGTCGTCATCGATCCCGTGCTGCCGTGCGGCGGCGTGATCGGTCACTACGCCGACTGGGTGCCGATCCGTCCGGGCACAGACGGCGCGCTCGCCATGGGCATGATCCGCTGGATCATCGAACAGCAGCGCCACAACAGCGCCTATCTGAGCTGCCCGAACGCCGAAGCGGCCGAACGCGCCGGCGAACTGTCCCATACCGACGCCTGCTATCTTGTGATCGTCGAGCCCGGGCATCCAAAACAGGGTGCCTACCTGCGCGCAGCCGACGCCGGACTGGCGGCGACAGAACAGGAGTCCCATGTCGTGATCGATGCCCAGAGCGGGCAGCCGCAGCTCGCCGGCACCCCCCAACGCGCCATTCTCGACTTCGACGGCGTTGTCAATGGTATCCGCGTCAGCAGTACCTTTCGCCTGCTCCGGGAATCGGCCATGGAACACAGCCTCGATCGATACGCCGAAATCACCGGCGTCTCCGTCGCACGCATCGCCCAACTGGCCGCCGAATTCACCAGCCACGGCCGACGCGCCGCCAGCGAATTCTATCGCGGTGTGGTCAAACACCCCAACGGATTCTACAACGGGCTGGCGCTGCACATGCTCAACATGCTCATCGGCAACCTCAACTGGACAGGCGGCATCAGTGCCGGCGGCGGCAGCTTCAATGCCAAGAACGGCCGCTATGATCTGGTATCGCTGCCGGGGAACCCGCTCGAACCGGAGGGCGTCACGCTCAACCGGGGAGGACATCACTACGAAGAGTCGACAGAATACAAACGCCGACTGGCAGCAGGAGAAAACCCGTATCCTGCCGAGCGCCCCTGGTTTCCACACAGCTACAATATCTACAGCGAGCTGCTTCCCTCGGCACTGGCCGGCTACCCCTACAAACCCGACATCCTCGTTTGGCACATGGCAACGCCGTTCTACTCGGTGCCGGGACAGCACAACGAGGAGATGATCGAGCGGATCAAGGATCCGAACAACATCCCGCTCATCATCGCCAGCGATATCGTCGTCGGTGACACCAGCATGTACGCCGACTATATCGTGCCCGACACCACCTTCATGGAACGCTGGGTGCACATCGGCATGCACGAAGCGACGCTGGTCAAAGGAACCTCGGTGCGCTGGCCGGTGATCGAACCGCTGACGCAGAAAACCGCCGACGGCCGGCATTTCAGCTACGAGACCTTCCTCATCGACGTGGCCGAAGCACTCGGTCTCCCCGGCTTCGGCGATCGCGCCATCCCCGACGCAAACGGCACGCTCCAGCCGCTGCACCGGCGGGAAGATTTTTATCTGAAAGCCACGGCCAACGTCGCCTACGCCGACGGCGAGCCGATCCCGATGGTGAGCGATGAGGACCTTGCGGTGGGCGATCTGAACAGTGTTCGGACCCGGTACATGGATGCGCTCGACGAATCGGAATGGCCGCGGGTGCTCGCGGTACTCGCCCGCGGTGGACGCTTCGAGCCGGCCGCCAACGCCTATCACGGCGAGCGGCTCGGGCATGTTTACCGTCATCGCCTGGCGCTTTATGCCGAGGAGGTTGCTCTTTCACGCCACAGCTATACGGGGAAGCGTCACTCGGGCGTCCCCGGCTGGATGGAACCGACGACGCTGGACGGCACCCCGCTCGGTCGACTCGATCCCCCCGAGCAGTGGCCGCTCGTCATCCTCACCTACAAAGGCGCCATTCAGACCCACTCGCGTTTGAGCTCGAACACCATCCTGCGCGAGATCCAGCCGGAAAACTGGATCTAGATCCATCCGACGACCGGCAAACGGTTCGGCCTTGCCGATGGTGACCTGGCGTGGGTGGTGACCCCTCACGGCAGACGCAAAGGCCGAATCAAACTGCACCAAGGCGTGCTGCCGAGCGTTCTCACCTTCTCGGTGGGCTATGGCCACTGGGGCTATGGTGCAACGCACCTGAACATCGGCGGCAAGCGCCTCGCAGCCGACAAAATCCGCTCGGCGGGCATTCATTTGAACCCCATCATGCGGCGCGACCCGGCGGTCTGGCAGTTCACCATGACCGACATCGTCGGAGGCAGCGTGGCGTTCTATGAAACCCGCGCACGGCTGGAGCAGGCGGCATGAAACAGCGGTCGGCGGCTGCCGTATCCGATGAATTCAGGACCACCGCCACGCTGGCGTGCACGGCAGGCACCTTGCTCCTGACCGAACCGGACCACCGTCTGCTCCGCTGTCTGCTGGAGACGACAGACTTCCAGGTGGGCACCCTCGAAACGTTGCGCCAGGCCTTTTACGACCGCCTCTGCATGCCGCAATCAGGGCTTTATGTCCCGCCTTTCGAACATGTATTCCGGGGCGGACGGAAAGCCAACGGCGTCTGGCACTTTCCACCGGCGCGCGCCGACGGCGCGCTCGAGGTCGAGGCGATCTATCGCGAACAGGGTTTTCGTCACACCACCCTGAATGTCGCCCCGCTGTTCCGCAGCGCCCATCTGCCGGGAGACCACATTGGCTTCATGCTGATCTTTCTCGGCTGGATGCTGAGATCCCGAACCGGGTACGATACTGCCCTCTGCAGCCTACTCGGCCGCTTCGTCGCCCGGCACCTCGACGGCTGGATCGAGCCCTTCGGCGAGCGCCTCTGCGCGGGTGACACCACCGGCTACCTGACCGCCGTTGCTGCTGCCGTATCCGAATCGGCAGCCGAACTGCGCCGCCGACTTCCACCGATCCGCTCACAAGCCCGGCAACGGACGAAAGCTGGTATAGGGACTGGCGGGTGACCCTGGATGTGACTCATCATGATTGTTTGAGTCACATTTTTTCACACATTGACACCACACCCCCCGCTGCAATACACTGTGTTTACTTAGTTTTCACTATAAGCCAAAGTTCCTGCCGCCCTCTCACGGCGATAACAGGGGTTCGAATCCCCTTGGGGACGCCAATTCAGGATTGCACAAAAAAACTGTCAAATCCAATAAGGGGGGAAATAACACCATGGATTATAAGAGAAAAATTATAGATGGGCTGGTTGCTCATCCCTTGTTGACCAGCCTGCTGGTCGTCGATTTCGTGATGCTGCTGTTCCTTGCCCGGCTGCCCATCTTTTTTTCGTTGATCATGCTCAGCGGATTGGTCGCACTGGCAATGTTTTTCGGCCAGAAAATGGCGCTGTTCAAAAACTGAACGGGTGATTCGCCGCATCTCATCGGAACGGTGAGGGAGTGGGGTGCCGAGCCGCCCGTATATGGCGACTGGCGGTCGCAGCGGCAACCTTGAATCGTCAGGGCTCCGAAAAATGTATGTTGGAACCGGTCACCAGTCGAACTTCGTTTTCGACAAACGACAAAGGGCTCATGAGCGATTTTGAGGCGCCCGCCGAAAAACCGCCCGGCCTGCTGCGCCGGCTGGGCGCCATCTTCTATGACAGCCTGCTGCTGGTGGCCGTCCTCTTTTTCGGCACGGCAATCTTGCTCCCATTGAATCGGGGTGAAGCGTTTCACGCCAATCAATTGTATTTTTCCGCCTATTTGCTTGCGGTCAGTTTTCTTTTTTTTGGGTGGTTTTGGACCCATGGCGGACAGACGCTGGGCATGCGCGCATGGAAACTGAAAGTATGCTCACGCAACTGCGCTCCGATCAGCTGGCCTCAGGCGTTGCTGCGCTTCACCGGTGCGCTCTTCTCCTGGAGCGTTTTCGGTCTCGGGTTCCTCTGGATCGTCTTCAATCGAAACCGGTGCGCTTGGCACGATTGGCTCTCCAACACGCGCATCGTCCGGTCTTCTTGAGCCGCGCCCAAGCCATTTTATCCTTTCCTTCGATCACACTGCGATGCGTGTTCATATTCTAGGTATCTGCGGAACGTTCATGGGCGGACTGGCGCTGCTGGCCAAGCAGCTCGGACATCAGGTCAGCGGCTCCGACCAGCATGTCTATCCGCCGATGAGCACCCAGTTGGAGAACCAGGGTATCGAGCTGAAAGACAGCTACGATCCGAGCAACCTCGAGCCGCGCCCCGACATCATAGTGATCGGCAACGCGCTGTCGCGCGGCAACCCGGAGATCGAGGCGATTTTGAACCGAAGGCTGCCCTATATCTCCGGTCCGCAATGGTTGTCGAAACATCTGTTGCAAGACCGCTGGGTACTGGCGATCGCCGGCACCCACGGCAAGACCACCGCCAGCAGCATGACCGCCTGGATTTTGGAAGATGCCGGTCTTGAACCCGGTTTCCTTATCGGCGGCATCCCGATGAATTTCGGCCTTTCCGCCCGTCTCGGCAAAGCGCCCTACTTCGTCGTCGAAGCCGATGAATACGATACCGCCTTTTTCGACAAGCGCTCGAAGTTCGTTCATTACCGACCGCGCACCCTGGTGTTGAACAACCTCGAATTCGACCACGCCGATATCTTTTCCGATCTGGCTGCGATCCAGCGCCAGTTTCACCATCTGGTGCGCATCACGCCGGGCAACGGGCTGATCATCGCTCCCGAGGCGGACGACAATCTCGCCGACGTTTTGGCGATGGGGTGCTGGACCCCGGTGGTGCACACGGGGATTGCTCCCGAGCAGACCGATTGCGAATGGCAGGCCCGGCTCGAAGCGGCCGACGGCAGCCGTTTCGATGTGCTTTACCACGGGCGCAAACAAGGGACTGTCGTCTGGCCCTTGACCGGACGGCACAATAGCAGCAATGCGCTCTCCGCCCTGGCGGCGGCACATCACGTCGGCGTCGCTGTCGATAAAGGCATCGATGCCTTGTCACGCTTCAAAAGCGTCAAAAGACGCATGGAACTCTTTGCCACCGTCAACGGCATCACGCTCTACGATGATTTCGCCCACCACCCGACAGCCATCGCCTCGACGCTGGAGGGACTGCGCAGCCGGGTCGGGCGACAGCGCATCATCGCCATCTTCGAACCACGTTCCAACACCATGCGCCTCGGCGTTCATGCCGACACGCTGGCAGATTCGCTGCGAACAGCCGATGCGGCGATCGTCTATCAGGCCGATGAGCTGGAATGGGACGCGAGCCGCCTGACCGAACACGCCGCCAACATCCGCATCGAGCATTCGCTCGAAGCGATCATTGCCTGGCTGACGACCCACGCCCGCGAAGGGGATCATCTGGTATTGATGAGCAATGGCAGTTTCGGCGGCCTGCACCGGCGCCTCGAGCAAGCACTGAGAGCGCGGTGAACATCCGGCGGTGGCTGCTGCTCTGTTTGCTCCTGCTGATAGGCAGCGGGCCGATCCGAGCCGCACCGCTGACGCCCGAGCAGGTTCCGGAACCGCTGCGCCCGTGGATCGATTGGGTTCAATATGACCGGCAGCAGCTGACCTGTCCCTTTCTATACAACAGCGCGCAGCATCGCTGCAGTTGGCCGGCGCGCCTCGAGCTCGAACTGGACGAACCCAATGGCCGGTTCGGCATGCGCTGGCAAACCTACATCGAGAGCTGGGTCAGCCTCCCCGGCGACGACAAGCACTGGCCCCAGCAGGTGGCGATCGACGATCGACCGGCGCGGGTCATGGAGCGCCACGGCGCGCCCGCAGTCCATCTCACGCCCGGCACGCACACCATCTCCGGGCGCTTCTTTTGGGATCGGTTGCCGGAGGCGCTGACCATCCCGTCCGACACCGGTCTGATCGCCCTATCGATCCAAGGCCGACGCATCGATTTTCCAATCATCGACCGCAAGGGCCGGCTCTGGCTGCGGGAGAGCGACATCGGCGGTCAACCGAGCGGCGCGACCGACACGCTGGAAATACAGGTGTTTCGCCGCATCAGCGATGACGTGCCGCTGCAAGTGGTCACGCGCGTGGTGCTCGATGTGGCCGGCGACCAGCGCGAGGTGGTGCTGGGCCGTATGCTGCTTCCGAATTTCATTCCGCTGCAGCTGGAAAGCCCGCTGCCGACACGCATCGAACCGGACGGTCGGCTGCTGATCCAAGTGCGCCCCGGCCACTGGGCGATCGAGTCGACCGCCCGGGCTCCGAATGAACGGAACCGGATGACGCTGCCACAATCGCCCGCGCCCTGGCCCGACGATGAAATCTGGGTCTTCGACGCGCGCCCGGACCTGCGGCTGGTGGAAGTACAGGGCGTCGTCCCGGTCGATCCAAGCCAGACCAATCTGCCGCCTGGATGGCAGCAGCTCCCGGCCTACCGCCTGCAGAGCGGAGAGACGATGCGGCTCAAGGTCATCCGCCGCGGCGACCCGCAGCCAGAGCCGAACGACCTTTCCCTGCAGCGCACTCTGTGGCTTGACTTCGACGGCAAGGGCTACACCATCAATGACCGTATCGACGGCACGATGACGCGTGGCTGGCGGCTCGATGTGCAGCCCGAGCTCACGCTTGGCCGAGCCATCCTCGACAGCCGCCCGCAATTGATCACCCATCGCCCCGACTCGGAACGGGAAGGCGTCGAGGTGCGTCGCGGCGCCATTCGGCTCAGCGCCGACAGCCGCTTTCAGGGAGATGCCGATCGCTTCCATGCCGTCGGCTGGGAGCAGGATTTTCAGAGGGTCAGCGCCGTGCTGCATCTGCCTCCCGGCTGGCGGCTGTTTTCCGCCGAAGGGGTCGACAACGTGCCGAATGCCTGGCTGGAGCGCTGGACGCTGCTCGACCTGTTTCTGGTTCTGATCATCGCTTTGGCAGTGTGGCGCTTGTGGGACTGGTGCTGGGGGCTGGTCGCCATGCTGACGCTGGTGCTGATCTGGCACGAACCGGAAGCGCCGCGCATTGTCTGGCTCAACATACTGGCAGCCATCGCCTTGCTGCGCGTTCTGCCGCACGGCCCGGTTCGTACCCTGACGACGCTCTATCGCAACCTCGCCCTGCTGGCGCTGATCCTGATCAGCCTACCGTTCATGGTGGACGAGGTGCGCTTCGGACTTTATCCCCAGCTGGAGCGACCGGGAACGCCAGTCGCTCAACGGGTTGGCAGTATCACCGAGGTGGCGACATTCACCGAGAACCAGGCTCGCGCCAGAAAGCTGAAACGACCGGCGCCGCCGCTGGAAGCCGAAGCGCCCGCCGCGCTGGATAAGACCGAATTGCCTGCCGCACCCCAATCGGACGCGGCATATATAAAGCAACAGGCGATGTATGCCGACATCATCGACCCGAACGCCCATATCCAAACAGGGCCGGGTCTCCCCCAATGGCAGTGGACGCACATCCGGCTGCAATGGAACGGGCCGGTCGAACGCGGACAAATGGTGGAGCTCGCGTTGCTCTCGCCAACAACCAACATGCTGCTCAATTTCCTGCGCGTGGTGCTGTTGGCATTGCTGGCGCTGCTGATGTTCGGTGTGATCAAAACCTCGCTCTGCAAACGATCGGGAATCCTCGGTGCCCTACCCGGCCTCCTGCTCCTATCCGGCTTTTGGCTGCCGATCGACGATGCCAACGCCGAGTTCCCCGATGCCGCACTGTTGAAGGAGTTGCAGACTCGGCTCTCGGCACCGGCCGAATGTTTGCCGAGCTGTGCACAGATTCCCAGTCTGAAGATCAAGCTGTCACCCTCCAAACTTCGGCTGCTGCTGGAGATTCATGCTCAGCGTGATGTCGCCGTTCCCCTGCCGGCTCAGGTCGATCAATGGCTGCCGCAGCAGGTCATGGTCGACGGTGCCGCAGCCGATGCGCTCTACCGAACCCCGTCCGGGCAGATCTGGCTGCAGCTCGCCGCCGGCCGTCATGATGTCCTGTTGACCGGAGCACTGCCGCCACGACAGCGGGTATCCTTGCAGCTGCCGTTGAAACCGCACCGCGTACTGGTCGCCAGCCGCGGCTGGCGGGTGGAAGGAGTCCATGAAAACGGCGTGCCTGCCGCTCAGCTGCAGTTGTCGCGCTTGCGGGACGAAACCGTGGGCGAAGAGGCATCGCCCGACCAAGAAACCGATGTGATTCCCCCTTTTCTGCTGGTGGAACGCACTCTGCAGCTGGGCCTGGAGTGGCGCACCAAAACCGTCGTCCGGCGCTTGTCCCCCGCCGACAGCGCGGTCGTGTCAAAAGTGCCGCTGCTACATGGCGAAGCGGTGATCAGCCCGAATATTCGGGTCGAAGAAGGGTTTGTGCTGGTCAATATGCTGCCGCACCAGACCACGACGGTTTGGGATGCCGTGCTGGAAAAAAAGCCGGTAATCACCTTCACCGCGCCGAAAACGACGGAATACACCGAACGGTGGCGCGCCGACGTCAGTCCAATCTGGCACATCGAAGCCACCGGCATTCCTATGGTTCATAATGCCGACCGAGAGGGCTTCCGGGTTCCGCAATGGCGGCCATGGCCTGGTGAATCGGTCACGCTTAAAATTACCCGACCGAAAGCGGTGGCGGGCCGCACGCTGACCATCGACAGCAGCCGGCTGCAGATCACCTCGGGCAAGCGGGCGACCGACACCGAACTCCGTCTCGTTCTGCGCAGTTCTCGGGGAAGCCAGCACACTTTGAGCCTGCCGCAGGGCGCCCGCCTGCAGTCGGTGACCATCGATGGCTCGACGCAGCCGATCCGCCAGAGCGGCCGCTCGGTTACTCTCCCGATCAAGCCGGGCGCCCAGACCATCGTACTCGCCTGGCGCGAACCGACGTCGGTCACGACTGTCTTCGAAACCCCGGCTGTCGATCTGGCGAGCAACAGCGTCAACGCCCATATTTCGGTCCGACCGGGAGACGACCGGTGGCTGTTGTTCACCGGTGGTCCAAGGCTGGGACCGGCCGTTCTCTTCTGGGGGATCGTGCTGCTGCTCTTTCCGATCGCCTGGGGTTTGGGGCGACTGACGCTCACGCCGCTGAAGCACTGGCAGTGGTTCTTGCTCCTGATCGGCCTGAGCCAGATTCCGCTTGCCGCCGGTCTACTGATCGCCGCCTGGCTGTTCGCGCTCGGGCTGCGGGCACGAGACCATCGTTCGATGCCGGACAGGCGATTCGATGCAATGCAAATCGGCCTGGTCCTGCTCACCCTGGTCGCACTGCCGCTTCTGTTCTATGCGGTGAAACAGGGGCTTTTGGGCCTGCCGGAGATGCAGATCGCCGGCAATGGCTCGACCACCGTCCAATTGAACTGGTATCAGGATCACAGTCAGAAATCCTTGCCCACCGCATGGATCGTCTCGGTTCCGCTGCTTGTGTATCGGCTGCTGATGCTGGCCTGGTCGTTATGGCTGGCCTACGCCCTGCTTGCATGGCTGCGCTGGGGATGGAACTGCTTCGCCAGTCAGGGGTTGTGGCGGACGACCAAAAAGAAGCAGGCGAGCGGTAAGCAGTCGGCTTCGTCAGACTCGGAAAGGCGCGAAGAACGCCCAAACCGCGCGAGCGAATAGCAACTTGATTGCACCACATCGAAAACAGCCCTCCGAGAAAGTTATCAGACAGAGGGGACTTGAATAAGCCCGCTTGAATGCTCGACTTTCAACTGCAGCTCCTGATCATCCTGCTGTCGGCGCGCCTGTTTGCGGAAACAGCGGTCCGGCTGAAGGCACCACCTGTCATCGGCGAACTGATGGCCGGCATCGTGTTGGGGCCGAGCCTGCTCGGCTGGCTGCAGCCGACCGAAATCATCAAGCTGCTGGCTGAAATCGGCATTATTCTGCTGCTGTTTCAGGTCGGCCTGGAAACCGATTTCCAGCATCTGGTAAGAGCTGGCCCGAAAGCCGTCATCGTTGCCATCGGCGGCTTCCTCCTGCCGTTCGTGCTCGGTTTTTTTCTCTGCTACTCGCTGTTTTCGCTGCCGCTGCTGCCTTCCCTGTTCATCGGCGGCACGCTGACTGCAACGAGCATCGGCATCACCATGCGCATTCTTACCGATTTCGGTGAGCAGCACGGCTATGTCAGTCAGATCGTGCTCGGCGCCGCGGTTCTGGACGATGTGCTGGGCGTCATCCTGCTCGCTTTGTTGTACGAATTTTCAGTCGGCGGCGGCGTGAACCTGGCCAATGCAGGAATCATCGGTCTGTATATCGTCGTATTTTTTTTGCTGGCGCCGATTGCGGCAAAACTGATTTCAGTCGTCATCAAACACTATCACGTCAAAAGCGAAATGCCCGGCCTGATTCCTACCACTATCGTTTCCCTGGTGTTGTTTTTCGCCTGGCTGGCAGAGGTCATCGGAGCGCCGGAAATATTGGGTGGATTCACCGCCGGAATGGCTCTCTCAAGGCGCTTCTTCCTGCCGCTCGGAGTGGCGCTGAGCGTGGACGCCGATTTTTCCACGCGCATCGATGAACGAATGAAACCAATCGTGCAACTGTTTGCCCCCATTTTTTTCGTCACGGTCGGCTTGTCGCTGGATCTCAGTGTGGTGGAGTGGAACCAACCGTTCATCTGGTACTTTTCACTCGCTCTTCTTGTCGTTGCCGTCATCGGCAAATTCGGCGGAGCGATTCTTATTCGCGAAAATTGGCCCACGCGGCTCGTGACCGGCATGGCCATGGTGCCCCGCGGCGAAGTCGGCCTCATCTTCGCCGAACTGGGCCGCGAAGCCAAAGTATTCTCCAACGAACTCTACACCGGGATCATCCTGGTGATCGCCTATACGACGCTCTTTGCGCCCTTTTGGATAAGATCGTGCTATCGCTCGCTCAGACATCGGTTGGAGTAAGGCGTTTTGCACAGATTGAACGACCCGCCGTGCTTGTCTATGGCTCCCTCTTCTGTGTTGCGCCAAGGGTTGCATAGCCCCCGCTATTCGCCGCTTGAACACGAGCCCTATCCGGCGCAATTCGGCTCATTCAATATTTTCCAAATACCTAATGATCCCGCAACCGAACCGGATATCAGGCCTATTGGTGCTCAATCATCTACTCTGGTTCCCGTGATTTCTTATTGCTAATACAAGAGGATGGTTTGCCATCCATGGCAAACCATTCCCGCGGAAGGGATCTCTTTTGGACACTCCGCGTGGTCCCGCCGTCTCCGCCGAGGGATCGACAGACCACAAACGCAATACCTGGCTTATGGACCTGGAGGACAGCCGTTTATCTGTAGGAGCGGGCCGTGATCAGGAAAATTAGCCTCGTCGCCGAGCAGATCCTGATAAGGAAGAGGCGGGCCGCCGAGCACGAATGCGTCAGCACTGTCAGGCAGTCGGCTGAGCCCGCCTGTCAAATCAAGGAATGTTTTCAGATTGACCACCCAAATGTGAGGGGCCAAATGATCCACTTTCACCCTCAGTCGGATTTCGCCATGCTTGTTCGCTTGAATACCTCCCGGCGGGGGCGCACCGAGAAATTGGAAATGACCGGTACACGAGGGGTCATCTTCCGGATCGGAAGGCCCGATCCCCCGCCCTTTAATCGGTTCGAACCAATGGTTGAGTATCACGTAGGTTTCACCCGGCAACAATCCATCGGCCTTGATTTGTACCCGATGGCCCGAGTCTGTGGACCAGATCTTGGCGACGCCTCTGGCATTGATTCCTTCGGCTGTTTGAATGCCGAATTCATTACCCATATTGCCTTTTCGGAATATTTTTCCATTTGCGCTCATCAGCGGTCCCGAGAAGCAGGCCGTTATGACGATGAACATAGCAATCAAAACGTTTTTATTCATATTGGACTCTCCACATTGCTTATGAGAAAGATCAGCTAAGGAACCTTGCAAAAATGTGTTGCCACATTTCCATCAGGCATCTAAGCTCCAGCGCCATAAAGCGATATGAGGTCATTTCCAACCAGCTGGAATCCTTCACGTTCGCAGTTGATCATCTTCGCCTTTACGGCTCGGCGAAATTTTCCATTTTATGGCGCCGATCCGATGATAAAGGCTGTATCGTGATACGGTGTCAAGTGTGGAATCAACTTTTCTCAAAGAATACGGCTTAAATTTCACACGCCTCAGGTTGAGCAGCATTA
>Ga0114931_10008493_pt1 | contig 12427 bp, 10 predicted proteins | sample 2SBtaG_FD_89579 | JGI IMG/M metagenome (GOLD analysis project Ga0114931, IMG submission 89579) | Deep subsurface microbial communities from Kolumbo volcano to uncover new lineages of life (NeLLi) - 2SBTROV14_V59a metaG | ecosystem: Environmental > Aquatic > Marine > Volcanic | place: Kolumbo...
ACTTTTGTGTTGAGCATGTGGATGTTCTATCGTCGCCCTACACCGAAATATAGCTTTGCGAGTCGCTGATTCTTAATAGCGCACGGAGTGGTGTATCAATGTGGAGCAACCGTTATCCGAGTAAATTAGCGAGCGCACGGTACTTCCGCAATCGATAGCACTATGTCTTCCGTAATCGGTCTCTGGCTACCGGGGTCCACCTCTTTTGGAGTATAACCAACCGTGGAAGTCTGTATCTTCACACGTTTGGGCTTCCCAATTGCGTGTAATGGTATGACCCACATAAGCTTTCATGAATGCTTTTCTGCGGCTCTCATCGTTCGCGTCTACTTTCCACATATCTCTCGCGCATAAATGTAAAACGTGTCGTGAGGTACAAGGTCTTAACGTTGTTGTAATTCTCCCGTGAGTAAAAAACTGTTTTATCAAAAGAGGGCCTAGTGGAACAGATAAGAAACACATAAAGTCATTTGTGTTCGAAGAATGAATATTATCAACAAGACGTAATTATTCGGCCTCCCAAGCTGTCGTCAGAAGGAGACGTTAAGGAGTTTTGGAGGGTTAAGGGACTAACAGGTATGGAGGTAGGAAATGATTGATATCAGGAATCCGTTAGGCTTGGCAGGCGTGGAGTTCGTCGAGTTTGCGACACCGGACGTTGACTATATGGACGGCGTGTTTCTGGAACTAGGATTTTCCAGATTAAAGCGACACCGCACCAAAACTATCACCCTTTATCAACAAAACGGTATTCAGTTTCTGCTCAATGATGAGGTGCAGGGGTCGGCCCGTGATTTTTCTTCCTTGCACGGCCCCTCGATCAGCGCTATGGGATGGCGCGTTAGCGATGCCGGATATGCGCTCAACGAGGCGGTCAAGCGCGGCGCCATTGCCTCCGCCGATAGCGATAAAGATCTGTCTTATCCGGCGATATACGGTATCGGTGGCAGTCTGATTTATTTCATAGACCGGTACGCCGGCAGTGACTCGATTTACGAAAGCGATTTTGTGGTGCTCAAGGAGCCGCAGTGCGTGCCCGACAAGGGTTTTATCGCGATCGATCATTTAACCAATAACGTCCACAAAGGTACGATGGCTGACTGGGTGAGCTTTTACAAGGATGTCTTTGGCTTCACGGAGGCACACTATTTTGATATTCGCGGCAAAAAGACCGGACTCACGTCCTACGCATTGCGCTCTCCGGACGGCAGTTTTTGTATTCCCATTAATGAAGGTGATGAAGGCACTTCGCAGATTGAGGAATACCTGCGCGACTATGCGGGGCCGGGGATTCAGCACTTGGCTTTTCTGACGGAGGATATTCTGCGGTCGCTGGATGCCCTGGAAGGAAGCAGCATCGAGACGCTGGATATACGGGATAGTTATTACGAAACGACCTTTAATCGTTTTCCACCACAGTCGGATGAACTAAGGGAGAAAATTAAACGTCATCAAGTACTGATAGATGGCAACCAGGACGGTCTTCTAATGCAGATATTCACCAGGAATATCTTCGGTCCAATATTTTTCGAGATTATACAGCGCGAAGGTTGTCGGGGATTCGGAGAAGGGAATTTCCAGGCGCTGTTTGAGTCCATCGAACGCGATCAGGAACGACGGCAGGCGATTTAACACAACAAGTCTGCGAGCTTTTTGGTGCATGAAGACCGTAGGGGCGATTCCAGCGCCATATTCAGTCAGCCCGAAGTCTGCACCATAAGGACTGCTTCAGCAGGTTTGGCGATGTGGCTATAAGCATTTACCAGTAATAGACAAAGGATTGAACAATCATGGTGTTTACCTCTAAACAAACCCGGCGGCAATTTCTCGGTTATCTGGCGACAGGCGTAGGTAGTGGCGCTCTGTTCAGCAAGTTGAGCATGGCCGATCAAATAGGCGGTTCCATTGACTTCGAGGATATAGATCATAGACCTCAACCACCTATAGGGCATGGAGATGTCTTAGAACTGACATCTGTGGAAGCAATCTCGGCAATGAAGCGCGGAGACCTTAAGGCGGAAAGTTACGCGCAGACACTTCTTGATCAGGCGGAACGACTTGGCTTTTTAAATGCATTTGTCAGCCTTGACCGAGAGCGAATTCTTGAGGCTGCCAGGATGGCTGATCAGAAGCGGCAGCAGAATGTCCCTCTTGGGCGTCTCCACGGCTTGCCGTTGACCTTGAAAGACATCATCAACACTGACTTCGCACCGACAACGGCAGCTACACCCGGTCTTACCGGTAACGTTCCAAAGGCTGGAAATGCCGAAATTGTCAATATTCTGCTGGCAGCGGGAGCCATCCTGTTCGGTAAGGCGAATATGCATGAACTTTCGTTCGGTCCCACCAGCATAAACCCGTTTACCGGGACTGTTGCCAACCCCTACAACCCGGAGATGATTTCCGGAGGTAGCAGTGGAGGGCCGGCAGCCAGCGTCGCCGCCCGAATTACGCCTGCCGGTATCGGTGCTGATACAGCCGGGTCGGTCCGTATACCGGCAAGCCTCTGCGGCGTCTGCGGGTTGCGACCGACGACCGGGAGTTGGCCGGGAGATTCCAGGACAATCGTCCCCATATCCCAAACCCGGGATACCCTGGGACCGATGGCTCGTTCCTGTGACGACCTGGAGCTTTTTCATCGCCTGATCACCAATGGACAGAAAGTTCGTCCGTCCAAACTGCGTGGTCTACGGCTCGGTATTGTCCCGGCTAGTTGGAACAATCTCGCGCCCGGCGTTGCCGAGGTTGCTCTGAATGCGTTGGATAACCTGAGGGATATGGGGGTTCAACTTATTGAGATGGACATACCCGGAATGAGCAATCTGACGGCAGCATCCAGCTTCCCCATTTTTCAGTATGAGTCCACTCGTACCCTAAAGGCTTATCTGGATGCAAACACCTCAAAGGGTGACGGTACTCCTGTCAGTATCGTGGAACTGATCGACCAGGTCGCTAGTCCGGATGTTGCCGCGTCGTACAAATCAGTGATGCCCGAATTTGGTGGTGTTGCGGTACCGGAAGACGTCTATCTGGTTGCATTGAATGCCCGTACAGAACTCAGGAAAGTTATCTCCCGTCATTTTCGGGCACACAGGCTAAATGCATTAATCCATCCTGCAACGGTGGTTCAGGCGACACCCATCGAGAATCCGTCAGACATTATCACTTTAATCAGAAATACAGATACAGGCAGTGTTGCCGGCATGCCGGGCGTTTCCCTTCCCATTGGTTTATATAACGGTTTACCGGTCAGTCTGGGGCTCGATAGTCTGCCCGGGAACGACCGTGAATTGTTGTCCATCTCAATGGGCCTGGAGAGACTGTTTGGGCGGTTGCAGGCACCGTCATTGGCGGATGGAAATACTACAGATCAGGAGAAATTATAAATGTGTAAAAAATATGTTTGTTTTTCGAGAAATATTCTGGGCCTCGCGAGTGCCGTCGCTCTAGGATTGTCGGGATATTCACTACAAGCCTATTCAAGTGAAAATGATCGCGATCATAGTTACGGTTATGAGAATGCTCATGAACAGCAGTATCACAAACGGGATACTTTGAACCGTGCGACCCCGCTGGGTTATAACAAATATATCATCATTATGGGTAACGGTGCCTATAACTCACCCGATGGAACACGCTTTCTAAACGGCCTTGAAGAGGGCGATGGCATCGCATTCCAGCATAAGGTGATGGGGCGTAGCGATGCAGAAATAGCCCGGCTTGAGCAACAGGCAAAAAGTTTTTTTGCGCAGAAGTTTGGACTCTATGCCGGTTCAGATGATCGCGTCACATTCACCGGTTTTCAAATAGATCCACGTAACAATGTCCGTGCGTACTCAGTATCCGACGAAGATACTCCACTATCCGGGTGGGAGGTTGCGTCCGGTGGTTGGCAAATGACTGTTGTTGATCCTGAGGGACTCACCCTGGGAGGCGAGTTTGCCGGCAGAGCGATTCATGTTGATCTGGGGACATTTTTCGTCTTCGGTGACCACAAAATAATCCGTTCCGAAGAAGAGGGCGAGGGTGAGAGTGAAGATGCGATCGTGATCCGCTTCAAGACCGGCAACCCCTATGAAATGCCGAAGAACGGCGGGCTGATCCTGATGGATCTTGAAAGTGACGAATGGGGCAAGGGTTCTATCGGAGGAAGTATAGTCAATGTGGTTTCTGATGATGGTCTGCTGCAGTCACGTTTGCGATCAGTAATAACCTTTCCTCCTTTGCCCAGCGTTAACTAATCCACGCAGTGTTTAGCTCCCAATATCTATTTTATTGAACAGGTGATCACAATGATAACTATCATGTCAAATAACGGTAATACTCGGTCCGGAAAATCCGGTGGGGCGGGTTTGATTTTGGCCTTTATCCTGGTGGCGTCATCACTGACATTGATGAACACATATGCTTCTGATAACCGGGATGCGATTAAATCAACTCCGGTGAACTATGATACCTACCTTGAGTTCCTTGGTACCGGACAATTCTTATCTGTTGACGGCGGTATATTTCTGGATGGGCTTATCGATGGCGATGGCATGCACTGGCAGCGACAGATCATGCGGCGTAGCGACGAGCAAATCGAAGAAAGACGCCAGGCAGCAATCAACTACTTTCAGACTCGCTATGGAGTTCAGATAGAGGGTAACGACAGTATCTACTTCACCGGGTTTGAAGTCGATGCTCGCAGCCACCTTCGCGTGTACACATTTTCCGGCAGAGATGTTCCGCCGGAGGGTTGGGAAATGCGAATCGGTGGATGGGGTTTCTTTGTCTTTGATCCGGATGGACTTACTCTGGGTGGTGAGTTCGAGGGCCAACATGTGCCGAGAGGGGCCGGTGTGCTTTTCGGTGACTACAATATCCTGGCCGATGCGTCTGAAGAAATCATTATTCACTACGAGATGTCACAACCGCTTATTCTGAACCAGTTCGGTGGCGCGGTTCTGGAATTCGATATTTCCAGCGATGAGTTTGGCGAAGGCGTATCGGAAGGATCCCGGTTCACCACTGTGCCTGATCCGAGTAACCCGTTACTGATTCAGCAGGATGTAAAGGTTGTTTTCAGTTTTCCAGCCGATGGAATTATAGGAAACGCTCCTCGTCATGACGACTGAATCTATGTCGGTATACGGTCCTGCATAGCACCAAAGCTATCACCCTGCATCAACAAAACGACATCCAGTTTTGTTCAGTGAAAAAAAAGGAGATAAATTGTGACCAGACGGATACAAACATGGACAAAGGAAGTGGCTTTGCTGGGTATTGCATTGCTCAGTGTGCCACCACTGGCGTTTTCGCATGACGACGATATACCTAAATCAGTTATGCATAAAGTTATCAAATCGGTTCCCGTGACGGGCGCCAACAGCTTTTGTGGTGAGAGCATATTCAAGTTTCCTGCGCCTTTCCCACAAAATCTTCAGCTTGTGTTCGTTGGGGAGTATGACGAAAGCGCAAACGCACTGGATGCAATCCCTCTGGGTGAGGAAAACTGCCGTTCGGATACGATCCTTGCCACCACCACAGACCCGGGACTTGTCGCTTTGCTGGGTGGCGAAGATGCAGACTCCAGGTTGAAAAACAGAAAGCTGCGCGATGTCCCCACCTATTTGGGTACGGACGGGGTCAGGCGTTTAATACCACGAACATCGAGCGTTGATGGCATGTTTCCACCGGTCAAGGTCGATGGGGCTGACGATATTACCCTGGGTGACTGGGTCAAGGGTGAAGGACGAATGCAAGTGACGTGTCGGGCGAATGGAGAGTCAACGGTTCGTATTGACTTTGAACATATACTTCCAAATAGCCTGTACACCCTATGGGGAATGTATGCGACCGTGCTGCCTGGCGAGTTCCAGCGGCAGCTGATTCCCGTGCCATTCGGCGGTGTGCCAAACGTGATGAGTAGCGATAAACAGGGGCGCGGGTCATTTGAGAGGACCATCAACGGGTGCCCTCTGGAAGTATTCTCTGATGGCTCTGAGCTTATGATGGTTATTCTCAACTACCATGCAGACGGCAGTGTATACGGAGCGGATCCCGATATCGGAACTGCAAAAAACGCTTTCATACTGGAAGATGGTAGTGAATTTATGAGTACTCACCCGGCGGGAATACTCAATCATGATCAATTGATCTTTCCTGTGCGCCTGCTGGAGTACCAGTAGGTTTTACGGGCGTAACGATCTGCTCTATAGAAGCAATCCACCTGACGCTTACCGCGTCTTAACCAAGGAGTAATAAAGATGAAAAATATAAAGACCAAAGTGTGTATAGCCAGTCTGGCGTTGGCGATGACATCGTCGCTGTCCTATGCGCATGAGGACGATAGGGATCGCGAAGATTCTGCTTATCCGGTATCCAGCCATATCGAAGGCGAAAATATCACTGGTCCAAATGACCTTTGCGGTAGCCTGGTCTACACCTTTCCACAGCCGTTTCCCGATATCCGACTCGCTTTTATGGGACAGTTGAACCCTGACCCCACTGCAACTGATGCCATCCCGTTATCAGACGTCAACTGCCTGCCGGAAACTGTACTCGCCACGACCACAGATCCGTTATTTTTGCTCTTTAACCAGGGCGAGGACACTGACCAGAGCCTGAAAAACCTGCCGCTCAGGGATGTGCCGGTCTATGTAAACAGGAACGGACTGAGAACACACATCGCTCGTAACAGCGACAGCCCGAACCTGTACCCGGTGCGTTTCGTCGGGGGTACCGAAGACGATATTACGCTTGGACAGTGGCTGTCTGCAAAGGGCGGGATGAACATCAGTTGTGAATCAAATACATCGTCAGAAATTGAAGTGTCTCTTTCGAAGCTGATCCCGAATAGCTTGTACACAATTTGGGGTTGGTACAAGACCGTACCGCCTGGCTCGACTGAAGAGACATTTGTGGTTCTGCCACTGGGTGGCGTTCCTAATACCGTGGCTACGGACAACAACGGGCGTTCAAACAGGCTCGAACGGCACCTTTCCTATTGCCCCATGAATAAAACAGCGGACGGCTCGGAATTATTGGCTGTTGTTGTAACCTGGCATCCAGATGGTGCAGTTTACGGCGCGGCGCCCAGCATTGATTTCGTTCGTGGCGACTACCTGAACAAGGCCGGTGAGACAATTGAAACAACGTTTCCAGTGGGGGTGGTGGGTCAGGATCAGATGATGTTTCCCGTTCGGCTGATGAACTACAACTAACAGGGCGTTATATCGACTGGCCCTATACCAATGCCCTCGATAGGCGGGGGCATACAGGATGGCAAATCAGTCTTGTTGATTACTCGGACATCATTAAAGGATAGTAGTTATGTGTGGAATTATCGGAGTATTTAATTGTGACAGGCCGGTATCCCGGCAACGTATGTCTCAAGGGCTGGAAAGTATCCGTCACAGGGGGCCAGACAGTTTTGGAATTTGGCAATCCAGGGATGAAAAAACTGCCCTTGGCCACAGCAGGTTGAGCATTATCGGACTTGATAATGGAAAACAGCCGATATCTAACAAGGCAAAGGATTGCCACGTGGTTGTGAACGGTGAGTTCTATGGCTATGAATCGATAAGGCAGGATCTTAAAGCCAGGGGGCACGTTTTTTCAACCGAATCCGACAGCGAAATTGTGCTGCACCTGTATAAGGAGTACGGAACAGAGGCGCTGAAGCACTTGCGCGGGGAGTTTGCATTTATTGTTTGCGATGAAAGGAATCGTTATGTATTTGCCGCTCGGGATCGATTTGGCATTAAGCCGCTTTATTTTGCCAGGAAAGGAGAGGCGATATATTTCTCATCGGAAATAAAGGCGCTTTTCGAACTTGGAATAGAAGCACAGTGGGATAATGAAGCGTATTACCAACGCATAAGCCAGATATCCCTCGCCGACCGAACGATGTTCAAGGGAATTTACCAAGTACCTCCGGGACATTATCTGATTGGAACCCGCGATAACATAAAAATTCTTCCCTATTGGGACTTCAACTACCCCACCAGTGAAGAAATAGCGCAACAGAATGTCAGCGAGACAGAGTGGATTGAACACTTCAGATTCATATTTGATGAGTCCGTTAAACTGCGCTTGAGAGCAGACGTTGAGGTCGGGTGCTATCTCAGCGGAGGCTTGGACTCCTGCGCGGTGCTCGGCCTTGCCCAGCGGTATGCGCCAAATCCGATCAGGGCCTTCACTATAGCCTTCGAAGATAAGCAATACGACGAAGCCAGTATTGCCAGCCGGATGGCCGAGCATGCCGGCTCGCAATATATACCGGTGCCCGTCTCGCAACAGGATATCGCCGACAACTTTATGGACGCGATTCGGCATTCCGAAACATTGTTTTCAAACGGGCACGGCATTGCGAAATATCTATTAAGCAAGGCTGTTCGGGATGCCGGGATACGGGTTGTGTATACGGGAGAAGGTGCTGATGAAATTCTCGCGGGCTATCCTCATTTTCGCAGGGACATGTTAGCAGACAGCGTACAAGTCAAAAACCTTATGAGTAATAATAAGGTCTCGATGGGGATACTGCTTCCTGAAGAGGGAGGGGCACCGCCTGATAACGTGGAGAGGCTGCTGGGTTATGTGCCGACATGGATGACCGCTGCAAATGGAATTGCAAAAAAAACGCAGTCGCTCATGCATCCGGACTTTATCGTTTCAATCGGAGATCGTAATCCTTTCGAATATTTTCTGGCCCAGATTGATCAATCAGGGCAGCTTGAGAAAAGAGACCCGCTTAATCAGTCACTGTACTTGTGGTCTAAAGTAATGTTACCTGAGTTTAGCCTCAACTTTCTCGGAGACCGTATGGAAATGGCTCACTCTGTGGAAGGTCGGGTGCCTTTTCTTGATCATAAATTGGTGGAATTTGCCACTAAAGTACCGGTCGACTATAAAATCCGGGGTTCTGTGGAGAAGTACCTGTTAAGAGAGGCTGCCAAAGATGTCATAACACCGGAGATTTATAATCGACAGAAACACCCGTTTCTTTCTCCCCCCGCGAAGTATGGGCGGCGCGATCCGCTGAACGAACTTGTTCAGGATACTCTGAGAGGCGATTCCCTGAGAGCGCTACTCTTTTTCGATGAAATAAAAGTAACGGACCTGCTTGACAGGCTACCGAAGATGACGCCGGAAGAACGAATGACGCATGATCCGGTGCTTATGGTCATTTTGAGTAGCTGCATGATCCAGGATTGTTTCAATGTTGGCGAAGGATATCAGGCGACCGCTTTATCACCCTTTAGTGTCAGAAAGACAAATCCGGATGCCATCTCTGGTGCCTGATATTTTCTACTCGGATGATATGTATCCGGGCGTTTATATATACCATCAAAACATGGAGTTGATGACATGATTATCAGTATGAGATCAGACAGTAGCGATGCGGATATCCTTCGCGTAGAGGAAAAATTGGCAGCGATGGATATGCAGACTCACGTCTCGCGCGGTGTGAAGCGCACAGTGATTGGCGTCATCGGCGAAGACAACGGGACGACTGATCATTCGATATTGGAGACACTGGACGGGGTAGAACAGGTTATTCCTGTAACTAAGCCCTATAAAATCGTATCGCGTGAATCGCATACAGAAAATAGTGTGGTCAATGTCTCGGGGGTTGAAATCGGTGGCAAAACCATTCAGGTGATTGCAGGACCTTGTTCTGTCGAAACCCAACTACAAATGGATACGGCAGCTGAACAAGTGTTCGCGGCTGGTTGTCGGCTGATGCGTGGAGGTGCGTTTAAACCCAGAACTAACCCGTACTCCTTCCAGGGTCACGGTGTCAAGGGCTTGGATATGTTGCGGCAGGGGGCGAGCAGACTTCGATTACCCGTGGTGACAGAGCTTATGGACGTTCGTATGCTCGACACTTTTCTCGAAAGAGGTGTTGATCTCATACAGATAGGCACCCGTAATATGCAGAATTTCGATTTACTCAAGGAACTGGGGAGTATTCAAACACCCGTTATACTCAAACGAGGCATGTCTGCCCGGATTACTGAATGGCTGATGGCGGCCGAGTATATTGCCGCCGGAGGCAATCATAATATTATTTTTTGCGAGCGCGGCATTCGCACCTACGAAGATGCCTACCGCAATATGCTGGATGTTACCGCTATTGCCATGCTTAAGAAAGAAACACACTTGCCCGTTATTGTTGATCCCAGCCATGCGGGGGGCAAGGCATGGATGGTACCGGCGCTATCGCGGGCGGCGGTTGCCGCTGGTGCAGATGGCTTGTTGATTGAGATGCACCCATCTCCCGCGGACGCGTGGTGTGATGCGGACCAGGCACTGACGCCCGAACAACTCGCAGCATTGATGGTTGAGTTGAATGGAATCGCGGAAAGCCTGGGCAGGTCAGTATAAATACGGGCTTAACGTTATGGATACTTATGCTCGCGATGTAGATGTGGAACCGGAAAACTCTACGAAGACGGTTGTGTTTCCTCGTATCTGTATCATCGGTATGGGCCTGGTAGGGGGATCATTGGCCAGAGCGCTTAGGCAGGCGGGCGCCTGCCGGGAAATGGTGGGCTGCGACCTCAGTGAAGAACGCTTGAAAGAGGCCTTACAACTCAACGCTATTGATAGTGGGGCCACCGATATGGCATCGGCAGTCCGCGTCAGCGACGCAGTGGTGCTGGCAGCGCCGGTGGGCGCTATGCCGGCACTATTCGAATCATTGAAGAAATGTGTATCACCTACCACCATAATCACGGATGTTGGAAGCACCAAAGGAAGCATAGTCGATGCTGCACAACGTGTATTCGATGGGTTACCGGAAAACTTTGTACCAGGCCATCCTTTGGCCGGAGGTGAGAACAGCGGTGTCGGGTACTCAAATCCCGAGCTATTTGTCGGTTGCAATGTGATACTGACACCGCAACCAAGCACGAGCTGTGAGGCAGTGCGCCAGGTACGCAGGATGTGGCAGCAGGTCGGCGCCAACGTTTTTGAGATGACGGTTTCGAGGCATGACGAGATACTCGGCGCGACCAGTCATCTTCCGCATATCCTTGCTTATCTGTTAGTGGATATTCTTGCCTCGAATAAGAAAAAGGATGAGCTATTCAGGTATACCGCTGGCAGTTTTAGAGATTTTACCCGGATTGCTTCGAGCGACCCAGGCTTATGGTGCGATATCAGTCTTGCCAATCGTGCTGTGATCGCGGGGATGCTGGGCCATTACGGTGAAGCATTGGGGCGAATGGCCAAAGCGATAGACGAAGGCGACAGGGCCGCTATTACGGCGGTGTTTACACGGGCAAAAATGGCTAGAGATCAAGGGGTGCTTGTACAGGATGGTAGTTAGTGGTCTTTTCTGTAAACCGGCCAGCGCGCCGGAAGTTGTGATACAGCCTAGGGACACTCTGATTAATTCCCCGAATCTGAGATAATACAGAAAGTCATTCAATTAGGAAGCGAACGATGCGCCAACAGAGTTTTGCCGCCGACGATTTCGAGAAATACCGGAAAAAGACCCGCAAGGAAGTCATTTTGGAAGAGATGGACCGGATCATTCCTTGGAAAGCGCTGAGTAAGGTCATCAAGCCCTATTTTCCCAAGCCTAAAGGGGCGGCAGGAGACCGATTGGGATTCAACTCTCGGCTGATGGTCGATTTGTTGCGACTCAGCAGGGCGGCGATCTCTGCCTGGCCATGACCCACTTTCTTCAAGGCGTAAATTTGGTATCGTTCCTCTTGGGTACGCTGCATGTAGCCACTCATTTGTGCTCCTCTTACTTTGGTCGGTTGGAGAAAGCCGCGATGCTACCGCAGCTTGCTTTCTTACCGACAGGTAGAGTTGCACTTACGAGTTGAATTCACGCACGGTTAATTCAGGTGCAAATGCACGCTTTTTTATAGTCATTTCATCGAGGAAGGAAAATGCGACGAAATAACTTCAGTTATTTGAAAGCTCACATCCCTGCCAGGCAGCGCACTTAAAAAGTGGTGCACACTTCGTTAAACTTAAAGCGAGGACCGCGTGGATGTAATGCGGCAGGATCCCCGTAACCGATGTTGAGCAGAAAATTCGATTGATACCGTCCATCGGGGAAGAATTCCTGGTCGACCTGTGTGTTGTCGAACCCTGACATAGGTCCAACATCAAGCCCCAGGCTGCGGGCAGCCAGTATCAGGTAGGCGCCTTGAAGGCTGCTATTGCGGAACGCGGTCTGCTCGCTGAGCGTTGCATTGTCCGCATACATGGTCCGCGCCGTATCGATATAGGGAAACAACGTTGGCATATGTTCATAAAACTGCGTGTCACAGGCCACAATCACGGTAACCGGTGCGGCCAGCACCTTGTCAACATTGCCTTCGGCCAGCATCGGTTTCAGTCGGGCTTTCGCTGCCGGTGACTTCAGGAAAACCAGGCGCATAGGCAGGCAGTTCATACTGGTCGGCCCCCATTTGGCGAG
>Ga0114931_10008494_pt1 | contig 12426 bp, 13 predicted proteins | sample 2SBtaG_FD_89579 | JGI IMG/M metagenome (GOLD analysis project Ga0114931, IMG submission 89579) | Deep subsurface microbial communities from Kolumbo volcano to uncover new lineages of life (NeLLi) - 2SBTROV14_V59a metaG | ecosystem: Environmental > Aquatic > Marine > Volcanic | place: Kolumbo...
GGCCAGGGCCGACAGGCAACTGTCCATGCCAACGCTGCCGATTTCCTCGACCTCCACCGGCAGGAGATTATCCGCCAGGTCCGCAGCCTGTTGCCTGATCTGTTCTGCGCCGTCTTCCCGGTCGTGGAACAGCACTACCGGCCGCTCTCCGGCTTCACGGTAAGCCTCCAGCATCCGGCGTAACCGGGTCAGGGTGTCGGCCAGATCCGGGTAAGCGTAAGTAATGGCACCACTGGGGCAGGCCGTGGCACAGCTGCCGGCCCCCTGGCACAAACAGGGGTCGACCTGGATCTGCTCGCCCAGCGAGGTGATCGCCCCGGTCGGACAGGTGTCCAGGCAACGCGTGCAGGCGGTAATACCACTGCGCCCGTGGGCACAGATGCTGGCGTCATAACGGAAATACTGGGGTTTTTCGAACTCACCGACCAACCCGGTCAGCACCAACAATGCGGCCTGCGGATCCGCGTCAGCACCGCCTGCGGCCTGGTAACCGAACGGCGGCAGGGCCTGCTCAAACAGCGGCGCCGGCCCCAGGTCCAGGACCAGGTCAACCGTGCTGGAAGCGCTGTCCACATCTGCCTGTGTAGCAAGCTGATATTGAAATGCGCCCAGGTAGCCGCGGAGTTCTGCTACCTCGCCACGGGTGAGGGCGATCCCCTGCCGGTTTGCCATCTCGCGCATAGCCTGGTCCGGCTCTGTCCCGGCGGGCGAGACAACATGACACGCGGTGATACCCGCCTGCACGGCCTGTTCCGCCAACGGTAAAGCGCGCTCCATCGGTCCGACAATCAGCAGACGCCCGCTGGAGCGGTAAGCCACGCTGGCCGTCGGCGCGCAGGTGTAGCCTGCATACGCTCGTAATGCCGCCTGCCGGGCCTGGCCGTTGCGGGACGTGGCAGGTAGTGGCAGAGAACGCGTGCCGGTTGCGCCGCTCTCGGCGTGTGTCATACCTCCTCCTTGTTGTGCGGCCGGGTTAGCAACACAACCGCTGCTGTCTGGCCCGCTCCTACACATCCTTTGCACCGTTTATGCTTGCGTCGTTCGATTTGTCTTCTTCGTCAGGTACCACCCCTTCCGCTGCACGGCTGGTCGCCGGCACCAGGCCTTCCGGCGCGGCTTCTCCGTCAGTAACGACGTCATGCCATTTCTCCCGCTCTGCCAGTTTGCCGCTCACCCATTCGATCAGGACATTGGAACGCGTGTAATCCTCGTCATAATCATTCAGTCCATCGGTGACATTAAAGGACGGCAGATTAAACAACTTGCGCAACGCCTGTCGCTGCAATGCTTCGCTGACCTTCGGAGACAGAAAACCGCTGAAATCGGAATGCTCATCGAGGCTTTCCAACGGTGGCATATCGGCATCCGTCAGTTCGTGGCCTGGCGTTTGTGCGGGGAGTGACGCCGCCTCTGCATCAGCTGTCGGCGTGTCATCAACGCGGGCAGACAGCGACTCGGCCGTCCGACTGCTCTGCTTGCGCTCCGACCAGCGTTGCAGAAAACCGTCCCGGGTGTTCTGATCCTCAATCATGGCGCGCCTCGTGCCGCAAATGCCGGGGTGGCAAGGCGTCGTTTTGCTTCCAGTCTTCGCGTTTGCGTTTTTTCTTCTTCTCCGGAACGTAATGTTCCAGCACGTACTGCTCGAGCCAGAGATACAGTTCCGGCGGCAAGGCCACATTGTAAACGTCTTCCTCCATTTCCATGTAGGAAGTCGCTTCGGCATAGCTGAGCGTCACCTGGCGCGGTGTGATTTCCCCGTTGTCCTCGCGCTGGCAAATCACGAAGGCAGCCGGTTTTTCAGCCATCAGATTCTGGTAATAGCTTTCGGCTTCGTCGCGGTAGAGTTGCACCGCGAAACCGCAGCAGAGATACAGCCGGATATCCGCAGAACTGTGGACGAGTACGCGTTCCTGCCCCGCATCACCGGCCTGCTGCCCCGCCACAATGCCATCCACCGACCAGTTGCCTTCCTGCCAGGGATTACGGGGTGTTTGCCGGTAACGCAATACGACCGCTACCGGAAACGCCTGTGGTAGAGCGCCGTTCGCTGTGGTCGCGGTCATAGTTGCCTCACTTATGGCAATCCGTGCTGGATAAATGCGCCAGAAGGATTACTATCATTCAGGGAGACTCTGATTCATTCATCATAACCGGCGAAGCCTGTGTCGGACTCTATCCGGCATACACCGGAATGACGGAAAACGAATGAATCAGGGGCTCCTTCAGGATTAACTATATCGCCTTCATTGCCATATGCAAGTCGTCGCACAACATTAAAACGGAAGCCGGACCAGGAGCCTGTATTGTCTGATGATCTCTACCGTCCCGCTATGACGCGCGCGGGGCTTGCCCCGACTCACCCGGTCACCGCCGTTGACGAATCCGGTGACCCGCGCGAGGTGTATGTTGCCGGCGAATCGCCGCTGACACTGTACGTTGACGGCCGGGAAATTGTCACGCTGATGACTCTGGGCACCCGGCCGGAGGCACTGGCCATAGGCTACCTGCGCAACCAGCGTTTTATTGAGACGCTGGAAGAGATCCGCGATGTCAGTGTCGACTGGCGAACCGAATCGGCCCGCATCACCACCTGGAACGGTGTCGATGGCTGGGATGAAAAACTGAAAAAGCGCACCGTCACCACCGGTTGCGGCCAGGGGACGGTGTTCAGCTGTACACTCGACGCACTTTACCATATCAATCTGCCCGACCTGCCAGTGCGCCAGTCCCTGCTGTACGGCCTGCTGGAAAATATCCGCACACACAACGAAATTTACAAACGCGCCGGAGCCGTGCACGGCTGCGGCCTGTGCCAGGGCACTGACATTATCATGTTTGTCGAAGATGTCGGCCGGCACAATGCCGCCGACGCCATCGCCGGCAGTATGTGGCTGGATCACCTGAGCGGTGACGACAAGATTTTCTATACCACCGGAAGGCTGACTTCTGAAATCGTCATGAAAGTCACCCAGATGGGCATTCCCATCCTGCTATCGCGCTCGGGGGTGACCCACATGGGGCTGGAACTGGCCCAGGAACTCGGCATCACCATGATTGCGCGCGCCAAAGGGCGTCACTTCCTGGTATATAACGGTGCCGACAAGGTTATTTTTGACGCGCCGGCTGACAAACCACAGGCGCGCCACCAGGACGTCAGCTGACTGTCACTCCAGCGGAATAACACCTTGCAGCCGATGGATTTCACCCAGACCTTCTATTTCCAGCGTCACAGTAGCTTTCAACTGTTCATTGCCCTTAAACTGGCCCTGCCGGATGGCGCTGACAACAGCGCTTTCGATTTCAGTCTGTGATGTAATTCCAACCTGCTTGAGAAACTTGCGTATGCCTTTATTGAACACTTCTTCGTCCATGTCTCACCTCGCTGGAGCGTGGAAAACGTTAATCCTGTTGCTGCTGTGTGTAACCGCAGCCGGCACGCATGCTGACACGGCCGTTATTCGACTGGCAACCACTACCAGTACCGAGAATTCCGGCCTGCTGGCTCACCTGTTGCCGGCCTTCGAGAAGAACCACCCGTATGAAGTCCAGGTGATTGCTGTGGGTACCGGCAAGGCATTACGACTGCTGCGGGAAGGTGATGTCGACGTAGCCCTGGTACACGCCCGCGCTGCCGAGGATGAACTGGTCGCGGCAGGCTTTGGCGTCAACCGGCGCGATGTCATGTACAACGATTTCATCATTGTCGGTCCGGTCAATGACCCCGGCGGGGTAAGGGATACGCACGATGCCCTCGATGCCATGCGGCATATCGCTGACAGCCACAGCCTGTTTGTTTCCCGGGGTGACGATTCCGGCACCAACAAAAAAGAGCTGTCGCTGTGGCAACAGGCCGGACTGCAACCGGCCGGCGACTGGTACCGGGAAGTCGGCCAGGGTATGGGCAAGGCGCTGCAGATCACGGCGGAACTGCAGGGCTATACCTTAACCGACCGCGGCACCTGGCTTTCCTATCGCGACATACTACCACTGAAAATCGTATCTGAAGGTGACCGGCGGCTGTTCAACCCCTACGGCATCATGGCGGCCAACCCGAAGAAGTACCCGGATGCCAACTACACCGGTGCCATGGCACTGATAAACTGGATAACCGCTGTGCCCGCGCAACACCTGATCGCCAATTTCACCATCAACGATCAACAGCTGTTCGTTCCCATGCCCGACGGTATTAAAGCACAGGCGCAATAAACTTGTCACAGTTGCTCGACAGCACCCGTGAAGCATTCACGCTGTTGATCACAGGTGACTCCACTCTCTGGACCATTATCGCCATCTCCTTCAGCGTCTCGCTGCGGGCTGTACTGATTTCGGCACCCGTTGCATTTCTACTGGCTTTTGCGCTGGCAAACACCCGCTTCCCCGGACGGCGTGCGCTGATATCGACCTTCAATACCCTGCTGGCCTTACCCGCCGTAGTGGTCGGCCTGACGGTCTATATGTTGCTGTCCAGGAACGGGCCGCTGGGTGACCTCAGGCTGCTGTTCACCCAGACCGGTATGGTCATCGGTCAAATCATTCTGTGCTTTCCGCTACTGGTCGCCATCAGCCACTCGGCCCTGCAGGCAGCTGACCGGCGCGCATGGGAGACTGCTGTCACACTGGGTGCCCGTCCCTGGCAAGCCATGCTGACGGTGATGTACGAAGTACGCTATGGTCTGTTTGCCGCGCTGATCGCGGCATTTGGCCGGGTAATCGCCGAAGTCGGCGCATCGATGATGATCGGCGGCAATATCCTCAACCACACACGCAACATCACCACCGCCATTGCCCTGGAAACCAGCAAGGGCGCCTTTGCCCAGGGTATCGCGCTGGGTTTCATCCTGTTGCTGGCGGCGCTGGTATTGAACGTCAGCCTCACCACGATGCAGGGCAAGGGGGCCATGCGCTAGTGAGCCTGGCCTTCCACCACATTCGCAAACACACCACGCGCGGCAACAAGTTGTTCGATATCGATGAATTCGATATACCGGAAAGTAGCTGCATTATCCTCAGTGGCCAGAATGGCGCCGGTAAAACCACCCTGCTGAAAATTCTGGCGGGCCTGGAGGCACCGGATAACGCCGAAGTCAGCTTCGACGGCCAGCGCCAGACATGGAATACCGCACGCGAACGCCTGCGCCACGAGGTGGTTTACCTGCACCAGCAACCCTATATGTTCGACCACAGTGTTGCCGACAATGTGGCCTATGGCCTGACCAGACAGGCTGTCCCGTCGGCACGCATCAGGGAACGCGTGGCCGAAGCGCTGGCCTGGTCCGGCCTGTCGCACCTGGCGCAGCGCAATGCCCGCGAACTGTCCGGCGGTGAAAAGCAGCGCGTCGCGCTGACGCGTGCACGTATACTGTCGCCACGCCTGCTGTTGCTGGATGAACCGCTGGCGAATATGGACATCAGCGCACGCGAACAGACCATTCAGCTGATCCGCCGGCTGAAAGACGACGGCGTCAGCACCATTATCACCAGCCATGAGCCACACATTTCGGTGCTGCTTGGCGATCAGCACCGCCACCTTTGCAAAACCGGCCCGTGCCGATATACGATCATCAAACCATTCCTGTTTCAGCGCAGCGTGGAACAAAGCGTCCAACCTTCAGGCCAGACAATAGAGCGTCCGAAAGCGGACAGCGGGAGCGTAATGACAACAGGCAAATCCGATGACACAGTGACCGCCGTGATCCTGGCCGGCGGCATGGCACGCCGTATGGATGGTGTGGACAAGGGCTTGATCGAACTCAATGGCCGGCCGATGATCGAATACATTATCGAGGCGCTGAAACCCCAGGTCGACAACATTGTGATCAACGCAAACCGCAACCTGGAACAGTACCGGCGTTACGGTTACCCGGTAGTGGAAGATATCATGGGCGACTACTACGGCCCGCTGGTCGGGATGGCCAGTGGCCTGCAGTCCTGCCACAGCGAGCGCATCCTGACCGTGCCCTGTGACTCCCCCTTTGTTCCGCCAACACTGGCCGACACGCTGTACACCGCCCTGCTCGGACAGGAGGCGGAGCTGAGTGTCGCCAATGACAGTGAACGCATGCAGCCGGTGTTTGCCATGCTGCGCCGTCATTTGTTACCCAGCCTGCTCGCCTATCTCGATGCGGGCGGTCGCAAGATCGACACCTGGTATGCCGAACACAACATGGCGCTGGCCGATTTTTCCGACTGGCCGGATGCCTTTATCAACATCAACACACCGGAAGACAAAACTTTTGTCGAAGAAAAAATCTCCGCTGAAAACCGGATACAGCAACCATGAGCAAAGAGGACGTGACCAGGCAAACATCCTGCTGCGCAGACGACACCGAACCCGGCCTGCTCAGTGTCGAACAGGCCGAACGACATATATTTGATCTGGTCCGGCCGCTGCGTTGTCCGGAGCGGGTGGATATCCGCCGCGCCCTTGGCCGCACGCTGGCGGACGACATTTGCTCGACTATCAACGTGCCGCCCCACATCAATTCGGCAATGGACGGCTACGCCATAGGTGCGGCGGATATCCCGACAGATGGCACAACACAGCTCACGCTGGCGGGCACAGCGCTGGCAGGCACGCCTTTCACCGGCAGCGTCAAAACCGGTCAATGCATCCGCATCATGACGGGCGCAAAACTGCCCGCAGGTTGCGACACCGTGATCATGCAGGAGCAGGCGGAAGTCGAGGATGACCGCGTCCGCATTGATGCGCGCCACCACGCCGGCGAGAACGTACGCCAGGCCGGTGAAGACCTGTCGCTGGGCCAGACCGCCATCCTCGCCGGGAAAAAACTTCAGGCTGCGGACCTTGGACTGCTGGCTTCCATGGGCATGGGTGAAGTCAGCGTCACACGCTCCCTGAGGGTTGCATTTTTTTCAACCGGTGATGAGTTGCGTTCGGTCGGCAGTCAGCTGGAGGAAGGCGAAATCTACGACAGCAATCGCTACAGCCTGCACGGCATGTTACAGCGTCAGGATGCCGAACTGATCGACATGGGCGTCATCGCCGACAACCCTGACGCTATGCGAGCAGCGTTCAGGGACGCCGCACAGATCGCGGATGTCATCATCACAACCGGTGGCGTATCGGTCGGTGACACCGACTACGTCAAGGCTATTGTTGAAGAACTGGGGCAGGTAAATTTCTGGAAGCTGGCCATCAAACCCGGCCGCCCAATGGCCTTCGGCACACTGGGTGATGCCCTGTTTTTCGGCCTGCCGGGCAACCCGGTGGCGGTGATGGTGACCTTTTACCAGTTCGTGCAACCGGCATTGCGTTACCTGCATGGACAGAAAGCGCTGCGGCCGTTTCGTTTTCAGGTAACCAGTGCCTCGGCGATTCGAAAACGACCGGGCCGTACCGAATACCAGCGCGGACAACTCGGCATCGTTGCTGACGGCCAGCTCCGGGTCAGCCTGACCGGCGCACAGGGTTCCGGCATCCTGAGTTCCATGAGTTCGGCCAACTGCTTTATCGTGCTGGCAGCTGACCAGGGCTCTGTCGAGCCAGGCGACACGGTGACAGTGGAAGCGTTTGATGGTTTACTTTAGTCACAACCATGCCGCGGCCTTTCGCCAGAGCCATAACTGTTCCAGGCCGGCACGGTTATGGCTTAAAACGGAAGCAGCGTATTTATGACACCAGAGTGAACCAGATGATAAATCACAATGTCTACCGATGAACGGCTTGGTACGGCAGACTCCCGTCATTCCGGCGCATGCCGGAATCCATGTCCACGGGCTACTGTTAGTCTTTATCCGGTAGAGTCGAAATGTGGCGCGGTGACCTAAGGTACAGCCTATCTGTTGCCGCCCCTTTCGTCTGGCGGTGCCTCAATAGCCTAACCATCACTCCGTTTCCACACCCCGCTCATCGAACCGGACATGCAGATTTCCCGCATCCGGCTCTCGACAAAACATCACGCCTTCGCCCACGGCACGTTACGTTCCAGGCAAGACAGACGAACGAGACGCAAAGTATCGTAGAGGTACGCGTCAGGATAAGCCATGCCCCCACTGCGTCTGACCTTGTGCTTGTTGCGTAACCACCGGCGCAACCGCATCGTGGTGTAGCTGTCGAGCGCACGATAGGCACGGCTGACGCTCCCTACCTGAAAGTAGTTCGCCCAACCCCGCAACATGCGATTCAACTTGCCCACCAACACTGTGGTTTCTTGCCATACCATCGCTTCGGCGGTCAGCGCATGGATCTTTCTCACCATGTGCTGGATACTTCTCTTCGGGCGCCCGGCCTGTCCCTCACGGGCGTCCGGTTGGTCATCCTTCACCACGCCAAGGGGCTTCCCGTGTTGCGTGCGTTTCCCTCTTGTGTACATGCTATCGCCACTACCCCGGCACAGTGACTGGGGACACTGCTTTGCTCATTCCCCCAGTCCTATCAGCCTTCCCCGCATTGGCGAACAGGTCGGCCTGTGCAACGTCCTTTTCGGGGATTGCTCAGCGTTCACTCACGTTACGGCCTGCACACTCGCTGGATTATCAAAAATGACCCGTTACATCAGAGGCTTCAGCCACTTCGTTACCTCCATGACTGCTCCGATTGCTTCCGGCTGGAGCAAAATCGCCGGGTGGGATTTGCACCCACTGGGAAACGCCGCCTTTGCACGGCGCACGCCAATACCGGTCATTCTGCGCGATGGAAATACCAGAAAACCGGACATTCAACGTTTGGCATAAAGCGCGAGCGGTAGCGAGTCGCTTTTGATACCATTATTGTTATGCAATTTATTCAAATGTGACATATTTATTTTTTACCGAATATTCCAACGCCGACAAATCCTTTTCCTTTGATGTCAGTTCTGGGACTCTCGCGCAAATTCCCCACCCTTCCTTGGGTTTGAGGATTTTATCTTGTGAATATTCATGATATCCGGATTGTGAAATATCTGTGCTAAAAGCTGGCTTGTGAACAGCTATATCCCATTCAACTTTTTTAACTACTCTATTGCTAGAATTGCCAACAATTATTTGAAGCGGATAGGAATCTTTACATTTAATTTATGCAAACCTGCCTGACATACGGCACGTGTGCAATACAGGCGGCCGTTACCAGAGCGGCCAACACGATGCACCATATCCATGAATAGCGGCATCCTGCCGGGGCCTGAAACCTACGCCATAGCCACCGGCCTGATCCTGGTGGTATCCATCCTGTTCTCCATGCTGGGACTCGGTGGCGGTATGCTCTACGTCCCGATCTTCAAGTGGCTGGGGTTGCCGCTGAAGAGTGTTGCCATCCCGCTCGGGCTGTTGCTCAACGGCATCACCACCCTGTCTGCCTTCCTGCGTTACCGCCGCGAAGGACTGGTCGATTTTCGCGGTGGTCTGCCGGCAGCGGGAGCCGGCCTGGTAATCGCCCCGCTGGGAGCCCACCTGGTGCAATATGTCCCACATGACACCCTGATTATCGTTTTCGCCGTGGTCGTCAGCCTGGCCGGCCTGCGTACCCTGGGGCAGCCGGGCAAAAGCGAACCCCGTCTGTTGGCGAGCAAGGGCAAGCGTGTGGTGATCGGCACCCTGGTGGGTGGCGCAGCCGGTTTCATCGCCGGTCTGCTGGGTGTGGGTGGCGGTTTCATCGTGGCACCCATGCTAATGGAGCTGGGTTATCCGACCAAACAGGCGGCAGCGACCACAGCCTTTATCGTCACCTTTTCCTCATTTTCCGGGTTTCTCGGCCACATGGCGGAAGGCCACATCGACCCGTTACTCGCCGGCCTGGCAGTTGTGGCGGTTATTGCCGGATCACAGCTCGGCGCCTGGTTCATGGCAAACAAGGCACGACCGGGCTGGGTCAAACGTTTTTATGGTGCTCTCCTGCTGGCGGTTGCGGTAAAACTGATCCACGGGATTCTGAGCGCTTAAAATGTCGAACAGAGCGGTAAAATGGCTGAAGTTGATTTTGACGAATACCGGCATGCTTCCGGCTATAACGAATGTAAGGCCATCTACTTATCATTCAGAATCGTCTTCCGAAGGCGGGGTATAAATTCGGCCTTCCCCAGCTTCCTCATGCAGTACGCCATCACGTAGTCGATAGAGGCGTTTGAATAGAGGAACAATATTCTCATCGTGTGTAACGACGATGATGGCGGTGTTGGATTCCGTCGCCATTTCGTGCAGCAATTGCATAATCGACATGGCCCGATGGCTATCCAGTGGCGCAGTAGGTTCATCGGCCAGAATAATCGATGGCCGGTTGGCCAGGGCACGGGCAATGGCTACCCGCTGTTGCTCACCGCCTGAAAGCTGTTCGATGCGCGTCGCACCCCGCTCGGCAATATCCAGGATATCGAGCAATTCATGTGCCCGGCTATAAGCCTGATGATTTGTCTGCCCCTGCAACATGGGCAGGATGGCGATGTTCTCGGTAGCGTCCATGAAGGGAATCAGGTACGGGCGCTGGAAGATAAAGCCGATCCGGTCCCTGCGCAGGGTGCGCCGGTCACTGTATTGCCAGCCGTTATCGAACAGCGCCTCGCCCCCCAGAGTGATGCGGCCGCCGCTGGGATCGACAATGGCGCCCAGGCACTGCAACAGGGTGGTCTTGCCTGAACCGCTGGGGCCGAGCAAGCCCACCACCTCTGCGGGTTGTACGTGCATGCTGGCGTCCTTCAGCGCCCCTACAGCCGAGGCACCCTCGCCATAAGTCTTGCTCAAATTTTCGACCAGTATGGCCGGCTCGGTCATTGTCAGCCTCCAATCGCCGCGCCGGGAGGAATACGTAGCGCCGAGCGGATACCTGCCACACTGGCCAGAATACAGATGACCAGGGTTATCGTCAGCGCCCGCAAGGTATCTTCCGACAGCAACAGGACATGTTTCGGGAACAGAGGCGCCCAGTAGGTCACGGCCAGTTTTCCAGTGATAAAGCCGATCAAGCCCAGGCCGATTGCCTCCAACAGGATCATGCGCGATATCAGGCTGTTGGGGGTGCCAATCAGTTTCAGTACGGCGATCTCCTTCAGCTTGGTCTGGGTCATGGAGTAGACCGTCAAGGCAACAATGGCGGCACTGACCACCGTCAGGATCACCAGGAACAAACCGATCTGCCTGGAGGCCGTAGCAATCAACTGACCGATGAGGATCTGCTCCATTTCCTCCCGTGGGTAGGCGGTCAGGCGCAACCATTGCTCGATATCATTCGCCACCCGGTGAGCATTTACCCCGGGTGCGACCTGTACCAGCACGGCATTGATCCGGTGGTTGGAAAACAGCGTCTCTTCCACGCCACCCAGAAGCACCGGGTTGCCGGGCGGGTTAAGCAGAGGACTGGATTCGAGCTGGCGCCGGTCGCGAAACAATGCATCGTTGTCTTTGAGAAACTGGATTTCCTGGGCATCTTTCAGGGGCAGAAAAACTATAGGGTCCCCGGAAGGAGAACGCATTCCCCGGGTCAGTCCCACGACTCGAAATACATGACGGCGGATGGAGATCGAGTCACCCAACTGGAAGCCACTGCGCTCATGCGCAGGTCTGCCGTGTGACTCACCAGTTGCTCAACCACCGTCACATGTCCTTCGAAATGAACATCCTGTTCCGCAACCCGCCAGAGATGAAAATGATGAACGCCCTCTATGCCCGGGAATTGCATCGCCAGCGTCCCCATACGAAACCCGATGGGCATGAAAGGACAGCGATGTCCGTGAAACTCAAAAGTCCAGTCTGGCAAATCAAACATAATGACTTCTCCTCACGTCACTGAACAATAACTGTGTTCAACCGGCCGGTTCACAGGCTGCCGGGAACCCGCACCGACCAGGGCTGCTACTACTGACTCGGGGTCGGGTTTCCCTTCGATATGCGCGACCTTATTCGCCAGATCAATCCGCACCCTGTTGACACCTTCGATGGCCCTGATCACTTTCTGCGCCCTCACGATACCTCACGGCCCATAAAGGTTGCCATGAAATCCGCCGGCACAAAGCCGTGAATAATCGCGCCCACGGCAATGCCGATAACAACTGTTTGCCGGTGCACTGCCGGATGTTTCTACCGAGGTGTTTTCCACGCGTTCTCTCCTATCCTGTCGTCCGCCACAGGGGCATGGTTAATAGAGGAGACGAAGCCGGCACTGAAAGGATGCAGCTCATTTTGTTTGTAGATAGCCCAGCACTTTCCACGCGGCTTCTGCAGGATTGCGATACCGGCATAGCTGCGGCTATCATAGGTCCCGGCGGAGATGGCATTCCTCCCTGTAAGCGCCGATGTGGCTGACGATGCCTGTCCACCATGCCCGGATGGGCGGGGGTAGGCGGTTTTTTTCAAAACTCCGCCACGCTCCCTGCCCTTCGGCTTCTTCACCTGGAGGGGTATGAACGCACTGCTTGTATTATCCGTCTTTACCGGCGCTGGCCCGGGCACTCTGACTGTCAGCCTGCCGGGCGGTCTGCTGGTCACCCGGGGAGCGAC
>Ga0114931_10008495_pt1 | contig 12425 bp, 8 predicted proteins | sample 2SBtaG_FD_89579 | JGI IMG/M metagenome (GOLD analysis project Ga0114931, IMG submission 89579) | Deep subsurface microbial communities from Kolumbo volcano to uncover new lineages of life (NeLLi) - 2SBTROV14_V59a metaG | ecosystem: Environmental > Aquatic > Marine > Volcanic | place: Kolumbo...
CGCCTCACAGCACCGAAATGCGCGCCTGACGCGCATTTCCCCCTCGTCGGACGCCTCACAGCGCCGAAATGCACGCCTGACGCGCATTTCCCCCTCGTCGGACGCCTCACAGCACCGAAATGCACGCCTGACGCGCATTTCCCCCTCGTCGGACGCCTCACAGCGCCGAAATGCACGCCTGACGCACATTTCCCCCTCGTCGGACGCCTAACAGCGCCGAAATGCACGCCTGACGCACATTTCCCCCTCGTCGGACGCCTCACAGCACCGAAATGCGCGCCTGACGCGCATTTCCCCCTCGTCGGACGCCTCACAGCACCGAAATGCACGCCTCACGCGCATTTCCGATTCGTGGGACGCCTCACGGCACCGAAATGCGCTTCCAGCGCGTCAGCCGACGAGCGACTCGAACCGCCGTCCCATCGCGCGCAGGATCTGTTCGGCGGCGCGGATGCCGTGGTCCTGTGCTTCTTCGAACAGGGCGAGGCCGGACAGATCGGAGTGCGCGAAGTGCACGCGGCCTTCCGGCTGGGCGGCGTGCCGCCGCGCGGGGCCCCAGATGAAGCCAGGGCGCGGGCTGACCATGGCGTGGCCCCAGCGGTACACGTCGATGCGATCGATCGCGCTCTCGACATCGTCGTGCGCGCGGGACAGATCGGAGACGATCGAGTCGCAGAAGCCGGCGTGATCGATCGCCTTCAGCTTCTCGCGCGCCTTCGCCGGGTCGTGGTCGACGAACGGGTGGTAGTAGGTCCAGACGGTGGGGCCGTGATCGACGAGGCGCTGGTGCGTCGCGACAACGTAGCCGAGCGCGGGGCTGTCGTAGAGCACGTTGTCCCACGCGAAGGGGAAGCCCTTGCTCCGGGGGCGCTTCGACAGGTGCAGGTTCGCCACCATCCACACGCCGTAGTTGAAGTCGTCGAGGTGCGGCGGCGGCTTTTCCCGCCACGGCCGGTAGATGTGCGGGACGATGAACTTGGGAATGGCGAAAATCAGGTAATCGGCGACGTAACGATGGAGCGTGCCGCCCGCCACGTCGTACGCGCTGAGCTCGACGTGGTCGTCGTGCGGCACGACGTCCGTCACCAGCTGCCCGAGCCTGACGCGCTTGCCCGCCACGCCCGAGAGGTGCCGCACCAGGTGGCCGTTGCCCTCCGGCCACACGATGAACGGCTCCGAGTCCTTGCCCGGCGAGGGCACGCGCGCGCAGAAGTAGAACAGGAGCGCCCAGGCGCTCGTGGTCTCGAGCGTCAGCCCATAGTCGTCGCGGCAGGCGTATTCGAGGTACCAGCGCATCGGCTTCGACGTGAAGCCATTCTTCTCGACCCACTCGGCGGCCGTCATGCGGTCGAGCGCCGTCACTTCCGCGTCGTCCGAGCAGCGCTGCACCGGGATGGTGAAGGCGCGCCGCCCGCGAGTGTCGCGCCAACGCACCCAGTGGTCGACCTCGCGATTGAAGCGCTTCAGTTCCTCGAAGGTCTGTTTCGGCGCGCCCTCGTACGGGAACAGCCCCTGGTGCCACGCCCCGTCGATAAACAGTCGCTCTTCCGGCGCGCGCACCAGCCGTGCCTCCTGCACACGCGGCTGGGCGCCGGGCGGCACCTTCAGGAGCACGCCCAGCTCGTCGAGCAGCGCGACCAGCGCCGGGTTGTCGCGCGTGGGCGCCGGCACGTAGTGCGCGCCCCACGGGTACGGCACCACGCCGTCGGTGCCGTAGGTCGAGGTGCCCCCCACTTTCGGCTCCAGGTCGAACACCGCGAAGTCGCGCTCGCCCAGCCGCTCGAGCCGCCACGCCGCGTTGAGCCCGCTCGGCCCCGAGCCGATGATCGCCACGCGCACGCGCTTCGCCGGCCCGCTCGCGTGCTCCACGGTCGCGCGCCGGAGCCGGTGACCGACGGGCATGGCCGCGCCGCGCACCTCGCCAGGCATCGAGCGCGGGCGGACGCGCCGGCACGCCTGGGCAGCCAGAGGCGCGCCCAGGAGCAGCGTCAGCATCTCGCGGCGTGAAGGCGACACGGGTCGCTACAGTGCACGCGGGAGCGCCCGCGTCAAACCGCGGTCACGATCACAGGCAACAGAACGTGACGGCGCCAGTGGACGCGACGCTGCCACTCTTCTGGCCGCCGCCTGGCGAGCAGGAGCCGCCCGCCGGCGCGCCGGCGGTGAACACCGAGCCGCGCGTGTCCTCGAGCCCGCCGTCGTACGGCGCCGTGCTGGAGTCGGGGGGGATCGGATAGCACTGGTTCGGCACGCTCATCACCGTCTCGTCGCTCGAGCAGCTGTCGGTGTACGTCTTGACCGTACCGCTGCAGTTCTGACCGGTCGGCGATCCGCAGCTGCACGCGCTGCACGTGCGGCCGTCCTGGTAGCCCGTGTAGTACACGTGCTTGTGCGTGTACGGCCCGGACGGGCAGGGATTGTCGCCGACCTTGTACATGCAGGTGAACCCGAACGGCGACTTCGGCACGGGAATGCAAGCCGACGTGGCGCCGCAACCCTTGCCGCTGGTCGGCGCGCCGGTGCAAGCCACCATGGATTTCTGCCACGTGGGCTTCGGGATGTTCTTCTTGCTCTGGTCCGCGTTCGCGGCACACGAGCCGCCGCTCGCCGTCGGAGGGCTGAACGTGGCAGCCTTCGGCGATTCGCCACCCGGCCCGTGGATCTCGCCGAAGACCGTGCAGGCCCCGCCGTTGGTCAGCGCGAACGGCGTGCCGGTGCAGCCCCAGCAGCCGCCGCTGCAGCTGGTCGTGTCCCAGTACTGGATGTCGACGTCGGAGCAGCTCCCACCCGTCGGGTTGCCACACGAGCAACCCTGGCAGCTCCACGTGCCGCCCTGGACATTGGCGTTGCCGCTGGTCGCAGGGGTCACGTAGGAGCCGGATGCGAAACAGTTGGGCTCCGATCCGGGCGTGCCATCCCACATCGCGACAGGACCCAGCCAGCCACCGGTGAGGACGCCCGGGGCGCAGGTGTACGGCCCCTGGCAGTCGGTGTCCTGGCAGTCGATCTTGCCGTCGCCGTCGTCGTCCTTGCCGTTCGTGCAGTCCTCGCCGCCGGTGCCCCCGCCGGTGCCGCCACTGCCGCCTGTGCCGCCCGTCGAGCCGCCCGTGCCGCCTGTGCCGCCCGTCGAACCGCCACTGCCGCCGATCGCGCCGGTGCCGCCACTGCCACCGATCGCGCCGGTACCGCCGCTGCCGCCGAGGCCACCGTTGCCCGCCGACGCGTCCACGCCTCCGCTGCCTCCGCTCACGCCGGAGTCGTAGAAGGCGTTGTCATCGTACGTGTAGTCGGGAAAGCCGCAGCCCACGTAGCCGCTGATCAATACCACCGCTCCGAGCGCGGCGGACCAGCGCCACGAGCGCCGGCAACGATGCGAAGGCCTAGAATCGTCCGACAACATTGACTCCGGTAAGCGAAGAGGTCTGCACAAGATCGACGCGCACGCCGCGCCGGGAAGCCGAGTCCTTCTTCTCGTCGGCCTTGGGGGACGACGAGCCACCGGTCGCCAGCATGATGACCGCGACCACCACTCCGGCCGCCCCCACTCCGAGCGTCACCTCGGAAAGCGTCGTGTAGAGCTTGCCCTTGTCGCCGGTGCTCTTGAGGCTCGCCGGGCAGACGTTGCCGCGGCAGCCCTTCTCCAAGTCGCTCTTGGCGCCGGCGCGCAGGCCGTAGAAAACGCCCGACGCGGCGAGGCTCGCTACGCCGAGGCCGCCGATGATCCAGGGTACCGCCGAGCTGTGCTTTTCCGGTGGCTTCTGCTTCGGCGTCTCGTCGGGCGGCAGTTCCGACGGCGGCGGAGTCTCCTCGGATGTCTCCAGAAGCTCAGGAGGTGGAACGAGCTCGACCTTCTGCGTATCGCCCTCCTTGACCGTCACGTCCTTCTCGAAGTGCTTGTCGCCGGGCAGCGTCGCGACGATCTGGTGAGCGCCCGGATCGACCGCCACCTCGTTGCCCAGCTTCGCCTCGCCCAGCTGGACACCGTCGAGCTCCACTGTTGCCGACTCGGCTCCTTCGCCGAGCGTGATCACGAGCTTGGGGATGCGCTCTTCGAGCGCTTTGCGAGCCTTGGTGATCTGGTGCAGCTCCTTGGCCTTCTTCTGCTGGGCCTCGTACTCGGCCATCCGGTAGTCGCCCAGGGCCTCTTTCAAGCGGCCGAGGTTCTCCTTGCAGCGCGCGATGTGGAACTGGACCTGCGGCGTGCGTTTGACCTGGGCGACCTGCTCGAACTTGGCGAGCGCGCCAGCCCAGTCGCCGGCCGCTTCCAGGCTAACCCCTTGCCGGTAGGCCGCTCGCGCCTTCGCTAGCTCATGCCGGGACTGCGCCGACGCCACCGGGGCGACCGACACCGTGCCCAACGCGAGAACCATGCCCAGCGCAACGGCCCGGAGTCCTCTCGTAGCTTGTGACCTCAAGATACCGCTATCCTACCACCGGTTCTTTTCAGTCCCGCAGCCAGTTTGTCACCGGCGCGGGAGCGATGGCGCCAGCTAGCCGTGGGTCTGCCGCTCGGCTTCGCCGATCAGCCGCGAATACCCCTCGAAACGCTCGTCCCCTTCACGCGGAACGCGCGCGGGGGCGGGGCCGCCGGGCACCGGTGACGCGGTGCGTGCAGGCCCAGGCGTCGAGAACGACGCGACGCTGGAGACGCGGTTGCTGCGATCCACCCGGATCCCGGCTCGCTCCGCCAGAGCGTCCGCCAGCTGATCGAGCGACTGGACGGGTTTGTCGGCTCCGAGCCCCAGCGTCTCGAACGGGAAGGCGCGGGCATCGACGCGGGCGATCCAGGGCACCGTCACGAAGTGCAGATCCGCCGCCGCGTAGGCGTCGAAGTCCCCCGAAGGCATGCTTTCGCGGAACACTGCGACATCGCTGGCGCTGGGCACCACGGCACGGAAAGTCGCGCTGGAGCGCGTCGTGGAGCGCTGCACGGGACGCCCTCCGAGCTGCACCTCGCCCCGCACGATCACGAGCAACGCGGCGTAGGGAACCGCGATCGTGCGCTCGCTGAGCTCCAGCACCAGCTGCTCCGGATCGAGGCGGAGCCCGTGCAGGATGGCTGTCCGCCGCGACGGCTCGTAGATGAGCTGCGCGGCGACCACCGCGACGCGGAAGCCCTGGGCAGCGATGGCCTGACCCAGCTGCCTCGCCTGTGCCTCGTCCGCCAGAGCGCGCACAACGCCCCAGGATCCAGGCCGGATCCGCGTCCTGAGCTCATAGGCCACCAGGCCCGTCACCTGGGCGAGCCGAGCGTACTCTGCGTCGGTCCCCTCGAAAGGAGGACCCAACAAGACCAACATGGGCGGGGGTGCCTCGCTCGGGCCAGCTTAGCCGAACGCCGGCCCGAATCCGAGAAATCCGCCGGATGCGGGCCGCCGTCCGCCGGGCGCCGGGCCGACAATCCCGCCACGTGGGGTCGCGGAACGGCGCCGGTTCGTGTTAACGATGGCCCAGTACCTGCTCGGGGAAGAGGCGACGGCATGGCAATCACCTGGGTTCCTTTCGTCAAAGCGCTTGTTGCGTCGATCGTCTATTCGCTGATCGGCGTCGCAATGTTCGCGGCGAGCTTCCTGATCATCAAGCTGATCACTCCCTTCTCGATCAGGAAGGAAATCGAAGAGGACCAGAACACGGCGCTCGCCATCATGATCGGCTCCGTGATCCTTGGCCTCAGCATCATCATCGCGGCCGCGATCGGCGGCTGAGCCGGCAGAGTCGCGTCCGTCCGGAGCGCCGGAGCGCGACGCCGGAGCGGTGCCCGTGACGGGGCCGTGGAGCATCCCGGGGGCGCCCGACGGCGGCGAGGCGCGCGCACCGACCGCGGCGCTGCTCACGATGGTGTTGGTCATCGCCACCGCCGGGCTCGTCTACGAGCTGGTGATGGCGGCCGTGGCAAGCTACGTGCTGGGCGACTCGGTCACGCAGTTCTCGATCGTGATCGGCGTGTATCTGTCGGCGCTGGGGCTGGGCGCGTACGCTTCGCGCTTCGTCGAACGCCGGCTGGCGCTGACCTTCGTTGACGTGGAGCTGGCCACGGCGCTCGTGGGCGGGCTCTCCGCGCCGGCGCTGTTCTTCGCTTTCGGCTTCACCGGAGCGTTCCGGCTGGTGCTCTACTCGATCGTCGTCACGGTGGGCGCGCTGGTAGGTCTCGAGCTGCCGCTGCTCATCCGCATCCTCGAGCGCGAGCTTTCGTTCAAGGAGCTGATCGCGCGCGCGCTCACCTTCGACTACGCCGGCGCCCTGGTCGGTTCCCTCGCCTTCTCGCTGCTGCTGGTCCCGCACCTGGGGCTGGTGCACACCTCGATCGCGTGCGGGCTGCTCAACGGCATCGTGGCGCTCGCGTCCACCTGGCTGCTCGCCGGCAGGACCGGCACACAACGCCGTTCGATGGCGAGAGCCCGCGTGCGCGCGGTGCTGGTGCTGCTGGTGCTGCTGGTGTTCTTTTTCGAGGGAGGCCGGCTGCGCAAGGTCTCCGAGTCCGCGATGTACCCCGGCCCGATGCTGCTCGCCGAACAGTCCCCCTACCAGCGCATCGTGGTGGCGCGGCGTGGCGCGGGCTTCCAGCTCTTCCTGAACGGGAACCTGCAGTTTTCCTCGGCCGACGAGTTCCGCTACCACGAAGCGCTCGTGCATCCGGCCATGGCCGCCGCGCGCGAGCATCGCCGCGTACTGGTGGGCGGCGGCGGTGACGGGTTGGCGGTACGGGAGATTCTGGAATGGCCGGGCGTCCAATCGGTCACGCTGGTGGATCTCGATCGGCGGATGACCTCGCTCGCGCGGCACTCCCCGCTGCTCACCGGACAGAACCACCGATCCTTTTCCGACCCGCGCGTCCACATCGTGAACGCCGACGCGCTGGTGTGGTTCGGCACGAGTCGCGACAAGTTCGACGTGGTGTTGCTCGATTTCCCGGATCCGACGAACTACTCGCTCGGCAAGCTCTACTCGCGGCGCTTCTACAAGCTGGCCGCCGCCCGGCTCGCCTCCGACGGCGCGATGGTCGTGCAGTCCACCTCGCCGATGTTCGCCCGCGACGCGTTCTGGTGCGTCACGCACACGCTCCAGAGCGTCGGTCTCTCGACGCTGCCGTATCATGTGTTCGTGCCGTCCTTCGGCGAGTGGGGCTACGTGCTGGCGCGCCACCACGCGGGGCCGCAACCGACCCGCCTTCCACCCGCTCCCCTGCGCTATCTCGATCGGGACACGCTGCGCGCGTTGTTCGACTTTCCCCCCGACATGTCGGAGCGCCCGACGCGGCTGAACCGCCTCGACAACCAGGCGCTGGTTGCCTACTACCTCGGCGCCTGGGCCCGCTGGAACTAGTAGCGTAGCGAAATGTCACACTTTTGTGACATTTCGCTACGGCTCAGAAGCCCGGATCGGTCATGGGCGGGGGCACGAAACCGCCGCTCGGCTTGGGCTGCTTGACCGGCGGCTTCTTGTCCGGCTTCGCGCTGGCGACTGGCTTGGACGCCCGCTTCGCGCGACTTGCGGCGTGCGCCACCGCGGGGTGCGTCGTCTTCGCCGGGTCGTCCTTCTCCAGAGCCAGCTGGCTGGGATCGATAGCGTCGTCTTCCGAAGGCGCCGCGGACTTCGCTGCAGACGCCGCGGGCTTGTCCGCGGGCTCCGCGTGCTGGGTGGCGGCCGCCGCCGCCGCGGGATGCGCCTGGACGTCGACCTGATGGACGGTGGTGCCTCCGCCGCGAGTGAGCAGCACCGCACCGCCGATCAACGCGCCGGTCAGGAGCAGAGCTCCGACGACCCACACCGCGCCGCGCGAGCGCGCTGGCGGTGGCGTGCTGGGCGTCTGCGTGCCGTAGGGCGTGAGCGGTCCGCTCGCCGGACCCGCGGGAGTCGAGTTCTCCGAAGCCAGCGTGGCTCGCCCACTGCCGGGAGGCGGGAGCTCGGCGGCCTGCGGGATGAGGACCGCCGCCGTCTGCTGGCTGAGGGGCGTTCCGCCGTGGACCGACTGCCGCGCCAGTTCGGTGAGCGGCCGGAGCTTCGCGGGCGCGACATCGTCCGCACCCTGCGCGCGCTCGTCGGCCAGACGGATGGCCTCGCGCAGCGCCCCGCGACGCTCGTCGCCGCGCTCGCCCAGAAGTCCGGTCACGAACTTGCCGACATCCTCGGTGCGCACGCGCGGAACCGTCGGCGGAAACACGCGATCGAGCGCAGCCTCGAACTCCGCACAGGTCTGGAAGCGCTTGTCGGGATCGCGGTCGAGCGCCTTCATCGCGACCGTCTCGAGCGGCTTCGGGTATTCCTTGTTGTACGCGCGCGGCGCGATGATCGGCCGATCCGAGACGATGTTCTGCAGCGTTATGATGTCGCTCTCGCCACGGAATGGATGCTTCCCGGTGGTCAGCTGGTAGAGGATGATGCCGAGTGCAAAGATGTCGGTGCGCCGGTCGACAGTTCTGCCGAGCGCCTGCTCCGGCGACATATACGGTGGCTTGCCCTTTATCTGGCCCGCGCTCGTCTCTTCCGCAGTACGGCCCGCCGCCTTGGCGACGCCGAAGTCGACGATCTTCACCATCCCGCTGTAGGTGATGAGGATGTTCTGCGGCGAGATGTCGCGATGCACGAGGCCGATGACCTCGCCAGCCTCGCTCTTGAGCTCGTGCGCCGCGTGCAGGCCAGCGCAGGCGTCGGCGACGATCTTCACGGCGACGGGCAGCGGAATGCCCTCGGCCTTGGCAGCAGCGCGGCGGAGCGAGCTGAGCGGCTCGCCGTCCACCCACTCCATGACGAGGTACAGCACGTCGTCCTGCTCGCCGAGGTCGAGGATCTCCACGACGTTCGGGTGACGGATACGCGCGCAGATCTGTGCCTCGTCGAGGAACATCTGCTCGAACTGCGAATCGTCGGAGATGCTCGGCAGCATCGTCTTGACGGCGACCGTCTTGCTGAACCCGCGCGTACCCTTGAGACGCGCCGCCCACACCGCGGCCATGCCCCCTTGCGCGATCGGCACCAGGAACTCGTAGCGGCCTACAGTCTGCCCTGGCTGGATTTCCCCGAGCGTTCTCATGACCAAGGAACGGTGGGCGGAGGGTGGCAGAGCATAGCGTGCTGCACAAGTGAGCCGGTAGACATGTCGGTTCGTGTAGGCGCGGGTAGGACCCGCGACCGCTATCCCATACTATCACCCGGCGCGCGGTGCGGCACGTCGCGCGAGCAGCTCAGCCGACGATGCGCACACTGCCGCCGCGGCGCGGATCGCCGGCGCCTTGAAAAACGAGGCGGTCGCGCAGGGCCAGATGCACGCCGCCGAAGAACATGTTGGGCGCGTCGAAAACGACCGGCCGATCCGGATAGGCGCCCACAAGCGCCGAGACGCTGCCCTCGGCCAGCTCGGCGCCACTGGGTCCGCGACGTTCGAAAGCGATCTGCCGGGGCCAGCGGCCGGCAGCGTCCGGGCCGCCGTTGCGCACGGCCTCGAGATGCACGCGCGGAGCGAGCACGGCGGCGTCCGGCGCGGCGCCGTGCTCGAGCAGGTGCGTGATGACGGAGAGGATGGCGTTGCGCAGCCGGTTCGAGCCACCGCTGCCGAGAGCGATCGTGCGTGCGCTGGCACCGACGAGCACGCTCGGCGCCATCATGGTGACGAGGCGCGTGCCGGGGGCGTCGTGGTGGAAGCCGCGCGGGTGGATGTCCTCCTCGCCCATCAGGTTGTTGACGTGGACACCGGTGCCCTCGAGCACGTAGCCCGAGCCTTCGCCGTTGGTCAGCGTCAGCGACGCGGCGCCGCCATGCTCGTCGAGCGCGCTGATGTGCGTGGTCGAGCCGAGCGGGTGGCCGGGTGCCGCGAGCGAGCGGCCGGCCAGTCCCGCGCGCAGCGCGTCGATGTGTTGCTCGTCGAACAGCATCGCGAGGAAGCGGGGATCGCAGCAGCGCTCGTCGAAGTCCTCGTCGCGCACGTCGAGCAGCACGTCCTCGATACGCGCGAGCCCGAGCACGTGCTCCGGCGACAGGAAGCCCGAGCGCTCGCCGAGCCCTTCCGAGAGCCGCAGGCCGAGCGCCACCAGCGCACCGCCCGATGACGGCGCCGACATCGTGTAGAGCCGGAACGCGCCGTGGTCGACCTGGAGCGGTTCGGCGGCAAACACCTCGAGCTCCGCGACGTCGCGCTCGGTGATGCGGCCACCGGCGGCCGGACCGAACTGGTCGGCCAGCGCGGCGTACAGCTCGCGGACGTGCCCGGGACTGCGGGCGACGCGCTCGAGCGTGTCGGCCAGCTCGCGATTGTGGAGCCGGGCGCCGGCCCCGGCGAGCTGGCCGTCGAGCTCGTGCAGCGCCTTGACGCCGGCACTGGCCGTCACGATCGGCGCGAGCAGATCGAACACGTAGGCGACGCCCGCGCCGAGCTCGTAGCCGCGCCGCCCGAGCTCGACCGCGGGCTCGACGATCGCCGTCAGCGGCAGCGAGCCCCAACGGCGGTGTGCCTCGAGCAGCCCGGGCAGCGCGGCGGGCAGTGCCGCGCTGCCGCGACCGATGTGGAAGACCTGCGTCGTCGCTCCGAAGTCGACCTCGACGTCGCGAAAGTCGAGCTCGCCGTGCGGGTCCGCGCCCAGGCCGGGCGTGCGCGCGAAGAAGTCCAGGGCGGCAAGCTCACTCGATCCGTCGCCCGCTACCATCACTCCGCCGCCGAACGGGCTGGCGAGCGGTAGCTCGCAGACGAACGCCGCGAACGCCGCACCGAGCGCCGCATCGATGGCGTTGCCACCGGCCCGCAGGCATGCGGCTCCACTTTCGGCCGTCGCGGGATCGCCGGCCGCCACTACGCCGCGCGTGGGGGGCCGAAGCGCTCCTCGTTGGGTCATCGGGCGGAGGATAGCCGGACGGCGGTACCATTTCACTTCGTACCGGCGAAAGCCCGGTTGCACTGCCCGGCCTCGCGATCTATTCGCCCCGGGATGCGAAGCCGGAGCCTGGGTGCACTCTTGGCCAGTGCCGCGCTTCTGCTCGCGGCGCCGCCATCGCCGGCCCAGCCCAGCTCTGCCTCCGCCCGGGCGCCCTCCGCGGTACGGCTGGCGCTGGGACGGATGCGGCTCGCGATCGAGCGAAGCACCCTGGACAACGGGCTCAGCGTGGTGCTGGACCGCGACGCGAGTGCGCCGACAGTGACGGTCGGGGTGCTCTACCGCTGCGGTGCGCGCGACGAGCCGGCCGGACAGAGCGGCATCGCGCAATTGCTGGCGGCGATGAGCTTCGAGGGCGGAAAGCACCTCCGACCGGGGCAGCACTCGCAGCTGGTCGCAAGGCGCGGCGGGCACAGCTCCGCTTCCGTCGATCACGACCGCACGCTGTTCCTCGACGAGCTGCCCGGGAACGAGCTCTCGCTCGGTCTGTGGCTGGAAGCCCAGCGGATGCGTTGGGCCACCCTGCCGGCGTCGCGCCTGCCCGCGGTGCGGCGCGCCGCCGAAGCGCACGCGCAGCGCGCACTCGCGGCGCCGCTTGCGCACGCGGAGCTCCGGCTCGGCGAACTCGCATTCCAGGGGCTCCTGCCCTACTCGCAACCCGCACTGGGCGTGCCGGACGAGATCGCGCACACCGGCGCTCGGCAGATCAAGGCGCTGTACGGGCGCTGTTACAGGCCGGAGAACGCCGTGCTGGTCGTCGCCGGTTCGTTCGACCCGGAGCGCGCCATGGGGCTGGTGCACCACCACTTCGACCCGATCGTCCGGCACAAGCGCGCACCGAATCGGCTGCCGCTCTCCGCGCCGCACCAGACCAGCGAGCGGTTCAGCGTGCTCGGCAGCGCGCGCGCGGAGAGCGCCGCGCTGTTCAACGCGTGGGTGATCCCGCCGCCGCACAGTGCCGGGCACGACGCGCTGGAGCTCCTGGCGCGGGTGCTGGGGGACGGCGAGAGCTCGCGGCTGTACGACTCGCTGGTGCGGGTCCACGGGTTGGCACGGGATGTCTCGGCGTGGACCGAGGGGCGGCACGGGCCGGATCTCCTGGGCATCCGCGTGTTGCTCGCCGCCGGCGCGAATCCGGACCGGGTCCAGAAGCTCGTCGACGCGGAGCTCGCGCGGCTCAGCCGGCACGCGCCGGGCGCCGCCGAGCTGGAGAAGGCCCGCGCGCGGGAGCGCACGGAATTCTTGCTGGGGCTGCAGTCGAACCGCCAGCGCGCTGCCCGGCTTGCGGAAGCCGAGGCGTTCGACGGGGACGCGCGGTCGATCGCGAACGAACTTGCCGGGTTCGAGTCGGTGACGGCCTCTGGGGTCGCGGGCGCGGCGGCGAAGTATCTCACCGCGCGCCACCGCACGGTCGTGGAGCTCCAGGAGCCACCTCCTCCCGAAGCGAAGCATCACCACACGGCGAAGCATCACCACACGGCGAAGCATCACCACACGGCGAAGCATCACCACACGGCGAAGCATCACCACACGGCGAAGCATCACCACACGGCGAAGCATCAC
>Ga0114931_10008496_pt1 | contig 12423 bp, 7 predicted proteins | sample 2SBtaG_FD_89579 | JGI IMG/M metagenome (GOLD analysis project Ga0114931, IMG submission 89579) | Deep subsurface microbial communities from Kolumbo volcano to uncover new lineages of life (NeLLi) - 2SBTROV14_V59a metaG | ecosystem: Environmental > Aquatic > Marine > Volcanic | place: Kolumbo...
CCGCGCAGCCTTCCCGCCGCGAGCGCCTCGACCAGCGCGTCCTCGTCGACCAGCTTGCCGCGCGCCACGTTGATGAGCACGCTTCCGGGCCTCATCCGCCCCAACGCAGCGCGGTCGATCATCCCGCGCGTGTCCGGCGTGTCGGGAACGGCGAGCACCACGTACTCGCTCCGCTCGAGAAGCGCGCGCAGGCCGTGTTCCCCGCTGACGACCTCGACGCGATCCGCGAGCGAGGGCCCGCCTGCCACCGGTGCGAGCCCCCGCGCGGCCGGCCCGCGGGACGTGCGCCGCAGCGCGACCACGCGCGCCCCCAGCGCCGCCACCCGGCGCGCCACCTCGCGCCCGATCCCTCCGAAACCGACCACCCCGACGGTGGCCGCCGAAAGCTCCGAGAGCGGCGCTCCCTTCACGTAGAACGGCTCGGTGGACCAGCGTCCCCGGCGCTGGTTGGCCAGCGCCAGATCCAACCCGCGCCCGAAGTGGAGCATCATCGCCAACACGGTTTCGGCGATCGGCGGCGCATGCACGCCGGCCGAGTTCGTGAACACGACGCGGCTCGCCCGCAGCGCGGGCGTCAGCGAGCCGCCGACGCCTGCGGCGCCGGAGTGAACCCATTGAAGATGTGGCGCCGCCTCGATCAGCGCGGCCGGAACTCCGTAGCCGAAGTACACCCGGGCCGGGCGAACGGCGTCGAGGACCCTCGGTGAGACCCGGGCGGCGCCGTCGGCGGAGCCGTCGGTCTCGTCCTCGACGACCACAAGCTCCCACGTGGGCGGGAAGGCCGCGCGGATCTCCTCCGGCACCCACTCCGGCATCGCCCAGATCGGGCGCCGGTCCATCATGTCCAGCACCGCTCGGGGACGCTCGGGCGCGGACGCGCTCATGGGGTCAGGCGGTTCATCAACCGGGGAAAGGGAATCAGCTCACGCACGTGGTGCTGTCCAGAGATCCACGCCACGGTCCGCTCGACCCCCAGCCCGAAGCCCGAATGGACGAACGTGCCGTAGCGCCGAAGATCCAGATACCACCCGTACGCCTCCTCCGGGAGAGACTCCTCCCGGATGCGCGTCCGCAGCCGCTCCGGATCGTCCTCGCGCTGGCTTCCCCCGATGATCTCGCCGTAGCCCTCGGGCGCCAGGAGGTCGTTGCACAGCACCGTACGGGGATCGTCCGGGTTCTCCTTCATGTAGAACGCCTTGGCCTGGCGCGGATAGTTGTAGATGAAGAGCGGCAGGTCCTGCCCCTCCGTCAGCGCCACCTCGTCGGGCGCGCCCAGGTCCTCGCCCCACGTGATGTCGCTGCCGCCCTCCTTCAGCCGCGTCACCGCTTCGCTGTAGCTCAGGCGGGGAAAGGGAGGCCGCACTCGCTCGAGCAGGCCGGTGTCGCGCTCGAGCACCTCCAACTCGTCCGCGCACCGCTCCAGCGCCCGCTCGACCAGGTACGACACGAACTCCTCCTGGAGGCGCATGTTCTCGTCGGAATCGGCGAACGCCACCTCGGGCTCAACCATCCAGAACTCGGTCAGGTGCCTCCTCGTCTTCGACTTCTCGGCGCGGAACGTCGGCCCGAAGCAGTAGACCTTCCCGAACGCAGGGCACGCGGACTCGACGTAGAGCTGTCCGGTCTGCGCGAGGAACGCCCGCTGCCCGAAGTAGTCGGTCTCGAAGAGCGTGCCGGCATGCTCTCCGATGGAGCCGGTGAGGATCGGCGTGTCGATCCGCACGAAGCCGCGCCCGTAGAGGAAGTCGTGAATCGCCTGTTCGACCTCGGCACGGATCTTCAGCCCCGCCCGCTGGCGAGAGGAGCGAAGCCACAGGTGGCGGTGGTCGAGGAGGAAGTCCACCCCGTGCTCCTTGGGCTGGATCGGGTACTCCTCGGCGAGCGAGAGCACGTCGAGGCTCTCGACCTCCATCTCGTAGCCGCCGGGGGCCCGCGCGTCCGCCTTGATGCGGCCCCGCATCGCGATCACGGACTCCCGGGTCAGGTGCTGGTGGCGCGCCCACGTCTCTTCCGGCACCGCGCTCCTCACGACCACGCCCTGGAGGATCCCGGTGCCGTCGCGCACGACCACGAAGGCCACCTTGCCGTGGGTGCGGGTGGTCTCGACCCAACCCTGCACGGTGGCGGTCTCACCCACATGGGCCTGGAGTTCCCTGATCTCGACCATGGTCGGCTCGCGCGGCGTTGCGGGGGCCCGGGTTCGGCTCGGCGCTGCGCCCGGGGTGGCGGCGAACGTTAGGAGAAGCCCCGGAGAGGGTCAATCGGCGGACGCCCTCGGGAGCGATCCCGTCTCCTCATCCCACCCCGAACAACTCCATCCGATCGGCGTAGCGCGTCTCGACGTGCGCGCGGATCCGGGCGTGGGCGGGATCGGCGAGCGCGGGATCTGCGGCGACGATCGCGCGCGCCGCGTTCTGCGCCCGGATCAGCAGGTCCTCGTCGCGCAGCAGGTCGGCGAAGCGCAGGAGCGGCGCCTTTCCGTGCTGCTGTGCGCCGAAGAGGTCTCCCTGGCCTCGCAGCCGCAGGTCCGCTCGAGCGACGGCGAAGCCGTCCTCGGCATCGCGGAAGATCGTCAGCCGCTCATGCGCCTCCTCGCCGGGCTCGGCCAGGAGGATGCACGTGCTCTGCTCCGCCCCCCGCCCCACCCTACACCGGAGCTGGTGGAGCTGCGATAGACCGAAGCGCTCGGCGTGCTCGACGACCATGACGGTGGCGTTGGGCACGTCGATACCGACCTCGATGACCGTGGTCGCCACGAGCACGTCGATGTCGCCCGCGAGGAAGGCGCGCATGACCCGGTCCTTCTCCTCGGTCGCGAGCTGCCCGTGCAGCAGGCCGACGGTCCGATCCGGGAAAACCTCCTCGGCAAGGCGGCGGTGCTCCTCGGTGGCCGAGCGCAGATCGACCTTGTCGGATTCGTCTACGAGGGGGTAGACCACGTACGCCTGGCGGCCGGCCTCGATCTCGCCCCGGACGAAGCGGTAGACTTCCGGCCGCGCGTCGGGGGCGCGCAGCTCGGTACGCACGGGCCTGCGACCCGGCGGAAGCTCGTCGATCACACTCAGATCGAGATCACCGTAGAGCGTCATGGCCAACGAGCGCGGAATCGGCGTGGCGCTCATGATGAGCACGTCCGGGCGCGTGTCCTCGCGCTCGGCCAGCGCCATACGCTGACGTACGCCGAAGCGGTGCTGTTCGTCGACCACCACGAGCCCCAACCGGTGGAACGTCACGCCCTCCTGGATGAGCGCATGGGTTCCCACGACGAGCGGCGCGCCACTCGCGCAGAGCGCATCCAGCGCCGCCCGGCGCTCCCGAGCGCCCAGGCTGCCGGTGAGGAGCGTCACGTCCAGGCCGAGAGGTCCGACCAGTTCTCGCAGGTTACGCGCATGTTGCTCGGCCAGGAGCTCCGTGGGCGCCATGAGCGCCGCCTGATATCCGCCCTCGACCGCCAGGAGCATCGCGAACAGTGCTACGACGGTCTTGCCGGAGCCCACGTCTCCCTGGAGGAGCCGGTTCATCCGCCGCCCCGACGTCATGTCGGCGGCGATCTCGCGCAGCGCGCGCGCCTGCGCCTCGGTCAGCCGGAACGGCAAGCTCCGGTGCAGCGCACGGAGCAGCTCGTTCGTGCGCCGGAATCGGATGCCCGGCACCGCCTCCGCCTCGCGGTAGCGCACCTGGGCCTGAAGGAGCTGCAGGAAGAATATCTCATCGAACGCCAACCGGCGCCGGCCCACCTCGGCGGCGGAGGGATCGGGCGGCCGGTGGAGGACCGCGAGCGCCTCCGCGAGCGGAGGCAGGCCCAGCGACGAACGCTCGGAGGACGTCAGATACTCGTCCTCCTCCACCTCGTCGAGCAGCGTGTCCAGGTTCCGGGCGAAGAGGTCTCTGAGCACCCACTGAGGCACCTCCTCGCTGGCCGGATACGTGACGAACACGGTGCCGCGCGGCTCCTCGGGCGCGCCCTCACGCGAGAGGGTGGCGAACTCGCGGGGCTGGATCTGCCGTCCGTGGAAGAACTTCACGGGCCCGGTGACCAGGAGCACGTCGCCCACCCGCAGCTTGCGGTCCAGCCACGGCTGTCCCGGCCACGCCGCGGTGATCATCCCGCTCTCATCCTGGAGCACCGCCTGGAAGATCCTCAGGCCCCGCCTCGTGGGGATGACCCCCTTGCTCCGCACCCGGCCGACCACCGTCGCCTGCATTCCCAGCTCCAGCGTCCCGATGGGGTGGATCGTCGAGGCGTCGTCGTAGCGGCGGGGAATGTGGTAGAGGAGATCCCGCGCCGTGGCGATCCCGAGCCGGGCCAGCGCGTCGGCCCGCTTCGGGCCTACGCCCTTGAGGAACTGGGCGGGCCGATCCAGCCGGTTCACGCGGCGAACACGCCCGCCACGAAGGCGTCGGGATCGAAGGTGGCCAGGTCATCCACCTCCTCGCCCACACCCACGAGCTTGACCGGCAGCCCGAACTCCTCGGCGAGCGCGACGACGATGCCGCCGCGCGCGCTCGAGTCCATCTTGGCCAGAATGATGCCGGTCAGCTCGACCACCTTCGAGAACTCTTCGACCTGGCGCAGCGCGTTCTGGCCCACGGTGGCGTCGAGCACGATGAGGGTCTCGTGAGGCGCGCCGGGCAGGCGGCGCCGCACCACGCGATCGATCTTGCGTAACTCCTCCATCAGCCCCCGCTTCGTGTGGAGCCGGCCGGCGGTATCGATCAGCACCACGTCCGTGCCGCGCGCCTCCGCCCGGTCAATGGCATCGAAGGCGACCGCCGCCGGATCACCCCCACTCTGTCCCCTGAGGAAGTCCGCGCCGATGCGCCCGGCCCACATCTCGAGCTGCTCGACGGCCCCGGCGCGGAAGGTGTCGGCCGCGGCGACGAGAACGTCGTCCCCTTGAGCGACAAGGTGGTGAGCCAGCTTGGCGATGGAGGTGGTCTTTCCCACGCCGTTGACGCCGACGACGAGATGGACCGTGGGGCCCTCGTCCGCGGCGCGCAGCTCCGCCGTGGCCGCCGGCCGGAGAATGTCGAGGACCTCGTCGCGAAGGGCCCGTCTGAGCTCATCGCCGCCACGGACCTTGCCGCGCCGGGCCGCCGCTTCCACCCGCGCGACGAGCCGCATCGTGGCCGCCACGCCGAAGTCCGCCGCCAGCAGCCGCTCCTCGAGCGCCTCCAGCGACTCGTCGTCCACGCCCCCGGCGAGGACACGTACGTCGGTGAGCGCCAGGTCGACGGTCCTGCGCCACAGGCTCTTCCGGCGTTCCGGCTTCTTCCTGAACAGTCGTGCCATTCGTTTCCGTCGGGGGTCGTACCCGTGCGTGATCGCTCAGCGAGCCGCGTCCGGGCCCGCACGCTCATCTCAGGCCGCTGCGCCGCCGGCCCACCCACTCGCCGCACAGCAGTACCAGAATGAAAAGATACGGCCAGGGCAATGTCCGCAGCGGACGCGGAGCACCCCCCCCGCCACCCCTCCGGGCTTCATCGCGCCGACCGGTGGCCGGCTCGAGCCGTCGGGGAAGCATCTCATCCGTGTACGCCGACACATCGAAGCGCCCTTCCCCGAGCACACGCCCGGCGGGATCGGCCGCCCGGTAGGTGTACGTGCCGGGCTCCAGCGCGCGCGTGAGTGGAGCGCGCGCGCCGCCGTTCGCCACCGTCGTATCCAGCACGACGGTATCCGAACGCGCAAGCGTCAGCGTCACGGCCGCGCTGTCCGGGCCGGGCAGCCAGGCGATCGGCTCGTCGCGACGCCATACACGCCGCAGGGGCCGGAAATCCGGCGAGGGGCGTCCGGCTTCCTCCGCCAGGAGCCACCCCGCCGCCCCCGACCACATCCGACGGTACGCATTACGGTCGGCACCCGCGCGCACCGCCCACCGCCAGAATCCCCGGGCAAGCGCGGTGGCGCGGCGGCGCCCGGCCCCGGTCGTGAGGACCAGCACCGGTCGCGCCGGACCGGAGCCGGCGTGCTGCGCCCGGAGCGGCGCCTGCACCCGCACCGTTCCGGACACAGGCAGCAGCCCGGAGAGCGGCGGTAGTCCGGCGAGATTCGTCCCCGCGAGCTCGCCGGCCAACGGCGACGGCGGCACGTCGGGCGTGACGTACCACTCACCGGGACGCGGCGTTCCCGTGCGGACGCCTCCCAGGGCGGCCGACGCCGGGTCGGTAGCCAGGATCAGGACCCCGGGCGCACCGGACACCGCATCGAGCAGCCAGCCGGGGGCCCCGCGCGAGCCCTCGATGACCAGGAGAGCGGCGGATTGAGCTGCCGCACGAACCCGCTCCGCGCCCTCGGGTCCGCCGCGCCCTTCGGCGCGTCCGATCGGTAGGTACCGCCCGCCACGGACGCGCACGTATCCGATGCCGCGCAGTCCCGTCACCTGCTCGAGCACCGGAAGCAGAGCGCGCGCCTCCCAGCCTGGATCCAGCGAGACGAGCACTACCGCACCCTCGGCGCGATCGACGGCCGCGTACGTGACCCGCTCGTCGTCGGGCTGGAAGCCGTCGCCAGGGAGTTTCGCTCGTGCGTCGTAGCGTACCCATCCCGCCGCCGCCGGAGCGGGCAACTCCATCTCGACGGCCCGAACCAGGCCTCGCGGCGGAGAGGCGACGGTCCTCACGCCCACCAGGCGATCTTCCTCACGGATCTCCACGGTCACGGAGTCGCGCGTGTCCTGCGCCCGTACCTCCACATGGACCCGCACCGGGCGACCCGTGCGCGCGGGCCCGTCCAGTCGGAACCCCGACACGCCCGCGTTCGCCACCGGTCCGCCCACGGCGCGGAAGCTCACTCTGACGGGCAGCCGCGCGAGGATCGCCCGTACATCCACCGCGTCCGTGATGCGCAGATCCGTGACGACGACGATGTCCGATGCCCCCACCTCCGCCACCGCGCGCAGGGCGGGCGCCAGGAGCGTCGCCCCGGCCGTGGCGTGCGAGAGCATCGTGTCCGGCCGCGGCACGCCCCCGAAGGTCATGACGCGCCACCCCGCCCCGCGGAGCCGCGCGGCCTCCGTCGTCGCCTCGCGCCAGGCCCCGCCACCCGCGGCGGTCATGCTGAGCGATGCATCGAGAAGCACCCAGCGCGCGGAGTCACGACTCGCTCCGGAGCCGGGCACGCGGGGATCGAACAGGAGAAGGAGGATCAGGACCAGGGCGCCCGCGCGCAGGGAAGCGAGCAACCCGCTCGCGGGGACCCGAACCTCCATGCGCCGGTACACGCGGAAGGCATACAGGGTCGCGGCCGCGGCCAACCCCAGAAAGAGCGCCACGCGGAAGGACGGATCGGCTACGGCGTGCCTCCGGGATGCTCGACCGCATCGGAGTCCTGCGCGTGCGCCGACACGACGCGCACGGGCATCGGTCCCGGCACCGTCTCCAGGAGCGCCACCCGGGTGATCATGTCGTTCAGCCACCGCCCGCGGTCGTCCGCGGGTACCGGATCGCCCGCCGGCAGCGCCACCACCAGAGGGTCGATCTGCCGCCCACCCCTGATCATCTCATAGTGCAGGTGCGGGCCGGTCGCCAGACCGGTAGCGCCCACGTAGCCGATGACGTCACCCTGGTGGACGCGGGTACCAAGCTTGACCGCGCGCGCAAAGCCCTTGAGGTGGCCGTAGCGCGTCCGAAAGCCGTTGGGATGGCGGATCTCGACGAGGTTTCCGTAGCCACCCTTCCGGCCGCGGTACACGACCACGCCGTCGGCCGTGGCCATGACCGGCGTGCCGGCCCGGGCCGCGTAGTCGACGCCCTTGTGGGCGCGCCACCGCTTCAGGATCGGGTGATAGCGGCCCGTGCTGAAGCGTGACGAGATCCTGCGGTAGCTCAACGGCTTGCGGAGGAAGGCTCTCCGCACGGAGCGGCCTTCGAGGTCGTAGTACGAGCCGCGGGCGTCTCCGTTCGGGTCGAACCAGATCGCGTAGTACGGCGTGCCGGAGTTCACGAGCTCCGCGGCGAGCAGCCGGCCACTGCGCAGCGAGCCGTCGGGTCGTCGTTCGCGCTCGAAGACGAAGCGGTAGGTGTCTCCCACCCGGATCTGCCGGGAGAAGTCGACCTGCCACTGGAAGACGCGGTCCAGCGCGTCGATGAGCCGCGCGCGATCCCCGATGGGAAGGTCCGAGAGCGCGGGATTGCGCACCACCGACGTCCACAGCACCGATTCGATCGTCCCGCCGGCGTACAGGGTATCGACGAAGACAGGGGTCTCGACGGTCTCCGAGCTCCAGCCGAGGCCCTCCTCATGCCGGAGTCGTATGGTCCTGTCGCGGCTGATCTGCACGTCGACGCGGCGCAGCCAGTGATCGGAGGGACGGAAGCGGAGCGTGACCTCCGTGCCCGGCCGCATGCGTCGTGGACTGGCCTGCTCGCGAAAGGCGAGCATGAGGCGGTACTGCTCGTCTCCCCCGACGGAGGGCTCGAGCAGCCGTCCCAGGGTCTGGCCCCGCCCCAGCGAGAGCACCCGGATGTCTTCGGCCAGACGGGCAAAGATCGGTTCCAGCGTACCGGCGTCGGGTGCAGCGTCCGAGCACGCCTGCACGGCGGCCACCACCGCGAGCGCCGCGCCCAGCATCCCGCGCAGCCCGCGCCGCGCGCGCGGATCCCGGCCCGTCACCGTGCTCTCCCGCCGTGGTTCATATGCCTTCCTTCACCCCGCGGACGGGAACCCGCCGCATGCACGGCGGACGCGCCCGCCCCCTGCGTCACCTCGACCCTTACCGGCCCGGCCGAGGGCCGGTCCGTGTCCATCTCGAAACATACCAGCATTCTCCCGGTCGAGCCTCCCCCTTCGCACGCCGGCCCCTTCGCATCCCGGCTGCGCAGCACCCGCACCCCGGACCACGGACCACGGACGACGGCCCACGGCTCGGGTCGAACGCCCACCGAGCCCCCGCACGGGACCGATGTGCCCGCCCGCCCCCTGATCTGAAAACCCCGTAGATACTTCGAGGAGATTTCATCCTCCCGGGTCCCCCGCAAGGGGGGTGGAAGACTCAGTCCATCTGGCGCCGAATGAACGTCGGGATGTCCAGGTCTCCGAGCTCCTCCCGCGTGACCACCCGCTCGGGAAAGCGCTTCAGCGGCACCGTCGGCTCGGGAGCACCCACCACGCGCCGGACCTCCTCGCGCTCTCCGGGGACGGGCTGCACCACGCGGTGGGGCGCTGCGGGAACACGCTGCGTAACCGCCGGACCCGGCGTGGCGGCACTGCCCAGCGCGCCGGCCATGCCCTGCGACGCCGGCAGACCCTGCGTACCCACCATGCTCTGACCCACCGCCACCCCCTGGACCGCGCGATGCGGTACCGCCGGCGCGCGCGGCGCCCGGAAGTCGGGCCGGATCACCTTGCCCCGTTCCTCCTCGGACGAATCGAATCCGGTGGCGATGACCGTGACCCGGATCTTCCCTTCCAGATCGGGATTGTGCACGGCGCCGAAGATGATCTCGGCCTCGTCGCCCGCCTCTTCCTGGATGATGGAGGAGATCTGCGTGACCTCGTCGATCGCCAGATCCATTCCCCCGGTGATGTTGATCAGCACACCGCGCGCGCCGGCGATCGATACGTCGTCGAGCAGCGGCGAGGAGATCGCCTCCTGGGCGGCCTCCTGCGCGCGGTTGTCGCCTTCGCCGAAGCCCGAGCCCATGAGGGCGGGCCCCCTGCACGCCATGATCGTCCGGACGTCCGCGAAGTCGACGTTGACCTCGCCACTGACCCGGATCAGGTCGCTGATGCCCTGCGTGGCGTGGAGAAGCACCTCGTCGGCCTTCTTGAGGGCGTCGCGGAAGGACGTGCCCTTGGGCACCACGGCCAGGAGCCGATCGTTGGGTACGAGGATCATCGTGTCCACACACCGGCGCAGCTCCGCCAGGCCCTGCTGCGCCTGGCGCGCCCGTTTCTTTCCCTCGAAGGAGAAAGGTCGGGTGACGATGGCCACGGTCAGCGCGCCCAGCTCACGGGCGATGTCGGCGACCATCGGCGCGGCGCCCGTGCCGGTGCCGCCGCCCATTCCCGCGGTCACGAACACGAGGTCGGCCCCGTCGAGTGCTTTGCGCACCTCGTCCTCGCTCTCGGCCAGTGCCTGCCGACCGATCTCGGGCCTGGCCCCTGCGCCGAGCCCGCGCGTGAGCTTCTTGCCGATCTGGAGCGTGACCTGGGCGCGCGAGCCCTTCAGCGCCTGTGCGTCGGTGTTCATGGAGATGAACTCGACGCCCTCCAGCTCCTCGTCGATCATCCGGTTGACGGCGTTGCCGCCGGCTCCCCCGACGCCCACGACCTTCATGCGGGCATTCTGGTTCGGGGTCTCCTCGAACTCAAAGATCATCATGCTCTCCTCCCTGCGCGGGCGTGGTGGAACGGGACGCGGTGCAATGGTTGACGGAACGGGACGCGGTGCAACGGTTGACGGACGGAGCGGTGTCTCCGCCGGAGCGGGGTTCGCGTGGAACGGGTCACGTGGATACGAGGCACTAGAAGAACTCCTTGAGCCAGGCGCCGATCTTCGTCAGCACGCCGGAAGTCAGCGTGGAGGCGCCCTGGCCGGTCTCCGCGAAGCGGTCGGCTCCCCAGAGCGCCAGTCCGGTGGCGGTCGCGAAGCGGGGCCGGCGCACCGAATCGGCCAGCCCGCCCAACCCCTCGTAGGGCAGACCCAGGCGTACGGGCGCGGCGAAGATCTGCTGCCCGAGCTCGACGATGCCGGGCAGCGCGGCCACACCACCCGTCAACACGATCCCCGCACCCAGTGTGTCGAGCATGTCCTGGGCGTCGAGCTCTCGCTGGACGATCCCGAACATCTCGTCGAGGCGCTGCTCGATGATGTGAGCGATGAGCTCGCGGGCCACGTGACGCATCTGGCCTGGACTGGGCCCCGGCATCTCGACGGTCTCCCTCGGGTCGACCATCTGGGCATACGCCGTGCCGTAGTGTTCCAGCGCCTTGCGCGCCTCGGCGTACGGAACCGAGAGTCCGCGCACCAGGTCGGTGGCCAGCGTGTGGGCGCCGAAGGGAAGGATCACGAGATGGCGGATCTTGCCCTCGTAGTACGCGGCCAGGTCGGTCGTCGTCGCGCCCACCTCCACCATCGCCACGCCAACTTCCTTCTCGTCTTCGGTGAGTACCGCGCGGGCGGCGGCCAGTGGCTCGAGCACCAGCTCCTGCACCCGGTATCCGGCCCGATTGACCGCCTTGCGGATGTTCGTCGCGGCCGAGGAGGCGCAGGTCACGAGATGGACCTCGGACTCGAGGCGCGTGCCCGCCATCCCGACGGGGTCCTTGATCCCGCCCTGATGGTCGACGATGTACTCCTGCGGCAGTGCGTGCAGCATCTCGCGGTCGGGCGGCAGCGCCACCGCGCGGGCGACCACGTGCACCCGCTCCACGTCGTCCAGGGTGATCTCCTCGTCGGCCACCGCGACCACGCCCAGCGAGGACGACGCGCGGACGTGCTCGCCGCCGATGCCGGCGTAGACGCGGTCCACCGCGGCACCCGCCATCAACTCGGCTTCCTTGACCGCGCTGCGGACCGAATCGGTCATCTCGTCGATGTTCGTGACCAGGTCGCCTCGGATTCCCCCGGTGCGGGCCTGACCGACCCCGAGGATCGTGAGACCCGCCCGGCGAGGGTCTCCGGCAACCTCGGCGATGACCGCACACGTCTTCGTGGTGCCGACATCCAGCCCGGCGATGAGGTTCGCACGCATGGCTCAGCGCTCCCTACGGCGCATGGAGGAAGGACGGCGCGTCATCGCGGGACCGCCCGGCGGACCACAACCTGGTCCGCGAATCTGAGATCGATGATTCCCGGCGTGTGGTCCGGGTCACGGGCCAACGCGTCGCCCAGCACCGCCAACCCCTCCCGAAGACGCCGGGACGTGGCGTTCGGCCGGATGAGGAACTCCACCGCGGGCTGCGTCCACTCGAGGGCGATGGCGTCGTCGCCCGCCCACTTCAGCTCGGAGACCATGCTCATGAAGTCCGGATCGGCGTCGCTCAGCCGCCCGATGACCGAAGCCAGACGGCGCAGGCGCCACGGCAGTAGCCGGGCCCCGCGCGCCACACGCTGCGTCGGCTCGATGATGGGAAGGTCGAGGTGGCGCACGGAAGGATCGATCGCCAGGATCACCCCGTCCTCGTCGACGGGCTGGAGCATCGGCGTGGCCGCGAGCGCCACGGGACGTCGCTCGGTGACTTCGACCCGGAGCGTGTCGGGAAGCACCCGGTCGATGCGAGCCCGCCGGATCAGGGGGTGCGTCTCCAGGCGCGCGGCCCAACCGGTGCGGTCTCCCCAGACGCTGGCCTCGGGCTCGAGATCGAGCAGCGCGAGCGCTTCATCACGGCTGACGTAGTGCAACCCCCGGATCTGCACCGCGGACACCCGAAAGGCCTCGATGGCCCCCAGCGCTTCCGGCACGTGGCGCACGCCCAGG
>Ga0114931_10008497_pt1 | contig 12422 bp, 14 predicted proteins | sample 2SBtaG_FD_89579 | JGI IMG/M metagenome (GOLD analysis project Ga0114931, IMG submission 89579) | Deep subsurface microbial communities from Kolumbo volcano to uncover new lineages of life (NeLLi) - 2SBTROV14_V59a metaG | ecosystem: Environmental > Aquatic > Marine > Volcanic | place: Kolumbo...
ATTGCGATTCTTATTCTTGATCCTTTATCCGTAACTGCTATCGCCTTGGCCGGTGTTATAGCGCAAATTCCTATGATGCTTGCCTATTCAAAGTTTATCCAAAAATTAAAATTTACAAATTAAATGAAGACATAAAAAAATGATTAAGAATATAAAGAAATCGGGAAAGAAAATAATAATGCCCAGAATTGGATTGTTAACATGTAATAGTGGAGCCTCAAACACCGGCTCATTAACAGGAATAGCGGCAATAGAAATAATTAAAGAATTTGATGATGTAGGGATTCTTTCTTTACCCTCACTTGCCAATAATGTTTCAAGGCAGGTTATGGTTACAAAAGATATTCAGTATATTGTTGTGGTAGATGGATGCAAAAATTCCTGCGCCAAGAAAGTGCTGGAAAAACTGGGGTTGGAATATGATACTTACTTAAATATAGAAAAAGATATTGGAATAAGAAAAATAGGCCCTTTCTCAACTCTTGAATATTCTCAAGAGGAAGTTGAGAAAGTAAAAAATGAAATTAACAAATTGATTGAAGAAGTAGGGAAAAATGAAAAGACGCAGAGTTAAAATTTTATATTTTTAAGCCTTGCTGGTTGTCGCGCATTAACTAATTAAATTAAAAAAAAATATGATTACACCATTTATTTTGACAATCTTAATTGTAGGATTTGTCACTGCCGGATTAAAAATTCGCTTTGACAGATTCTTTGTTATTCTTCTGCTTCTATTTTTATTTGGGAAAAGCATTAATCAGTCGATAGATATTTTCCTTTGGGTAATAGCTTTGGGGGCAGCTAGTATTTTGCTGCAAAACAGATTAGAGATTTCCAAAATGGAACCAGCTAAGAAAAAGAAAATGTTTATTTTTATACCCATCATGACTTTTGTCTTTGCCGGATTTGGATCTTATTTATTCTCAATCTCTAGCACTAATATTTTACTTATAACCTTAGCCATCTTAGCCTTTTTGTATGGATTAAGGTTATCTTTTCTTCACTTTAAGGAACACGAGTTTAATTATATGAATGAAAAGCCAGGTTATGTAAAATTTTGCAATTTATTTGGACCTGTAATCAGTGGGCTTTCCCTTGGTTTTATCGGCACTTCCTTGAAATCATTAAAAATTCCTTTTGGAGTAAAGATGGGTAAAATGAATATAAAACAAGTTTATTTTAGCAATACAATAACGGCCTTTTTTGCTTCTGGGTTTGCTATTTTTTGGCATGAAGTTTTAACTAGCACAAGTAACGAACAATTGTTTGCTAATTTTATGTTGGGAGCATCTTTGTGGGTTGGCGTTCATTATATTTATGAATTTACCGATATATTTTTCTCCAACAAATGGCGCAAAGCATTTCAGATAATTATCGGCTTGGCTTTACTTATTGCTGGGACAAGAATAATAGGAATGATACAATAGTATTATTTGGAATATAGATATGAAGAAAGAAGCCAAAGAAATTTCAACAGAAATAGCAAAAGAGAGAGTTGAAAGAGATGCCCTCTTTGTAGATGTTAGAGAGAGATATGAACTGGCAGAAATATCCTATGATGTACCTCATATTGTGAATATACCTTTGAGCGAATTTAATGAACGTTTTATCGAACTGCCAAGAGACAAAAAGCTAATAATTGTTTGTCGACGCGGACGCAGGAGTTTAATCGCCACAAAGTTTTTATTACAGCAAGGTTTTTCCAATGTTGTGAATATGATAGGGGGCATTATTGATTGGGAAAAGAAAAATTTTTCCACAAAGTAAAAGCGTCATTACTTAAAAAAATTAAGAAATAATAAAAAATATGAAAGATGCTATATTAAAAAGCGCCAGAGCTTTAGGCAAAATGCTACCAATTATAGCTGGAATAGTTATGCTTGTGTCTTTGGCCAATGCTTTGTTACCAAAATCATTTTATTCTTCGGTCTTAACCGGAAATAATTTTATTGATCCATTTATAGCCGCGATAGTTGGGAGTATCTCTGCCGGCACTCCGGTTGTCAGTTATATTATTTCCGGAGAATTGCTAAAACAGGGAATAAGCTTGATCGCAGTTACCGCCTTTTTATTAGCCTGGGTAACAGTCGGTACTATACAAATGCCGGCAGAAGGATTAGCGCTGGGAAAAAGATTTACTATCTTAAGAAATTTAAGTTCCTATGTTCTCGCAATTATTATCGCTGTGATTATCGGCGTTTTATTAAGCTAAACTTATGAGCACAGAAAAAACCACAAAAAAATCAAATAAATCATCTTGGTATTTTCTCGGAGCTGTCATTTTTGTCTATTTTGTTGTATACATAATCAGTCCGGCGCAGGCTTTTTTAGCTTTAGAATTTTTCTACAAATTAGCTCTTAAATTAATTATAATTTTTGCTTTTGTTTTTATATTTATGGTTATTGTTGATTTGGTTTTGACTCCGGCAAGAATAGTAAAATACATTGGGGAAGAAGCCGGTATAAAAAAATGGATTTTTATTATTATCGGCGGAATTCTTTCCACTGGCCCAATTTATATGTGGTATCCATTATTAGCTGATCTGCAAAAAAAAGGCGTTAAAGACGGGCTATTGGCCACTTTTCTTTACAATCGCGCCATCAAATTACAATACCTTCCATTGCTTGTAGTATATTTTTCTTGGGCTTTTATTGTATTGATGACAATGCTGATGATATTAGGTTCTGTGGCGCAAGGGATATTTATCGATTGGGCAGACAAAAAATAAAGTCATTCTTCCTACAGTTTTAATTTTATTCGCGGTGCGACTTCCATTCGTCAAAGGTTGGTCAAAAAACGGAAAGCTTAATACTGGAGCGGGATACCGGAATTGAACCGGCGTTTTAACCTTGGGAAGGTCACGTACTACCACTATACTAATCCCGCTTATTTTTTTCCTAAATTTTTCAAAGCTTCTTTTATGCGATCGCCAATATCTTTTATTTCTACCGGAATATTTTTTAAAGCTTCGCGCGCTTCCGAATTAGTATAGCCCATACCTATTAAAGCTTCCGTGGCATCTACGTCCGCCGTTACTTCTTCTTTATCTCCCACTGATATATCCGCTACTTTATTTTTAAGTTCTAAAATTACTCTTTCAGCTGTTTTCTTACCTATTCCGGAAACTCTCGTAAGAATAGACGGATCTTCATTAAGGATAGCGGTTTTAATTGTTTTAGGAGTAGCAATAGAAAGAATGCCCAAACCAGCTTTAGGACCTATGCCAGAAATAGAAATTAAAAGTTCAAACATTTCCAATTCTTCTGGCGCTAGAAAACCGTAAAGAGCTAGCGTGTCTTCTCTCACATAAGTATGGATATAAATATCTACTTCGTTTAATCCTGCTATTTTCCCAAATGTATAAGCGCTAAGATACACTTTGTATCCGACATCATTCACATTTATTACCGCATAATTATTTTTAAGATATTCAACTTTTCCTTTTAATTTAGCAATCATTTATTTTTAAATTATCGCAAATTAGGCACATGTGTATATTAGTATTTTAACAGCTCTTGCTAAAAAGCCAAGAATATGCTAAAAATACTTAAGTAATCTTTTTTAATTTATAATTTACAGTTTAAAAAAATGCCTATTAAAAATGCCGCTAAGAAATATATGCGGGTTACCGCTAGAAAAACTGAAAAAAACCGAAAAATTAAAGGTCAGTTTAGAAGCGCCATAAAAATCACCCGAGAATCTTTAGCTAAAGATGACGTAAAAAAAGCTAAGGAATATTTAAAAAAATCAATAAAAGCCTTGGATAAAGCCGCTCAAAAAAAAGTGTTGCATAAGAATACGGTGGCTCGGATGAAATCTCGATTAAATAAAGAGGTTAAGATAGCAATAAAAAAATAACTATCTAGAATTTCAAAACTACTCTTTAAAATGAGTAGTTTTTTTGTATTTTATTAAGTTCTGTAAAAAATATTTTAACTATAGCTCCACCACAAATTTATCCAACGCTAATTTTATATTAATTTTTCCAGTTTTAATTTGGGTGTCTAAAATACCTAGTCTTTCATAAACTTCTTTTAATTTAGACCAAGAAAAAGAATTTATTTGTCTTAGGCTTTTTTTAACCACAAATGGATGCAATTTAGCCATTTTAGCTATTTCATATTCAGAAAAAATTCCTTGATTTTTAAAGTCAGCCACTTTAAGAAGATTTCTAAATTGATAAAAAAACATACTCATTAAATAATAAGGATCGTCGCCATTTTCCAAATGCATATGCAACAATTCTAAAGCTTCATTTTTATTATTGTTTCCCAGCGCATCAACCATTTGAAAGATATTACTGTTCAAACGAGCTCTAACTAAAAGCTCCACTTCTTTTTCACTAATTATTTGTCCGGTGGTATAGTCAGTTAGCTTTTGCATTTCTGAAAATAAAAGAAGAGAATTTCCCGCGCAATAAGCAATTAATTTTTTCAGCGCTTGATCGGAAATTTGGGCGCTTGGATCAATCTCTTTTAAAGTTTTTAAAATCCACGTTTCTAACTTTATTCCGGCTAATTTAACAAAATTTTGTTTTCTAGTTTTATCTAAATGAGATTCTAAAAATTTATATAGAGCCTTGCTTTTTTTCGGTTGATTATTTTCCCAAAAAACAACTACCACATTTTTATTTTGATCAATCTTTTTTAAATTAGTTTTTAGAAATTCCAAAACTTTTTTTTGTTCTTGATCTGAAGATTGATTAATAATTCTTTTGACTATTAAAAGTCTTTTGGAAGCTAACAAGTTAAGTGTATTTATAATATTTTTAATTTTTTGCTCAATTTCTTTTTCTTCTTCACAATCAAAAACCGACAAACCAGAGCCAGTTCTGTCGCTTTTTAGATACTTATTTTTTATTTCTATAAGTTTTTGGTGAGAGCGAAATTGATCGTTGCCGTAAAGAAAAATAAGCATAGAGATAAAATAATGTTTCTATGGAGTCGGTTTCCAATGCAACCCTTGTCCCGGCTCTAGAATTTCTACCCAAATTTGGCCGGGCGCAAATTTAATTTCATTGCCAGAACTATCATAAAAATACAGTTTGCTGTCCAGTCTGGATTTGTCTTTTTTCCAAGTACCTGTATATTCTTGCCCATTCATATAATAATGAGCTGGACCGCTATCAGACGTATCATACCATGGATCGCCAAGTTCTACATTATTATATTGAAGGCCCTGAATCATTTGGTAAGATTTGGCTGTCATTACTACTATATTTTTAGGCGCAATCCGTTGATCATTATTTCGATCTATATCAGCTACACCGCCCCAAGTTCTTAAATAAGAATTAGTATTTCTATCATAAGTATAACTAGCATTAAATGGTTTAGCAAAATTAACGTTAAGCTCTCCGCCATTAGGGCGTTGATCTAAGGGCAGTTCAGCTTGATGGGAATATCCGGAGAAATCATTTGTCATTTTATAATTAAAAGCTTTCGCTCCTTCTAAAAGTTTAGAGAATTTAGCATATCCGGTGTCATCACTCTTTAGCGGAACATTCGGAAAAGCTCTTTTGTTAGCTAGCTCTGATTTAGGTTTTCGGTAACAATATTTTTGAGCTGATTTGCCACCGTCATTATTGCAATTCATATCGTCAATTATGCCTTCTTTCAGTTTATCTAACGCATAATGCGAACCTCCCCAATGGACAAAAACAGCGTCTATTCCTTTAGCTAGAGCAATAAAATCATGGCGAGCGCTTCGCATAGAGCCAACTTCATCAGGATTATTACAAACATAGACCGCCATAAGCCGGGTAATACTGGCTGTTACTACCGGCATTTCAAAAACCATATCCGCTTGAGAAAATCCGGCCGCGGGACGAGCAGAAACATCAGCCGGTTGCATTACTGCAATCGGTCGACGATTCCAATTTGGACAAGCCAAGCCGGAAAAAGGGCTAACATTGCCAGAGTTTACCGGGCCTGTATTCTGAACAGCCGGGTTCCCATTAATATTTATTTGTTTTACTTTTTTAGCTTTAACTTTTGTAAGAAAATACCATCCCAGAGCTGCTATGATTATGGCTACAACAGCAATAATAATTTTTTTTTGTTTTGTCATTTTTATTTACGAGATATGAATAATTATTTATTTACTTAAAGACAGAAAAAATAAATATCTCATACCATTACATTATTTTTTTAATTAAATTATGTCATCTGCTTATTTGTATATTCATTTACCTCATTACCTCTGGCACTTCTCACAATAATAGGCGCTTCGTTGTCCAATTTTTATTCTTTTTATTATTGTACCACAAATTTTACATTTTTCCCCATTGCGGCGATAGACTTTTAGGATCTTTTGAAAATTCCCCGGCGCGCCAAAAATATCACGATAATCACTGTCGGAAGTTCCGCGCATTTTAACTGCTTTTTTGAGAATTTTTTTGATGGACTTGAAAAGATTTTCTATTTCCGCCGGCTTTAAATCTCCCACCTTTCTTATTGGTAAAATTTTTGCGTCAAAAAGAATCTCACTACGATAAATATTTCCAATACCAGATATTAGATTTTGATTCATTAAAATAATTCCAATTAAACTGTTCCGCCTTTTTTCTAAAATTTCTTTAAATTTTTTTAAGGTAAATTTTTTATCCAGCACGTCTACTCCCAAGCTTTTTATTTCTTTTAAATTTTTTATCTTGTCCGTGTCCACCAAAACTATCTTCCCAAATTTTCGCACATCCGAAAACTCTAGAGTTTTATTATAGTCAATATGACCTCTTCCCTCCTTTGAGAGAAGGACTGAGGAGGAGTGTTGTTTTTCGCGCTTTGCGTTATAAGTTTTTAAATAAAAAATATGATGAATATATTGATTAACCCTATCGCTAAAATAGCCAGACTTTTGCTTGGAATTTACATTTTTATATTTGGATTTTTTTTGAAAATTGGAAATTGGAAATTGGAAATTATCTTGCAGTTTCACAAGCAAGTGTCCCGTCATTTTTAAATGAATATAAATGGTTTTTCCGCCAGAGAGATCAATGAAGATATTTTTACCGACTCTTTTTATTTCTAAAATTTTTCGGTTTTTTATTTCTTTTTTAAAATCTTTAGCTGATTTATTTTTAATTGTTTTAGCCCAATCTGTCCAAAAACCAACGACTATGTCGCCTTTTATTTTTTGATTTAAATCAGAAACAATTGTTTGTACTTCCGGCAACTCCGGCATAAAATTATTTCCCAAAACTTGGTTTTAGGATACTTTATTATAATTCCCCCCAGTTATCCCCAACTTTTACATCCACTATGAGAGGAACTTTTAGTTTGTAGGCATTTTCCATAATTTCTTTAACTTTTCCCGAAACTTCTTCCGCTAAATCCTCCCGCACTTCCAAAATTATTTCATCATGAATTTGTAAAATCATACGCACCTTTACATTATTTTTAAATTCTTCATAAATTTTAATCATGGCTAATTTTACAATATCAGCAGACATTCCTTGAATTGGCATATTAACCGCCATTCTTTCTCCACTGTTTTGGATTCGAAAATTAGATGAATTTATTTCTGGCACATAACGGCGGCGTCCCATCTCCGTTTCTACCCAACCATTAAGTTTGGCTTGCTGTTTAGTTTTTTTCAAATACTCGGCTACCCCCGGAAATTTTTTAAAATAAGTATCAATAAATTTCCGAGCCTCATCGTGAGAAACTCCGGCAGATTGAGAAAAACCAAAAACACTCATTCCATATATTACGCCAAAATTCAAAGCTTTAGCCGCATTTCTCATTTTTCCCGTAACTTTACTGACAGCTACTTTGTTAATTTCTGCCGCTGTGGCTCTATGAATATCTTTACCTTGCCAAAATAAATCAATCATTTTTTTATCATTTGATTCATGGGCTACTACTCTAAGATCAATCTGGGAATAGTCAACACTGATCAACCGCCAACCCTTGGAAGCTTCAAAAGCTACCCGAAGAAGCTGGCCAAGATCAGTTCTAGTGGGAATATTTTGCAAGTTTGGATCGGATGAAGAAAGTCGCCCGGTAGCTGTGACTGTTTGGTTAAAGGTGGAATGAATCCGAGAATTTTTATCTACTAGCAGTGGCAAAGTATCTAAATAAGTAGTTTTTAACTTAAAAATTTCTCGGTATTCTTCAATTTTTTCTATTATTTTATTTTTACCTTTCAATTTTTGCAATTCGGCAGAAGCTGTAGAATAATCGGTTTTCCCTTTCTTTATATCATCAGTAGGTAATTTTAATTTCTCAAAAAGAATCTCCGCCAGTTGTTTAGGAGAATTAATATTAAATTTCGTTCCGGCTAATTTATAAATGTTTTCTTCTAATTTTTTAATTCTAATTCCGATTTTTTTAGATATACCTTTAAAAATAATAGTATTAAGCCGCACGCCATAAATTTCCATACTAGCTAAAATTCTAACCAGAGGCATATCAAGATTCTTAAAAATTTTTTCTAAATTGTGTTCACTCTTCTGCTCTTGGCTAATTTTTTCAATTTTACTTTTATAAATGGCTTTTAATTTAAAAACATAATCAGCTCTTTTACAAATTTTTTGGGCCAATTTTTCGGGCGATTCCATTTCTAAATCTAATTGTCCTTTTTTACCAATTTGGCCAATCTCTTCGCCTAATTCAGAGAGAACTAATCTAGAAAATTCAATTTTTGGCCCAGGATTAAGTACATAAGCCGCAATCATAACATCATATAATTTTCCAGAAAAATTAATTTCATATTTATTTAAAGCTTCCAGTGATCTTTTTAAATCATAGCCAATTTTTTCAATATTTTTATTTTCCAAAATGTTTTTAATTAACAACTGGTTTTCTTCATTAAATTTAACATAGCCCGCGCGTCCAGTTTTCCAAGAAAAAGCTATTCCTTTCACAATCCTCTCCTCCTCTTTGAGGGGGAGAGTTAGAGAGGGGGTGCGCTCAATAGCCAGCGCCACTTCTTTCTGTTTCTTTAATTCTTTAATAAATTCATTCAGTTCTATATCCTTAACTATTTTATATTTAAAATCCTTAACTCCCTCTTTGCCCTCTCCCCTTTTCAAGGGGAGGATTGAGGAAGAGTCTGTTTGTAAATTAGAGTTGTTGTCGGGCAGTCTTTTTATCAAGCTATAAAAATTTAATTCTTGAAAAAGTTTAACTAACTCTTCTCGGTTAAAATTATTAGTTTCGGCTTTTTCTAAATTTAATTTTATTGGAACATTTTTAACAATAGTAGCTAGATGTTTACTTTGAATAGCTTGCATTTTGTCACGCTCTAATTTTTCCCTCACTGTTCCCTTGATCTCGCCAATATGCGCGTAAACACCTTCAATGGTTTTATATTTTTTAAGCAGTTTGGTGGCTGTTTTTTCTCCAATGCCTTTTACTCCAGGGATATTATCAGACGGATCGCCACTCAATCCTTTGAAATCAACCACTTGAAAAGGTTCTATTCCATAACGCTCCATAATTTTTTGAGCATCATACATTACTGAATCAGTTAGCCCGCGGCGCATAGTATAAACTTTTGTTTTATCCGTCACTAATTGAAGTGTATCTAAATCTCCAGTTACAATTATATTTTCCAATTCATCAGTCGGCGGATTTTTCAATTCTTCCGATTGAGTTACTAGCGTACCAATAACATCATCGGCTTCATAGCCTTCCTGTTCCAAAATTGGGATACCCATTGCGCGGACCACTTCTTTTACTTTTGGTATTTGATCATAAAGTTCCTGATCTGGCTTTACTCTCATAGCTTTATATTCTTTATATTCTTTATGGCGAAAAGTCGGACCGGCTAAGTCAAAAGTCGCTAAGATATAATCCGGTTGAAATTTGGAAATTACTGAAAGAGTTGTTGAAGCGAAACCATAAACAGCATTGACTAACTCGCCTTCTTTAGTCATAAGAGGCGGTAAAGCGTGGTAAGCTCGATGGATAATCGCGTTGCCGTCAATTAAAATGAGTTTTTTTGATGATTTGCTCATATACTCAAGTATATTATAAAAGAAATAAAAAAAACAGCCCATCTAAAGCTGTTTTATATTTTATAAATTATTTTTTATTTCTTTAAAATTTTTATATCGTTTATAACAACATCTTTTACAGGACGATCCTTGTTTGTTGTCGGAGTATTTTCAATTTTAAGCGCCACCTCCAAACCGCTAGCAATATGACCAAAAATAGTGTAGCTAGGCGGTAACGGATAGCTAGGGTCGGCCGTCACAACAAAAAATTGACTGCCATTGGTGTTAGGACCGGAATTAGCCATAGCCAGCGTTCCTTGGGTGTATTTTTCTGTTCCTTTGAGTTCATCGGCAAATTTATATCCAGGTCCGCCCATCCCCCATTTATCTTTTTCTGAATCATCTTTAGAAAACGGGTCTCCACCTTGGATCATAAAGCCTTCGATTACCCGATGGAATTTAGTCCCATTATAAAATTTCTTTTGCGCTAAATTTAAAAAATTATTTACAGCCATGGGCGCGTTAGTTGCGTCTAATTTTACTTTTATATCTCCAAAATTTGTAGAAATAACCGCATAAGGATATTCCGTCGCTAAATTTGTTGGAATATTAGGATTTGTTGCTGTTTGTGTTTGATCAGTTGATATACCAGCATCATTTAACGCTTTCTTAGTGTTGGTATTTTCTTGATTGACAGAGTTTTTGATATTTTGTTTCATATTTTTATTTAAATTAATCATACTTTTAGTATAGCCGCCTGGATCAGAGATTGGATTAGCAATGGTATTTTCATCCTTTGATTGTTTTGAAGAACAAGCCGATAATATTATGAGAAAGCTGGCTATAAACAATAATGAAATTATTTTCCTCATAGTTTTGTTATAAATTTAGAAAAACTTTAATTGTTTGATAATCTATTTTTATGTTTTAAATTAATTTTTATTTTCCTTTTATTTTTTCCTTTCCAGAAAAATTCTATCCAAGTCGTAGAGACGCAAGATTTTTCGTCTTTATTAGGAATAATTTTCTTGATTCTATCCGCCCATTCTATTATAACAATATTTTGAGAATTAGCTATAATTTCTTTCCAGCCTAAGTTTAAAATATCTTCAGCATTAACCCTGTAAGCGTCAATATGGTATACATTATGAATTTTAAATTTATTTGTAATTTGTGATTTTGAATTTGGGATTTTTTTCTTATACTGCTTCATTATCACAAAAGTAGGACTTGTGTATGGTCCTTCAATTTTTAATCCTTTTAGTATTCCTTGCGCAAAAGTTGTTTTTCCAGCGCCTAACTCTCCAGTCAGACAAATAATTCCTCCAGTTTGAATTTCTTGAGAAAGTTTTTTTCCTAATTTTTGAGTTTGTTTTGCGCTGGTAGTTATAACTTCTTTTTGCATAATTTATATTAAACATACTTTATAAAAAAAGCAAAACGGCCAATCAACTTAACTAAGTCAACGGCCGCTAGTCTTGTTAACGCCTACTACATCACTGGCCATAATAGCCACGTTCATAGGCGTTTCTTTCTCTCTCTCGCTGAATCTCTATCTCTCTGCGAGCACGTCCTTCTTCGTAAGCAGAACGTTCGCCCGCCGACATTCCGTTATTATAACGGTAATAAACCGGAGGCGGAGGATTTATAATCCGATCTGCCATTTGGTAGATCAGAGCTCCAGCAGCTACGCCAAGCGTGGCCCCGAGGTTCCGGCCAAACCTTCGATTAAAACTCCGACCAAAGCCACCACGATAATGACGGCGATAGCGCCTGTGATTGTAGTGCCTGTGATTGCGATAATGGTTATAATAGCCATTATAACCCCGATGCCTATAATGGTTACCAGCATAAGCCGGGACGGCTGTTATCACAAACAAAATTGAAAGAACTACTAGCAACATTTTTTCTATTCTTTTCATGATATCCTCCTTTTCTTGGGTTTTCTTAAAATCGGTTTTTCTAGTTTAATAAGCAACTATACACCAAACTATTAAAAAAGTCAAATTATCAATATTATTTTACCTTTACATATTTTACAGAATACTTGACATTCTTTTTTTAATCTGCTAATTTACACCATTAACCTTTTGACACATTTTTCTTTTCACTTATAACTTTTTACTTTTTATTATGTCTCTTACTCCTCAAGAACAATTCAAAAAGTTTTTGGAAAACTCCAAAGAAACACTTATTCTTATTCCAGAAAATCCCAGTCCTGATGCAGTTGGCAGTTCTTGGGCGCTTTATTGGTTTTTAAAAAAAATAGGAATTTCTCCCACTATTGCTTTTTCTAATCATCTTTCCCAGAAATTTGATTTTCTTCCTCGACCTGAAAATATTTTAACAAAAATTTCCGGTGCTCGCGATTTTGTTTTATCTTTTGACACTAGCCGTAACAAAATCATTCAAGTTCGCCAAGAAGAAAAAGAAGATAAATTTAATATTTTAGTTACACCGGAAAAAGGGTCTATTGATCCACGA
>Ga0114931_10008498_pt1 | contig 12422 bp, 11 predicted proteins | sample 2SBtaG_FD_89579 | JGI IMG/M metagenome (GOLD analysis project Ga0114931, IMG submission 89579) | Deep subsurface microbial communities from Kolumbo volcano to uncover new lineages of life (NeLLi) - 2SBTROV14_V59a metaG | ecosystem: Environmental > Aquatic > Marine > Volcanic | place: Kolumbo...
CACACCCTACACGCACAAGCTTCGCAATGCAATACCTGTTAGTTACTACAAGTACACAGCTTTATCCACACCCTGCCCCCACCAGCACGCGAACACCACCCTTACTACGACTCGGAACTCCGGTCTAGGCTTCCGGGAGGTAGGCGTCTACCGCCGCCACGGCCGCCTCGACGGCGTCTGGCGGGACGTGGTGATCGTCGAGCGGCTGCTCGATGCGTGAGCGGGCGCGCCGCACACCGTGTCGCCCGCCAGGACGCACCCACGGGCTCATCCTGATGGGACGTGCCGATCGACGTCGGGGCTAGGCGATCAGTTGCCGCAGGTCCTTGGCCATCTCGGTCGTGTACCTGTAGTCCTCGAGCGCATGGTCATCCCGTCTCTCGTGGAAGCGTGTCCACGCGGCGGTTTCGTCGGTGCCGTGCAGCACGTCCGCGATCGCGTCGGCCGCGAAGCAGGCGTGGCGGCCCGCGAAGTCCATGCCGTGCCCCTGCCACGGGTCGATATGGATGCCCGCGTCTCCGATCAGCAGCACGCCCGAGAGGGCCGGACGACGCACGTAGAGAGGCTGCGGGCCGTATCCGAAGACCTGGCTTGCCGGTGTGGCGGCGCGCACTCGGTCCCTGAGGCCGGGATGGTCCGTGAATCGTTCCCAGAACGCTTCGGCGTGGCGTGGCCGCATGGCGCGGAAGCGCGCGAGGTTCGCGGACACGGCGAGGCAGGTCAGGCCCGCGTCGCTGGGGAACACGTACGCCAGCTCGTCGCCTGCCAGCGAGAGCTCTGCGCCGTCGAAGTGGTCACCGACCGGAGGGCGGAACCCTTCGACATATGCGTAGTAGGCGGCCCTGGCGGAGGGGTCGGCACAGGTGTCGACCGTTCCCGTCTCGCGAGCCACGGTCGACAGGCGTCCATCGGCCCCCACCGTGACGCGCGCTTCGATCTCGAGCGCCTGTCCGTCGCGCTCCAGGCGTGCCCCCGCCACCCGTTGGCCGTCGCGGATCAGAGAACGGAGGCGCGTTCCCTGGAGGAAGGTGACGGTACCGGCGCGCTGGGCGCGTCGCACCAGCAGGTGGTCCAGCGGCTCTCTCCTCACCGACAGGTGGAAGCCGCGGCGCCCCCGGCGTTCGAAGAGGTCCACCGACGGTGCCTCGGTCCCGGGGTAGAAGTATTCCAGCGTGAGCTTCGGCGGCCCGAGCTGCAGCACCTCCTCCAACACGCCCAAGTCGTCGAGCACGTCCACCAGGTCGATCCCCCGGAAGAAGTGCGTGGAGAGGGCCGGACTCGGGAAGGTCGCAGCGTCCACCAGCGTCACGTCGATCCCGGCATCCCCGAGCCGCGCGGCCAGCACCGAGCCCGCCACACGAGCGCCCACGACTAGAACATCCGTCCGGTGCCGTATCGCATCCCCCACCTTCCATGTGCTTGTGGTGCGAGGATGCCACGAAGCCTTCGTTGGATGCAAGGGTCGGGCGTGCGGAAACGATGTGACCACGTCGTTACGCTGCATTCCTGATCGTTGAGGCTCCGAGCAGTGCGTCGAATGGGGTCAGATGCGGAGCGTTCGTCGTGGCTTGCCGGGGGGTGTCAAGGTCCGTCGTGCTGAGGAATCGGCCTTGCAGACGGCCCGCGCCCCAGTCGGCTCCCGAACAGCCAGATCTCCGTGACTCCGTTCCGTTGGACAGGATCAGCGGTCCGAGCCTGCTGTTCCTTCCCCCGAGGAGCCATGGAAGAGGCGCTTCACGGCTCGCACGTCCACCCGTGGCATATCGCCCGGCGTTGCGAACTTCATGGCGGCCATGGCGGCGCCCCATCGCAGTCCGCGCCGCAGGCCGAGGGTCGCGTCGTCGTTGCTGAGTACGCCGTGGAGGAGGCCTGCCGTGAAGGCGTCACCCCTCCCGATCCGGTCGACGCCTTCGGTGGCGATGGGGCCTTGGCGGAGGACCGAACCTTCCGGGGTGCTCGCGGCGGCGGCCTTGGATCCGTGGGTCACGACGATGGTTTGCTGGGGGAAGCGGTCGCGAAGCTGCGTCAAGGCGTGCTCGGCGTCGGCGCCGTGGTCGATGTGGAACACCGTGGTCGCGTCCTTGACGGGGACGATGAGGATGTCGGCAAGGGCGCATGCTGCGGATAGCGCCCGTTCCGCCTTGTCGGGCGGCCACAGGCGGCTGCGGTAGTTGGTGTCGAACGACACGCGCCAGCCCAGGGCTCGAGCGCGGGTCATGGCGGTCAGTGCGGCACGTCGTGTGCTGGCCGATACCGCCAGCGTGATGCCTGTGGTGTGGAAGATGCCGGTCGCTCGGTGGGCGAACAGGTCTGGTGGGAGATCGTCGGGCTCGTACTGGGTCATCGCGCTGCCGGCTCGGTCGTAGATCACCGCTGAGTCGCGGGGGCCTCGGCCGGGTTCGTACCAGTAGCTGCCGACGCGACCGGTGGTGGCTTGGAGGATGTGCGTGGTGTCGACGCCTTCGGTTCGGATGGCCTGCTCGATGTGGTGTCCGAGGGCGTGGTCGGGAAGTCGGGAGAGCAGCGCGGTCGGGTGACCCAGGCGCGTGAGTCCAACGAGTGTGTTCACCTCGCTTCCGCCGACGTACAGGTGCAGGGTGCTTGCGTCCTCGAGGGTCTGGTTCGGGGTGGGGGAGAGGCGCAGGAGCGGTTCGCCGAGCGCTATGACGTCGGGTCGGGTCACGTTTGTCCGTGGGCCTGGTGGACGGCCTGGTGCGCTCGCTGGCGGAGCTCGTCCCAGTTTCGGCGTGCGATGGTTTCGGGTGGGATGAGGGCGCTGCCGAGGCCGACGGCGGCGGCGCCGGCGGCGAGGTAGGCCGGGATCGCGTCGAGGGTGATGCCTCCGGTGGGGATGAGCTCGAGGTCGGGGAGGGGTGCGAGCAGGTTCTTCAGGTAGGTGGGTCCGCCCAGGGATGCGGGGAAGAGTTTGATGGCGTCAGCGCCCAGCTCGTGGGCGGCCATGGCTTCGCTCGGTGTGAGGATGCCGGGAATGATGGGTGCGCCGAGGGCGGCTCGTTGTTCCAGGATGCCTGGGACGAGGCCCGGTGAGACGATGAAGGAGGCGCCGGCGTCGACGGCGGCGCGGGCTTCTTCGGCGTGCCTGACCGATCCCACGCCCACGGTGACGTCCTGGCCTGCCGTCGTTCGCGTCCATGCGCACAGCCGCTCCAGCGCGGCCGGGGCCGACCCGCTCGTGAGGGTGATCTCCAGGACCCGGACGCCTCCCGCCTGCAAGGCCTGGGCGATGGGCAGGATGTCCCGGTCGACGTCGTCCAGCCGGATCACCGCTATCAGGCGCTGCTCGAGGATCGTGCGGATCGCCTCGTCCATCATCCAAGCCCGCGCATGGCGCTAGACGACCGGCGTCGGAAGCTCGCTGCCGGCGAAGTGCGCGCCGAGATTGTCGGTCACGAGCCGTCCCATCGCGTCGCGCGTCTCCACGGTCATGCTAGCCACATGCGGCGTGAGGGTCACGTTGCCGAGCGCCCGGAGAACGCCCGGCACACGGGGCTCGTCGGCGAAGACGTCGAGAGCCGCGTACCCGAGCGTCCCTGTGGAGAGCGCCTCGACGAGCGCGGGCTCGTCGACGATCGAACCTCTCGCCACATTGACCAACACGCCCTGCGCCCAGCGCGCGCAGCACCGTGGCGTCGATCGCGCCGCGCGTCTCAAGCGTGGCCGCGGCGCACACCACCAGGTAGTCGCTGGCCGCTGCCAGGTCGAGGAGCGAGCGGGCGCGGGGGACCTCCGAGCCCTCCACCGGCCGCGGCTGGAAGTACCGTAGCTCCACGCCGAAGGGCTCCAGCCGCCTGGCCACCGTTCGACCGATGCGGCCGAAGCCGTAGATTCCCACCGTCTTGCCTCGGAGACTGGGGGGCGCGACCAGGTCGTCCTTGCCCTCCTCCCAGGCCCCCGAGCGCACGAAGCGGTCGAGTGCGCAGATCCGCCGGTTGGCGGCCAGCAGGAGCGCCATGGCGAGGTCCGCGACGTCGTCGGTGAGCACGTCCGGGGTATTGGTGACGCGAACGTTGCGTGCGCGGGCCGTGTCCAGGTCGACCGCATCCACGCCCACGCCGAACACCGCCACGATCTCCAGCGCGGGCAACGCTCGCATCAAGCCTCCGGAGATTCCCAGGCCCCCGTTGGTCACCACGCCGCGGATGCGGGGCGCGACGCGGGCGACGAAGGCGTCTCGCTCGGCTGGCTCCACCTGCCACAGGTGGTGGCAGACGTAGCTGCCTTCGAGCGCTTCCATGGCAGCGTCCGAAGACAGGCGCGTGAGCAGGAGAAGCTCAGGCTCGGCGGTCGGTAGGTCCCTCGCTGACTGTGTCACCGGTGGTCAACCCTTCTGCTTGGCGCCGCAACTGTCGCGGATGATCAGTCGCGTGGGGACGAAGCGGGTCTCGGGCAGGTCGTCGGGCTGTTGCATGCGCGTGATCAGGAGTTGCGCGGCCTGCTGGCCAACGGCACGGGGCCGCGTGGCGATGGTGGTGAGTGCCGGCCGCGACAGAACGGCTTGCTCCAGGTCATCGAAGCCGACCAGCGCGAAGTCCTCGCCGGCGCGCAGGCCGCGGTCCGTGAGGGCCGCGATCATGCCCAGGGCGACTCGGTCGTTGTACGCCACCGCGGCCGTGGGAGCGCCCGGTTGCGAGAGCAGGTCGCCGATGGCGTCGTAGCCGGCACCGCGCGTCACGGGGCAGGGGAGGATGTGGCCGGCGTCCAGGCCGTGCGCGCGCATGGTGCGGGCGAAACCCTCATGGCGTTCACGGGTGGCGGAGTGGGGAAGGTCGCCGCCGACGAAGGCGATGCGCTCGTGGCCGAGGCCGACGAGGTGCTCGGTGGCGATCACGCTGGCGGCTTCGAAGTCGACGCCCACGTAGTCGCCGGTGCTGCCGTCGACACGTCTCAGGACCTCGACGATGGGGGTACCGGCCTGGCGGATGCCGTCCAGGAACGCCGCCTCGGTTCCTGCCGCGGCGCTGACGATCAGGCCGTCCACGCCGTGCTCGCGAAGTCGGGACAGGTAGCGCTCCTGAGCGAGCGTGGACTCGCCGCTGTGGACCAGCAGCAGTACGCGGTCGGCATCGTCGAGGACGCTCTGCGCTCCGGCCACCATGTCGGCGAAGAAGGGGTTGGCGACGTCGCCCACGGCGACGCCCACCAGCATGGTCTGCTGCAGGCGCAGCGACGCGGCGCCGCGGTTGTAGACGTAACCGAGCTCGCGCACGGCCTCCAACACGCGCGCGCGGGTGGCCTCGGCCGGTAGAGGACTGCCGCGCAGGACCAGCGAGACCGTCGACCGGGACACCCCTGCGTACCTCGCCAGGTCGTCGAAGGTGACCTTGCGTTTGCCGCGCGCGCTCACTCTCGCAGCTCGCCCGCGTTCAGGAACTGCTGCAGCTCGGGCGTCTCGGGTGAGCTGAACAGCGTGTCGGGCGGTCCGGATTCCCAGATGCGGCCGTTGTGCATGAACAGCACCTCGGTGGCGACGTTCTTGGCGAAGCCCATCTCGTGCGTGACCAGCACCATCGTCATGCCCTCGCGCGCGAGCGAGCCGATGACCCGCAGGACCTCACCGGTGAGCTCGGGGTCGAGCGCCGACGTGACCTCGTCGAAGAGCATGAGCTGAGGCTGCATGGCCAGCGAGCGGGCGATGGCGACGCGCTGCTGCTGGCCACCGGAGAGCTGGTCGGGCATGGCGTCGCGCTTGTCTCCCAGCCCCACTTGGTCGAGCACGTGGTGGGCGACCTCGCGGGCCTCGGCCCGGCCCGCCCCCTTGACGATGCGCGGAGCGATCATCACGTTCTCCTCGACCGTCATGTGCGGGAACAGGTTGTAGCTCTGGAACACCATCCCGACCTCGACGCGCAACGCCCGCAACTCCCTGGGCGGCAGCGGGAGATTGTGTCCCAGCACCTCGAGCGTCCCGCCGTTGATCTCCTCCAGACCGTTGATGCAGCGCAGCATGGTGCTCTTGCCCGACCCGCTGCGCCCGATGATGACGGTGACACGGCCCTTGGGGACGTCGAAGGAGACGTCGGAGAGCACGATGAGCTCGCCGAATCGCTTGGAGACGCTCTCAGCTCTGACGACCGACATGGAGCCTTCTTTCCAGGGACTGGCTGTACTTGGAGAGGGGGAAGCAGAGCACGAAGTAGATCAGCGCGACCGCCACGTAGGTGGGCAGAGGCCGGAAGTTCGCGTTCGCGATGAGCTGCCCCTCGCGCGTGAGCTCCACCAGGCTGATCAGCGAAGCCACCGAGGTGTTCTTGATGAGCTGCACCAGGAAGCCTACGGTCGGCGGCAGCGAGATGCGGAAGGCCTGAGGCAGGATGATGTGCCGGAGCTGTTGCCAGCGGGTCATGCCCAGCGACTCGGAGGCTTCCCACTGGGCGCGGGGGATGGCGTCGATGCACCCGCGCCAGATCTCCCCGAGGTACGCAGAGCTGAAGACCGTCAGCGCGATCGAGGCGGCCAACAGCGGGGGGACGTCGATGCCGATGAGCGCGACCCCGAAGTACGCCAGGAACAGGAGGATCAGCACTGGCGTTCCCTGGACGATCTCGATATAGGCGGCCGTGATGGTGCGGCTGACCGGCGACCGGCTGGTGCGCACGAGGGCCACGGCGAAGCCCGCCAGGCCGCCCAGGGCGAATGCCAGTACCGAGAGAAGGACCGTCCAGCGCGCGGCGATGAGCAGCAGGGTGATGGCATGCCAGCCGAACTGACCGAACATCAGGCGTTCCTCGCGCTTTCCAGCATGCGACGGAAGCGCTGCACGGGCGCGAACACCAGGTTCGCTCCGCCCAACCGCCGCCACCGTTTGAACGAGGCGAAGCCGATCACCTGGAACGCGGCCTTGAGCAAGAGCGTCAGGACGATGTAGAGCACGCCGATGGTGAAGTAGATCTCGAAGCTCCGGAAGGTGAGCGAGGTGAGGAGCTGCGCTACCCCCGTGAGCTCGTTGACGCTGATGGCGGAGAGCAGGCTGGAGGCCAGCATCATCAGGATGAACTGGCTGGTGAGCGAGGGGTAGACGGCTTCGATCGCCGGGGGCAGGACCACGTGCCTGAGGATCTGCAGGCGGCTCATGCCCAGGGCGGCGCCGGCCTCGATCTGCAGCCGGTGGACAGCCTCGATGCCGGCCCGCACGATCTCGGCGGCATAGGCCCCCAGATTGGCGACCATCGCCAGGATCCCGGCCTCAACAGCGGTGAGGCGGATGCCGATGGTGGGCAGCGCGAAGTAGACGATGAACAGCTGCACGAGGAAGGGCGTGTTCCTAACGGCTTCGACGTAGATCGATACCAGCGTACGCAACGGCTTCGGGCCGTTCGTCCGCAAGAGGGCGCAGACGACGCCGACGGCGAAGCCCAGCAAGATAGCCAACGACGAGATGATCAGGGTCAGTAGGGCCCCTGAGAGGATCTCGGGGAATTTGCGGAAGACCGGGGTGAAGTTGAAGTGGTACACGCTCACGCTCGGGATGTCGCGCTGTCAGCACGACCGCCGTAGGGGTGCGTCTCCCGTGGGCGCCACGAGGCGCCCACGGGAGACGAGGACCCGGCGCTCAGAACACCGGCAGGTTCGGCAGGGGCGTGCCGATCCACTTCTCGCTGATGGCGTTGAGCTCCCCGTTCAACTTGATGTTGTACAGGAAGTCGTTGAGCCACTGGTGCAGCTGGAATGCGTCCTGACGCACGGCGATCGAGTTCGGCTGCTCCGAGAACGCGAACTTGATCTCGTAATTGCCTTGCTCGTTGCGCTTCTTCAGGATGTCCAGGGCCGTGGTGTTCGGGATGGCGATCGCATCGACCTGGCCGCTGAACAGTGCCTGCGCGGCGGCGGCATCGTCCTGGAAGCGCACGATCTTCGTGCCCTTCAGGTTCATGCCGGTGAGCTGAACGTCCTGCGGGCTGCCGCGCGGCACGCCGATGCTCTTGCCGACCATGTCCTTGAGGCTCGACTCCTTCGCCGAGTTCTTGGCCACGATGACCTGCTGGAAGGCGCTGTAGGGCATGGTGAACATGACGCTCTTGGCGCGTTCGGTCGTCGGAGCCAGGGTGGCGACGAGGATGTCGACCTTGCCCGACTGCAGTGCCGGAATCCGCGCTGGTGGCGTCAGGGGCACGATCTTGGCCTTGACCCCCAGGTCCTTGGCGAGCAGATTGGCTACGTCGACGTCGTAGCCGACGGTCTTCCCGCTGGCGTCGATCGAGCCGAACGGTGGGACGCCGGTGACGACGCCGATGGTGACCTCGCCCTTCTTCTCGATCTGATCAAGGGTCTGTGCGCTGGCGACGCTGACCATGGCAGCCATGACCAGAGCGCACGCCAGGAGCCTGGTAACCGGCTTCGAAATTCCTCGCAAGTACCTGACCTCTCGCCTCGAGCACCTTGCTTGTCCGTCTCTCCGTGTTCCAGCCAGTCGCTTCCTCTTGGATCGATCCAACTCAGGGGGTCGGGAACACGGCGAGCGGCACGCTTGAATCCACGTTGTTGTTTCGATCCAAAGTCACCCTATGCCTCCGGTGGTTTCGCGTCAACCCCGGAAGGAGGGTCGCCCGGCCGTTCGTAGCGACGACGGCGCATCGGACCTGACACGGCCTGCCCCACCTCGGTTCGTGGTTTGGCGGCCCGACCCTGCCCCGGGCGCGCGCATATCGAAGGTTCCCAAGCCGGGTTCGATCCGCGGGAGTCCTGCTCCGCCACGGGCGTTCAGCCGTCCAGCGGATCATCCACGCTTCCGTCCGGATGGAGATGCCTGACGGCGAACGCGGCCGCCTCGGCGCGGCTCCGGAGCCCGAGCTTCGAGAGGACGTTGCGTACGTGGTACTCGACGGTCTTGACCTTGACGTGGAGGCGCTCGCCGATCGCGCGGTTGGTGAGGCCGCGCTCGAGGAGCTGGAGCACCTCCCCCTCCCGCCTGGTGAGGAGCCTGGTCCCCCTGTGGCCACGGCGCGCGGCCTTGATGCCCAGTGTCCGGAGGAAGGCCGCGGCGCAGTCCGCATCCGGTCCCGCCCCCAGGTCCTCAAATGCGGCGAGCGCGGTCCGAGCGGCGGCGGCCGCAGCTTTGGGCGCGTCGCCTGCCCGTACCTGCGCCCAGAGAAGGCGGCTGATCCCGGCCTCGCGCGGCATGGACAGATTGGAGTAGAGGGCCAACGCACGCTCCAGTGCCTCGGTGGCGTCGTCCCGGGAGGCTGTGTCGTGGGCGGCCTCGGCCAGCAGGGCGCGTCCCCGGGCCAGCGCAGCCGCCGCCACCACCACCGACGTGCACTTCGCTTCTGCGCCAAGCTCCGCCATCGTGGCTGCCGTCTCCAGAGCGATGTCACGCCGCTCGGCGGCCACCGCTGCTTCGGCCTGCAGCGCGAGGATCTCCGCGCGCTCGAGGCAGACGGCCGCTCCGGCGCCGTAGGGCTGGATGCCGGCGTCCTCACCCATGTCGATCTGGCGCAGCCGTCTCGCCAGCACCTCCAGGGCGGCCTCGGGATCCCCGGCCGCGAGCAGGGCCGCACCCCGGACGCGCGCCGCTGCTGCGTGCCCCTCCAGGCTGCGCAACAACTCCGAAGCCTCTTCGCGCCTCCCCTGGGCCAGCCGAAGCTCCGCCAGGCCCGCCACGGCTTCGCCGTGCAGCGCAGGTTCCGCGTCGCGGCCGCTGCGTAGGGCAGCATGGAACGCCTGCTCCGCACCGATCCAGTTCCCTGTGGCGAACAGCAGCCGAGCGTGGTGCGTCCGACACAGCGTGAACACGTGCGGAGAACCGTATCGGTCGGTGAAGGTCGCCGTCGCGTGGATCCACTGCAGCGCCCGCTGGAGCTCGGCCACGCGGCTGCAGGCGGTGAGCGTGTTGCAGCTCGTGTACACCACCGTGTCGAGGAACCTGCCCTCGCCGGCCAGGGCACCGGCCATGGTCTCGTCCAGGAGCGCAGTGCCCTCCTCGAGATCGCCCATCTGCACGAGGCTGGCGCCGAGCTGGCTGCGCGCACGCAGCGCCAGATCGGGGTCGCCGAAGCGCTCGGCATAGTCTGCGGCCCGGCGCGCAGCATTCGCCGCCGCTTCGGGGTCGTCCCGTTCTGTGGCGTCGAGCAGGTACACCCAACCGCGCAGCGGCTCCAGGCCGTGCTTGTCCACGAGGCGGGCGGCGCGACGTAGCCAGCCGTGCGCGACGGCCCGTCTCCCCAGGCCGTTCAGGCAGAACAGGTGCAGTTTGAAGGCCACGAGTGCGGCGCGCACCACGTCCGGCCGTTCGAGATAGGCGACGAAGACGCGCTCCCCGTGATCGATCGCGTTTCGCGTATCGCCGAGCCACCACTGGGCCTCGCCGAAGCGTGCCAGCGCCTCCGGCGGTTCGGCGACCTCGAGCACCTTGGCGAAGGTCTCCGCAGCGTCGGCCCGCCTGCCCGCGGCGAGCGCCTCCTGGCCGGAGGTGAGCCACTCCTCGGCTGGTTGTTCCACGTGCCCAGGCTAGCGCATCCGGGGGGCCGGGGCGGAAGGCGGCCCTCCCGGCAACCCAGGGTTTTCACCGGTGCATCCCAGCGGGCTCCGGCCTAGATTGGCGGTCAACGGCACGGGACCTGGTCCCGGAGGGAGGGTTCACCGATGGCCGGCAACACTGGCGGGACGAGAGTACCGGATGCCACCGTCGAGCACGCGGTGGTGCTCGGAGCAAGCATGGCGGGGCTGGCAGCGGCAGCTGCGCTGGCGGCTCGGGCCCGACGGGTCACCGTGGTCGAGCGCGATCCCCTTCCGACGTCCGGGGAGGGCGCCGACGATGCGCCACGGCGCGGGGTGCCCCAGGGCACGCACGTGCACTTCCTCCTGCCGGGGGGCGTGGCCGCGCTCGACGTGCTCCTGCCGGGCATGACGGACGACCTGTGGGCCGCCGGCGCACAGCTGCTCGACGGCCGTGGCGACCATCGCATGCTGGCCGGCGGCGGGCGCGTGCTGCTGGACGGACTGGACCCCGCGTGGATCCTGGTGGCTGCGACGCGTCCGTTGATCGAACGCGTCGTTCGAGACCGCGTCGTGGCCCTTGACAACGTGAGGCTCCGTGACGCCACCCGCGTGCTCGGTCTCGAGACCGCGAACGGCGGCAGGGACATCCGGGGCGTCCGCGTCACCCGTGGAGAGGGCGAGGAGGCCGAGGTGCTCGTCGCCGACCTGGTGGTGGACGCGATGGGACGTGCCTCCCGTACGCCCCGGTGGTTGGAGGACCTCGGGTACGGCTCTCCGCCGGTGCAACGGCTGAACGTGGATGCCCGCTACACCACGCGTTTCTTCCACCGCGGTGGAGAGGTCCCGGAAGATCGCCTCGGCGTCATGATCGCGACCCTCCCCGGGACGCACCGGCAGGGCGGCGCGCTGGTCGTGCAGGGCGAGCGCTGGATGGTGTCGCTGATGGGCCTCGCCGGGGACCAGGCGCCCACCGACCTGGACGGGTTCCGCGCGTACGCGCGCTCGCTCTGGGCGCCCGACATCTACGATCTCGTGTCCACGGCAGAACCCCTGGGGGATGCCGTCACGGGCGGTTTCCCGGCAAACGTGCGGCATCGCTACGACCTCATGCGCCGCTTCCCCGACGGCCTGGCCGTGCTCGGCGACGCCCTCTGCGCCACCAACCCGCACTTCGCCCGCGGCATGAACGTCGCCGCGCGTGAAGCCGTCGCGCTCCGGGGCGTCCTGGAGCGACACGGCCGACGTCGCGTCGGCCCCCGCTTCTTCCGGTCGACCCGCGCACTCACGAACGCCTCGTGGACGTTCGTCACGAACAACGACCTGCTGCAGCCGGACATCGACGGAGCCCGCACCGTGGGGTGGCGCCTGGTCACCGGGTACTCCAGGCGCGTGACGCGGGCGAGCCACCGCGACCCGGTCGTTGCCAGGGCCTTCATGGACGTCTTCGGTGTGCGCTCGCCTCCCACCCGGCTGCTGCGACCGGGCATCGTCCTGCGCACGCTGCTAGCGTTGCGGAGGGCCCGGCCGACGACCAGAGCGGGGGACGCCATCCGGCACGAGCACGCGCAGCCTGCCGGCGTGACGACCTCGGAGGCGGACCGGACCCACTAGTACTTAGTTGCATAAGTAGCCAGTAGTTGGTAGGGTGCCCGTGACCACTTTGTTTCGTGGTGTGATGGGAGGCGGTCATGGGCGCGGCGGCGACGGAGATCACCTTGACGAGTGAGGAGCGCGCCACCTTGGAGGGGTGGGTGCGCGCGGGTAGCACAGAGCAGCGGCATGTGTTGCGGGCGCGGGTGGTGCTGGCCGCGGCTGCGGGGGAGGGCACGGCGGTGATCGCGACGAGGTTGGGGGTGCGGCCGGCGACGGTGAGCAAGTGGCGCACGCGCTTCGCGGCGAAGCGCGTGGCGGGCCTGGTTGACGCGCCGCGCAGCGGGGCGCCATGTCGTTACGGGGAGGCGGCGGAG
>Ga0114931_10008499_pt1 | contig 12422 bp, 14 predicted proteins | sample 2SBtaG_FD_89579 | JGI IMG/M metagenome (GOLD analysis project Ga0114931, IMG submission 89579) | Deep subsurface microbial communities from Kolumbo volcano to uncover new lineages of life (NeLLi) - 2SBTROV14_V59a metaG | ecosystem: Environmental > Aquatic > Marine > Volcanic | place: Kolumbo...
CTCCGGCGCCAGCTCCGGCGCCAGCTCCGGCGCCAACAGCAGCGCCTCGACCCGTCCGCCGCCCGGCTCGCGATAGCCGAGCAGACGGGCTGGAATGACCTCGGTATCGTTGACCACCAGCAGGTCGCCCGCGCGCAGCAGCGACGGCAGATCCCCCACCCGGCGATGGCGCGCTGGGCCCTGCGCATCGGCCACCAACAAACGGCTGGCACCGCGCGGCGCCGGCCGCTGGGCGATCGCCTCGGCCGGCACCGGGTAGTCGAAGTCGCGCGTTCGCATCACCGCATCGACCCCGATCACGAACGCTGGCGAGGGTCGAGCCGGTCGCGCAGCCGATCACCGAGAATGTTGAGCGAGAGCACGGTGGCCGCCAGGCACAGCGCGGGGAAGGTCGCGATCCACCAACCTTCGACCATCCACGCCCGTCCGTCCTGAATCAGGTTGCCCCAACTGGCCTTGGGCGGCTGGACACCGAGGCCGAGGAACGACAGCGCCGCTTCGGTGGAGATCAAAGCAGCGATCGCGAAGGTGGCCTGGATGACCAGCGGTGTCAGCGCATGCGGCAGCATATGACGAACCAAGACGCGCATTGGGCCAGCACCCAGGCCGCGCGCCGCGAGCACGAAATCGCGTTGCGCGAGGCTCATCAGCTCGGAACGCACCAGGCGACTGGTCCCCATCCAACTGGTCAGCCCGAGCACGGCGACCAGGGTGGCGACGGTCGGCTCGAACATCGCCACCAGGGCAATGATCAAGAACAACATCGGGAAAGATAAAAAACCATCGACCGTCCGCATCAACAGCGCATCGACAAAGTGGCCGCCAAAGGCCGCGGCCGAACCCACGGCAACCCCCACCACCACCATCATCACCACCGCCAACCCAGCGATGGTGAAGCTCAGCCGCGCACCGTAGAGCAAGCGCGAAAAGATGTCGCGCCCGAGAGCGTCGGTACCGAGCAGAAAAAGCACCCGCTGCGGCTGCTGGTCACCGGCCAGACGCGCGGCATCCAGGTGGATCTGCACCCCACGATGTTCGAGCATCAAGCCATCGCCCACCGGCCGCAGCACCGCCGCCACCCGCTGGCTATGGTCGGCGAGAGGCACGGCCCATCGCCGTGACAAGGGTGGCAGTAAGCGGGCGTCGACCAGTGCATCATCGGGCGGAAACGGTGCCAGAAAAGGCGCCAGCGCACCGCCGACGACGAGCAGCAGCAAGACCGCCAGGGCCAGCCCTGCGGCCAAGCGCCGACGCTGAGGCCGACGCCTAGCCATGGCTGTGGCGCACGCGTGGATCGATCAGCGCATGGGTCAAGTCCGCGGCCAGCGAACCGAGCACGACCACCATGCTGGCGAGCGCGGTGCTGGCCAGGATCACCGGGTAGTCGCGGGCACCGAAGGCTTGAAACGTCACACGACCGATCCCCGGCCAGGCGAAGATGGTCTCGGTGATGAGCATGCCGGAAAGCACCTGCGGCAACGAGACCCCGAGACTCTGGACCACCGGACCGATGGCGTTGGGAAGCGCGTGGCACCACAGGATGCGCGCTTCGCACAGACCGCGTGCGCGCGCCGCACGGATGTAGTCCTGGCCGAGCACGTCGAGCAGACCGCCGCGCACCAGGCGCACAATGCTGCCGCAGGTCGAAAGCCCCACCACCAGCGCCGGCAGAGCCAGATGATGCAGCAGCTCGAGGCCCCGTCCCAAGGCTGTTGCCGGCGGATGGTCGCTGTGCATGCCGCTGATCGGCAGCCAGCCGAGACGCACACCGACCACCTCGATCGCAAGGTAGGCGAGGTAGAAGCTGGGCAGGGCGAAAAGCACCAGGGTCATCGCGCGGATGCCATGATCGATCGCGCGATCGCGACCGAGCGCCGACAACATACCGAGCACCAGACCCAGGCCATAGCGCACCGCCACCACCCCAGCGGCGAGCAGAGCGGTCGCCGGCAGCGCCGAGACCACCTTGTCGAGCGCGGGTGTGCCATCGAGTGCGCGGCCCCAGTCGAGCCGGACCATGGCCGCCAGCCAGCGCAGGTACTGCTCCGCGAGCGGCCGCTCGAGCCCCAGGCGCTCGACCTCGCGTGCACGCACCTCGGCCGGAATGCGCACATCGCTGAGCAGCAGGTCGACCGGATTGCCGGGCGCCACATGAACCAGGACGAAGGTGGCCGAGAGCAGCAGCCACAAGAGCACGGCGGAGGCCGCCAGCCGGCGTGCGACAAAGGCACTCACCGTGGCTCAGTCACCTTCGAGACGCCAGTGCCCGACATTGGCGTAGGCCGAGATCGCGTTCGGCTTTACGTTGGTGATGCCGCGCACCACCAACAGACGCCGTGGCTGGTACAGCAGCGTCAGCGGCTGTTCCTGCCACAAGAGCGCCTGCAGCCTGTCGTGCAGCGGCTTGGCCTCGGCCGGTGGCAGGGTCGCGATCTCGTCGATCAGACGGTCGACCTCGCCATTGCGGTAACCACCCAGGTTGAAGGAATGGGCGCCGATCGCGCGGCTGTGCAGCATGCCCTCGAGATTCCAGGTGGTATCGATGCCCAGGCCCACGACCCCGGCATCGAAACGTCCTTGCTGCTCGCGCTCGATGATCGATCCAAAATCGGCGGTGATCACCGAGACCTCGATGCCGATGCGTGCGAGCTGCTGTTGGATCATCACCGCGATGTTGCGCCGCAGCTCGCTCTCGCTGTTGGTCTCGAGCGCGAAGCGAAAGGGCTTGCCTTCGCGCTCGAGCACCCCACCGCCGCCTGGCGCGTGCCAGCCGGCCTCCGCCAGCAAGGCACGGGCGGCATCGGGATCGTACGGGTGCGGCTCGAGCGCGCGGTCGTAGACCCAGGAACGCAGCAGATACGGCGAGGCGCTCAGGTTGGCGTAGCCGAAGTAGAGCGTGTCGATGATCCCCTGGCGATCGATGGCAAGCGTCAAGGCGCGGCGAACGCGCGCATCGGAAAACATTTCGCGGCGTGTGTTCCAAACCACATACACCACTTGGCGCGCATCGTAGGCGATCAGCTTGAGGTCCGGAGCCTGCTTGACTGCCTGGCCACCGGCGGGATCGACCAGGGTGAAGTTGGCGCTTCCCGCGCGCATCTGGGCGATGCGTGCATTCTCATCGGGCACCAGACGCAAGATCAATGTGTCATAACTTGGCATGTCATCAGCGTAATAGTACTCATTGCGCCCAAGCACCACACGCTCGCCGTCCTCCCAGCGCTCGAGAACGAAGGGTCCACTCGACACCGCATGCTGGCGAAACCATGCCCGCTGGTCGCGCCACGCAGCAAAGGCAGCTCGCGCCACACATGCGCAGGCACGATCACGCCCTGGACGGCGTCGACGAGCTGGTTGGCATAGGGCTCGCGGTAGTGGAAGCGCACGGTGTACGCATCGACCGCCTCGACGTCTGTGATCCCCGCCTTGGTCCCAGCACCCGACCAACCGACCTCGGGCGAGGTCTGGGCCTGCCAGGTGAAGCGCACATCGTCGGCCGTGATCGGCGTGCCATCGCTCCACCGCGCATCGTCACGCAAGAGGAAGGTCAGTACGCGATGGTCCTCTGAAAACGACCACGAGCGCGCCAGCCGTGGCTTGAGCGTCGCCGGGCCATCTTCGAAGTCTGCCTGCTCGGCGGCCAACGGCATGTAGAGCATGAAGTAATGAAAGGCCGTGTCGAGCGAACGCGTCTGGGCCACGTACTCGTTGATCGACGAGGGGAAAACGCTGGTAGCGATGGTGATGGTGCGCGCGCGCTGGGCGGACCGATCCGGCGTCGGGCCCGTACCGCAGCCAGCAGCGATGGTGAGAGCGGCCATCATCAGCACACAGACGACACGACTCACAGAGGGGCCAGGTAGCGAGAAAACGAGGTCCGACATAGGGGCTCCTTGGCAAAGGGAAAGCGCATGCTACCCCGATGCTATGCTGAGTGCATGGCCCGGCGCGAGGGATCCTTCCTGACCACGCGGCGATTGCTCGTCGGCACCATCGTCTTCGCCCTCTTCCTGGTCTTCGATCTCACCCTCTTCGGCTACTTGATCTTCGACTCGCTGTCGCAACGCGAGCTCGAAGTCGTGGTGTTCGAAACCCGCCAGGACGCGCAGCCGATCGCCGATTTGTTGGCGCAGCAGGCCAAGACCTACGGCGACTTGCCCCTGGCGCTGTCGGTGCAACTGACCATCGGCTTCGTCGACGACGTGGTCAACAGCCGCGAGCTGGTGCGCACCGTGGAGGTGCGCGACGCCGATGGCGCGGTCATTTACCGCACCGAACAACAGGCTCCTGTCAGCCCGGGGCCAGCGTCTGCTGGCGCGGCGTCTGCCGGCGCGGCGCCTTCGGGTGAGCAGAAGCCGGTGGTGCGTACCGCGCCGAGCATCGATGGCCTGGCGCCGAGCAGCGAGCTGCAAGAGGTCGAGCTGCCGATCGGCGAGCTCGGCACGCTGGTGGTCGGGGTCAGCCACGACCAACTCCAATCACGCCTCGCCGTGCTGCGCCGCGACTTGATCCGCCAGGCCTCTGCCATCGGCATCTTGACCATGCTGCTTTTGGGCTTCGCCTTCACCGCCATCTGGCTGCTCTTTCGTCGCGGCCGGGTGCTCGAAGATCAGGCGCAGGAGGCCGAGCGCATGGCCTATATCGGCACCCTGGCCTCCGGTCTGGCACACGAGATCCGCAATCCGCTCAACGCGCTTTCGCTCAACATGCAGTTGCTCGACGAAGAGGCTGTGGCTGGGCGGCTCGGCGGATCTTCCGGCCGGCTGTTGACCATCACCCAATCCGAGATTCGCCGCCTCGAGCGCCTGGTCAGCGATTTTCTCTCCTACGCCAGGACCCGCAAGCTGGAACTCGAGGAGGTGCCTGCTGCGCAGCTCCTGGAGAACATCCGCGCATTGCTCGCCCACGAGATCCGGGCCCGCGGCGCTGAGGTCGACATCGTCGACCTCAGCGACGGAGCCGAGGTGCGGGTGGACCGCGAGCAGATGCGCCAACTGCTGCTCAACCTGACCCAGAACGCGCTCCAGGCTACGGAGCGTTCGGGCCACGAACCGGCGATCCACCTGCGGGTGCATCACGACGGCCAGCAGGTGGCGATCGAGGTCGAAGACAACGGCTGCGGCATGGACGACAGAGCACGCGCCAAGATCTTCGACATCTTCTTCTCCACCCGCCGCGGCGGCACCGGGCTCGGGCTGGCCATCGCCCAGCGCATCGCCAAGGCGCACCGCGGCCGGCTGGAAGTCGATTCAACACCCGGTGAGGGCACCACCATGCGCCTGCTGCTGCCGCGCGTCGGTGCCCGTGAGAGCATCACCCAAACCCTCACCTTGCCGGTGATGGCCGACCGGACGTGAGCGCCTCGGCGCGCGCCGGGCGATCAGCCGGCCTCACCGCTGATCATGCCTTCGTAGTCCTCCTCGGTCATGAACTCCTCCGGCCTGTCCGCACCGCAGACCTCGCACAAAACGTCCGTGACCTGCCGTCCGCCCACTCGAAGGTATAGCAAGGGGTCTCGCAACTGAGACAGATCAAATACTCGGGTGCATCGGCCATGCTCGGACCATCCTACCGCCGGCAACGAAACGGTGCTGGTTCTGACCAGCGCGACACCGGTGGTTGCCGACGACGCTCCTTACCCGGCCGCCGCGGAGGCGCAAGTCGTTGGAGCCATGCGAGTAAGCCTAGAGAAGCATTTTTCTTTCGCGATGCCCTTTCCGCGGGCGATTTGACCGCTGGGCTTGCTTCGTGCTAGGTTCCGCCTCCCGGCCTGTGGGCCGGCAGCGCAGGCGTGTCTCATCTGATGCTTGGGTGATGGGCTGGCATCGCAGCCGCCCGGATACGCGCCTTCGACGCGCGCAGCGCTGATCCGGTCATCATACGGACGATTCCTGGCACCGACGGCTTTGCTGCCAGAGTTTCATAGCTTCTCACGGACCTTTCGGAGCATCTCATGTACGCAGTGATCGAGACAGGTGGCAAGCAGTACCGGGTGACACCAGGCGATGTCGTCGACATAGAGCGCACGACTGCTGGTGGAGAGGGCGACGATGTTGTCTTTGACCGCGTGCTGATGATCGGCGGCGAAGACGACGTCCGTGTCGGTGCACCGGTGGTCGAGGGCGCGACGGTGACCGCGACACGCGTCAGCGACGTTCGCGGCCCGAAGATCGTCGTCTTCAAGAAGAAGCGCCGCAAGGGCTATCGCCGCACGCGGGGCCATCGCCAAGATCTCTTGCGCGTTCGAATCGGTGAAATTCAGGGCTAAAGCCTCAAGGAACACTCATCATGGCACATAAGAAGGGCCAAGGCTCCAGCCGCAACGGTCGCGATTCAAACCCCCAATTCCTGGGTGTCAAGCGCTACGGCGGGCAGAAGGTCACCGGCGGCACCATCATCGTGCGCCAGCGGGGCACGCGCATCCGCCCGGGTACCAACGTCGGACGTGGCAAGGACGACACCTTGTTCGCTCTCGCTGATGGCGAAGTCCGGTTCCAGGAGCGTGGTCGTCTGGGCAAGTTCGTTCATATCGATCGCGCTCCGTAACACGCTGGACACGGCGGACGGTTCGGCGTTGGCCCGGGCCGCTGCCGCAGATCCGGTGCTCCTGGTCCTATCCCCGTGGTTTTTATCGACGAAGCCGTCCTCCAGGCAGTCGGGGGCCACGTCGGCAATGGCTGCATGGCCTTTCGTCGCGAAAAGTTCGAGCCGCGCGGCGGCCCATCCGGCGGCGATGGAGGCCACGGCGGCAGTGTCTACCTGTGCGGCGACGCTGGCCGCAACACGCTTTACCACCTGCGCGGCCATCGGCGCTATGCGGCCCAACGCGGGCGCCACGGCGAAGGCTCGAACAAGACCGGCAAGAGCGGCTCGGATCTCGAGGTGGTGGTGCCGCTCGGCACCGTTGCCTTCGACCGCGACACCGGCGCCGGGATGGGGGAGGTTGTCGAGCACGGCGAGCGTCTGATGGTCGCTCGCGGCGGACGCGGCGGACGCGGCAATGCGCGCTTTAAGACCGCGACCAATCGCGCACCCCGGCGCACCGAGTCCGGACGTGAAGGCCAAGAGCGCTGGCTGCGCCTGGAACTCAAGCTGCTGGCTGACGTCGGCCTGGTGGGCCTGCCCAACGCCGGCAAGTCGACCTTGATCAGCACCCTTTCCGCGGCCCGGCCAAAGATCGCCGCGTATCCCTTCACCACCGTCGTGCCCAACCTCGGCGTGGTCGCCACGGGGCGCTTCGACGAACCGTTCGTGATCGCCGACTTGCCTGGATTGATCGCCGGCGCAGCCGAGGGCGCCGGGCTCGGCCACCGTTTCCTGCGCCATGTGGAACGTTGCTCGGTGCTGGTTCATCTGGTGGATCTCTCGACGCTCGAAGCCAGCAGCGAGCATGGAGACGAGCACTGGGACGGACGCGATGCCGAGCGCGATCTGGCCTTGATCGAGGACGAACTGCGGGCGTTCGATGCCAGCCTGCTGGCGCGACAACGCCTGGTGGTCGGTAGCAAGCTCGACACCGCCAACGCTTCACGGCGCGCCACCCTGCGTAAAGCCGCCCTCGCCCGCGGCCTCGACTACCTCGAGATCAGCGCGCTCAGCGCGCGCGGTCTCGATGCCTTGACCGGCACCTTGCGCCAACGAATCGACCGGGCAATACAGGAACGCACCACCCAAGAAAGTGCAGCATCGTGAAAATCGGACTCTACGGCGGCACCTTCGACCCGATCCACACCGGGCACATCTTGCCGGTCCACGAAGCGCGGCGCGCGTTCGACCTCGAGCGTGTGATCTACCTGCCGACCGGCGAGCCGCCGCACAAGGTCGGCAACGTCGTGGCGTCTGCCCAGGCTCGTTTCGCCATGGTAGAGCTCGCTCTTTTGTGGGAGCCGGACCTGGTGGTCTCGACCTTCGAACTCAGCGGCCCGGGTCCTCGCTATACGGTCGACACGGTCGACCATTTCCAGCGCCAGGCACCGGACGATGAGATCGTGCTGCTGCTCGGCAGCGACGCATTTGCGGCCTTTGACCGTTGGCGCGACTGGCAGCGCATCCTGGAGATGGCACAGATCGGCATCCTGCTGCGACCGGGCTGGGATCGCGAGCGGCTGCGCGCCACGCTTGCGCAACCGCTGCTCGACGCCATTGCCGCGGGGCGCGTACGCTTCGCCGGCAACCGGCCGGTGAGCGCGTCTTCGAGCGAGCTGCGTCAACAGCTCGCCAACCAGGCCACACCCAGCCCCATCCCACGACTGGTGCTAGACTACGCGAGAAAGTATGAGCTCTACCGATAAGGCGAAGCGAGAACCCGGCGGATCCTCGCGCACGGGGCAGGATCTGGCGCCAACGCCCATCGACGCGGCGGTGCGCGCTGCCGAAGACAAGAAGGCAATCGATCTGCGGGTGCTCGACCTCGAGCCGATCTGCGATATCGCTGACTGCTTCCTCATTGCCACCGGCGCCAACGAACGTCAGGTTCAAGCGATCGCCGATTCCATCCGTGAAGATCTGCGTGCATGCGGCTGCCGACCGTTGGCCGTCGAGGGCTACCGCACCGGATCCTGGGTGTTGCTCGACTACGGCGACTTGGTCGCACATGTCTTCAAACCGCAGACGCGCAGCTTTTACGAGCTGGAGCGGCTGTGGTCCGATGCCGAGGACATCACTCCCCGCTTCGCATCCCCCGCCCCTACATCGGCTCCCAGCGGCGACGACCGAGCGCCTTGACCATGGTGGCCGGTAGCCTGCTTACCGCGCTCCTCGAAGCCTCTCCCAGCCTGCGCAACACACTGCCCAACATCGCGCGGGCAGCCGCCTCGAACGCACCGATGCTGCTGCTCGGCGAGCCGGGCACAGGCAAGAGCGCGTTCGCGCATGCGTGCCACCAGGCGAGCACGCGGGCCTCATCGGCAATGGTCGAGGTCGACCCCGCGGCGATTCCCGCGACGTTGTTCGAGAGTGAGCTGTTCGGCCACCAGGCCGGCGCCTTCACCGGAGCGACGCATGCCCAGCCCGGTCGCGTGGCCCGCGCCGAGGGCGGCACGCTGGTGCTCGACCGCGTGGAGCTGCTGCCGGCCGACGTGCAGCCCAAGCTGCTGCGTTTGCTGGCGGAAGGATGTTACACGCCGCTCGGCGGTGCCGAACAGCGTGCCGACGTTCGCTTCATCGCACTGGGTACCGAAGACTTGCAAGAGCGGGTCGAGCAAGGCCTCTTTCGTCGCGACTTGTTCTTTCGCCTCGAGGTGCTCGCCTTGCGCCTGCCACCGCTGCGCCAGCGACGGGGCGATCTCGGGCCGCTTTGCCGCAACCTGCTCGACGACCTGGCGCAACGGTTCCGCCGTCCACCACCACGCCTGGCGCCGACCGCAAGCGCTTGGATGACCGAATACCCGTGGCCCGGCAACCTACGCGAGCTGCGCAATGTGCTGGAACGGGCGATGGTGATCGACCACGGTGAGCAACTCGATCCGCCACCGCCGCGTGGCCGCGGCGCCCGCCCGCTGAGCCTGCGCGAACTCGAGTGCGAACACCTTCGGACCGTGCTCGCCTACACCCGCGGACACCAAGGGCGTGCGGCCGAGATTCTCGGCATCAGCCGCAAATCATTATGGGAAAAGCGCAAACGCCATGGCATCGGGTAGCATCCTGGTCTGCTATCGTCCTCGCCACACCGGACGGCGCTTCTCGAGAAACGCGGCGACCCCTTCCTCTTTGTCCTCGGTCGAGAAACACAGGCAGAAGAGATCGCGCTCGTAGCGAATGCCATCCGCGATCGGCAGTTGCTCGCTGGCGCGCAGCGCCTCCTTGGCCAAGCGCAGGGTGAGGGTGCTTTTCGATGCGATCTTGGTGGCCAGCGCCAGGGTATGCGCGCGCAGCGACTCGGGATCGACCAGCTCGTCGACCAGGCCGATGCGCAGGGCCTCCTCCGCGTCGATCAAATCGCCGGTCAGAATCAGCTTCATGGCGTTGCCCATGCCGATCAGCCGGGGCATGCGCTGGGTGCCGCCGCCGCCTGGGATCAGCCCCAGATTGATCTCCGGCTGGCCAAAGCGCGCCTGGCGCGAAGCGATGCGCAGGTCGCACGACATCGCCAGCTCGCAGCCACCGCCCAGGCAGAAACCGTTGATCATGGCGACCACCGGCTTGGGGAACGATGCCATGACATCGAACACCCGTGGAAAGCGCATGGCTTGACGCTGGTCCCAGGGTGCACGGCCGGCGAACTCGCCGATGTCGGCCCCGGCGACGAAGCTCTTGTCGCCAGCGCCGGTGATCACCACCACGCCGAGATCATCGTCGCGCTCGATCGCGGCAAGATGGGCCAGCGTCTGCGTACCCACCTGCGCATTGAGCGCGTTCAACTTGTCCGGGCGGTTGATGGTGAGGATCGCGACACGGCCCTCACGACCGAAAAGCACGGCATCGCTCATGATGCTTCCTCCATCGCTCGATTCCAAGATCCACTGCGTGCCGCACTGTTCATCCGCGCGCGGTGGGCGAAGGCAGCCTGGGCTCCTGCTGTGTGCGCTGGATCGCCGCCCCAGGCCTTGAGCGCCGAGGCTTGCAGCGCCCGCCCATAGGAGAAGCTCATCTCCCAAGGCAGGTCTCGATAGCCGGCATTGATCGTGTTGAGGTTGGCGGTAGCGTCAAGCTCAGACTGGCCGCCGGACAAAAAGACGATGCCCGGCACCGCCGCCGGAACGGTGCGCCGAAAGCACGCGACCGTGCGCGCCGCAACTTCCTCCGCAGCCGCTGGCGCGGAACAGTCGGAGCCACGGATCACCATGTTGGGCTTGAGCAAGATCTGCTCGGGTGGCACCCGCTGCGCGGCCAGCGCCCTGAAGACCTGATGCAAGGTGCGTTCGGTGACCACAAAGCAGGTCTCGAGGTCATGCGCGCCATCCATCAGCACCTCAGGCTCGACGATCGGCACGACGCCAGCCTCGATGCACAAGGCAGCGTAGCGGGCCAGCGCATGGGCGTTGACCTCGAGCCCGTAGCGCGAGGGCAGTCCGCGTGCCGCATCGATGCGGATCACCGCCCGCCACTTGGCGAATCGGCAGCCCAGGGCGCGGTAGGCCACCAACCGGTCGCGCAGGCCATCGAGCCCTTCGGTGACTGTCTCGCCAGCCGCACCGGCCAGCGGCTTGGCGCCGGTGTCAACCTTGATTCCTGGCAGAATGCCTTTGGAGCCCAGCAACTCGACGAAGGGCTTCCCTGAGGCCGCACCCTGCCCGGCTGTCTCGTCATAGAGAATGACACCACTGATGAATTGCTCGATCTCTGGTGTGGTGAAGAGCAGCTCGCGGTAGTCACGCCGACGCGACACATCCGAGGCCACGCCGATCGAAGCGAAGCGCTTGGAAATGGTACCGGTGCTTTCGTCCGCCGCCAGGATCCCCTTGTCCGGCGCGACCAACGCGCGCGCCACATCTTCGAGTCTCTCGAGCTTCATCGACCTGCCTCCACCGCATGAATGCCCCGTCTTGAAAGGGGGCCCACGGTCGGCCGGACATTACCATCCCCGGCCGCACACAGCCTGCCGCTGGGAAGTGTCATACTGCCCGCGATGAGCGAGAGTCCGCCGGAGGCCGTCGCGCTCGAGATCACCGATACCCTCGACCTCCACAGCTTCCCGCCGGCCGAGATCCGGGGCCTGGTCCGCGACTACCTCGACCTGGCCTATGCACAGGGTCTCAGGCGGCTGCGCATCGTGCACGGCAAGGGCCGTGGCGTGCAGCGCCAGAGCGTGCGCGCCTTGCTCGCCCGCGACCCGCGGGTGGCGACGGTCGGCGACGCGCCGGACGCCGCGGCCTGGGGTGCCACCGTGGTCACGCTGCGGTGAAAGCCAAAGCAGCCGCCATGCTGCCCGCCGCGGCCGCCACCCCGGCACCGCGCGCGCTGCGCCGCTGGCTGCGCCGGTTGGGCGGGCGTTTGCGCCCGCACGCGGCCGCCGTGGTCTACCATCCACGCTACGCCAGCGCCCTCGCCGGCTTGCCGGTCGACGCTTTGCGGGCCGAACGCATCCTCGCCTTCCTGGCTGCCGAGGGCCTGGCCGTGCGCGGCCGCGTGCATGCGCCCCAAGCCGCCTCGCTCAAGAGCCTCGAGCGGGTACACGCCGGCAACTACCTGGAGTCGCTCCATGCGCCGAGCGTGCTCGCCCGCATCTTCGCCACCGACATCACCAGTGACCAGGTCGACCGCCTGATCGACCATCAGCGGCTGACCTCGGGCGGCACCAAGCTCGCCAGCCGCCTGGTGCTCGGGGGGAAACGCATGGCGATCAACCTCGCGGGCGGCCAGCACCATGCACACGCCGAGCATGGCGAAGCCCTGTGCATCTTGAACGACGTGGCGATCGCCATCGCCGACGCCCGTGCCCGCGGCTTCAGCGGCCGGGTGCTGATCATCGACCTCGATCTTCA
>Ga0114931_10008500_pt1 | contig 12422 bp, 12 predicted proteins | sample 2SBtaG_FD_89579 | JGI IMG/M metagenome (GOLD analysis project Ga0114931, IMG submission 89579) | Deep subsurface microbial communities from Kolumbo volcano to uncover new lineages of life (NeLLi) - 2SBTROV14_V59a metaG | ecosystem: Environmental > Aquatic > Marine > Volcanic | place: Kolumbo...
AGATATATCACGTACGGCTTGACCCGCCAGGCGGATTACTGCGCCAGAAACATTAAAAATGACGGCCTGAAAACGCATTTCGACGTTTATTTTCGCGGCAAAAAACTTGGCGGCATCACTTCCTGCATCCCCGGAAAGCACAACGCCCGCAACACCCTGGCGGCTATCGCTGTCGGCATGGAACTGGAACTGGATTTCGCCGTTATCAAAGAGACATTGAAAAACTTCCCCGGCGTGCAACGCCGATTTGAAGTCATGGTCCAATCGGATGCCTTTGTGCTGGTCGACGATTACGGCCATCACCCGGCGGAAATTCAAGCCGCCTTAAAAACCGCCAAGGAAGTCTGGCCCGCTCGGAGGCTGGTTGTCGTCTTTCAACCGCACCGTTATACCCGGACGCAATTGCTGATGGAACAGTTTTGGGCTGCTTTCAACGACGCCGATGTGCTGATCGTCACGAAGATTTATGCCGCGGGAGAAGACCCCATCGAAGGGGTGCACGCCCGCCAAATCGCCGACGGCGCGAAGCGCTGCGGACACAAGAACGTCGAGTACCTGGAAACCAAAACAGAAATTATCTCCCACCTGCTTCGCACGGTCCAACCGGGAGATGTCGTCATGACACTGGGAGCAGGAGACATCGGGGAACTGGGCCGGGACTTGCCGGCAAACTTCCCTGCCTCGTTAACCCCTTCGGGTGAGGATAAATAACCTATGATAACCGCATCCTGGAAACAACGCCTGATCCGCTTTGCCCATACAAACAGCCATCACGGCATCCCAACCCGAACCCGTTGGGATTTCCCCAAAACCGTCCTGGGACGCAAGATCGTACTGAGAAAAACCATGAGCAAAAACCAAGACTGGCTGCACAGAATCAAGGGAGAGGTGAAATACGACGAACCTCTGTCACTGCACACCTCCTTCAGAATCGGGGGCCCCGCCGACATATTCATCTCACCCGCCGGCATCGGGGATTTGCGGATCATTTTCCAGCAGGCCGGGGAAACCCCCGTGTTCATCCTCGGCGAGGGCACCAACCTTCTGGTCAATGACGGCGGTTTCCGCGGCATCGTCATCTCCCTCAAGGACAGTTTCAAGGCGGTCGGAGGAGTCACGTTTTCCGTTGACCCGGCGGGCGGGGAAACCGCCCTGTTAACCGCCGGGTCGGGAGTCAAATTATCCTACCTGGCCAAATATGCGGCCCGCCACTCCTTGACGGGGTTGGAGGGCCTGGCGGGAATTCCCGGCTCCCTGGGCGGCGCCCTGGTCATGAATGCCGGCGCCGAGGGCACGGAAATCGGCCAACTCGTCAAAAGCCTTACGCGAATCACGCGGGACGGAAAAACCCAGGGCTTGAAAAAATCGGACCTCTCTTTCCAGTACCGGAAAACCGCCTTTCCTCCCGGCGACGGCGTCATCGTTGAGGCCGAACTGGAACTGTGCAAAGGCGACCGGATAGCCATACAGGACACCATGGACGGCTACCTGAGAAAAAGAGGCCGCAACCAACCGTTGAACCGGCCGAACTCAGGCTCAATTTTCAAAAATCCTCCGGGGCATACCGCGGGAAAACTCATCGAAGCCGCGGGGCTGAAAGGGGCCAGCGTCGGTGACGCCGCGGTTTCGTTAAAACACGCGAATTTTATCGTCAACAAGGGCCATGCCCGCGCCGGCGATGTCCTGAAACTGATCGAACATGTTCAGCAAGTGGTCAAGGAAAAAACAGGCATTGTATTGGAAAGAGAAATTATCCGGGTTTGATGCCGGTTTGGCCTCGATCCCAAAAAGGCAACGCGGTTCGCTGAAAAAGGTTGCGCCTTTTCCCTGGCCTGTCAACCGGGCCGGGAGCGAATCCATTGTAAAAAATGATCTGGAGACGGCTTGTTGGAACGCTTGAAAAATAAAACCATCGGCGTCTTGATGGGCGGCCTGTCTCCGGAAAGAGACGTCTCCCTTGAAACCGGGAAAGCGGTATTTGAAGCTATGCAACACAAAGGATTGAACGCCTTGGCCATCGACGTTGACGAACACATCACTCGGGTTTTGACGGATCGGAAAGTCGATCTCGCCTTCATCGCCCTGCACGGAACATACGGCGAGGACGGCGCCATTCAAGGTCTTTTGGATTACCTCAAAATCCCTTACACCGGGTCCGGCCTTCTCGCCAGCGCCGTGGCCTTCAACAAAGTCATGTCCAAGAAACTGTTTCAACATCACGGAATCCCCACTCCCGAGTTCCAGGTTCTGTGCAAGGGCCAGGGGGAATTCCAACGCAGTCTGGACTTGCCGGTGGTGGTCAAACCTTCGGATCAAGGTTCCAGCATCGGCGTTTCCATCGTCAGAGAGGATGCCCACTGGCATGAGGCGGTGGAAAAGGCCTTTGCACATTCGAGCGAAGTCCTCGTCGAAAAATATATCGAAGGCAAACTGCTCGCCATCTCCATGTGCGGCGACCGGCCTTTGCCCATCGTTCATATCATTCCGCGGTCCGGGTTTTATGACTACGAGGCAAAATACACACCCGGCAAGACGCAGTACATTTGCCCGGCGGACATCTCGGACGGCGAGGCCAGGCAGTGCGAAGACACCGCCGCCAGAGTATGCCGCGTTCTCAAGGCAAAAGGCGTGCCGCGAGTTGACGTTATCCTCGATTCGCAAGGCATCCCGCATGTCCTGGAAATGAACACCATTCCGGGAATGACGCCGACCAGTTTACTGCCGATGGCGGCCAAACAGGCGGGAATAGGGTTTGCGGACCTGGTGGTAAAAATATTAAAACACGCGCAACTGGATTACCCGGGATAAACCGTTATGAGCTACGCCCTTTTGGACCAAAGTGGACCGGCCGTCGCATGGCAACCCGTGCCTCGCGTCAAGCCGGGGAAACGCCGGCCCCGCAGGCGCCAAACCAAATCGCAAACCGGAAAAACCGGACGGGTTGCCGCGCGCGGTTTTCTGAAAACGCAAATGGAAAACCTGATGGAAATTTTCCTGGTCACGGCTTTCTGTTTCTCCGTTTTCCAGGGCTATCTGTTCCTGACCCAGTCACCGCACTTGCAGGTTGCCGGCGTCACCATCAGCGGCAACCGCCAGCTGTCGCAGGAGACCTTGTTGAGCCTGACCGGTCCCATCGAGGGCAAAAACATTTTCACGCTTGACCTGGCGGCCATCGGCGACACATTGAGCCGGCACCCCTGGATTCGCAGCGTTTCGGTCGAACGCCGGCTGCCGGACAATATTCACATTTACGTGGAAGAACGCACGCCGTATGCGCGCATCCGGTTCAATGATATCTATCTTATGGATCATTTCGCCGTTTTGATGGGGCCGGACAGCCCGGAATTCCGCCATCTTCCCCTGATCACCGGTGTGCGGGGCAAAACCGTAAAACCGGGGCAAAGCGTGGCGACCGAAGACTTGCTGGCGGGTTTGAAGATCATGCATTACCTGAACCGCCTGCCGTTTTTCCTGAACAATCCCATCGACGCACTGCAACTGGAAAAAAGCTCCCCATCGATATTGACCACCCGTAATGGAGCCACCCGGGTGCGGGTCAACCTTGAGAACCTGGACGAGGCTTTCAAAAAATTCAAAATCATTTTGGGCCTGATCGATCCGGCAAAAGAGACCTTTGAATATATCGATTTGTCCTTTAAAGACCAGGTTGTGGTCAAGCCCGGGAAAAACCGCAACCCCGCCCCCGGGACGACAAAAGTTTTCAACAAGGAAGGCAGAGGTAACCATGTCCAAAAAAGATGATTTTCTGGTTGGCCTGGATATCGGCACGACCAAGATTTGCTGCATCATCGGTGAAGTGACGCCGACCGGCCGGATCGATATTATCGGTCTTGGCCAGCACCCGTCCCGAGGTCTCCGCAAAGGTGTCGTCATCAACATCGACAGCACCGTCGAGTCCATCCGGGGAGCCGTCGAGGAAGCCGAACTCATGGCCGGCTGCGAAATCGATTCCGCTTTCGTCGGCATTGCCGGCGGCCACATCAAAAGCATGAACAGCCACGGCATCATTGCCGTCAAGGGCAAGGAGGTCGTTCAACAGGACATCGACCGGGTCATCGAAGCCGCCAAGGCCATCGCCATTCCCATGGACCGGGAGGTTCTGCACGTCCTGCCGCAGGAATACCTCATCGACGAGCAGGACGGCATCAAGACTCCGCTGGGCATGGCGGGAGTTCGCCTGGAGGCCAAGGTGCACATCGTCACCGCGGCGGTGTCCTCGGCGCAAAACATCGTGAAATGCGTCAACAAGGCCGGCCTGGGCGTTCAGGACATCGTTCTCGAACAACTGGCGTCCAGCGAATCGGTGCTCTCCTCCGATGAAAAAGAACTGGGAGTCGCGCTGATCGATATCGGCGGCGGCACCTCGGACATGGCCCTGTTCTATCAGGGAGCCATCAAACACACGTCGGTGCTGGCCATTGCCGGATCGCAAATGACCAACGACATCGCCATCGGCCTCAGAACCCCCAACAACGAGGCGGAAAAAATCAAACACATGTACGGCTGCGCACACTCCCCGCTGGTCAAGGAAAACGAGACCGTTGAAATTTTAAACGTCTCCGGACGCGATCCCAAGGAAGTGTCCCGCCAGATTTTATGCGGCATCATCGAGGCCCGTTCCAAGGAAATGTTCGAGCTGCTCGACAATGAAATCGAGATGTCCGGTTACCACAACCTGATCTCCTCCGGGGTTGTCCTGACGGGCGGCGCGGCCTGCATGGACGGCATGGCCGAACAGGCGGAGGAGGTCTTTCAGGTGCCCGTCCGCATCGGCATCCCCCAGGGGCTGGGCGGCTTGATCGATGTCGTCAACAACCCCCGCTACGCCACCAGCACCGGCCTGATCCTCTACGGCCTGAAAAACCGCCAAATGGGAAAAACCCAGGAACTTAAGGGACGCAACTTGTTCGATAAAATTTTTACCCGGATGAAACACTGGGTAGACGAATTTTTTTAAACGGAGGAAAAACCATGAGCCTGATCGAATTTGAAACCGACAACGAATACTCTGCCTGCATCAAGGTCATCGGCGTGGGCGGCGGTGGCACCAATGCCGTAAACTCAATGGTGAACGCCAAGATCATGGGCGTGGAGTTCATCGTCGCCAACACCGACATGCAATCGCTGGAAATGTCCAACTGCCCCCACAAACTGCAGATCGGCGGCGGCCAGACCAAGGGTCTGGGGGCCGGCTCCAATCCGGAGGTAGGCCGGCAAGCCGCCGAGGAAAACGAAGAACAGCTCCGCGACATGCTGTCCGGCGCGGACATGGTTTTCATCACCGCCGGCATGGGCGGCGGCACCGGCACCGGCGCGTCCCCGGTTATCGCCAGAATCGCCAAGGAAACCGGCGCCCTCTCCGTCGGCGTCGTCACCCGGCCGTTCGCCTTTGAAGGCAAAAGGCGGCAAACGCAAGCCGAAGAAGGCCTTCAGGAACTGAAGGACGCCGTAGACACTTTGATCGTCATTCCCAACCAGAAACTGCTGAGCTTCATCGGCAAGCAAACCTCGTTTACCCAGGCATTCGCCGCCGTCGACGATGTCCTGCAACAGGCGGTTTGCAGCATCTCCGACCTCATCGTCATCCCCGGAATGATCAACCTGGACTTTGCCGACGTCAGCACGATCATGTCCAACATGGGCAAGGCGCTGATGGGTTCCGGCATCGCCTCCGGCGAGAACCGGGCGGTGGATGCCGCGCAGAACGCCATTTCCAGCCCCCTGCTGGACGACGCCACCGTGGACGGCGCCAGCGGCCTGCTGATCAACATCACCGGCGGAGAAGACCTCACCTTGCACGAAGCCAGCGAGGCCGCCGAGTTGATCCAGAAGAACGCCCACGAAGACGCGCACATCATTTTCGGCGCGGTGATCGACAAATCCCTGGAAGGCGACATCCGCGTTACCGTCATCGCCACCGGCTACGAAAAAGCCGCGGAGCAAACGTCCAAAACCATCATGCAGAGAATCGCCGAAAAACCCCGCGATAAAAAAACCGTTGCCGCCGAACCCGATTCAGCAAACTTGAAAATACTGGCCAATTCCCTGAAAGGAGAAACACCCGTAAACTCTTATCCCGTTGCCGTGGACTTTGATATCCCGACTTTTTTAAGAAAACATGCCGATTGACCGGCGAAATATTTCGGCATACCGGAGCCAACAAAACAACAAAATAAAATGTCCGGCCCGGCGGAAAATTCAATGGACATATCCCGGTAATTTGCTAACATGACCCTGCGATTTCCGGGTCGTTGGATGTGGTTTTTAACCTGCCCGCCGGTTCGCAAACGCAGGCCCCGTTGCAGCTAAAAAGGAGAAGCATCATGAAAGCGGAAGACTGGGACCGACAAGGCAAGAGTATGCACTTCGACCTGGTTTATGAAGGCATCCCCCTGTGCGACCTCTATATCGACCCCACCGGTTACGATAGCGAAACCCTGTCTCCGGAAGACTGGGAAAAACTTGTAAAAAATTTTGCCGCCGAAATCCTCAACACCGTAAACAGTAAAACGGCCGGCGAATCAAAAAAAATGACGGGATGAACCCGGCGCCCGCCGGGCCAACCCGCCAATCACTTTCCATCCCGTTTCCGGGACACTGCCCATACTACAGCTCGTTCAAATCCCAATCGTAATCCATATAAACAATTTCCCACTTTTCCGATTGAAGGAGTTTGCGCTGTTCAGGGGACACATACTTGGCAATAAACGGCAACACCCCCCCCTGGGACGCAAAATCATCGCCGAACCACTTGAACAGGGAAGACAGATACAGCCGTCCGTTTTCCCGGTCGATCCTCATCCCCTTGCCCGTGTTTTGCAGAAAACGTTTCATCTGTCCGGTCAACTGGGAATCGAGAAGTTCGGGCGTATAAGCGCCCCGCAACATATCCGGACAACTCACGGAAGCGCAAACGATGGTTACATGAATCCGCGGCTCGCCCATTTTGCGGAGAATGCCATGCTCAATCTCATTCAGGGTCCGTTGCCTGCCCCCGACAAACCCCGCCGGCATGTGCCAAACCCTGGGCACCCACTTCTCCGCCAAACTCTCCAGTTGCGCCAAAAGATCCTTCGCCCGAGGAACCAGTTTCTTGACATCATCGAGCAGACTTCCCACGTTCCGGATGCTCTTGACGGGATAATGATCGACGACCATTTTCACAGCCAGGATGTTGTAAACGTTTATCCAGAATGACAACGTTTCTTCCCGGGTTTCCAGCCGTTGCGGCGGAAAATCCGCCAACCGGGCGGTCAGTTTTTTGAACTCCGGGTCGTTCTTGATTTCCCGATAGGCAACCGCGTTCAGCCGAATGCCGGAAATCGTCTTAGGAGCGACATATTTTTTCAACATGGCATCCCAGGCGGAAAAATCGAACGTCGCCGCCGATGCCGGCAACGCTGAAACCAGAGTCCACGCCACCGCAAGGATTCCCTGCCGCAAAACAAATCGAAAACCTCCGGCGGCCCGGCTGTTCGATCCGAAAAAGAATGTTGCAAAGGAGAAACCTGACTTCTTCACTTGACGGGTCCGAGAGGAAAAAAAACGCTTACCGAGCGGCTCAAAACAGCGCCGCCCGGCAAGCGAGCATCGTTTGACTTATCGCGGGCATCCTTCATTGAGGATATATCGCGGAAACAAAATGTTCAATCGAAAAAAGATTTTTTCCGCGGAGGCGCGGCCCCTAGTGAAACGTCAGGCCGAAAGGTTTTTTGACTCTCGTGTGGCCATAGAGCCGGTCGTTTTCCCAGACCGCCATGCCGAAGTAGTAGGTTTTTGAAAGGTCGTCAAACTGTACGTCATGCACGTTGTCGCCGGTCAGCAGCTTCCGGCTCAACTCCAGCACCCACATCTCTTCATCCTTGTCATACTTTGCCGCGGCGTCTATATTGCCGCGGCTGCCTTTGGGCCGGGCCAGCACCCAGCCGGGAATGGCATCGCCTTTTTTGATCTTCGACATATCGAGAGGAACCTCCTGGCCCTTGATGAGAAAAGGCTCTTGCAGCGAAGTCCCGGGCATCCATTTGGGGCCTTCGCCTTCCTTGTTGCGGACAGGAGCCATTCCCCCGGGGCCAAGATCGTCCCATTTGTGCGCGGCATTAATCCTCTTGTCGGCATCCCGCTCATCCTTCCGGGAAAGGTTTGTGTGATCCAGAAAACCGTCAGAGGCATACCCCAGAGGATTGGTCAGGGACGCCCGCCACTGCCATATATCCGAGAGTTGATCCGGCGTCGAGGTGAACATCTTGTTTTCCTTTTCGGGTTTGTGGCAGAGCACCGCGCACCCCTTGTCGGCAAATTTCCGGATCAACGCCTCGTCCCGCATGGGCCACTGGAAACACAGACGGTCCGAATCCGCCTCCCAGGGGTCTTCATCCTCCCAGCGGATTTCCTGTTTGATCCCCCAGCGCTTGCCATCATAAACCCACTTATCCATATTGATGGATTCGGTGGCGTCTTTCCAGGAAATGAGGAAGTAGAGCCGGTCCTTGGTATAAACGCTCCGGATAGTTATTTCCGGTCCGTCCTCGGACTGCGCCGTCAGCGGCCTGGCTTTTTGCCACACCGCGTCCGCCCCGCTGCCGTCGAGCTTGGGCGGGGCATCCACCTTGACGGAGACCAGGGGCATCGCCTTGGCCTGGGAACTTGTTGCATAGGCCAGGATTAACGTTAATACCAGCAACCCCGCCAAGGGCTTGACGAAAAACCGCATCTCTCTCTCCCGGGAAATCATCGGCTAACCCACGACATCGATATCCGCGGACATGCCATCATGGTTCGTGCAGCGCATAACGTACTTACCGGGTTCCTTGAAGGTATAGCGCCACTCTCCGCCGCGCCGGTCCCGGCGTTTTTTGAATACTTTCTCGGTCTCGAAGCCATTCTCATCCACCTTGCTTATAAGGGAACTATGCCAGAACTCGTCCCGGTTTTGCACTTCCAGCACCTGGCCGAGCTTGACCGTTATGGTGTCGGGGTTGTATGAAGTTTCGCGTTCCACAACGACGACAGTATTTTCTTCGGCCACCAGACCCATGGGCCATGCCGCACAGGCTAACAGGATAGCCACGAACCCAACCCAATAGCCTTGCATGCGATTCATCTTATTCATCGGACATTCTCCCAGCTTGCCGTTGAGCGCCGCCTTGCGGGCGGCGCCCAACCGGTTCATTTCCTTACTTATGCGCTACGTGAATCTCCGGATTGCCGAACATCACGTGGAAGAAGGGCTGGCCGAACATCTTGCCCGCCTTCATCGCTTCCTGCACGTGTTTTTTCGTCTTCATCATGAGTTCCTTGGTAGCCATCATTTTAGCCATCATCTTTTTCTTCTGCGGGCCATCGGGCATTCCCATAATTTTCTCTTTCATCTTCATCATGCCCTTTTGCACCATGGGGAACGGCAGGTAGCCTGACTTCAGAGGCGACTTTTCAGGACCCTTTGGCCCCAGTTTGTAAGGCGGCACCATCAGATGCAAGACCCTGCCGACGCCATTGACGCCGTTATCGAATTGCAACGCGCCTTTTTTGCGTACACCCTCGGTGATCATCATATGGACCAGATGATTGTCGTTGGTCAGTTTGCCGTCAACGAAAACCTTCCCTTTGGCCCAGAAAGCCACATAGACGTACTCCGTCGGCATCAGCCGGGTTCCCAGGCCGGTGCCGCCATGCAGCAGGTGGTCGGTCACCACGCCGCCAAAGGTCGGGAAAAACTTGCCGTGCGGCAGCGCCATATTGGCCTCCACCCGGTAGGTATGCGACTTGTCCGGAGCCTCGAAAGACGCCACAAAGGAAACCCGGTCTTTCGTTCGGGAGCCATCGATTGCGGTCGCATCGATGAGAGTCATTTCCAGGTCGCCTTTACCCACAGGCAGCCAGTCGCTGAAGGGCGTCGCATGATCGACGATCGAATAAGCCCCGCCCATTTGCTGGCGCATTCCCAGGGGAATCCCCACCAGCGGGAAAGGCGTTTTCTCCCAGCCCAGCGGATGGTCGGGATTTCCAAAAACAGCGGGGTCCATGGCGCGCGGTCCGGGTTGCGCCCACCGGGTGGAGCCTCCCTTCAGAGACACTTTTATTTCTAGCGGGCCGCCAATACGGTCGGGCGGCGAAGGGTTCATCGCATGGGCTCTTGTGTAATTGCCCAAACCCGTATCAGGAAGCGAGCCTCCGGAAGACATGGCGCCGCCATGGCCCGCGCTCTCCATTGAACTTGCATTGGCTTGTGAGCCGATTTCGGAATCCATGCTCGCGCATCCAAATGCCACTGCTATGATGGCAACCAGTTGCCAGCCGAAAAAACGTTTCATGACTACGCCTCCTTTTTCATTAATAAATTAAACGGTTTTTCTTTAAAATTCCGACAAGAGCCATATTCTGCCTCTCGGCAAGCTGAGCCGGGACCACCGGGCCAGAACATTGGCGCTCTTTCCATGCTTGGGCTTGCAAAGTGTAACCTTGTTGGGGAAAGGGGGACAACTGCCTTACTAACAATAGGTTAACAAGAAATGGCGGGCCAAACGGCTCCCCCTGTCGAGGCAACACCAAGTTTTAAAACAACCCACCACGCCCAATTGGTCGCCCCGCCCCGTGTTTCCTTACAACCCACACGAGCCGTTTCCGGCCCTGCCGGGAAAAGAGTTGCAGAACCGGGAAAATCCACTACCATAAACCCGAAGATTTACCGGAAACCCGCAAACCCGAAACCTGCAATCCGCGAGGCCCATGTCCGACCCGAGAAACTACCTGTACATCTCCGACCTCGACGGCACACTGCTGACACCCGGCGGCCATTTCCCCGGCGAGGCCGCGGACCGTTTGAACCGGCTGATCGGCCGGGGACTGATGTTTTCCATCGCCACCGCCAGAAATTATGACGCCGCCTATCCCCTGCTGAAAACCTTGAACCTGACGCTGCCGGTTATTCTGTTCAACGGTGTTTATCTTACCGAGTTTCACAGCGGGCGCAACATTCATCTGTCCTGCTTTATTCCCCGCCACATCGTTGCGGACCTTATCGCCCTGGCCAAGTCGATGAGCGTCGATCCCTTTATTTTCAATCGAGCCAACCGCGTTTATTTCCGCGGCGCCACCAATCCCGGATCGCAAAACTACGTCCGCGAGCAGGGCGGCGACGGGCGCCTGCAACGCGTCGACCGTTACGGCTTCCTGGAATCGGAGGATATCTCCGGCGCGTTGTTCATCGATGCCCACGCCACGCTGGAGCCGCTGCACCTCGCCCTGAAAGAAAAATATCCCGCGGACCTCAACCTGTACTTCGCGGAAGACATTACCGTCAGGGGGTATTACTGGCTGCAGATTTTTCACCGCAGCGCCGACAAGGGCCGGATGGTCGAGCAACTCGCGGAACATGCACAAATTCCGCTCGCCAAAACCGTGGTGTTCGGCGATTACCTGAACGATTTGGAAATGTTCAAAATCGCCGGCCGGGCGATCGCCGTCAAAAACGCCCTGCCGGAGGTCAAGCGGGCCGCCCATCGGGTCATTGGCGGCAACGACGCCTTCGGCGTCATCGACTATCTGGAATCGCTGATGCCGGACGCAACGGCTCCATCCCATTCAGCGAAATGAGCGCCGGCTCATTCCGAAAAATTGCTATAATGGATTCATCGTCATTTTAAACCGGAATACGCCCCATGGCTGAAAGCAAACCCACCCAGGATTCCAAACCCGCGATGCCGGTCATTAAACCGAGGAAAAAGTTCGTTCCCAAAAAAGCGGCTTTCAAACCCGGCCAGGCGCTGGAGCGCCGCGTCCGCCACATCCGCCTGACGTCGCAGGAAGCCGCGCAACTGGTCCGGCAAACGATCCTCGATTTCCAAAGGGAATTGGCGGAAAAACCGATGGACGATCCCGACAAGGAATTTCTCGACCAGAAAAAACTCGAAAACTTCTTCGACCGGCTGGCAAGAAAGTACAGCGCCTGCCCCACCCGCGCCCTGGGCGGCGACCTGGCATGGGTTTACAAAGGCATGGAAATCACCGATAAAACCGTGCTCAACGACACCCTGATCGACGCCATCGGCAAAATCGAAAAACATAAAATCCCCGAGCCGGTGCAAAGCCCCCTGGGGCATCATATCTTCCTCGTCTGCGAAACCCGGCCGATCAAGAAAAAGGCCGCGAAAAAAACCGAACGCACCATCGTTGACGATATCCATAAGGACGCCGTCCGCGGCGAACACCCCAAAGCCTGGAAATCCGACGTCGCCCCCAATTAGCAGGGTGCTGAAAAACTACTTTGCGCGGCGTTATGATTCCTTTGGCCTGAACGTCATCGCGAGCCGCCTTACGGCGGCGCGGCGATCCAGAATCCTGGATTGCGTCGCTACGCTCGCAATGACGATTTTTGGAGTTTTTCAGCAACCTGTTAGCGC
>Ga0114931_10008501_pt1 | contig 12419 bp, 11 predicted proteins | sample 2SBtaG_FD_89579 | JGI IMG/M metagenome (GOLD analysis project Ga0114931, IMG submission 89579) | Deep subsurface microbial communities from Kolumbo volcano to uncover new lineages of life (NeLLi) - 2SBTROV14_V59a metaG | ecosystem: Environmental > Aquatic > Marine > Volcanic | place: Kolumbo...
AGGGTTCCGATTTCAGCCCTCCGAGCTTGCGAAGATTGCGGTGCCGATGATGGTGGCGAGCTTCGTCTCGGAGCATCCGTTGCCGGTCACGTTCATTCGGGCGGTGATATGCATGTTGCTCGTTTTGCTTCCGGTCGGTCTCGTTGCCCGTCAGCCGGATCTGGGCACTGCTCTGCTGGTGGGGTCGTCCGGGGCGTTCGTGCTCTTCATCGCTGGCCTGTCGTGGCGGGTGATCCTGGCCGGGCTCGGGTCGATCGCCGGCGCCGCGCCAGTTATCTGGAGCTTCATGCACGATTACCAGCGCCGTCGCGTTCTGACCTTTCTCGACCCGGAGCAGGATCCGCTCGGCGCCGGCTATCATACGATTCAAGCGGAGATCGCGGTGGGCTCGGGAGGGCTGTACGGTAAAGGGTGGCTGAATGGCACACAGTCCCAGCTCGATTTTCTTCCCGAGAGAAAGACGGACTTCATATTCGCGGTGTTCAGCGAGGAGTTCGGTCTCCTCGGCGTCGTCGGGCTGTTGTCGATCTACGGATTCATCATTGGCCGCGGCCTGTACTTGGCCTGGAACTCTCAGGATCTCTACGCGCGCCTGCTGGCGATTGCCCTGGTGCTCACGTTCTTCGTGTATGTCTTCGTGAACGTGGGAATGGTGACCGGGTTGCTGCCGGTCGTGGGCGTCCCGCTGCCGCTCATCAGCTATGGCGGAACGTCACTGGTGACCCTCATGTCCGCGTTCGGTATTCTGATGTCCGCCCATACGCACCGCCGACTGCTGTCCGACTGAGGGTGTGCAATGGTGAGTCCCCGCGTACGAGAACATGAGCACGCTACAGTCATGAGGAGGGGTATGCGGCTTACCGGAAAATGGCGCTCAGTGGTGGTCAGAGGATGCGTGACGGCCTGTCTCGTCATCGCCGCTCCTTCGCCGGGGTGGGCGCACGGCGACACCGGTTCGGGCGCTCGCGGTGGAGGGCCGCTCGAGGTTCCGGCGGTGCGCGATTTCATAGGTGAGATGGTGCGTCGTCACCGGTTCGAAGCCCATGCTCTGGAGGCGCTTTTCGCCGGTGCGAAATTCTCCGATCGGGTCGTCGAGGCCTTCTCGCGTCCTGCAGAGGCGAAGCCCTGGCGTTCCTATCGTAAGCTGTTTCTCACCTCTCGGCGCATTCGCAACGGTGCGGCATTCATGTCCGCCAACCGCTCGATCCTCGAGCGCGCCAGCCGGCAATTCGGCGTTCCCCCCGAGATCCTCACCGCGATCATCGGCGTGGAGTCGTCCTACGGGGAGCATCGCAGCCGGCTTCGTGTACTGGATTCGCTCGCCACGCTCGCTTTTCGAGTTCCCCGGCGTGCCGCGTTCTTTCGAGGGGAGCTCGAGGCCTTCCTGCTACTGTGCCGGGAAGAGCGGATGGACCCGAGCGAGGTACGCGGCTCCTACGCCGGAGCGATAGGGATGGCCCAGTTCATACCGAGCAGCTATCGCGCCTACGCGGTCGATTACGATGGGGACGGTCGAAGGGATCTGCGCGGCAGCATCGCCGACGCCGTCGGGAGCGTGGCCAATTACCTCGGCCGTCACCGGTGGCGCAACGGTGGCCCGGTGGCCGTGGCGGTCGTTGGGGTGGCAGCCGGGGATCCGCGTCTCGCTCGCCGCGGCCTCGAGCCGAGACTTCGCGTTTCCGACCTCGTGCGCTCCGGGGTCAAGAGTCTCCAGGCTGCGCTTCCCGGGGGCAGGGTAGTGATGTTTTCTCTCGATGGCGAGAGCGGAACCGAGTTCTGGCTCGGTTACCGGAACTTCTACGTCCTGACTCGCTACAATCCCAGCAAGCTCTATGCGATGGCCGTTTACTCCCTGGCGAATGCGATACGTGACTTTGAACCTTCCTGAGCGGACCCGAGGCCTTTCGTTGCCCGGACTCGCCGCTGCCCTGGCGGTCATGCTCGAGGCGATTGTCGGGTCGGGATGTGCGGTGGGTCCCCGGCAAGACGGTCCCCCATCTCGCGTCGGACGAGAGACCGCGGATATGGATGCCGAGGCCGTTCCCGACGCTATCCCACGGGCCGAGCCGAGGAGCCGATACGGCAATCCTGACAGCTACGTGGTCAATGGTGATCGTTATCACACGCTGCGCACGAGTCGCGGTTTCTCGGAGCGGGGTGTCGCCTCCTGGTACGGGCGAAAGTTCCACGGACGGCGAACGAGCAACGGGGAGCGGTACGACATGTATGCCATGACCGCGGCTCACCGGCGGCTGCCGCTGCCCTCCTATGTTCGGGTTACCCATCTCGGCAACGGACGCAGCGTGGTGGTCCGGGTCAATGATCGCGGCCCGTTTCACTCCGGTCGGGTCATCGATCTCTCGTATGCGGCCGCGCGCAAGCTTCGGATGATCGGAACGGGTACTGCGCCGGTGCAGATCACCGCGGTGGAGCCTGGCGAGGCCAAGGCAGAAACTCGTCCGGGGCGCGTCGGTTCGTTTTCTCTTCAGCTCGCGGCCTTTTCCGAGCGAACGAATGCCGAGCGATTTGCCGAGGAAGCGGCAGCGGCCGTTTCCGCGAAGCTCGGCGATCCACGGACGCTCGTTACCACCGCGCCGGTGAGCACCGCGAGCGGCGTGATGTATCGGGTTCGGCTCGGCCCACTTGCCGATCGGACGACGGCTCTCGAGCTGGCCCGGCAGTTGCTGCAGGAGGCCGGCGAGGACGAGCTGTTTCTCGTCGTGGAAGGGGGAGGTGGACAGAAAGAAACGCTTTTTCGGATTGGACCGGAGGTGAACTGAGGATGACTGGTTGTTCTGTTTCCTCCTCGACGAAAATACTGCTCGGGCGCCCGATCCGAGGGTTCCCTCGCGCGAGGTGGCCGCGCCTCGGTTTTCTGACCGTCTTTTGGGTCAGCATGGCTCTGATTGCGGCTCCTTCGCTTTGCGGCGCGGTGCCGCGAGTCGTCCCCGGTCCTCCGACGGTGTCTGCCAAGGCCTATCTGCTGCAGGACTTCGACAGTGGACGGGTGCTGGCGGAAAGCAATGCGGATGCTCGTGTGGCGCCCGCCAGTTTGACGAAGATCATGACGTCCTACGTCGTGTTCAGCGAGCTGGCGGCTGGGAACATCCACATGAAGGACCAGGTCGTCGTCAGCGAGAAGGCATGGCGGATGCCCGGTTCGCGCATGTTCATCGAGGTCGGGGACCGGGTGACCGTCGAAGAGCTGCTTCACGGGGTGATCGTCCAGTCTGGAAACGACGCCGCCGTCGCGCTTGCCGAGCACATAGCGGGCAGTGAGCAGGCGTTCGCGGCATTGATGAATGCCCATGCCCGAGAGCTTGGCTTGAGCGGCACCCATTTCGTCAATGCGGAAGGTCTTCCCAACCCCGAGCACTACACGACGGCCCGGGACATGGCGCATGTGACCCGTGCGATGATCCGGCGATTTCCGAAGTTGTATCGACTTCATTCCCAAAGGGAATTCACCTACAACAAGATCCCACAGCGCAATCGCAATCGACTCCTTTGGCGCGTCCCGGCTATCGATGGGGTCAAGACGGGGTACACGCGATCGGCGGGTTACTGTCTCGTGGCTTCGGCCGAGAAGCAGGGCATGCGGCTCATCTCCGTCGTGATGGGCTCCAGGAGTGCCAAGAGCCGCGCCGGTGAGAGCTACTCGTTGCTCACGTACGGATTTCGTTTCTTCGAGACCCATCGCCTGTTCGCCGCTCGACAACCGATCGAGCAGGTGCCGGTTTGGGAAGGCGCGGTGCCCAGCCTGGGACTCGGGACCGCGAAAGATCTGTACGTGACGGTGCCGCGGGGCGCGTTCAAAGACGTCAAAACGCGGATACAGCTTTCCGAGCGCGTCGTGGCGCCGGTCTCCCAGGGAGAGCTCCGCGGTGTGCTCAAGGTCACGTTGGACGGGAAGGAGATCGAGTCTCGACACGTCGTCGCTCTGCGAACGGTTGGACAGGGCGGAATATTCAAGCGGCTTTCGGACAAGGTCCGCCTCTGGTTCCAGTAGCCCCGGGCACTCTCGGAACCCGAACGCCCGCCGCGGCGTCGGGCTCGGGGGGCAAGGTGTTGCGGCGCGGGCCACGGGGGAATCTCGATATGGGGCAGTCGGTCGTCCTGCGTGAGCTGGGGCTGTGCCCCTACGCGGAGGTGTTGGCGCGGATGCAGGCCCATACCCGTACCCGGGGACAGGGACGCGGGGACGAGTTCTGGCTTGTCGAGCATCCACCCGTCTACACCCTGGGACAGGCGGGGCGCATGGAGTACGTGCACGACCCCGGTTTGGTCCCGGTGGTGAGGACGGATCGGGGCGGGCAGGTGACCTACCACGGCCCGGGACAGGCGGTTCTCTACACGCTCCTCGACCTCAAGGCCAGAGGCCTCGCCGTCAAGGATCTTGTTGGCGGGCTCGAGTCGGGCGTGATTGACATGCTCGGATGCCACGGAATCGAGGCCGAGCGGCGCCCGGGGGCCCCGGGGGTCTACGTCGAAGGCCGCAAGATTGCCCAGCTTGGACTCAGGATCCGTTCCGGCTGCAGCTATCATGGGGTATCTCTCAACGTGGCGGTGGACCTCGGGCCCTTTCGATCCATCGATCCCTGCGGTTATCCCGGTCTGGAGGTTACTCGGCTCCTCGACCTGGGTGTCACGCTTTCCGTCTCGGCGGCGGGCAGAGAGCTTGCCGGCCACTGCCTGCGTACGCTAGGACTCGGCGAGCAGGAGGCAGGACCGCCGTGAGCCGATATCTGCTGGAGAGGTTGGCGAGCGGTGCCGCGGTGATGCTCGGTGTCCTGCTGCTCGTGTTTGCTTTGATTCATCTCGTACCCGGTGACCCGGTAGAGGTGATGCTGGGCGAGCATGCGAGGCCTGCCGATCGGGAGGCACTACGGGAGTCGTTAGGGCTCGACAAGCCGCTGCTGGAGCAACTCAGTGATTACCTGGCGGGGCTGGCCGCCGGGGATCTGGGAGATTCGCTGCGTTCTCGCCGGCCCATCTCCGCCATGCTAGCGGAGCGGATCCCGAATACCGCATACCTCGCTGTCGCCGCCTTTGCGATGGCGATCGTGATTGGAGTCCCGGCAGGCTTGTTTGCCGCGACGCGGCCGGGAACGGCGGCAGACATCGGTGCGATGAGTGTGGCCTTGGCCGCGGTGGCCATCCCGAACTTCGTCCTCGGGCCGCTTCTCGTGCTCGTCTTCTCCTTCGCACTGGGCTGGTTGCCGGTGAGCGGTGCCCAATCGGCGGCCAGCATCGTGCTTCCGGCGTTGACGCTCGGCACCTCTCTTGCTGCCGTTCTTTCTCGCATGACCCGTTCCACGGTTCTCGAGGTTCTCGGGCAGGATTTCGTACGCACGGCGCTGGCCAAGGGGCTTTCCCGGAGCCAAGTCGTGCGCCGTCACGCCCTCGGGAATGCCCTGTTGCCCATCGTGACAGTGGGAGGACTGCAACTCGGGGCGTTGCTGGCCGGTGCGGTCATTACCGAGAAGGTGTTCGAATGGCCCGGGATCGGACTGCTCCTGGTAGACAGCATTCGAAATCGGGACTATCCGGTCGTCCAGGGATGTGTGCTGCTGATAGCGGGGACCTATGTCATCGTGAACACCGCCACCGATCTGGTCTACGCTTGGCTCGACCCGAGGATCCGCCTGCGTGGGTGAGCGAGCCGCTTCGATGGCCCGGCCCGGGAGGGCGGCAGCAGGGGGGGCTGAACGGGGTCCGGGAAGGCCGATTCCGCCGGGGCGCCCGGGTGCGCCGTCGCCCTGGGGGTTCTGGCTGCCGGTCGCCGTTTTGGCTCTGTGGTGTGTGTCGGCGCTGCTCGGGTTCTGGTTCAGCGGGGCGAGTCGCTTCGTCGATTTGCCCCGAATCCTGGCGCCGCCGGGCGGCGGGCTCGATGTCTCGGGCTGGCTAGGGTTCGACTCGTTGGGCCGCTCAGTGCTCCTTCGACTCGTCGAAGGCAGCACCACCTCGTGCACCATCGCCCTCGGAGTGGTGAGCGCCGTACTGGCCGCTGGCACCGTGGTCGGGGCAGTAAGCGGATTCATCGGAGGCTGGTTCGACCACCTCGTCATCCGGGTGATCGACATCTTTCTGGCCTTTCCCGGTATGCTGCTCGCGATCGCGCTCGCCGGGGCGCTAGGGCCCGGCGTCGACAACGTAGTGATCGCGCTGTCGGCGGTCGGGTGGGTGGGTTTTGCCCGGTTGACGAGGGCTCAGACCCTGTCTTTACGACGACAGCCCCACGTGACTGCCGCCCGCGCATTGGGCGTGCCTGCGGGGAGGATCATCGCGGTTCACGTGCTGCCGTTGGTGGCCGGTCCCTTGATCGTGGAGGCCACGTTCGCGATTGCCTCTGCGGTCATCGCCGAGGCCGGGCTCTCGTTTCTAGGTCTCGGGGTGCAGCCTCCGCGTTCTTCCTGGGGCAGCATGCTTCTGGAGGGGGCGCACTACATGCTCGTCGCGCCGCATCTCGTCATTGCTCCGGCCGTCGCGATCTTCCTCGTCGTGTGGTCGATCAACGTGCTTGGAGATCGCTTTCGTGATCATCTGGATGTTCGGCGGTAGGCGGCGGGGGCGATTCCTCGATCGCTACTCGATCAAGAGATCCGTGAAGTAGAGGTCCTCGATGGACTTTCTTCCGGTTTCTTTCTCGAGAAATTTCTGGATGCGAGTAAGTGCTTGCTCTCGAGCTTTTTTTCGGCCCTCGGGGCTGCTCAGCTCCGCTGCCTGTTTCGTGCTGAGTTCCATGATGAGTGCGTGCCGAAGGGCAGGCATGTGGTGCTTGGCGGCGGCGAGCCCTGCTTCATCGCTGCCCCGGACGGCGGCGGTCGTCATCAGAAAGCGGTCTCCCCTTCCTTTCAAATTGACGATGACATTCGGATACAGCTTCAAGTACAACGCTTTGCCCCCCTCCCCGGGGGCCGTCTGGGCGAGGAGTGGTACGGGCCGACAGAGCAGGCTGGCCGAAAGCGCCAGCAGCCATGCTGCCAGAGTCCGGCCGATTCGAGGGGTAAGGCCGCTCGAGCGAGTGGTGTCGGGCATGATATGGGTTCCTCGCTCCTGACCGACCCGTGCGATCGGGGGAAGGCGGCCGACGCGTCCAGCGGGTGCTCTATCGGCCGGTCCGTGTACTCGCTTGAGAGGCAGGGAGGAAGGCGCAATTGAGCTCGCTGGGGCCGGTCATGTGTGGCCTTTCGGGTCAGGTCTTGAGCCGGGCGGATCGGACTCGAATTCGGAGTCGGAAGGTAGGCGGGGTGGTGCTGTTCGCACGCAACTACGAGTCGGCGGAACAGCTCCGAGAGCTCGTTCGGGAGATCCGGTCGTTACGCCGGGCGCCGTTGCTGCTGGCCGTCGACCACGAGGGGGGACGGGTGCAGCGGTTTCAGGCCCCGTTTACGAGGCTGCCAGCGGCTGCGTGCCTTGGCGAGCGATTTGACGCGGACCCGCTGGCGGGGTGGGAGCTGGCGCGCGCGGTGGGAATGGTGCAGGGCATCGAGCTCGCCAGGGTTGGGATCGACGTCGTGTTTGCCCCGGTGGTCGATCTCGCCGGTGAGAACAGCGCCACAATCGGTGCGCGGGCCATTCATTCGAGCCCCGAAACGGTGGCCCTTCTCGCGGGCGCCCAGATCCGCGCCCTTCGCGCGCAGGGAGTGGTGCCGGTGGCGAAGCACTTTCCGGGGCACGGTGGGGTAGACGGTGATACTCATCGCACCGCGGTGGGTGACGCTCGTTCCTTCAGCGAGATCTGGGCGAGAGACCTTGTCCCTTACCGAACGCTGATCGGCGAAGGATTGGAGGCAGTGATGTCTACCCACGTCCGATTCCCGAGCGTGTCCGCGGAGCCCGCGACGTATTCGGAGTTCTGGCTGAAGCACGTCTTGCGCGATCGTTTGGGATTCGCGGGGGCGAGTTTCAGCGACGATCTCGTCATGAGCGCCGCAAGCGAGGCGGGCTCGGTAGGCGCGCGCGTGCAGGCGGCCCTGTGTGCCGGGTGCGACGCAGCGCTGGTCTGCAACGCCCTCGAGGAATTGGACGATTGGCTAGCGCTAGCCACGAAGGCGGATGCAGGCGCATCGGGGAAGCTCGCACAGCTCGCGCGGAGGCGATTGCCGGGACATTCGAAGCGCGCCGGGCGCTCGCGGGCGCTCGACGCAGCCCGGTCGGTCATTGCCCGTCTCGGTGACTGAACGCGGGAACGATGGGCGCGGGCAACGACGGCGGTGCCCACGAGCTACGGGACCCGATCAGGCGCTCCGGGGGTGCCGGCCGGTCGGGCGGCTCCTTTCCGGCCCGGATGTGGGCTTCGATTTCGTGCCTTCAGAGCCCGCAGCGCATCAGTCGGAACGGGACGTCGTCGGTGGTTTGATTGGAACGGCGCGCGGGTTGGATCTGTTCCATGAAGCGGATCGTGAACCGATGCTTTCCGGCACTGATCTCCGAAAAATAGGGGCTCGTGGAGTCGAGGACGACGCGTACGAGGGTGCATTGGTGCGCCGGGTCGAGGGAGCGTTGGAAGAAGCCTTGCTCCGCGAGCTCATCGGTCGCGGTCGCACTCGAACGGAGCAGGGCCACGGAGACTTCTACCGCTTCTCGGGCCAGCTTGAACTGATCGAGCCACTCCTGCAGATCGCGACGTCTCTCGAGCGACGGTTTCGCCAGCCAGAAACGCAGCGCCGGCAGGTCGAAGTCACAGGTGCCAGCGGGGATCGCACTGCGCTGGCGAACCGCGTTCAGCAGCTCGTTGCCCTTGAGCGTCTGGCCGAAGGCGGCATCCGCCGATCGCAGCGCGGTAAGATTTGCGCGTAGATGCTGCAGTATCGTCTCGAGCCGCTCGGTGTCGATGTGGGGGCTCTGGGGTAGGTGCTCGAGGGCGGCGAGCTGACGCTCGAGCTCCTTGACGAGCTCACTTTTGATGTCGATTCGACCGATCAACGCGCCGATGGCGAGAATCGCATCAATTGCGGTTCGACTCGACCAGGGGTCGGAGCGGTCGAGCATCACGCCCGCCTGGTCGAAGAGGTGTTCCAGGCGCAGAAAAGCCCGAATGCGCTCGTTCAACGGTTGTTCGTATACGACGTCGGGCGGACTCCTACCGCCTTGACTGTTCGGATGCGGGGACATTGCTCACCGGCCTCGGGGGTTGTGGAATTGTCCCGGTATCGTCGAAGCGCTGTCAAAGCCTTTGTAGGCACTTCGCTCGCACGCCGCGTCTGCGACGCGCCCGGGCCGGTGCGACTCAGCCGAGCAGCAGGCCGAGATAAGCACGCTCGATGGGAACCCCCCACAAGAGATAGAGCCAGCCCGCGGCCGCCAGGAAGGGGCCGAAGGGGATCGGACGGGCTCGAGTCATTCGTCTGGAGCCGATCAGGACGATACCGCATATCGCTCCGACCAGCGAGGACACGAGGATGATCCCCGGCAGTGCCGTCCAACCCATCCAGGCTCCCAGCATAGCCGTTAGCTTGAAATCGCCGTGCCCCATGCCTTCTTTGCCGGTCAGCAACCGGAACGCGTGGTATACCACCCAGAGGACGAGATAGCCGACCATTGCTCCGACCACGGCAACGTGCAATCCGGTGTACATCTCGAAGAGGTTCAGACCGAGCCCGAGCCAGAGGAGCGGCAAGACAATGCTGTCGGGGAGCAACATGCGGTCGAGATCGATGAAGGTCAGCGCCACGAGGCCCCAGGTCAGGACCAGCGCCCCGAGTGCGGTCGGTCCGAATCCGAAATGATAGGCGGTGATTGCGGACAGGATGGCAGTCAGCAGCTCCACGAGCGGATATCGAGGCGAGATCCGGGCACTGCAATGCCGGCATCTGCCGCGGAGCGCGAGATAGCTCAGGACCGGAATGTTTTCCAGGGCGGTGATCAAGTGGTTGCAGCTCGGGCAGCGCGATCGGGGTCGCATCAGGTCGTAGGGGATTTCGATAGGCGGGTCTGCGGCGCCGGGCTCCGTGCCGTCATCGAACTCCCGACACTCCCGGCTCCAGGCGCGTTCCATCATGATCGGCAAGCGATGGATGACGACGTTCAGAAAGCTCCCGACGATCAACGACAGCAGCGCTGAAACCACGGCGAAGACAAACGCATCTTCGCTCAGCAATCGTAGGATGCTCACGCCCTAGCCGGCGTCCGCCGAGGTGCGAGAGACACCGGGGTCCGGACACTGCGTCGCCCTTCGAGGGCCGCGACAGCGTTGTTCGGGGGCAAATCGGCAGTCATCGGGATCACCAAGCTCCCTTGATTTCGCCGGTGGCGCCCGGTCTCGCTTCCTCGACTGGCCTCTCGTGACGACATGCAAAATTTTTACGGTCTCCGAGTCGAGAGGGCCGGAGTTGCTGGGAGCGTAGAGGGATGGCCCGGAGCTCTCAGACGACCTCACCCATCTTGAATATCGGGAGATACATGGCGATGACCAGACCGCCGATCAGAACACCGAGCACCGCCATGATCAGCGGCTCCATCAGGCTGCTCATCGCGTCCACGGCATTGTCGACCTCTTCCTCGTAGAAGTCGGCGACTTTCGACAACATCGAATCGATGGACCCCGATTCCTCTCCGATGGCGACCATCTGGATCACCATGTTCGGGAACAGATCCCGCTCGCGCATCGCGACCTGTAGCTGCGTACCCGTGGCGATCTCGTCGCGCATCTTGAGTATCGCATCGGCATAGACCACATTCCCGGCCGCGCCGGCAACGGAGTCCATGGCCTCGACGAGCGGCACTCCGGCGGAGAACATCGTGGCGAGCGTCCTCGCGAAGCGAGCAATGGTCGCTTTGACGAGGATATTCCCGAATATGGGAAGCTTGAGAGACAGCCGTTGCAGGCCGTGATTGAAGGCGGTGCTGCGTCGATTGAGCTCGCGCAGGCCGAATATCACGGCCGCGACGGCAGCGAAGATGAGATACCAGTAAGCCACGAAGTAGTCGGAAAGGGTCACCACGAGGACGGTCATTGCCGGGAGATCGGCGCCGAAGTCCCGAAAGAGGGCCGCGAACTGGGGGATGACGAAGATCATCAGCACCGAGGTGACCACGAAGGCCATGATCAACACCGCTGTCGGATAGAAGAGCGCTTTTTTGATCTTGCCCTTGATCGCCTCCGTCTTCTCCTTGTAGGTGGCGATCTTGTTCATCAGATCTTCCAGGATGCCGGCCGCCTCGCCGGCCCGCACGAGGTTCACGTACAGGTCGTCGAAGTAGCGTGGCTGCTTGGCCAGCGCGTCCGCCAGGTGGTTGCCGGCCTCGACGTCGGCCTTGACCCCGAGAATGAGGTTTTGCATGTTCGGGTTCTCGTGACCGCGCCCGACGATCTCGAACGACTGAACGAGAGGGACTCCGGAGCTCATCATCGTTGCCATCTGGCGGCTGAATACGGCGATGTCCTTGGGCTGGATCTTCTTTCCACCGGAGGAGCCGAAGAGCGGCTTGGGTTTTTTCTTGACGCGGGTGGGATTGATGCCTTGTCGCCGGAGCACCGCCCGGACGATGGCATCTCCTTGACTCGACATCTCGCCCTTGATCCGTTTTCCGCTGCGGTCCGTCCCTTCCCAGACGAACATGTCGGACTTCGCGGCCGCTTGTGCCATGCTCTACTCCTGCTCGCTACGCGGTGGTGCAATCCCGGGGCGCCGGTCTCGTTGCCGGACGCCGGCTCGCGCCACCGAGCCGGGAATCCCAATGGGGACGGTTCCGATAAGGGTGATCAAAGCCTCCTTCGGAGCGCCCGGATGCAGATTGGGATGCCTCATTCCTGCGTCACCCGATTGATCTCGGCGATGTCGGTCACCCCGTTCGCGACTTTCTGGAGCGCGGACCGACGAATATCGGGAATACCCTCGCGCTCGGCCTGGTCGGCGAGCGCGATCGCGTTCGATCCTTCCATGATCAGCCTCTTCATGTCCTCGGATATGGGCATGATCTGGTAGATGCCTACTCGTCCCTTGTACCCCTCATTGCATGAGGAGCAGCCCACCGCCTCATAGACCGTCAGCCCCGAATCTACTTGCTCTGCGGAGAAGCCCTCGTCCAGAAGCACTTCCTTTGGGAGCTCGGCGGGGCGCTTGCAATTGCCGCATAGCCTGCGTCCGAGCCGCTGGGCGGTAATGATGTTCACCGCCGTTGCAATGGCGAACGGCTGGATCCCCATGTCCTTCATTCGGGAGAGCGTCTGCGGGGCGTCGTTGGTGTGCAGCGTGGACATGACCATGTGGCCGGTCTGAGCGGCTTTGATGGCGGTGTTCCCGGTCGTGAGGTCTCTGATCTCCCCCACCAGAATGATATCGGGGTCTTGTCGCAGAAATGCCTTCAAGGCTTTCTCGAACGTCATGCCGGTGCGTTCGTCCACCTGAACCTGATTGACCCCGGGAAGATTGATCTCCACCGGGTCCTCCGCGGTCGAGATGTTGACTCCCGGC
>Ga0114931_10008502_pt1 | contig 12418 bp, 10 predicted proteins | sample 2SBtaG_FD_89579 | JGI IMG/M metagenome (GOLD analysis project Ga0114931, IMG submission 89579) | Deep subsurface microbial communities from Kolumbo volcano to uncover new lineages of life (NeLLi) - 2SBTROV14_V59a metaG | ecosystem: Environmental > Aquatic > Marine > Volcanic | place: Kolumbo...
CTGGAGTGTTTGCGCGAATATGGCGACACAACGTGCGCGCTAACTTGTGTGTGGCACGCTCAAGCACGCAGGGCTTGTGCGTGAAGGTGCATTCGCAGTGGCAACTGCGTCCAAGCACGGTCAAGCTGCGCTTGACCGTGCCACACGTTTCACTCTGGAGTGTTTGCGCGAATATGGCGACACAACGTGCGCGCTAACTTGTGTGTGGCACGCTCAAGCACGCAGGGCTTGAGCGTGAAGGGGCGTCCGCAATGGACGCTGCGCTCGAGCGAAGTTCGCTCGAGCGCGTTTACCCGTGCGTGTTGACAACGACCCCAACGGGATTTGAACCCGTGTCTTCACCTTGAAAGGGTGATGTCCTGGACCAGACTAGACGATAGGGTCCGGGCGTTGCCGCCAGACGCCAAGTGGCGCCCAGCGCGCCGCCACACGCCCTTTTCGGACGATGGCGACTGATGCACCGCCCATTGTAGCCTGTCATGCATGCAGCGTCCGGACCACTCACAGGCTCGTTATCGGCGGCCTGGCGTCTATTTTTGTTGCGTGTCCGCATTGCGGTGATCGAAGCCCGGGCCTGCGGTCGATGGAGTCTTTGTGAAGCATTGGGTCCTCACAATGATCTGGCGAACGTCGCACGAGCAGTGGTTTCTGCTGCGTGTCGCTTCGCGCGCTTTCGTGGCTGCAGCGATTGTGTCAGCGTTCGTCCTCTTCGCATGGCGTGCGGATCCCGGTCCCACGCTGGCGTCGCCCGATGACGAAGCAGTAATGGCGCACGACGGTGCAGCGTCACGACCTGAGGCAGCACAGAGCCACGTTGAGCTTGGTCTTATTGGCTCACTTGAGGGCCGCGACGGTGTCGTTCGCATCTTTGCGACCGAGCGCGGGCCACGCTACACGCTTTTCAGCAAGACGGGCGAGCTGCTCGGCGCCGACCTCTATGAAGAGGAGCTCGAGTACATAAACGCGGGCCTTACGATCCGCAACATGTTCGCGTCGCCGCTGCCGATGGGCGCCCTTGCGGATACACCTGAAATCGACTGAACATATCGTATGATGCTCGCTGCGACACGACCGGTGCGCGGCTGGACTGCGCAACGCTAGGCTCAGGGCATGCATTCGCTGCGCGTCGTCATTGTGTGCCCGCTCGCTGTCGAACGAAGAGCGGCGTAGCGGGTCGTGCAGCGTCTTCGTGGCGCGGCGACCATGCGCGCCACGGTTGTGCAGTGTGGCTTGGGCGCATCAGCCGTTGCGCGCGCGGTGTATGCGATCGAAGGGAAACAGGGCGCTGCGCCAGATCTGGTTGTGCTCTTCGGACTTGCGGGCGGAATCCACACCACGCCTGTGACGCCGAGAATCACGGGTGTCTGCAATTCGAACAGCGGCAACGAGCACGATGTTCTGCGTCCTCCCGTGTCGTTGTGGCGTACGCCTGTTGATCGGCGGTCAACACTGACAACGCCAGCGACCATCGTCATGGTTGACGCTCCCGTCATTTCGCCCGAAGCAAAGCAGCGTCTTGCGAAACAGACAGATGCAGCGCTCGTCGATTGTGAATCACATGCGTTCGCAACAGCATGTGAACGCCATGGCTTCCGCTGGTCGGTTGTGCGAGGAGTAGCGACGGGCCAGACGTCGCGCTTCCCGAGCGCTCGCTGGCGTGGATCGACGATGCAGGCGCAACGCGCGTTGGAATTGTCATGCGCGACGCGATCAAAGGCGCCGTGCCGGTGGGCGCAGTATGGGCGCTCGCCATGCGGACGCGCTCGGCGCTGCACAGCGCTGCAGCGGCGCTCATGCTGCTCCTGCGTCAGGATCTTCTGGAGCAGCGCGATGGACTGGGCGCGGTTCCCGCTGCTGCGCGGTCTATCCTGCTTTTTGGCGGAGTATTTGATCCCCCCCATCGCGGCCACATCGACCTGGCCTTCGCAGCTATGCAGGCTGCAGACTGCGACCATGTCGTCTTCATTCCCGCATCGCAGGCGCCCCTCAAGAGCGCTGCGCCTGTCGCATCAGACGCAGATCGGTACGACATGCTTCACGCGGCGCTGGTGGACGAGCGCGATTGCTCTATCTCCGACGTAGAACTGGCGAAGTTTGGCGTCAACTACTCGATCGACACGGTCCGGAGAATCCGCGCGAGAGTTGGCGATGCGCCCGAGCTTCGGCTCTTCATCGGCGCCGACCAGGCGGCCCGCTTTCACCAGTGGCGCGACGCATCGGCCCTGGTGCGTGAATCGCCGCCCGTCGTGGCGCTGCGCGAACCCTTCACGGCGCGTGACGCGCTGCTTGACGCCATGGCGCCACACTGGGATCGCGAGGAGCTCGTGCGCTGGGGACAGCGCATTGTTGACACGTCGACAATCACCGTCTCTTCAACCGGACTGCGCGAAGTACTCGCTCGAGACGGCCCAGCGTGCGATATCGCGGAGCGGTTTGTGCCCGATGCGGCGCGAGCGATTATTCGTGAGCGGAACTTGTACAAGCAGGCCGGCGCTGCAACCGCGCCTGCGGCGCAACGGGCAGAGTCGGCGCCCCCGTCAAATCGCTGATCACGGCGCTGCGCAGCGAGCCGTATTTGCCATTTCCTTTGAACGCAGCCTGTGCGCGGCGTACGCAATAACCCTTTTTTATCTTTTGTTTATTGACTGATCATTGCCGACGTCGAGCTCGATGACCTCGCCGTTGCGCGCGTCGCGCTCGCCTGCGGCGCATGCAACGATGACGCGCGCGACCGCTGACGGCGCGAGCGTCTCTGCTGTCGGGAGTTGTTCCTGCGTGACGATGCCCCGGAGCATGGCGGTCTCGACAGCGCTGGGCGCTATCGCGAACGCCTTGACGCCAATCGCTGCGCCTTCCGCGGCGCACGACTTCGTGAATGTGTGCAGCGACGCCTTGGCGCCTGCGTATGCGAAGAGCCCGGGAAAAGGATCGAAGACGCCCATCGTCGAGATATTGACGATCCTGCCAGCGCCTTGCCTTGCAAACACAGGCCAGCTGTGGAGGATCAGGTAGGCGGGCCCCAGTGCGTTGACCGCAAAGACCGCGTCAACAATCTCAGGCGTAGTCGCGTCAATCGGGACAGCGGGAGCATAGCCCGCATTGTTAATGAGCGCGTCCACACGACCAAAGCGGGCGACCGTGGCTTGCACGAGGGCTGCGCAACTGCTGGCGCTGGCGACATCGGTCGGCGCGACGAGCAGCGTCTCATCGGCCCCAGCGATCCCCTGATCCGCTGCGAGCGATTGTGTTTCGCGCAGCGCCTCAGCTCGGCGTCCAGCGAGCGCCACACCCCAGCCAGAGGACGCAAGTCGCAGCGCTGCGGCTCGCCCGATGCCCGAACCAGCGCCCGTGAGGATGGCGACAGGGGCTGCTTCGTCATTGTCAGTATGTGGGGAATCGGGCATAGAAACACTCCGGCGCGCGTTGTGCGTTCAGGAGTCTATTGTGGGGTCGCACAGCGGCTGCGGAAACGCGCACGCCGCTGATGCTTGCACACGCAGGAGGTTCACGCCCCTATGCCCCATCGTGAAATGCAGCCCGGCCTTGTCAGCCTCACTAAGATCGTCGCCACGCTTGGCCCTGCAAGCGACAGCGACGAAGCCATCACCAAACTCGCCGAGCAGGGCGTCAGCGTCTTTCGCTTGAACTTTTCGCATGGATCGCTCGATGAGCACGCCGACCTGCTGGCGCGCATTCGCCGGGTCAGCGAGCGCATCGGCAGGCCGCTGGCTGCGCTGGGAGATCTGCAAGGGCCCAAGATTCGTGTAGGGTTCGTTGGAGGCGAAGGCATCGAGGTACACGCGGGGCAGGACATCGTCCTCTCGCCAGACGTTGACGAAGCGATCGACGGCGACACGCCCGTCCTGCCTTGCAGTTACGAACCCATCGTGCGCGAAGTCGCGCCTGGGAGGCGTATTCTCATCAACGACGGCGCCATTCGCGCCCTCGCTGTCGAGATCGCTTCTCCCACGACAAGCGGCCAGCGCGAACTGCGCCTACGCATCACCAGTGGCGGACGCATCACCACCGGCCGCGGCATCAACCTGCCTGACTCAGAGGTCTCTGCGCCCGCCATCACCGAAAAAGACTGGCGCTGCGTCGGCTGGGCGATCGAGCACGACATTGATTTTCTCGCGCTGTCGTTCGTTCGCGAAGCAGCAGACGTACGGGCGCTCAAAGATCGACTCCGAAGTATCTGCACAAGCGAAGACACCTGTGGCGGCGCTCTGTCGGGTGACGACAACGAGCACCGCATCCCCATCATCGCAAAAATCGAAAAGCCGCAGGCAGTTAGCAACATTGAGGAAATTCTTGCTGAAGCGGACGGGATCATGGTCGCGCGAGGCGACCTGGGTGTTGAAATGGACCTGGCGCAGGCGCCCCTCGTGCAAAAACGCCTGATTCGAGCCGCCCACCGTCATGGCAAACCCTGCATCGTGGCGACGCAAATGCTCGAATCGATGATTGAACATTCCGCGCCGACGCGAGCGGAGGTCAGCGACGTCGCAAACGCGATCTTCGATGGCGCAGGCGCCACAATGCTTTCGGGCGAAACCGCGGTCGGCCAGCACACCGCCCTTGCAGTGACGATGATGCGCCGCGTCGCAATCGCCACGGAGCGCGACCTGCGTGAATCACCAGAGCGCTCGGCGCCACCTGCTGCTCTACTTGCGGAGCGCCATCGCACAGCGTCGGTGGCGCATGGCGCATGGCATATGGCCCGCGATGTCGGAGCTGCGGTCGTCGCGGTGTGGTCGCAAAGGGGAGGCGCCGCTCGACATTTGAGCCTCAACAATTTTCGCATCCCTATCCTCGCGTTTTCCTCGGACGAGCGAGCGGTTCGGCGAATGGCGCTGCTCTATGCGGTGACGCCTATATTGCACTTAAATCCACCCGAACACCGGTCAGAATTCGCCCGCATCGTCGACGAAGTGGTGCGCACGACCGGATTGGCCAAGCCAGGTGAGCGCATGGTACTGCTCGCTGGCAAGCCCCTTGGCGAACCAGGCGTCGTCAACACTGTCTCCATTCGCATGGTGGGTGAGATGCTCTCTTCGGAAGCCGACGACTGACGCGCGATCCACCTCGGTAACCCTGCCAAAAGCAATTTTCATGTGGCAGAGGCAAATTGCGTTACATCTTCTCCCCTGTCACAACGGTAGAAGGGAAACGCAATCACGCATTTCGCCCTACCCTGATGCAACCATGGAGCGCGAAGCAACCCAGCCTTTCAAGCGACAAGCCCGCGCAGCGATTCTCGCCATAGGCGATGAGATCATTCGCGGAGAGAAGCAGGACACAAACAGCGGGTGGCTTGCGCTCCAGCTTGGTGAACTTGGCGTGCGCGTCGTCGAGTTTGCGACGACGCCTGACGACAGCCAGGCGATCACCAGCGCGATCTGCAGGCTCAGCCAGCGTTCGGACTTCGTCATCGCCACAGGTGGCCTGGGCCCGACGCCTGACGATCTCACCAGGCGGGGGCTCGCTGATGCGCTCGGATGCGAACTCGTTTTCGACCAAGCGGCGGTCGCTGACATCGAGGCACGCTTCGCAAGGATCGGTGCGCCCATGTGCCAGTCCAACCGCGTGCAGGCCATGCGGCCCGACTCCGCTTCGATACTTACCAACCCGCACGGGACGGCGCCCGGACTTGTGGCGAGCCTCTCCGCAACGGGAGGCGCGGCGCGAATCTTTTGTCTTCCCGGTCCACCTCGGGAAATGCAGCCCATGTTCAAAGCGCATGTCGTGGTGGAGATTGGCGGATCAAGCGGTGGCGCCAGCTCAACGCGCCTTGTGCATGTCTTTGGCATGGGCGAGTCCGAACTCGCAGAGCGACTGGGCGACCTGATGAATCGCGGGCGCAACCCCGAAATCGGCACAACGGCCCATGCTGGAATCGTCACGTGCAGAATTCGCAGCGAGGGAGGCCCTCGTGAAATTGGCGCAGCGATTGAACGCACCGAACGAACTGTGCGCGATCGCCTCGACGCGAGAGTTTTTGGCGTCGATGACGACACGCTCGAAAGCGTCGTGGTCGCGCTCCTGCGCGAGCGCAACGAGCGACTTGTAACAGCGGAGTCCTGCACGGGCGGCCTGGTTGGCGCCACGCTCACCAATGTTCCAGGCGCCTCCGATGTCTATCTTGGCGGATGGGTGACCTATGCGAACACGCTGAAAATGCGTGAACTGGGCGTGCCGAAGAGCACGCTCGCAGCCAACGGCGCCGTCAGCGATGAGGTCGCTCAAGCGATGGCGGAGGGCGCGCTGCGCAGCGCGCCCGAGGCGACAATGGCGCTCGCAATCACAGGCGTCGCGGGTCCGACTGGCGGCAGCGACGACAAACCGGTCGGAACGGTGCACATCGGGATTTGCAGCAAGTTGGAAAATCGCAACGACGCAGCGCGCGTCTGGCGGTTTCGATTCCCCGGCGAACGCGCCTTCGTGCGCAGCTGCGCCACTTCGACAGCCCTTGCGCTCGTGCGCCTTGCGCTGCGAGATGACTGCGTCCCTTCGATGTTGTGGGAACAGCAATAAAGTATGGTGCGAAACATGGAGCTCGCGGTGTTAAGGCATGTTGCGCCAATATGATCACGACGCCAGAATAGAGCATATTGCGTAATCATGGTCCTGATTTCTGAGCGAAGCAATACTCGATTGCAGCCAAAATATACGAAGAATCCCTCTCCCCGTGCCTCTCTCCCAGAGGGAGAGGGAGAACGCAATGACGCAAGACGCTCTAAGCGATGAAAACAAGTAAGAAATCACCCTACCACCACTCTCTGTGAGAACGACGCCATCGAGAAACGACGCAAAACGCTTTCGATTGCCTTTCCCCATGTCAATACATTGGTGATAGAAGTGTTCAGCCCGCGTGACGCGCTGCGCGCATCTCCTGGATTCGCTTAAGGCGCTCCTTGTGGATCGGGCGGTCTGGCTCAAGCTCGACAAGGGCTGCGATGTGGTGCTCTGCAGTAGCCAGATCGCCAGCTTGCAGGGCGATGGTCGCAGCCTGCTCGCGAATGGTCGCGTCGAAGGGCGCGATCCGCGTGGCCCGTTTGATCTTCGCTTGTGCGCGGGCAAAGTCGCCTGCTTCCTGATAGAGCGTGGCGAGCTCCACAGCGAACGCGGGCGTGCGCTGTTCGCGCAGGTCGAGGTATTCCAAATGCTCGATCGCCCGCGCCTGCTCCTGCGCATCGCCACTTGCGAGGAACAGTTGTGCAAGCATTCTGTGGGGCATATCATCAACTGCCCGGGCTTTGGCGTATCGCAAGAAGTATGGGATAAGCTCCACTGCGGGGCCGTTCAGCCTCGCCATCGCTAGGCGCAGCTTCATTTCGAGCGCGTCGGGGTTGTCCGGATGCGCCGTGAGCCAGCGGTCCGCCATTGCTTCGGTTGGTTTGGGGAGGCTGATCGGCACAGGTCTGGCAGCGCCCATGCCCGCAGCGGCAAGCGCTACGCCTCTCCCGAGGCGCGTCAACGCTGCACGCGCCGTTTCACGCCCCTCGTCGCTGCGCGTCAGTTCCTCAACAAGCAATTGCTGCGCGTCTGGCTCGGGAAGCATGCCCCAACTGCGCGCCTGCTGCGTCGCCCATGTCTTGAAAACATCCAGGAATTCATCCTCTGTCAGTCCCAGCGCCTGCTCGAAAGCGTCCGCTTCACGCACGCCCTTTGCGTAGAGGTCCATGAGTCGCAGCGGCGCCGAAGCCCCAAAGCGCTGCGTGATGAACTCGTACATCCAGTGTCCTTGCGCGTAGGCCTGGGCGCGATCGGTTTGCTTCTTGGGGCGAACAAACGCCACATTAATCTGCTGAAGATCGAATAACTGGCCCGCCTTGAGCGCCCCGACAAGCATCTGCACCGTCTGGTAGTCGCGTGGCCTGCCCTCTGCGTAGACAGCAGCCGCTTCGGTGAACCAGTGCGGGATGCGGTTGTGCGTGCGCGACAGCGTCACCGTGTGAGAGTATTCGTGTTGTATTACGCGCATCCAGTCATATTCTCCGAGGTGATTGGGTCCAACCTTTGGGGCCTCCATCGCGATGACGGGCCCGGTCGCAGCAGCGATGGTGTGCACGTCGGGCATGCCCGTGATGCGCACCGCGAACCAGCGGTGGTCGGGGTGCAGCTCGACGACTGTCTTGCCTTCTGGCTCATGCTCAAAGAGCCCAACCACGGTCTTGTGAATCTGCTCGAGCGGCTCGACCATTTCCTCAGCCATCACGCGGTCCACGCCTGGCTTGAATCGAATAATGAAATGGTCGCTTTCAATGCTTTCGTACGTGCGCAACTGCTTGACGAGTTTGAGACTGTTGTCGGCGCGGATGTTGAATGGATCAAGCGCTATAGCCCGATCAAGCGTGCGCAGCGCGTCTGCATCTCTACCCCATTGAATATAGAGCAATCCCAGGTCGACGATCGGGGGCGGCCAGTTTGGCTCGCGCTCGATCGCCCGCTGAAGAAACGGCTCAGCCCGGACATATTGGCGGTTTTCAGATAGCGCGGAGCCAACCGCAGCCAGCGCCATCGCCGACCTTGGAAACCGTTCGTCAAACGCAGCGAGCAGCGATTCCGCTTCAGCAAACTCGTACAGCTGCGCCCGCGCAGCCGCTTGGAGCGCCAGTGCCCGAGGCAGATTAGGGTATTTCGAAAGCGCTGGCGCCAGCGCTTCGATCGACCGGGCGGGCTCGTTCTGTCGTAGCCATCGCCTTGATTCGATGAGCGCCCCCAGCGGCGACCGGGCGTCGTTGTCGCTTGTCACGTCCTGCGCAATTGTGTCCAGCTTCGCGACGATTTCGTCTGCAGTGTCAAAGTCAAACCCGTCCACCGCAAGCTGGCCACGAAGAAATAGCGCGTCCGCGGACTTAGGCGATAGCGCCATGACCTGCCCAAGCGCCTTGGCGGCTTCTGGACGGTTGTCCTTGTCATAGAGAAGCTGGGCTTCTTCGAGGTAGGCGGGCCAGTGCAGGCGATCCATCTCGGTTCGCGCCTGGCCGAGCAGCTGAATCATCCAGTGGTAATCGTTTGCGGGTCGTCCCTCGAGACGCGTGCGCAAGGCAAGCGCGCGGACGGAATCGACAATTTCAGCCGCCCCGTCCACGGCTCGGCGCGTCAGCTGCTCAACGATGGGGTCGATGGCGGCGTTTGCTTCGTCGAACATGCCAAGCAGGTGCAGCGCCTGGGCGCGGATGCGCCCGGCGCGAACGGTTCCGTGGCCTGTCAGGGCTAACAGCGCTCGCTGGGGCTCGCCTGCGCGAAGAAGCGCTTCTCCCCGGTCCTCAGCGGACACAGCGGCGTTAGAAAAAAGCGCCTCGTCCCACACGCCCGCAATCAGAGCGGCCCGGGCCTTTCGCGCAGGATCCGCAAGGTCCGCAGCGGTCCATCGACTGAAAAACACGCGAAGATCCGCTCGTTCGTCGTCCGTGAGATAGGGCGCACTGAGCAGACGCGACAGCGCCGCAGACTCATGTTTCGCCTGCTGCTGCTCGATCTGGCCATGCGCTGCACGAGGCGGAAACGCCGCACCCAACGACAGGCTGACGACCGTAACAGCGCAGCTGGAAAGCGCACGCCGACACCAGCCACAGGTCAAGCGACACGCGCCTTGGCGAAACTGCGTCATCGATCCTCCCCATGTTCTATCGGCTTGCGCAGAGGATCCACCTGCACTTCCCACCCTGTGTTTGGATCAGGAGTAGCCACGTCAAATGCGTCGTCAGGCATGGGTTCATTTCTTCGCACGTTGATGAGCTGCACGTAGGACACATCACCCTGGCGATTGATTGTGCGGGCGAGCCTGGGCAGGAGCGTTTTCTTCGAGTACCACAACTGCACATCGCGGAACTCTTCACTGTCTTCGTAACCAGACTTTGGAATGAGCTGCAAGCGATAGGTCCCAGCGACAAAGCGAAGCCAGCGCTTGTTGTCCTTGAAAATCTTGTCCGGGTCGAGCATGATCGCGTCGAATCGTCTGAGAATGTCATTCGCCTTTTGGCCGATGGGCACGGGGAAAGGGCCCTCGCCAATTCGAAGCGGGTCGAACTCGCTCCCTTCCGGGGCGATTTCGCGCGCGTGAAAGCGTTTTTCCGCGGGGTGCTTTTCGATGAGCCACCTGCCGTCAAACACCCACACCTGTTTGTCATCTTCCTTGCGACCCTCTTCAGGCAGGTAGAGCGTGTCGAAGCGTATCTCAAAGACGCGCCTGGACCGAGTGCGGGGAGGCTCTGGCTGAAAGACGCGGTATAGCAGCCGACCCTGGCGCACGTGGCGATCGCCTTGCAGCTCAAACCTGCGGTCGTACTGGATGTCCGCCTGCAATGACTGGATGCCGTCGTCTGCCTTTTCGAGCGCATCGAGAAGCGCGCGAGCGGTGGTGATCTTCGCGGGCGTTGCCTGCTGAGCGGTCTTGCCAGACTTTGGGGATTGCCCTGACTGCGCGAAGCTGCTTGACGCAAAGGCAAGCCCGATGGCGATCACAGCAGCAGGCATCGAGCATCGTGACTTGAAGAGAGGAGAGGAGTGGGAGAGAGTTGGGCGCGCAGGTGCGGGCATGAGGCGGATCCTTCCTTTGATGCGTCCTTCCTGAACGCTCGCTGTAAGCATGCAACGATATGCAGCCATTGGTCAAACCGGCGAGGCCGCCAAAGCCGGTACGTCCACAACACTGCCAGGTTGCGAGCCTTGCAGCCCGTTTCGCAACAGGCTCTCCTTGAGCGTCTCACAGAATCATGCACCAGGTTTCTGAACGAAGCGTGGCGCGGGCGGTCCATACACATAAAGAATCCCTGTCCCCAGCCCTCTCTCAGAGGGAAAGGGCGTGACGTCATGGCGCAAGATGCGCTATCGCTGCTCATTTTGCGTTTCTGGCTGGCGTGCGTACTGGAATAAGCGGGCTCCCCCGAGTGTTGGCCTTGCACGCGGGGAGACGGGGGTTCTTGCACGCCACGCACGGTCCCAGCGCTGCGCTCGCACCGGCGCTGTGTCTGGGCCAGAAGAGGGAACATCGCCATGGTCAAGACATTCGTCCGCTGGCTGAGCCTCTTGATGTGCGTCGTAGTGATCGAGCAATCACTCGTTCTCTGGAGCGCCACAGGCCACGCGGCGTTCACCACGCACTTTGACTCTGAGCGCGCGGAACAGGCCAAGCAGACAACCAACACCGCGGACTTGTTTGGCGACACGGGAGAGTTTGCAGGCACAGACGCCCAGCAGATCGAAGCGCCGCCCAATCGATTCATGCTCGGATTCTTGCCATCCCTGCCCCCTGGTGAGATGTGGATGGTGTGGGATGTCGACATGGTCTCCGTCTTGACGCTCGCTGGCCCCACTACGGTCATCGCGCTGCTCACGCTCGCCAGCATGACAATCGACAGACGCAAGCGCAAGCGAGACAAACCATCTGAAGAAACCGGAAGCAAATAACCGCAACCCCGACCAGGCGCTGGCGATCGGTCAGCAGCCCGAAATACAAGGAGGATTCCATGCAAGTCGGACGAACCCATTTTGGCGCTTTCGCAGCCATTATTGCAGCGACTGCGATCGCGACCACCAGCGCTGCAGGCGTCGCCAATGCGCAGTCGGTCAATATTCCCGCTGAAGTCGCTGCAAAGGGCATCGGGTACTACGTCGTGCCCGGCAAGCCTGGCGCCAACATCGATCAGACGCGCTTCACCAACAGACCGACAAAATCGAAGAAAAAGATCGACTCCTTCACCGGCTTCACCAACTCGATCACCGGGTACGCGGTTGTCGATTCGTCAGGCGAGCCTGCCAATCTCGTGGCTGGCGAGTTTCACCTCCCCGTCAAGAGCCTTGACACAGGCGTCAAGGGTCGCAACAAACACCTGACGCAAAGGCTCTGGCTCAACGCCAAGAAGTTCCCGGTAATTCTCTTCAAAATCAAGAGCACGCGCAACATCACGTTGACTGGCGACAACACCTACAAGGCGGAGCTCGTCGGCGACATCACGATGCACGGCGTGACGAAAGAGATGGTCCTTCCCGTCGAAATCGCCGCTTTGACCGCAGGCGATAAAGGCGATCTGCTTCGCATTCGCGCCAACTACGCGGTCACTCTCAGTGATTTTGGCGTGAAAAACGGCATCATTGGCAAAAAGGTCGCCAAGAACATCATGCTTGAGCAGTACATTGTGCTCTCGACAAAAAAAGCAAGCTGACGCCAACCCCCCCACGCACCCCAGCACGGGCAACACAAGCAAGGACGGCTCGCATCAGCGAGTCGTCCTTGTTCATTTGTGCAACGCTAAGGTGCAATAACCTACTGCGTCTTTTCATTTTCTCTCTCTCCTCTTGCAACATCTTGCATCACGGCTCGATGTCGGCGTGGAGGATGGCGAGTTTGGCCATGACCCAGCGTCGGATTCTGAAGAGGGACCGTGCCCAGGGATGGGGGCGATCCGCCGCC
>Ga0114931_10008503_pt1 | contig 12418 bp, 13 predicted proteins | sample 2SBtaG_FD_89579 | JGI IMG/M metagenome (GOLD analysis project Ga0114931, IMG submission 89579) | Deep subsurface microbial communities from Kolumbo volcano to uncover new lineages of life (NeLLi) - 2SBTROV14_V59a metaG | ecosystem: Environmental > Aquatic > Marine > Volcanic | place: Kolumbo...
CACAGCACGAACAACCCCCTGCGCCCTCACGTGCACCTGAAACACAACCTGTACCCGAGAACGCCAAAGAACCGGTTGAGGAATTGTTGCCGGCTGGCCCCGCAACAAGAAAACTGGCGCGGGCATTGGGACTGGATCTTTCCAACGTGCAGGGAACCACAAGCGGCGGCCGCATCACCCTGGACGATGTCAAATCCAATGTCAAACACCGCCTGACCTCCACCTCTGGCTCAGCCGTGGTCCCAGCGGTGGAATTGCCTGATTTTTCTCAATGGGGGCCTATTGAGCGGAAACCCTTGTCATCCTTGCGTAGAAAAGTGGCGGAAAATCTTGCTGTAGCCTGGTCCACGGTTCCTCTGGTGACCCAGTTCGACGAAGTTGATATCACAGAACTAGAAAAATTGAGGAAAAAACATGTGGAGTCCGTGAAAGAGAAAGGCGGCAAATTGACCATCACCATCTTTGTCATGAAATCTCTTGTCACGGCGTTAAAAGCCTTTCCCCAATTCAACGCCAGCTTGGATCTTCACCATGGAGAGATTATTTATAAACAGTATTTTAATATCGGGGTCGCTATTGACACGCCTTCAGGCCTGATTGTCCCCGTCATCAAAAATGTTGATGGCAAAAACTTCACGGAACTGGCAATCGAGTTGACTGAACTGTCTCAAAAAGCCAGGGACCGCAAAGTGCCACTGGAAGATTTACGCGGTGGCAACATATCCGTGTCCAACCTCGGCGGTATTGGAGGAACCGGATTTACTCCTCTGGTGAACCCACCGGATGTGGCGGTCGTGGGTCTTTCTCGCAGTCGGGTGGTTCCTGTTTGGCGGGAAGGTAAGGTAGAACCAAGGTTCATCATGCCTTTCAGTATTTCTTACGATCACCGGGCCATCGACGGAGCTGATGGAACAAGATTTGCCCGGTTGGTCGCCCACGAAATGGAAACGTTCCAGGAATTACTTCTTGAAGGGAAAACCAAGGACGTGACATGAGTGAAATGTACGAGCGATGTATTGCATCAGATCAATACGTAGGTCAGAAAACGGGTCATGTATATTTCTTAACCTGGGTATGCACTTTACGCCCCTAACTATCAAAAATGGGTCAAGCTTGTTTCTTAAAATATACATACTGCATCCATTTGTCCCATTCTGGATCAAATCTAACATTCCTACACATTCCCCTAGGTTCCTTCATATCTTCACATGGTCAGAATCATCTTGCAGGATTGGGGAATAGGTTCCAGCATTGTAACTGCTCAGGTTGCCCCAATTAGGCCTCAGAACAAGGCGCGAGGAGTGGAATGCCGGAGCGTATAGAAATATGAGGGCCGTACGCGAAGAGCGCCAAGTTTGTGTGCGCCGAAGGCTGTGAGCACCACAGGAACGCCGTCCTGGGCCAAAAGGGGGGGGGTGAGCTGAGTAGTTACGTTTCAAACTCCTCCCGATTACTCTTCATCCGTCAAAAAAGTCCGTAAAATATCGTATGAGATCGCTGATTGAGACAATTCCGACAATATTTCCTTTTTCGGTGACAACCAAATGGCGAACGCCATTAGATTTCATCATCGCCTGGGCCTCTCTCACCGGTTGGTCACATTCAATGAGAAGCATGTTTGCTCGCATGATGGTTCGCACTGGAGTGCTTTCAGGGTTCAGTCCCTTAGCAATGCCTTCCCTGGCCAATCGCTTGTCGGAGACAATTCCCACATAGTTGTCGCCTTCCTTCACGAGTAACGTACTGACTCCTTGTGCAACAAATGCCTGGCTGAGTTCTTGTAAGGTGGCATCCACAGAAATCGTTTTCACCTCTTTGTTCATGTAATCGCTGATTGTGGTGCGGGCTCTTGGGTCTGCATCTGGTTGAGTCATGGTTCTTTCTCCTTTGGGCAATGGAGATTCGCGGGTTTACATTGTTTGTCAGGATTTCGGCATCAATAATTCTGCAGAAGTTTTTTGATTTACTCAATAGGCAATTGGATAACAAGTCCTCCCATAACATCATTTAATTTGAAGTCGTGTTTGGGACTATCGGGATGAGCATTGTGACATGACACACAAGCCCGACTCACAGCGCGGTCGGGATATATCGTTTGCAAGTAGTGGCGATCCTCGATGAGTACGTTTTCTCCAACCACTTCACCGTAATCAACTACTCTCTTTAGGGCTTCACGTTCTTGATCGGAAGTGGGAGCATTTTTCGAATTCAATGGCCATAGACTCACCAGTCGATATCGAAAGGGGGTTCCGCGAACATGAAGACTTCGAGAGGCCTCGCGTAAAAATTGTACGGGCAAGGGAAGCGTTTGGTCTTTGCCCCAATTCTCCGAGGCATTCACAATGAGCATGGCTTCCATACGTTCAACTATATGCTGCGTGTAGAATGTTCGATCTGCTTCAATCACCGCATGAAGGTAATCCGCCACCGTTCTTGCTGGAATGCCTTTTTCAGACTGCTGTTGCGTTCCAGCCGTCCAGCCTATCAAAATACCTATGGTCCCCACTATCACGACGCAGGCAAGTGTTTTAGGGGTTATCATGCAAGACTCATCCAAATGGAGCGAAACGATCTTACCGTATCTGAACCTTTGCCACCAGTACTATTCGTGTCGGCTTCTGGTTCATTCAGCGTTTATGGGCCTGTTGAATATTTTACTTCAATAGACAATATAAGTTTCAGGTGATTCACGCACCGTCAATGGGAGGGAATGTTCAAAAAAGTCCGTCCAGCAAGGCCGCAGCCCTTTTGACGCACGGAGCGTACTCACAGTACGTGAGCACGGCAAAAGGGCGAGAACGCCGCTGGCGGCCCCTTCGACCTGGCTCAGGACATGCTTTTTCAACATTCCCATTGTTGGTTTGACTCACTTCGCATGCACACCTAGGATACTCTCCGGAGATGTTTATGCAAGGAATCCGAATTTTCACCAATCTTCCTATTGAGCGCAAGCTCCTATTGGTTTCGCTGATCCCTATTCTGACACTTGGGGGTCTCAGTCTTGTCACCTATTCCAGCGTTCAGACGTTTGCCGAAGACGAAGATCGTTTGAATCATGTGTACCACGTACAAACCACCGCCGCAGAATATCTGCGGTTAATCGTCGATCTTGAAACGGGGTTTCGAGGATTCGTGCTGACACAACAACCGAAATTCCTTCGTCCCTATCTCGCGGCCAAACAACGTGTGCTCACCGTTGGACAGTCTCTTGGCCACATGGTCGAAAGCTATGAAGAGCAACGTATCGTGGTTAAGCAGGCCCAACATCTCGTTGAACAACTCATGACGGATAAAGATAACTTGATCGAACAGGTCAAACGAGGAAATGCCGAGGATGCGCTTCATTACATTGAGGAGGGAAAAGGCCATGCCTTAATGCTGGCCATACGTGAGGACATTGCTCGATTTGACCGCCGAGAAGGCGAAGTCCTTGGCTCCACCTTACTTAGAACCTCTAATGATCGCTCATCGCTGCTTGGTGTGGTTATCATGGGTGGCTCGCTTGCTTTGCTGCTCATGGTTCTGGCCTTGCGATTGCTGGCCCGATCCATTACCGGCCCACTCGTTACGCTGGTGAAGGCCGTAGAAAACCGAAAGGGCGGCATGGTGCCGGAAGTGAAGGTCTTAGATCGTGGCGATGAAATTGGTGATTTGACGCGTGTGATGCACGACATGAATCAACAAATTGGAGAATTTATCAGTCACATTCAAAAATCGGAGGCCGAGTTGCGTAGCCTCAATATTGATCTTTCGACTTCAGAATCCAAATACCGCGGAATTGTAGACCACGCGCCGTTTGGTATCTTTACCGCCAAAGATGGCCGAATCATCTTTTGCAATCGCCACAATTGGATTCTTGCCGGACGGAATCCGGACGTTCCGTTAGATCCTGAAGGTATCTGGGATGCCATTCACCCTGAGGATCGGGACCATGTCTACGGATCATTCTCGAATGCCACGACACAACAAGTTCCTTTTGAAAGTGTCTTTCGCTTTGTTCATTCCGATGGGACGACTCATAAAATCCTCAGCCGCGCGATCCCTATTAAAGATGGGCATGGAGGAGATTCTCTGTATCAAGGATTCAATGTCGATATCACGGCCTTTGAACACATGCGGGAAAAACTCAGCCGATCGGAACGCCTGGCGACGTTGGGACAAGTGGCTGCGGGCATCGCCCATGAAATTCGAAATCCCCTTGTGGGCATTGGATCAACCACTTCGTTACTCATGGAAGACTTTCCTCCTGAGGATACAAAACGTGACGATCTGAAAACCATTCTCAATGAAACGCGCCGTCTGGATCGAATAGTCACGCAGATCGTCGAATACGCCAGGCCGTGCAACCTCCTTCCGAGTTCATTTGAAATGGCTGCTCTGGTTGAAGAGACTTTGGATCTTTTGAGTCAACCTATCAGGCAAAAACATATCAAGGTCACTTCAACCTTCCCTTCAGAGCTTCCTGCGCTGGAAGCCGATCCTGACCTGGTCAAGCAAGTTGTGCTCAACGCCATTCAGAATTCCGTCGAAGCCCTCGGGGAGGATGGGGAACTTCGGGTTGAAGCCTTAGAGAAATTACGAGACGGACGTAAAGGTCTTCTCACCACTATTCATGACAATGGAAAAGGAATTAGCCCCGAAGATCTCCCAAAAGTATTTGATCCGTTTTTTACAATGGGAAAGCGGCGAGGGACTGGGTTGGGTCTAGCCATTTGCCGAAATATCATTGATGCGCATGGAGGAACCATCCGCGCCGAGAGTCAAGTCGGTGTTGGCACCACCATGTCTATCTGGCTCCCGTTCGCGCAGCAACAACAATCTGCCCCCGTGGTCTAACATGCGAGCTTCCATTTTTGTCACAGATGATGATGAATTGGTTCTATCATCAATCACCCGCCGATTATCAAAAGGCCAACACGATGTTCGAGGTTTTGACTCCGGCGAAGCCCTTCTTGAGGAGTTGGACAATGACATTCCCGATATCATTCTTCTCGATCTGAAAATGGGCGGGATGACCGGCCTTGAAACCCTCAAATTTGTTCGGTCCAAAGCTCCACACACGTTGGTTATTTTATTGACCGCGTACGGCACGATTGAAGATGCGGTCGAAGCCATGCGACTTGGCGCCTATGATTTTCTCATCAAAAGCATTGACCTTTCCGGCGTTAGTCCTGTGGTTGAACGAGCGATTGATTACCTGACCCTCCGTCGCCGGGTGAGCTTTTAAACCCAAGGCCATGCCGGTCGATATGCGCTCAAGGATCTCATTGCCAACAGCCCCAGCATGCGAGGGTTGGTTTCCCAGGTTCAAGAACTGAGCCAGAACGCCAAAACCACAGTGCTCCTCCAAGGCGAAACCGGAACGGGAAAAGAATTCATCGCTCGCATGCTGCATCACAATGGGCCTCGAAATGATTGCCCCTTTGTCGGCGTGAATTGTACGGCCATTCCCCGAGAGTTATTTGAAAGTGAACTGTTTGGATACGAACGTGGCGCCTTTACCGGCGCCCATCAGCGAAAGCCGGGATTGTTCGAGCAGGCGGAAGGGGGCACACTCTTTCTGGATGAAATCGGGGATTTAGATCCCGCCATGCAAGGAAAGCTCTTGCGTGTGCTTCAGGAACGTTCCTTTAAACGACTGGGAGGACAAAAAGACATCGAGGTCGATTTTCGTTTGATTGCCTCCACAAATCGGGATTTACGAAAAGATGTGAGTCAGGGCTCGTTTCGTGAAGATCTGTATTTTCGGCTCAATGTTGTGGCCTTAGAACTTCCCCCTCTTCGACAACGTCATGAAGATATCATTCCGTTATGTCTCCAGGCTTTGGATAAGCATGCGAAGGAGTTAAGTAAGCACATCACGTCGATTGATCCTGAGGCACAGGACCTTCTCGAACGGTATGCGTACCCAGGAAATATTCGTGAGCTTCAAAATATTATTGAGCGTGCTGTAATTTTCTGCCATAGCCAAACCGTTATGCCTCAAAATCTCCCGCGGGAATTACATGAGCTGGCCACAAAACCGGTTGTCTCGGAAGTGCGTGGGGAGGAACAGGTGGTTCGAATGGAAATGACAGTTGGACAACAGACGCTTGCCGAAATTGAATTTGCCTTAATTGAAGAGGTGTTGCATCTTTCCGGGAATAACAAAAGCATGGCCGCGAAAAGTTTGGGATTGACGCGGTTTGCCCTTGACCGTCGGCTTAAAAAACTTCCGGATAATTAATGGATCATTTGGAGCCTGTCCGGCATAGATAACCGCAGCATTTTATGCTGCCCCATATGGCACCATCCTTTTGCCCCTAATCAAAAATTTATCTTTTTTGTCAAGTTTAAATTTCTCCTTCCCTTGACTTGTGGCGCTTGGGGTCTTATTAATTTAAGTATGGAACAGCCCCGTGCCTTAACTCATGATGAAAAGAAAGCGGCTGAAGCAGCCTTCCGTGGTCGGCCGTTTCACGAATCCTGGTCAAAATCTGCGCGTGCGGTGTACAACGGGATCTTGGCTGCAGCTGGGTTTGCCGGCGATACGGGCGAGTCGGTAGATAACCTCCCGATGAAACTTCGGGACCCAGATGGCTCATTCCCTGAAACAGCTGGTTATTCATCTGCCCTATTGCCACCCCCCACCCCGAATCCTGAGCTTGGGGAGGAGTCGGCCAATCAAATTGCGCTTCGCAAAGAAGCGATCGAGGCCGGATTGCTCATTGACGTGACGAATATGGCCAAGGGTGTTGGGTTTACGATGGCGGTTGGAATCACGAAATCCTTGTGGGATCGGAATATCACAGCGTCTTCTGATATGCCCACGGATGATCGATCAACTCGGGTTCGAGATATGTTACTTGCCGTTCGATTGCGGCTGGCTAGTCTGGAAACCCCGATGCCCTGGGTAGAGGTTCCGGTACTTTTTCCCTCAGAAGGAGAACAGAATCCAGAGATTTTTCCGATATACGCGCTGTTTCACAAGGATCCAATCGCTGCCGACTGCCTGACGTTGATTCATCCGAAAGAACTTTCTTCCATTCAGACTTCTCCAGCCTCCCGGACGGAAGACGACTTGGCTTGACCGGTCAGTGAACCTGCCCCATTCTGCACAACAATAAGAATTCGTGCTTTAGCTGTTTCAACCTAGAAACAGCAGTGGGATCACCAAAGTCCCCGCAAGCTCTTGGCGCCCCTCGCAAAACAGAAAAAGATCTCATCACCTCCAAGGTGACCACGACTTTTTCTCTTTCACGATGCACCCCAATATCTTACAGGTCTTTTAGGCGCCCAATTGCTGTTTCTAGGTTCAATTAACTGCGGCTCTTTCTGCTGATGGCGGAGGAACAATAGAGTTAGCCGAAGCTAGAATAATAAGGAAATCCGAATCCCGAAATTCGAAACAAACTCAAAAGACCAAATTCCAATACAAATCCGAAACAAAGACACAATGACTCGATTGAAATATTCGAGTTTGGCATTTCGGATTTGTTTCGGGATTCGGATTTCAAGTGTTCCGCATGTTCCGTTTTAAGCATTCAGATTTGGCATTTCAGATTAATTTCGAATTTCGATATTTGTATTTCGTGACGGACCCTAAGAGAAGAGATGCGTGCGCGCTCAAGGCGGGTTGTGCTAAGGTGATCCTATGAATAATTGGGGGACTAACACATGAGTTATCGGCCGTCGCTCTTGCTGAATGCCGTAATCGGCGGCATGGCCGTGGCAATTGGTCTGTGGTTTCTTCAGGGCGACCTGTCCTCGACGATGACGGTGTTGACCGTTGTGGTATGTACGGTCGTGTTCATAAAGATGTCTCCAACCATTGCTCATGTGTGGATGTACGCGACCTTTTTGCTGGGGGTTGAAAGCATTGCCTGGCCGCTTCAAATGATGGGAGAATTACGAAACTTGGGCCCAGAGCCACCCATGGAAGACATGGAAAGGATTTTTACGGCCGTGCTGTTTGGAATGTTTTCAGGGGTCTTTTGGTTGACCTTTGCGTATGGGGTCTATCGGCACACGAGGCCAAACACTGACTCGATGGAGGCAGCCCCCCTGACCGCAAATCAAGCTAAAGCCAAGCGGAAGAAAGACCGGTAACCATCCGGCAGTGATGAGTAATGAGTAATGAGTTAAGAATTTTCTATGCACTCGTTACCCATCACCCATCACATCTTCTCCCCTACAGCATATCAACCGGATCCACATTGACCCCGAACTGAATCCCTTTCGTCGATTTGTCGGATTTCAACACACCCAATATGTCTTTCACGAGCCCACTGATGAGCCCTGATTCCTGAGCTTTGATCAGTATCTGGTAATCATGACGGTTAGTGGGTCTGTGCCCTCGATGTGGGATGGGACCCAGAATCATGTGCTCTGGTTCTGGGGGGGATGACTTGGAAGCGGAAAGTTTCGTGAACTTCAATGCTAATCGGTTGACCAATTGAGAAGCAATGTCTTTTGTAATGTCTGAGTGTCCGCCTGATACGGTTAATTGGATCAGTTGTGTGGTTGGTGGGTATCCCATAGCTTGCCGCATGCTGTGTTCCTGTTCATAAAACAGGTTTGGGTTTTGTTGAACGACTGCTTCGATGGCATGATGTATGGGGAGACGAGTTTGAAGGACAACCTTCCCATCGTCATGTCCAGATGTCACAAGGTCAATGGCTTGTTGCAGGTGTTGATACAGATGTTCGGCTGCACGAAAATCTGGAATATGCAAACCGGACTCCGCATATGGGATTCCCAGGAAGCGGACCGGGGTTAGAGGTTTGCCATGAAAGAGCATTTGCGTTCCGACAAGAATGGCAATCTCTCCCCTGCAGAATTTCTCACGGACTGCTGAATCAGTGTGACGAGTCCGGAACGCGTTTCGATCGAGTCGCGCGATCGTGGAAGTTGGAAAATGTTTTCTCAATTCCTCCTCGATCCGTTCTGTCCCCAATCCGGTTGGTTCCAAACCAGGGCTTGAACAAGTCGGACACAAGGTCGGGACCGCATCTGCGTAACCGCAGTATGAACAGACCAACCGAGGCGGAGGTTTCAGCATGTTCAACGAAACATGACAGTGGGGACATTCCAGCCCCATTCCGCAATCACGACAGAGTAAGGATGAAGAAAACCCCTTACGGTTTATATAGAATACGATGCCCCCGCCGGCCTGCAGGCCTGATTCGACACCTTGTAGCATCACGGGACTCAGAATCGTCCCGTAAGAAATCTGACGAAGATCGACGACGTGAATGTCCGGCTTTCTTATTTGGTCCAGATGGGGAAAAATGCCTGAGGCCTCATCCGAAGACACAAAATGAGCATACGTTTCTATAGAAGGATGACGCGATTGAAAAAAAATTGTCGCCCCACTTAAGGCTGCGCGTTGTCGGGCGACCTCTCGACCATGGTAATAGGGGCATTGTTCTTCTTTATAGGAAGAGTCGTCTTCATCCTCCAGGTTGATCAAACCCAAAGATGGCATAGGCACAAATAAAGCTATCCGTGTACCAACCACAATCCTGAACTGTCCGCGCGACATGCCGATCCATTGCGCGTGTTTCGTGGCCTCGGGTAACCCGCTATGAAAAAGACCGACCTGATCTCCCCACTGCGCGCGTAAGAATTGTGCGATGATTGATGCGCGACTGATGTCAGGACTGATCAGGAGTGCTGACTTTCCTTGTCTCAGAGTTTCCTCTGCGGCTTTGCATAAAACAGTAAGATCTCGAGCCCAAGGTTTTGAAACAAAAAATTCCTGAAATCGTGTTTGCGCAATTCCATGTCGGAATGTATCCCACCACAGTGGTAGAGGTTCTGATGAATATTCGGAAGCCAGAGGCTTTTTAGCAGACGATTGGTTGAGGCTTGTTTGAAATAAATGCGTTTGTTCTCCTCCCGATTTCCTGGCGGTTCTGGTCTGTACCCCAGTTAGGGAAGATTCTCGCGGCCCGGTCATGCTCTTAATGGGACGAATCGAATAGGATTCATTGATCAATCCCTGGCGTCTGAGTCGGGCTAAAACCGGGGCGAGGTTTTTGACAATGTTTCCTAAGGGGCCGCGAGTCACACCCTTGGGTCTTTTCGCAAGATAAGTGAGAAGTTTGGCGCTGGTTGTCGATGGTCGCTGGGTTTGAACTGCAGCCAAACCGTCGTTGGTTATGGTGATACGTGAAGCAACTTTGCCCGGTAATCGAGGCGGTTGAATGAGTTGCAAGCATACTCCCAAGGGTGCCAAATAGTAATCGGATATCCATTGAGCCAGTTCGATGAGAATGGGGTCTAACTCGAAATCGGAAGAGGTGGTGAGCACATCTTGGATTTCACGGATTGTGATTTTGCGTGCAGAGGCAGATGGCCAAGTAGTGGGGAGATGCCCGGAAAGGGAAAGGATAAATCCGGCCAACGTTTGCGATCCCAATGGAGCGACCACCCACTGTCCAACGGTGAGGTGGCCTGCCAAGGCGTGAGGAATCCGGTAGGTGAAGGGCCGCGATATTCGGTCCGGAAAGACGACGTCAACAAAATGGTGTGGCATGAAAAATTGGTTTTTACAAAAATAAAAAAGCAGGCAGCTCGGTATGAGAGCATGTCCTGAAGTCCCCCTCCTTTGTAAGGAGGGGTGAAGGGGAGGTAGAGACATGGAAAGGGAACCAACAGGCTCTAGCCCGTTTCATGTAGAGCGTTCGGAATCTCTAGCCATCCGACATACCTCCTTGGTGATTGTGCCTCGTTACAAAGGGGCACCATACGCTTCATTGGGATTTTTCAGGGTTTCCCACCCGCTCCAAAATCTGATAAGCCAGAAAACCAAGCCCATTGAGCTGAGGGCTATTCTATCAACCACACTTGTTGACAACAATGATGATGTGGAGACCAAAAGCTTGGCGATTTATCCTAGAAACGGCAATTGGGCGCCAAAAAGGCTCGTAAGATATTGGTGTGCCTCGTGATACAGAAAAAGTCGTGGTCACCTTGGTGGTGATGAGACGTTTTTCTGTTTTGCGAGGGGCGCCAAGAGCTTGCGAGATCTTTGGTGATCCAACTGCTGTTTCTAGGTTTATGGTAATATGTGTTCAAGAAAGGTGTGATGCAGTTTGATGATTGGCCGAATGATTATGGTATTGATAGTAGCCGGAAGTTTCCCATGTTTGGGAATGGCGGATGAGGGTGGGAACCATCCTGACTTTTCTCAGACCCCAATCTCACCAGGGAAATCCCCGCTCAAGCCAGCGCAAGGGCCCCACCTTCGTGATTTTTCCCCACTTCCCATTGAACCCGAAGAGTTTGATGATCGTGAAGTGAAGGCCTATTACGACTGGCGAAATGATTTGTTTTTTCGAGAGTTTGATATGATCGGGACGGGAACTGTGAACTATATGACAGCCCGACGCACGTATAAAGTCTGGTTGGATGAATTTGGCACGCCGGTCGTCATCACAGTCGGCGCTCCACTATTTTATTGGCTCGACAAGAATAGGAATGGGAAATTTGAAACATCCAAGGGAGAGATGTGGTCCGACCCTCACGAAGATGGAATCACCGGTGATGAACGTATCTATGATACCAGCCATTTAGAAAACCAACCCTCTCGCATTCCGCTATGGTCCGCGCCTACGCATTAAGCACAAGACAACGCCTTCATTACATTGACATGCCTCTCCTCCCAAGATAGGCTCAATCCATGAAAGAACTGGCCCAGCTCCTCAATGACATGCGAGAAGTTGGAGTCATTTCAGATTATGCCTTATTTGGCGCGATGGCTCAAATGCGGTACACCGAACCCGTGGCTACATTAGATGCCGATGTTCTCATCGTAGTATCGGGGGCCGAACGTCTCGATGTGCTGACACCCCTTTACGAATTTTGTGCCACCAGGGGTTTTTATCCGGAAGGCGAAGCGATTGCGGTGGGCTCGTGGCCGGTTCAGTTCATTCCGGTATTCAACCCGATCACACAAGAGGCCTTGGAAAAAGCGGAGACTGCCGACTTCGAGGGAGTACCCTTCCGTGTTGTACGGGCAGCGCATCTTGCGGTGATCGCGCTCAGCGTCGGACGAGCAAAAGACTTTGCTCGAATTCTGGCCTTGCTTGAATCAGGCAGTGTGAGCCGACAGGAAGTGGCAGACCTTGCGGCCACACATGGATTGGCCAATGAATGGAGACGATTCGAGGGGAGGTTCTTTGGTGGGTGAGGAACAACGAAGATTTGAACGACAGGCAGACTGGCAGAAGTCCCTCCGGACTCTGCCGTGGCCGGAAAAGATTCGCATGGCGGAGAAGGTCAAAGAATCCATCAAGCAACTCCGTGCCGCCCCCTCTCATAAAGAGAACCGCGAATCCTCCGCGGAGGAATAAATATCCACAATAAGTCCCCCATCCCCCCGAATCATTTTCGCTCATAACCCGCGGAGCCTGCCCTGAGCCTTGTCGAAGGG
>Ga0114931_10008504_pt1 | contig 12418 bp, 10 predicted proteins | sample 2SBtaG_FD_89579 | JGI IMG/M metagenome (GOLD analysis project Ga0114931, IMG submission 89579) | Deep subsurface microbial communities from Kolumbo volcano to uncover new lineages of life (NeLLi) - 2SBTROV14_V59a metaG | ecosystem: Environmental > Aquatic > Marine > Volcanic | place: Kolumbo...
CGGGCCCACCGTTCTCGCCGCGCTCGACTGCGCTCACGTCGCCCGCAGAGAATGAGAAGTCCGTGCTCGAACGGAAGCGGATCGACTCGTCTGCCGGGTATGCAGCGCCGCCCACGCCTGTCGCGTCGGCGCGCTCTCGGAGCAGGCGCCGAACGACCTGGAAGAATTCGACGCGGCCCGGAGCGCGTTCGAGGGGAATCGTCACAACAACGCCCTCGCTCCTGCACGTGCAGGCCAGTGCTTGAGTTCGCCCGCCTGCTGCTGCACGCGCGCCACCATCTGCGTGAACGCGTTGACCGACGCATGCAGTGCGAAGAAACGCTCGAGCACCGATGCGAACAAGAAGACGCCGCTCCCGGTGTACTGCGCGGGGTCGAATTCGACATCGACCTCGACGCCGCGCGCGAAACCACCGCCGCCGTGGCCCGCGACGCGTCGCACTACGCCACGTGCGCGCAGCGCCGTCACGCCCGCGATCCGCTGGCGGGTCACTGCGGAGTCCTCGAAGTCGTAGAGCTTGAGGACCTCCCGCAGCGTCGACAGCGCCTCTTCCGCCTCGTGCGGCGACGCGTCCAGCGACCCGCCGACCGGCCCGGTCAGGGAGAGATGGTTGAGAGCGAGGTGCGAGACCAGGCGCCAGCGCGATGCCGCGCCGACGGGAGGCGGGCGCGTGCCGGTCGGCTTGCGCAGCGCCGTGATTCGCGCGATGCCGGGTCGCCCCTCGAGCTGGAAATCGCCCGCGGGCAGGCCGAAGGGCAGGCGGGCCGGCAGGTCGCGATTGCTGCAGATGGTCTCGACGTGCAGCACCTCGTCCTCGGGGTCGGCCAGCCGCGAGTCTGCGTCGACGAGCGAGAGCGACACGTCGCTGCCCGTGTCGCCCTTGCGCAGCGATGCACGGCGGCGCGCATGCCAGTAGGCATCGCCCTCGTCCTGCTGCGCGCCGTGCCGCAGGCCGTAGAAGGGGCGGTAGCTGCGGCGTCCCGCGCGGCCGGGCTTCGATCCCTCGACCGCGCGGACGGCGTAGACTTCGTAGGCCGTGGGCGCGCGTGCATCGGGCACCACCGGGTACTCGACCGACGCATGCGTCACGCGGATCGGGTCGGCCGTGTGCGGGAAGAGATTCACGACGGGCGTGCAGTCGAGCTTCAGGTTGTCCACGCCGACATCGAGATCGAGCTGCGCGAGCGAGTCCGGGAGCAGGACGTCGAGCACCAGTCCTGTTCCGTCGATCTGCGCGCTCGCGGCCTGGAGGTCACACAGGTCGACGAAGAGGAACTTCTCGGGGAAGGTGAAGTACTCCTGCAGCAGCCGAAAACCCACGAAGGACTCGGCCGGGTAGTCGAGCAACCCCTCGTCGCGTTCGAAGCCGACCTCCCGGATGCTGCGCGCTGGCAAGACAGATGGCGCGGCGTCGCCGCTCGCACGAACCCACAGCGCTTCGGGCCGACGCAAGAAGGCCTCATAGAGGGAGTGGACGTCGCCGCTCACGGCGTCGAGGAAGAAACGCAGGCGGTCGATCTCGAGCTCCGAGATCTTCGCACCGCCCTTCGTCGCGAGGCGGATCCGCAGGGCAGAACGCACGTTCTCCGGCGTAGGAGCATTCAGGTCGGTCGCGCTGATGAGTTCGCACCCCTCGACCTCGAGCGGAAAGATCTGGACGGGATAGGCGGTGCGGAAGGTGCAGCGCACACCGCGCACCGGCTGCGTATGAAGCAGAGAGTGCGCGTCCACACGGAGGCCTCCCGGCACGTTCGCCGCGGCCGGGTCCGCTTCCAGCCGAGCGATACTCATCGAAGGAACGGGACGCAGGTAGTGCGGATAGAGCAGGTCGAGCAGCGCGTCGTTGATGTCGGCGAAGTCGTCGTCGAGACGCAGGTGGATCCGCGCGGTCAGCATCGAGAAGGCCTCGATCAGGCGCTCGATGTGCGGGTCCTCGCACTTGGTCGGCTCGATCAGCAGCCGCGCAGCGACTTCCGGGTACTTCTCGCCGAACTCCGCGGCCATGCGCCGGATGAAGCGCAACTCGCGCTCGTAGTAGACGAGCAGGTCATCGCGCTTCATTCGAAGCTCTCGATGCGCAGCCCGCCGCCGGACAGGTCGAGACCGGAATCGAAGACCACCGGCTCGAGGATCGGGTCGACATCGAGGACCGCTTCGATGCGGATGCGAAGGCTGAAGTCGGCGACGTCGGCAGCGGGCATCACTTCGCAGCGCAGCGAGCGCGGCTGGATGCGCGGCTCGAAGCGGCGGATCGCATCTTCGATCAGGGCTGCGATCGAACGGGCATCGTCGGGCTTGGCCCACGAGTAGACCGAGAGGTCCGGAAGCCCGTACGTCAGAAGCGACTCCCGCGCCTGCTCGAGGCGCTCGAATGCGCCGACGCGCAGGACGCGCGTGTTCAACAGCCATTCGACGTCGCGCGCGACGGACGCCTTCAGCTCGCGCACGCTCACGCCTTCGAAGGAGGAGCGGCCTTCGTCGGAGATGAGCCGATCGATGACCGTGGGGCGGAGGACTTCACTCCGGGACGACGTGGCCACGGGTCATCCTAGGCGCCGAGCTCGAAGCGCTGCAGCGACAGCATCGGAAACTCCTCGAGTTCGCCGGCGCAGTCACCGAGCAGGACACGCTGCCCGGTACCGATCTGCAGCGTCCCCTGCTCACGCCACTGCGTCGCGCGACCGAGTCGCAGGGCCTCGTCGGCTTCGGTGTGTGTCCCCGGGTAGAGCGAGGGGAGGAACACCTGCGCCGTCTCGCCTTCGCGGTCGGTCAGTTCCGCTGCTCTCCACAGCGCGTCGATCGCGGTCTGCGGCGGAGCGACCTCGAGGCGTTCGACGAAGTCGAGCGGGAGCCACAGATAGCGCCCCCCGGCGAACACCTCGAGCACGCCGCCCAGGCGGTCGTCGTAGTCGCACAGCCCGCCGACCGGACGCCCGTTCACGCTCCCCGTGACCTGCGGCGTCACTTCGACCGCAGCCGCCACGCTCGCGGCGGCCGCATCGTCGTCGCCACGCGCGAGCGCCCGCAGCGCTTCGACCCGCAGGCGGGCGTACTCGGGCGCATCGGGCGGCAGGACCGGGCTCGACGCTCCGTCGAAGACCCGACGCCGTTCGAGTTTGGAGGCCAGCAGACCGCGGTACACGAGACCACCGCGCAGCGCGCCTTCGTCCTGCTTCGAGAGCACGTCGAGCTGCTTCTCCGCGCGCTCGAGCTCTCCCGCGAAGACGAGCAGCACGAAGAGCCACCAACGCGCGTCCTGATCGAGCGGGCGCGCTCTCACCGCCTCGCTCTGCGCGGCGGTCGCCTGCTCGAGCCGACCCGAGCGGAAGAACTCCTCGGCGCTCATCCCGTGTCCACCCTGTGCCCCCCGTGACTCCAGACCCGGAACGACGGCCCACCGCTCCTGCGACGAGCCCGCGCGGCAGGGTTACTTCGCAGCGAGGCTGCCCTTGTTCACCTTCTGGTCCCAGAAGAGATCCTTGTCGGTCTTGTACTTCCAGGTGATCTTCGAGAAGCCGAGGCCCACGTTGACGACGGGCGCACCCGCCGACTCCGCCGAGATGCTGCACGACGTCACGGCGACCTTGCCGTCGAGCGTGATCTTCATCAGCGGGTCCTTCTCGCCCTCTTCGCAGATCTCGAACTCCGCCTTGTCCCAGCACTTGCCGACGGCGCAGTACGCCATGAGCTCGGGCACCGACTTGTCGATCTCCATCTTCACGGAAATGTTCGAATGTGTGCAGTCCGAGCCGCTCGACTTGCCCTTCGCCGCCTTGACGCAGTCGACGGCATTGCCGACGCCATATGAAACGCTCTGGACGTCGGACCAGCCATCGTGATTCTGGTCCTTCGAGTTGCCCTTCACGTTGCCGATCTTCATGAACTGCTTGGTAGCCATCGTCACCCTCTCCACGAGAATCCGTCGGTCTCGGCCCGCCGCGCCCGGACCTCCCGCGCGCGGTGAAACGAGGTCGTCCGTCTATTTCTGCGCCGGCGCTGGCAGCTCCGCAACGAGGCGGAGCGAAACGCCCAGCTCCTCGAGCTGGAAGTGCGGCTTCAGATAGGCCACAGCCTGGTAGCAACCCGGCCGTGCCTTGTCATCGACGACATCGACACGCGCTTCGCGAAGCGGCCGTTGGGCCTTCGCTTCCTGAGTCGCATCGTCCATGTCTAGCACGAGGTTCCCGATCCAGCGGTTCAGGAACTCCTCGCATTCGCTCCGCGAGACGAAGGATCCGATCTTGTCGCGACAGATCGCCTTCAGGTAGTGCGCGATGCGCGACGTCGCCATCAGGTAGGGGATCTGACTCGACAGCTTCGCGTTCGCCGTGGCCTCCTTCGTGTCGTACTTCTTCGGCCTCTGCACCGAGTTGCCGCCGAAGAAAGCCGCGTAATCGGTGTTCTTGCAGTTGAGCAGGCCGATGAAGCCGAGATCGGAGAGTTCCTTCTCCCGCGTGTCCGGGATCATCACCTCGGTCGGGCACTTCGCCGCGACGTCGCCTTCGGCGGTCTTGAAGGTATGGATGGGCAGGTCCTCGACGAGACCACCCCCCTCCGGCCCCCGCACCGCAACGCACCAGTGGTGCTGCGCGAAGGCCGCCGTCAGGCGCTGCGCATAGTCATAGGCCGCGCTGCCCCAGCAAAAGTCGTCGTGGTCCGGCGTCTCCTCTTCGAAGTTGAAGCTCTCGACCGGGTTGTCCCTCGTCGAGTAGGGCAGCCGTCGCAGCACGTGCGGCAGGACCATCGCAACGAAGCGCGAGTCCTCGGAGTCGCGAAAGGACAGCCACTTCGTGTTCTCCGGGTTGCTCTTGTCGAAGATCTTCGCGAGATCCCGCGGGTTCGGCATCTGCGTGAACGAGTCCATCGCAAACATCTCCGGCGCCGACGCCGTGATGAAGGGGGCGTGCGCCGCTGCCGCGACCTGCGCGACCTCGCTCAGCAGCTGTACGTCCTGCGGACCCTTGTCGAACTCGAAATCGCCGACCAGCGCGCCGTAGGGATCGCCGCCGTAGAGGCCAAACTCGTACTCGTAGATCTTCTTCCAGAGCGCGCTCTCGGTGAACTCGGGCGCGGCCTGGAAGTCCTTGAGCAGGTCCTTCTTGGAGGTGTTGAGCACCCGGATCTTCAGGTTCTCACCGGTCTCCGAGCCGAACACGAGCTTGTGGAGCCCACGCCAGGACGCCTCCAGCTTCTGGAAGTCGGGGTGGTGCAGGATCGCATTGACCTGCTTCGAGAGCATCTCGTCGATCGCCGCGATCCGCGCGTTGAGCGTGCGCGTCACGCCCTTGGCGACGACCGTACCCGGATCGAGCAGCTCCGCGACGAAGTTGCGCACGAGATCTTCTGCGCGCTCGCGCGCGTCGTCTCCTCGGGGCTTGATGCCTGTGTCGACCATCTGCGCGAGCAGTTCCTGCCCGTCGAGTGTGTCGAGCTCCTCGACCTTGACCTTCTTGGCCCTCGCCGGCATGCCTAGGCCTCCCCCTGGTTGTCGTCTTCACTGGCGGCCGCTTCCGCCGGCGCCGCCCCTGCATCGTCTGCAGCACCCGTCGCGCTGCCGAGCTTGTCCCTCAACGACTCGTTGTCGATGATCGCGTCGAGCAGCTCCTCGAGACGGTCGTTGCCTTCGGTGCGGCTCTGCAGGTCCTTCAGCTTGCCGCGCACTTCCATCAGCTTGCGCAGCGGCTCCACCTTCTCGACGATGGCGTCGGGGTCGAAGTCCTCGAGTTTCTCGAACTCGAGTTCGACCGAGAGTTCACTGCCATCGCCTGCGAGCGTGTTCTCGACCCGCATCTGTACGCGCGGCTTCATGCTCTTGAGGACGTCGTCGAAGTTGTCCCGGTCGACCTCCACGAACTTGCGGTCCTTGAGCCGGGGCAGGGGCTGCGCGGGGTTTCCCGACAGGTCCGAGACGACACCGACCACGAAGGGCAGCTCCTTCACCACCTGTGCGCCGCCGAGTTCGACGTCGTAGGTGATGTTGACGCGCGGCGGCCGGACCCTCTTCTTCTTCTCGTAGACGCTCTCGGACATTCGATCTCCTTGCGGGCCTCACGGGCCCCCCGGACCGGGCGGGGCCCGGTGCTAGTCGTCGCTGGAGGACGTGTCCGGCTCGATGCCGAGCGTCTCCCAGATCTTTCCCAGGAAGTCGTCGTCGCGCGCGAGGTCGCGCAGCACGTCGGCGAAGTGCATGTCGCCCCAGCGCACCGCTCGCGCGATCAGGTCGGACAGCGGGCTGTGCGGTTCGGTCCGACGGAAGAACTCGGCGACCTCGCGCAGCCGCTGGAGCGCTTCCTGCCGGCTGGCGATCGGGCCGGCGGCGACGGGCGTGGCTCCCGCAGCGGGCGCGGCGAGCACGGCGGCGGCGGCACCCGTCGCGGCGACGGCATCGGCCGGAGCCGCGATGCCGCCCGCGGCCGTGGCCTCGTGCTCCGCGAGATGCTCGGCGATATCGACGAGCAGTCGACGCAGGCGGTGCAGCTCCGGCGGGTCGTCGTCTGCGAACAGCTGCTCGCAAGCCGCGTCGAGGACATCGAGCTTCGCCTGACAGTGTTCGAGGTGGGCGCGCATGGTGGCGAGTGTCTCGCCGCTCGCCGATCCGAGCGCAGCACTCCACTGCTCGGCGGTGATGGCGCCGCCGTCGACGAGTTCGCGCCGGCGCTCATCGCCGAGCGTGGGTTCGTCGAGCTGCTGGGCCACTTCGTAGTCCGCCCAGCACAGCACGCGAAGCCCCGGCGCTTCGACGATCGGCATGTTCTTCACCGATCGCTGGAAGTCCTGCGATGAACCCAGCCACGCGAGGGCCCGTGCGCGGATCGGCAGCGTGACCCCGTCTTCGTCGCGCCCCGGGTGCAGGTCGTCCCAGAAGCTGGCGACCAGGCCGCAGACCAGATCGAGGCCGCGTTCGAGCCCTCCGAAGCCCTCGAGACGCCCCCAGGCTTCGGCCAGCCAGGCCGCGAGTTCGAGGTCCTTGCTGCGCGTGCGCAGCACCTGCTCGCATTCGCGCGCGACGCCGCTCCAGTCGGCCTCGCGGCCGCGACCGTCGGGGTCGAGGGCCGGGTCGAGTTCGCTGCGCAGCTCCCGCAGTTGCCCGAGGACGAGGTCGGTCGCCTCGGCCCGCAGGTCGACCCCCGCCGGCGACGCCTCGGAGATGGGCTTGAGCAGCTCATCGACTTCCGACATCGACGCCTCTTCCCGGGACGAGGTGACACACCCGACCTCCACATCGAGGCCGGGCAGACCACTGTTTCATCAATGGCTCGCGCGAACGCCCCGGCGTTGCCCCCGAAGGTGACCGGTCGCAAAAGGCCAATCCGCTTGGGGGATTGGACCACCTGCGGCGACTCGGGTCAAGCACTCACGCACACGCAGGCCCCGTGCACCCGCGGGGCAAGTGGTCCCGACGAAACACTCAGTTGAACGGTTCGTCGATGAAGGGGAGTGCCCCGGCGTACTTCTTCTCGAGGTTCTCGGCGAGCGCGCCCATCGAGTGGGCACCGGCGACAGAACTGCCGAAAGCCACGTCGACGACCTTCCCGATGTGCTTCGACATCCAGCTGACCGGGTCCTTGTCGTCGCGCACGTTGATTCCCTGCGCCGAGTCGGCCCCCCACTTCGCCACCTGCCCGATCGCGCTGCTCCCGTCCTTGGCGAGCTTGGCCGTACCGTAGGCGTTGAAGGTCACGAAGGGCAGCGACTGCGCGGTCGCCACGAGCTGCGTCAGCGCACCGCCGAGGGAGTGGCCTGCGAGGATGAACGACTGCACCCCGTCCTGGCTCTGCGCCCAGCCGCCATAGACCTGCACGAGGTCGGCCGCCCGCTTCGCCTGCTCGGGAATCTTTCCGCAGACCATGCCGATGTCGGCCGCCAGGTCCTTGCCGCTCTTCGCATTGGTGCCACCGAACACGATCGCCGCCTGGTCGTCTTTGATGAAGCAGCCGCCGTGAAACCCCGTCCCGGAAGCCGTCAGCGTGTCGATCGTCCCGTCGTCGAAGACCCTTTCCGAGACGCCGGGCGCCACCCACTTCCGGCGTTTCTGCAGGTCCTTGTAGTAGACCGCTTCACACAGCTTCGCGAGCTCGGGAACCGTAAAGGGCATGGGGCGCTCCTGCACGTCAGCGCCGCTTCGAGCGCGGTGGACGGACGCGATCATCGACGCCGCACCTTGCCCGACCCCGGCCCAAAGATCAAGCGCGCCGCCTTCGGGTGCGACCGGGCATCACCGAAGCGGCAGCAGAGCCCGCGGCGGCGCCAACCGGCTGCACTTCCCGGCCGCACATCCCGGACGGCGGCTGCGCGCGCCCGCGGCGCATCGACCCACACCGCGGGGCCTGCGACCACGACCGCACGCTCGTCCGCGGCCGCCGCGCGCACCAGGGCCTACTCGGCGTACCCGAGCGCGCGCAGCCGGTCGAGCTGACCCGGACGCAGGGCGCGCGGCGCGCGCGGGGCAGCCGCGAGCGCGGCAGAGATCCGCGCCACGCGCCGCCGGATGTCGGCCGCGCGTTCGGGAAACGCACCCCGCATGTCGCGTGTCTCGCCCGGGTCGGCTGCCAGGTCGAAGAGCAGCTCGCGACCACTCGCGCGCTCCTGCATCCACTTCCAGCGCTCGCCGCGATGCGTCCGCCACTCGAGTTCGCTCGTGTACAGCTCGCCCGCCCGCCAGTCGGGCTCTCCGTCGGCGGGCGTGGGCACGAGGCCCGCTGCCCCGAGCAACAGCGCGTGCACGTCGCGGCCGTGCAGCGGCGGCGACGGCTCCGGGACGCGCGCCGGCGAGACGATCAACGGAACCCGGACGAGTGTGTCGTACGACGGGTTTCCCCCGTGACCGAGACGCGGCGGCTGCGGATGCGGCTCGCCGAGGTGCTCACCGTGATCGGAAGTGATGACGAAGGTAGTGCCGTCGCGCAGGCCCTGCGCATCGAAGATTGCGAGCAGCTCTCCGACGGCGGCGTACTCACGGGCCACTGCGCGCGCGTACATCGCCCGCAGCGCCCGTCCCCAGGCTTTCGGGTCCTCTTCGGAAGGGAAGCTGGCGTAGTCGTGCACGTCCATCAGGTGCACGTACAGGAAGAAGTGATCGCCCGAGCGACTGGCAAGCAGCGCGCGCGTCGCGGCGAGCACCCGCGCCGCCGTTCGCGTTGCCGGGCCGTGCCGTGCGAGCGCTGCCCGTCCCTGCTCGGGCACTTCGTCGACACGCCCGACCTCGCGCCAGACATCGAAGCCGCGACTGAAGCCCGCGCCCCCGTGCAGCATCGCATTCGATGCCACGCCGAACGTCGCGTAGCCGGCGTCGTGCAGACGTTCGCCGAGGGTCGCAACGGAGCGCGGAATGCACGTGTCGTCGGGCCCGGAGGCCAGACGGGCGAGCCCGCACCAGGAGCCCTCGTCCCACGGAAGCGCGCTCCGCTCGCCTCTCACGTCCAGGCTCGGCGTGCGCCCGGTGAAGAGCGTGGCCATCGACATCGACGTCATGTGGTAGGCCGACAGCGCATGATCGAGCGCCTGGCCCCGGCGGGCGAGCCCGTCGAGATGGGGCGTCTCGACCGGGCCCCCGTAGATCGAGAGGTAGTCGCGCCGCAGCGTGTCGATCAGGACGAAGACGATGCGGTCGGCGACAGGCGCTGCCGGAGCGCGCTGACAACCGGCGAGCACCGGCACGAGGACCAGAGCGGCGGCCAGCAGACGGGGCGGTCCCGCGCGGGCCGTGTGGCGGCGGCGCCGCACCGGCGCGGCGGGCGCGGCGGATGCGCTCAATGCGACTAGCCCAGCAGCGACAGTGTGACGGCTTCGCGCCGCGCGGCGATCTCCTCGTCGGAGACGACTTCGGGGTGTTCGTCCGGCTCGATCCGGAAGAGCACGTCGCCCTTCTTGACCACCGAAGCGTCGCGTCCTTCGACGAAGCTCTCGACCACCGTTCCCGAGAAGGGCGCCACCACCTTGTTGAACATCTTCATGACTTCGATGACGAACAACGGCTGCCCGGCTTCGAAGTGCTGGCCGACCTCGATGAGCGCCGGCAGGTCCGGCGCTTCGCGCGCGTAGAAGGTGCCGCCCATCGGGGTGACGATCTCGTCGCTGGCCGCGGGCGGCGGCGGCGCGAGCGCCTTCGTACACGCGCGAATGGTCTCGGGGTCGAGGAAGACATCCGGAAAGACCGGCTGCAGCTCCTCGTTCACGCCCACCTCGAGGAAGCGCGAGCGGACTGCGACGCGCGGGATCAACAGCAGCACTTCGAGCCCTGCCTGGTGTCCGCGGTGAGCCGCGACACAGCGCTCCCAGAGAGCGTCGTCGCCTCCGCAGAGGGCGGCGTCGGGCTCGCCCGAGAAGAGCGCCTCGAGCTCGTCGAAGCTGCTCGCACCGGTGCGCTCGGCCACGGCTGCGTAGAAATCGAGCGCCCTTTGAAGCAGCGCCTGGTCGTGGTTCCAGATCATCTCGATCGCCGGTTCGCCCTCCCGCTCTTCGAGGTCGAGGAAGTGATAGAGCGCCTCGATGAAGCGCACCGGGTTGTCGAGGAAGCGCACCTCGTCGCCCTGCACCTGCCACAAGCGGCCGTCGTAGCGGCCGATGAAGCCGCCGATCACGTGTGCGCTCGCGAACAGGCGCTCGATCGGGCGCTGCAGGAAGGTCTGCTTCGCCGCCAGGACCTCGCGCAGATCCGCGCTGTCCGCACGCTTCAGCAGGTGGCGCAGGGCGAAATCGAGATCGACATCGTCGACGACCCCGCGCAGTGCACCGACCGCCGCCAGGTAGCTCGTCATGAAGCGCGTATTCGGTTCGGCCATCACGCCTCGGCCGAGGAACCACTGGATCAAGCCGTAGTGGACGGGCAGGTTCGTCTGCAGGTCGTCACCGCGCAGCTCGGTGCGCCGCAGTACCTCTGCCATCCGCTCGTAGTTCTCTTCGCGGGTCGCACCCGAGGTGAGCAGCAGCGCGACGTTGCTGTCGTAGGCGCCGGCGAGGTTGTACCAGATGAAGCTGTCGGTATCTGGGTTGCGAATTCCGATGCCCTGGTCGAAACGGATTTCGCCTTCGATCGGTTTCGACCAGCTTCGGATCACGCCGCCGGCGTGCGGCTGCAACGCCTCGTTGGTGGCGTTGATCCGGATCTCGAGCCCCGAGACGTCGCGCGCGACCCGGGTCGGGCGCGGCAGACGCGGCCCGTACGGCCAGCAGCGCCATCGCCTCGATCAGGTGATCGACATAGAAGCACGTGTCCGGGTCGTCCGGGTCCTCGAACTTCAGTCGGTAGGCGAGCTCGGTGACGCCGTGCTCGACCTGGATCCGCGTGTTCATCTCCATGAAGAAGTGGTTGAAGCCCTCGACGATGCACTCGAAGGTCGACACCGAATCGAGCGCCGTCGCTTTGCCGAAGCGCTCACTCTCGCTCTCCATGCGTTCGAGTGTCTGCTTGTCGCCGCGCAGGATCTCGCGCGCCTTGCCCTCGGCACGGGCGACCTCGACGTCGAGCAGCTCCTGCGTAAGCGACACCTCGATCAGCTTCTGCTCGTGCATCTGCACGGAGCAGTCGCGTCCGCCGAGCGAGACGCACCACTCGCCATTTCCGATCAGCTGGATCTCGTTGTGGCGGGTCGACTCGAGGTTGAGCTCGATCAGGAAGTTCCGGTTCGAACCGGGCTCGACCACCTTGCTCTCGGCCAGCACCTCGCGCACCGCGGCAGCGACCTCGCCGGGCGCGCCGACCACACGCTGGCCCTTGCCGCCACCGCCACCAATGTGCTTGAAGCGGATGCGGTTCGACGGGTAGTCCTCCCACATCTCCTTCGCGATCCGCCCGGCTTCCTCCTGCAGCTGCTCGATCGTGACGAGCTCGACGCTGTTCGCGTAGCCCGCTTGCAGCAATGCCTCGGCGTTCTCCGCCAGCGAGCGCGTGTCGTCCCAGGCGAAGTCGTCGGCAAGCCCGTGCGTCCGGGCCAACGCTTCGAGGGCCTCGCTATCGCCGGCGCGCCGAACGAGCGCGCGCGCCGAAACGTCGTCGACGCCCGGGATGACCGCGTTGCCGAGAGCGCGCGCGAGCTTCTTGGCTTCGTCCTTGGCGCCGGCCCGACGGATCACCGCCGCCCCCGGTCCCATGAAACCGAGGCCCGCATCCTCGATCGCCTGCACGAATTCCGCGTCCTCGGCCATGAAGCCGTAGCCCGCGAAGATGTGCGTGTAGTCGTGGTCGCGCGCGATGCCGACGATCTCGGCGATTCGTTCGAGCTTCTCTTCCTGGCCGACGCCCATGTAGTCCTGGACGCGGTGGACATTGTGCGGGAAGCGGAACGCCCGCAGCTCGGGCGCCAGGCAGCGCGGGTAGACCACCGAGTCCTTCTCGGAGAGCAGCATCCCGTACTCGGCAATGCCCATCTCGTCGAAGACTTCGAAGGCCTCGAGGCGCACTGGACCGCGGCACACCACC